>Ga0075012_10003475_pt1 | contig 14984 bp, 15 predicted proteins | sample All_14_2_FD_71474 | JGI IMG/M metagenome (GOLD analysis project Ga0075012, IMG submission 71474) | Freshwater microbial communities in response to fracking from Pennsylvania, USA - Allegheny Zone_MetaG_DW_15 | ecosystem: Environmental > Aquatic > Deep subsurface > Groundwater > Drilled... | reverse complement strand
CAATCAGTATATAGATCAGAGCTGGCAGCCTTTGATTCAAACTCCTCCATTCCCGGAGCATACGAGCGGACACAGTACCATTTCGATGGCCTCTGCTGCTGTCCTGACCGGACTGTTCGGAGACAACTTCTCCTTTACGGACAGTACAGAAATGGAATTCGGAATTGACCCGCGCACTTTCAAATCGTTTTATGAAGCCTCTGAAGAAGTGGGCATGAGCCGACTCTATGGCGGTATTCACTATCGTCGTGGCAACGAAGCTGGCCTGAAATGTGGAAAAGAGATCGGACAGTTTATCCATCAGGAGATGAAGACCCGTAAGTGACCATGAGTCAACTTTTTTTTACCCAAAAGATTGAAAATGGCTTCGCTGTTTTTGAAGAAGAGGAGGGCCGTCATTTAAGCACTGTTCTTCGCAAAAAAACAGGCGACCGTCTTCAACTCACCGACGGAAACGGATTTTTCTACGAAGCCGAACTGGCGGATGCGGGCAAGCGACAGGTGCTTGCCCGCATCCTTTCCAAGACGGCTGCCAAACCGCTGCGCCAGGCACGGTTGCACGTGGGTATCGCACCCACCAAGCAGATGGAACGCCTGGAATGGTTTCTGGAAAAAGCGACTGAAATTGGAGTGGACGAAATTACACCCCTGCTTTGTCAGCGTTCTGAACGGGACACCCTTCGACTCGACCGGCTGGAAAAAATCCTTGTTTCAGCCATGAAACAATCCCTGCGGGCCTGGCTTCCAAAACTCAACCAACCCACTCGTTTTCAGGATTTTGCAAAAAAAACAAGCGATGCGCAAAAACGCATCGCCTGGTGTGCGGACGAACCTTTGCCGCACTTAAAAAACACGCTGAACACCCAACAGGATGTAGTGATCGCCATTGGCCCCGAAGGAGATTTTTCTCCCGAAGAAATTCAGATCGCCTTCGCCAACGGCTTTCAGGGAGTAGGTCTTGGCGAAGCCAGACTCAGGACTGAAACTGCCGGACTCCTGGCGGTATCTGTTTTTAATTTGATCCACGAGTGAAATTTGGTCCAGGCGGGCTTGCACGCACCCGGACCAAATTCAGATCCATTGAATGGCTTTTCCCTTTATTGATTGATCAGTACCGGCGCCGTCTTTCCGCTGCCCATGATCACTACTTTCGCATTGGCCGAAGTGGCCAGTTCACGTTGCGCTTTGATCTGCTCATATTGCAATAATTTATCGGTCAGGGTGGAGGTCAGTATGCGCTGATAATCTGAAATACCTTGTGCTTCCACCCGTTTGCGGTCCGCCTCCTGCCGCTCCTTATCGAGCACGAATTTCATTTTTTGAGCCTCCTGTTCCGCATTGATCTTGGATTCTATGGCGAGTTTCACCGATTCCGGCAAGGTGATATTCCGGATCAAAATATCTTCCAGCACAATGCCTCGTTCGGCAAAATCCTTCTCGATCGTTTGAGTGATTTTTTGCTGAAACTCCTCCCGCTTGGTGGAATACAAGGCCACCGCATCATAATATACCGCATTGTCGCGGATCTTGGTTCGGGCCAGCGGGCGAATGATCTTATCGGTAATCACCTCCCGGCCACCCGTGTTACGCAAAATCTCGGGGGCTTTGTCCGGCACAATATGGTACAGCACGGAGAGATCAATGATCACTTCCAGACCATCTGCCGCAAGTACCCGAATGGCATCGTCCCCTGCATGAGCCCCTTCATCATGCACCGCCGACATGGTGTAGTTTTGGGTACGCACATCAAATTTTTTGACCTCTACCATGGGGTTTATAAAGTTTAATCCCTCCGTCAGAATTCCGGATTGGATCGAACCGAAGAGGGTTTTGACGCCCACTTCTCCTGGTTGGATCTGTACAAAACAAGAAGCGGATAGTCCGAGCAAGATGATGCCCAGACCGACAAAACGGGCGGTCTTCCCGATAGCCGCAAAATTCGGGTTGACTTTGGCAATGGATGCGCCCAATACGATGGCGAAAATGCCTAAAAAGATAAAAAACATGATTTATCGTTGTTTGATAATGGTTTGAACTGAACCAGGAGAACTTTAGGTTGGAAGTAAGATATCACTTCTTGGTCGCGGCTTGGGAGATATAAAAAAAAGTTGTGCCCAAGGTGACTACCAGAACTACGGGCAATAACCACCCTTGCAGACTTTCGGCATCTCCATTCGCAATACCGATGGTTCGCCACACCAAATAGGCAAAAAGCAGCAGCACAAAGGCTTTCAGACGCCGAATCATCCGGGTAGCCATGGTGTATTGGCGTTCGGCATTTTCAGGCGTAATCTTGACCAAATAATTGAACCCCTCCGGCCGGCGATTGATCACCGTCATAAAGGAATAGATCAATAGCCCAATGACCGGAAGCAGCCAAAGGGTTGTCTTTGAACCATAACCATCCGGAGCGCCACTGAGGCCAAAATGAGTCGGTATCTGATCTGGAAGTTGGCGGTAGTAAAAAGCGCTTGAACCAAACAAGAAGATCAGACCAAGCATGGCCAGAACTTCCAGGATATAGTCCATCGGCTGAAGTGGAATTTGGAGTTTAGGACGTTCAGATTTTGAAATAGCAGCCATAGGCAAAAGTTGATTCGGTTATAAACTGGATCAAATGTGCGCTAAAAGCAGGATGTACGGCAGGTTTTATTCGAGCAAAATCCCGCAGAACTCGGCAAAATGCTTATTCAGGCTGTAATAAAGGGGCATCAAACACAATCTCCACCACATCTTCCACTTTAAGGCCAAACAGGGTGGCTGCCCGACCCATATTGACCGCAATCTCCAGGTAGCCGGCAGTATTAAACAAGCAAAGTTGTTCGCCCACCGCTACATCACAATAATTGCCTGAAAGTTGAGTAATCGGGTCATTTCGTTTAAAAAACAAGGAGAATGTCCGCCCATTGGCCGCGTTCTCAAATATTTCGCGGCGGATATTGACCACTACATTTTCAAAATTGTCCACGTGGATCACGGTGCCGCGGATCTGTAAAGGAGTAATCACCGGTTGAATACTGATCCGCTCGAGCAATGGCGCCGCATATTCCCCTAGTTCTTCGAACGGTTTGCCTCCGGCCAGGTGTTCTACTGCATTGGCAAAAACATTTTTTACGGCAAAATGCTCCAATGGATCCGCCGGCAGGTTGCGCAGAACGGTTTGTTCCAGATTTGGAAAAAGCAAGGATAATATGCCGTTATCGGGCGCTAAAAAAAAGTGCCCATGATGCCGTGCTGCAACAAAACGAAATTCCGGCTGGTACACACAGTTTACCCCCATCAGGTGAATGGTCCCCTCCGGGAACTCCCGCCAAATATTTGCCACCACAAATGCACCCCTCACAATATCAAATGGCTCAATATCATGCGTTATATCAATCAAATTCAAGGTTGGAATACGCCGCAACAAAGCGCCTTTAAGCGCGCCTACAGAAAAATCCTTGGTTCCAAAATCGGTAGTAAGGGTAATGAATTGCATGGGCCTGGGTATAACTTTCCGAAAAATTAATGCTCCGAAAGTATTGGAAAAGAAACTCTTTGTAAGTTTTTTCTGTTTTCAAATTCCGCTCGCAATTCCTTATTTTTGTGGGCAGAAACTAACTACTTTTTCAAAAGCATGGAGGCGTGGCATCCCAGGTAATCTTAAATTGACCTTCTTCTGCCCCTAACCACCCGCTGCTTCAAAATTCTGAGGATAAATTTGAGCGAAATCATTCTCACCATTGAGGGCATCGACCCTCTTGAACTCTTCGGAGAAAACAACGCAAAGTTAAATCTTTTGCGCAAAGCCTATCCGGATGCCGTCATCACCTCGCGTGGCAACAGCCTGAAAATCACCGGCGAAAAAAAAGATGCACAAGCGGCCAAAGCCAAATTTGAAATGATGGCGCGTTATCTCCGCGAACATCACGAGCTCTCTGTGCAAACCGTCGAAGACCTCCTGGGCGGCGAAAACCCCTTCGAGGTTCGTATCCCGGTCAATGGAGATGGCTCTGGCGGCAACGTGATCCTGTACGGGCGTGAAGGCCGGCCGATCAAAGCCAAAACCCGCAACCAAAAACTGATGATCGAGGTGTGCGACACCAATGACATCCTTTTTGCGCTGGGACCGGCAGGTACCGGAAAAACCTATACTGCGGTGGCACTTGCCGTACGCGCACTGAAAAACAAGCTGGTCAAAAAAATTGTGCTCACCCGCCCGGCAGTAGAGGCTGGCGAAAACCTGGGCTTTCTTCCAGGCGACCTGAAAGAAAAAGTAGATCCCTATCTGCGCCCACTTTACGATGCATTGGATGATATGCTCCCCATGGATAAGCTCAACTTTTTCATGGAGAACCGCATCATCGAAATTGCCCCGCTTGCCTTCATGCGCGGGCGCACACTCGACAACGCGTTCATTATCCTTGATGAGGCGCAGAATGCCACCCCCTTGCAGATCAAGATGTTTCTCACCCGACTGGGGCCATCCGCCAAATGTATCATTACCGGGGATATGACCCAGATTGACTTGCCGCACCACCAAAAAAGTGGTCTCCGCCAGGCCATCGAGATTCTTTCCGGCGTGGATGGTATCGCAACCATGCACCTCACCGCTGAGGACGTAGTACGCCACCGGCTCGTGAAAGAGATCATTAAAGCGTACGACAAACTGGATACCGAAGAACGGGCCAAGCGCGACCGGAAAAAAGCAGAACAGGAAGCCGAACGGGAGTTGGCAGAGGCCAAAATTTCGGATATTCCGGCAGCAAATGCCGAAGCAGGCCTGTAAACCAGGTTTTATACCCTTGGGAGGTAGTGCATTCATCCTTGATATTTCACTACCTTCCAAGGGCCCTAAACACCCGATTCACCCAAAACCAGCCCCAACCCGGCCCCATTCCCAAACTGAACCCGGCCGTTTTCTAAGCTGGGCATTTCAAAGGGGTTATTTCGGATCAGCCAGCAACCATCAATATCCGCGTAGTCGCACCATGGAGCCAGCACTGCTGCTGCGAGGATTCCGCAAGAGGTTTCGGTCATGCAGCCTACCATCAGTTGAAGCCCTTTTTCACGGGCTAATTTGGCAGCCCGAAAACCCTCAGCAAGTCCGGTACATTTCATCAGCTTAATATTCACCCCATGAAAACAATTGGCTATCCTACTCAGGTCGCTGAGCCGCTGAAAACTTTCGTCCGCGATGATGGGTAGGGGAGCGCGCGCGCTCAGCCAGGCTGCAGCATCCAGATCGTCTTTGGGAAAGGGCTGTTCAATCACCTGTACGTTTTGCCCGGCCAACCATGCTACCAGATCCAGGGCCTCCTCCCTATTTTTCCAGCCTTGATTTGCATCTGCGTAAATGGGCTTATCTGAAACCTGACGAATCGTGCGAATGATTTCACGGTCATCCGAAGAGCCGAGTTTGACCTTTATAATTTGAAAATCCGAAGCTTCCAGCACTTTTTGACGCAGAACATCCGGCGTGTCCATGCCCAGCGTAAAACTGGTGGGCGGCATTTTATCCTGTGATACCCCGAGCAACTGCCAACAGGGTAGGCCTTCCATCTTGCCCCAGAGATCATGAAGTGCAATATCTACGGATGCTTTGGCGGCATGATTACCAGGGGCCAGGTCATCAATTTCAGAAAGGATGTGGTGAATGGACTTTTCTGAGCATTCGAAGTTTTCCGGCAGTCGGGACAAAACCGCACCTGCCTGCTGCAAAAAACTGGCGGCTGTTTCGTGGTTTTCCCCATAATAAGGCGGCATAGCAGCCTCTCCATAGCCGATCTGACCCTGCCAGTGAATCTCCGTCAGTACAACCTTGGTATGGGTACGCATCCCCGTTGCAAGCCGAAACGGGTGCCGGAGTTCAAGTAAAATCGGGTGAAATAAAAGACGCATTTTTAAGAATTTGGGCAAATTTGAACCAGCAACTTCATTTGTCCTAATTTTGCACCATTATGGAAAAAAAAGAACCCTTCAGCATCGCCATAAATGGTGGCCAGCACGAGTTTGCATTGCAGCCCGAAGACGTAAAAAACCTGGACATTGTACCTGATAACAACGGTACCTTCCAGATTTTACACAAAGGTCGCTCCTTTCATGCCGAACTTTTGGAAGCCAACTACGAAACACGACAGTTTTCGTTCAAGATCAACGGCGTTAAATACACCCTGCACATCGCCGACCATTACGAACGTCTGGTACAGCAACTCGGACTTCATGCCGGCGCCAGCCAGAAACAAAATCAGGTAAAAGCGCCCATGCCGGGTCTGGTGCTTAACCTGATGGTAGCGCCTGGTCAAGCCGTCAGCAAAGGCGACCCCTTGCTCATCCTCGAAGCTATGAAAATGGAAAACGTCCTCAAAGCGGCCGGCAATGGAACCGTTAAATCAATTGCAGTACAAAAAGGCGTTGCAGTAGAAAAAGGGCAACTGCTTTTGGAGATGGAATGATAGTTTGTGGTACATAAATTTGATCAACAATGATCCTGATAAAAAAAATAGGGCTGTTTTTGCTCTTTATGGGGTGTATTGCCTCCATCACCCGGGCTCAGGAGGTTCAGATCCATGAAGAACCAAAGGTGTCCCATCTGATGCAAAACTGGGTGAATCAAAACCGGTCTGAGCCACGGGTGGACGGTTGGAGGGCCCAGATCATGGCCTCCACAGACCGGGCTCAAGTCGAACAGGGTCGAAACCGCTTCCGGACGGAGTACCCGGAGGTATCCGCCACTTCGGTTCAGGAGCAACCTTATTACAAACTTCGGGCAGGTGCATTTCGAACCAAACAGGAAGCGCTGGCATTTATCAGTACGCTGTCAGGTTGGACAGGAGCGTACCCCGTAAAAGATGGGAATATCCACCCGCGCGATTTTTTAGAGCAATAAACCAATTACTTTTCAGCGAATGTCCACCCCCTCCAATGCACGCCCACTTTTTGGTTTTGACCGCCTCACCCTGGGGCTTTATCTGGCATTGGTTGCGATCGGCTGGCTGATGATCTTTGCGGTAAATTATAATCCTGAAGCCCCTTATGCATTCCTCGATATGGGTCATACAGCGGGCAAACAGCTGTTCTTCATCGTTGTTTGCCTGGTGGTCATGTTCCTGGTCATGATGGCCGACTGGTCGTTTTGGCGAACCCTGGCCTTGCCCTTTTATCTTTTTTCCATTTTGTTGCTGCCTGGAACCTTCATTTTTGGGCGTGAAGTGAATGGTGCTTATGCCTGGTATCATATTGGAGGATTTACCTTTCAGCCATCCGAGATCGCGAAATTTGGCACTTGTCTCGCCATGGCGGCCTTTCTGAGCAGTCCCGGGGTGGATCTACGCCAGTGGCGTGATCGAATCATAGCCTTCGCGATTTTTCTGATCCCGACCCTGCTCGTTTTACTGCAAAGTGATACCGGTTCTGCCTTGGTGTTCTTTTCCTTCATGCTGGTTTTGTACCGGGAAGGATTATCGCCTGTACTTTATGCACTGGGATTTGGCACGGCTGCGCTGGTTATTCTGGGCTTGAAGTTTGAGCCCCCTGCTTACACCGCTGCATGGCTGATCGCCATCGCCAACTATTTCCTGATCAATCGCTTCCGCGAGCGGCGGCGAGTCTGGTGGGCCTTCTTTGCAGCCCTCATTCCACTCACGATCTGGTGGATACCGGTATTGAATGAATTGCTGAATTTACTGGGGCTTCAAATGCCCGAAGCGCAAAAACATTTGCTGGTGCTCCTTCCGCACCTTGCACTTTTCGTAGCTGCCTACACGCCCAATTACTGGAAAAAAAACAGCCTGGTTCAAGGGCAAATGCGCGTCTGGATCATTCTGCTTACTGTTTCGGTGTCGGTCATTTTTGCAGCCAATGCTTTTTTTAATCTGCTGGCGCCCCACCAGCAACAACGCATCAAGATCTGGCTTCGCCCCAAAGAATCCGCCGCAGAAGCCCGGGGCGCCGCTTACAACCTCCTACACTCTAAAATGGCCATCGGTTCGGGTGGATTGGTTGGGAAGGGGACTTTGGAGGGCAACATGACCAAACTCAAATATGTACCGGAACAAAGTACGGACTTTATTTTCTGCACTGTTGGGGAAGAACAGGGGTTTTTAGGCGTAGTAGGCTTGATCGGCATCTTCCTTTGGCTGCTCTGGCGTATCACCATGCTGGCTGAACGACAACGCTCAAATTTTTCGCGGGTATATGCCTATTGTGTGGCAGGCATCATTTTCGTCCACCTGGTCGTGAATGTCGGCATGACCATGGGACTTTTACCCATAATCGGTATCCCGCTGCCGTTCATCAGTGCGGGCGGCTCTTCACTCATTGGCTTTACTTTAATGATTGCGGTGTTGTTGAAATTGGATAGCAATCGGAACCTGGCCTAAACACATGAATTTCTCCTTACTTCATACAGACCCCCACTCCCGCGCACGCGCCGGACTCATCACCACCGACCACGGTCAGATCGAAACGCCGATTTTTATGCCTGTCGGCACGGCAGCAACCGTCAAGGCCGTGCACCAGCACGAACTAAAAAATGACATCAGAGCCCAGATCTGTCTCGGCAATACGTATCACCTTTACCTGCGGCCCGGTCTCGAGGTGTTGCAGGCGGCAGGAGGTATCCACGGCTTCAATGGCTGGAAAGGCCCTGTTCTGACCGATTCCGGTGGATTTCAGGTGTATTCGCTTGCACACCGCAGAAAGATCAAGGAAGAAGGCGTGACCTTCCAAAGCCACATCGACGGCTCGAAGCACACCTTTACCCCGGAAAATGTCATGGATATCCAGCGAATCATCGGGGCGGACATCATCATGGCCTTCGATGAATGTACTCCTTATCCCTGCGAGTACAAATACGCCGAAAAATCCCTGGGCCTTACCCACCGATGGTTGAAGCGATGCATAGATCGTTTCGACAGCACAGAACCAATTTACGGCCATCAGCAAGCCTTTTTCCCCATCGTACAGGGCAGCACCTATCCGGATTTGCGAAAAATATCTGCCGAAACGATTGCCTCCCACGAGCGCGAGGGCAATGCCATCGGTGGATTATCTGTGGGCGAACCGGCAGAGGATATGTATGCCATGACCGAATTGGTGACTGAAATTCTGCCCAAAGACAAGCCCCGATACCTCATGGGGGTAGGCACTCCTGAAAATATTCTGGAATGTATTGCCCGGGGCATTGATATGTTCGACTGCGTTTTGCCCACCCGGAATGCGCGGCATGGCATGTTGTACACCTCTGAAGGCATCATCAACATCAAAAATAAAAAATGGCAGACGGATTTTTCGCCCATTGACCCGAATAGTACGGCGCCTACAAGCCGGACGCATTCAAGGGCTTACCTGCGACATCTTTTTATTTGCAACGAAATTTTGGGCATGCAACTCGCTACCCTTCAGAACCTTAGTTTTTACCTTTGGCTGGTGGGTGAAGCCCGAACGCATATTCTGGACGGCACTTTTTTGACCTGGAAGCAAGAAATGGTAAAAAAAGTGAGCCGGCGACAGTAACCGTTCGGAGTGGTGGAGCACAAAATTGCCGGCAATCAACAAGTTAAAAAAACCGTCCCCGGCACCTGTTGGCACAGACAATGCAGCCCCCGGGCAGCGTTTTTTAAAGTTAAAACCTCTTGGCTCTCACACACCTTAACACAAATGAAAAAATACGTGGAAACAGACCGTCGTTCAGTCAACCTGTTTTCAAGTGTCTGAAAGTTAAAAAGCTTTAGAAATAAGGGTGCAGTTTTGGTACAAGCCACAAGAAATTTGCCCCTATCTTAGCGAAGCTTGTTAAAATTTTTTTCTGCGGTGTTGGAAAGTTTGGGAAAAACCTACCTTCGCCCACCCGACCTTAATCTAAATGGCGTTTGCCACTTCCTTCATTAGTCGTTTTTCAACCAAACCACAGGTCTGTCTTGATTATGAAAAAAACTACTCTACACATTCTTTCTCTGTGCTTCGTGATGTTCGCGGCAGTGGCACAAGCCCAAGACATCCACTTTTCGCAGTTCTACCAAAGCCCGCTTAATCTTAATCCAGCCATGACTGGTGTGATGAATTGCAACCACCGCTTGGTAGCCAATTATCGCAATCAGTGGGCGTCTATTCTCAAAAACCGCGCCTACAACACGTATTCTGCATCCTACGATCAGAAACTTCCGGTAGGTCGCTACGACTATTTCGGAGTGGGCGGCACCCTTTGGGGCGACAAAGCCGGCACCTCTGAATTTGCCACCATTCAGGCACGTCTCTCTGGTTCTTACGCCAAGAAAATGGGAGGCTACCGCAAAAAAGCACACTATCTCGTGTTTGGCGCCGACATCGGCCTGAGCAACCGTAGCATCAAAAGCTACAACCTTCAGTGGCCAAGCCAGCACGACGGCAATGGCGGCTTTGACGGCAACCTGATCGGCGAAACCATCGCTGACCCAAGTTTCCTCTTCGCCGACCTTTCTGCAGGGGTATTGTGGTTCAGCGTATTCAGCAAAGAATCCAGCTTCTACTTCGGAGGTGCATTCAACCACTTGAACCGCGCCAACCAGTCGTTCGAGAATGCGAACATTCCGCTTTACAGCAAGTTCACCTTCCACGCAGGTGGTGAGTTCATGACCAGCCAGAAGTTCGGTCTTAACCCAGGGGTGGTTACTTTCTTCCAGGGTCCATCCTGGCAGGTGAACGTGGGTAACTCCTTCAAGTTCCTGCTCGGCAACAGCCGCCGCTACAACCAGGCTTTCCAGTTCGGTCTCTGGGCGCGTGTTGCGAACAAACTGAACGACAAGAAACTGATGGATGCCCTGATCGTAAGCACCCGCTTCGATTATGAGCAGTTCAACATCGGCTTCAGCTACGACATCAACACTTCGAGCCTCTTCACTGCCACCAATGGTAATGGCGCGTTCGAATTCTCGCTTATCTACAAGATCTGTGGTCCGGAACGCCGTGGCGTTTACTGCCCAAGCTTCTAAATAAGCCTCGGTTGGCCAACCTTTTTAAGGTGCCCAATCAATACCTGCCGCGACGGACTTTTAACAAAGTTCCACAGCGTGGCTGCTTGTAAAAAGATTCCCGGAGGCTTTGCAGCGCCGGGAATCTTTTTCATTTTTGCAATCCCCAATTTTCCCAACAGTATTGCGTTTTAGCTTACACGCTGATTTTAATCCTCATGTACGTGTTTGAATAGGTTCGTCTGTTTGATCTTTTACCATTTCAAACAACATCAGACATCTGTTTAGATTCCAACCGTTCATTTTAAAACCGACAATTCGTTATGTTTGGAAGTTCAAAAGAAACAGAAGACAGCAAAAAAGCCACCGTCACTTCTACCTCAGGCACCCTGAATGCCTTGGTGAAAGGCACGGTCATAGAAGGCACGGTTCGCTGTGACAATGATCTACGCGTGGATGGCACCATCAAAGGCAAACTCAGCTGCCAGAGCAAAGTGATCATCGGCCCAACCGGAGTAGTGGAGGGGGAAATTCGCTGCCAGAATGCAGTAATTGAAGGGCGTTTTAAAGGCAATATGTATGTCACCGAACTCCTCAATGTGCGCGAAACCGCCGAGGTAGAAGGAGAGATAACCACCAATAAGCTCATCGTTCAAAGTGGCTCAAAATTCAATGTCGCTTGTAAAATGGAAGTTGGCGGAACCAGCAATGGTACCGTAAAGCACTTTGAGCTCAAATCAGCCAACGATGCCAGCAGCACCACAACCAAAGCAGTCGCCACAGGAGCGGCGCAAGTCCGCAATTAAAGCCTCTGCCAAATACGGCGGGATGGCTTTCCAACTGCTGGCAGCTTGTCTGGCAGGGGTTTTTATCGGGCGATGGCTGGATCAAAAGATGCATTTGGAGCGGCCTACCTGGGCAGTTTTTTTAACCATCTTTTTTATGGCCGCCTCCTTATATGCCCTCTACAGACAGCTGTTGAACGATGAACGTTAAGAACCTGCCCATTAAACGCCCTCCGGCTTGACGCTGAAGGGCGTTTTTTAAATGGCCGGAACATCCCATCAGATTTAAATCACCTATGAGCCCTAGATCTTTTTTTCAGAACCTCTTTTTTGTCTCCGCGGGCGCTGCAGCGGTTTTGACCGTGCTTCATTATGTTGCACCCCAGGCACAGCCCCACTGGAAATTCTCGGTAGGCTCTGTCCTTCTTTTTGCCTTGGTGTGTGCAGGGCTCTTTTATGCCGGGAAAAGCGCCGCCCGGAGCAAGAATAAATTTGCTTTTACCAACCTGGTGTCAATTTCGGTATTTGGTAAAATGGTGCTGGCCCTGGCCGCCCTTTTTATTTATCAGCAAGTAGCCCTGCCCTCCAACCAGTGGTTCGTGGGCATTTTTTTATGGTGCTACGTGGTGTTCACAGGATTTGAGGTCTGGTTCATGACCAAACTGGCAAAAAACCCATGAACTTTTTCAAAAACTAAGCCTATTCCATTCCATGAAACGGCCTAAAAAAGGAGAATTCGCCCATTTTTACGAAGGCTACCTGAATGCAGTTCCATCCCGGGGAACGATCCAAAGCCTGCTCAAAAAAACCTTTAAGGAGGCTCAAAAATTACTTGGAAACCTCCCGGAAGAAATGGGCAATCATGCCTATGAACCAGGAAAGTGGACCCTCAAACAAGTCCTCATCCACATCATTGATACCGAACGGGTATTCGCCTTCCGGGCCCTCTGGGGCATCCGTGGCGACCGGGCGCCCTTGCCAGGCTTCAATCAGGACTTCTGGATGGAAGAGGCCAAAGTGGAGGAGCGCAGCATCCGGGATCTGCTGAAAGAGTGGAAGGCCGTCCGGGAAAACACCCTGGCGCTTGCCGCTCAGTGCTCTGAGGAGCAATCTACCTTTTTACTCACCGCCAGCAACTGGAAGGTATCCGTGCGCGCCTTGTTTTTCATTACGGTGGGGCACCAGTTACACCACATGAAGGTAATTCAGGAGCGATATTTACAGGCGTAAAAATGCCACGGGCCACGCTTTCAACTGTTAAGCGTGGCCCGTGGCTATTGTATGGAAAGTGAATTTTTACGCGTTACCGCTTTTCGGAGGCTTTATCAATACGCGCCCCTGGCACGAATGAAAGGTAAAGGATAACAGGGCTATTACTCAACTCCACAAGATTTAAGGCTTGGGCTAAATCCGGATATTCCTTGGAAATAGCATCCAGGTTGAGTTGTTTTTGCTTCAGCATATACTGGATACGGGACGGACGAAGCAGTAGTGCAAAGGAGTTTTGGTCCTTGGGGAAAATGTCTCCAACTTGCAGTAACTCAAATAAATGGTCCTCCTTTAAGTCCCTGAAACTGACAAACTGACCCGTTGTTTCGTCAAATACACCCAGATTCACTTTCTGATCCTCTGCATACTCGAATACCAGGAACTTACCCACTTTCGCAAGGCCCTCACCCAGGAAAGCGTACCGCTCTGTATCCCATCCAGTCATTTTCTGTTGTCTGACATTTTCAGGCATAGCCTTTTGTCCAAAGTCAAAATGATATTGAGCGACCATTTCGTCCTTACGGACCTCAAAAAGTGTGTCGCAAAATGGCGGATTGAACCAAATGCCATCGGAGGCCGTGAGAGAACCTGCAAAAGCATACCCATTGCCATCCTGAGTTTCCAGATATGGGTAAAGTCTTTTGGTAAGATTACCGGAACGGTCGTAAAGTAAGATATGATTCAAACCCGAGATCTTGGTTGAGTTATATTCATTATACACCACATAACTGCCATCTGACGCCCGTTCCACTTCCTCTCCAAACACACCGCTTTGGGTCTTTGACAAGAGGTTTCCCCCAAGGTCGTAGTTGAAAAAAGCCATCTTCCCGGCAACAGAGCACCTTATCTGGTCTTCATCAAGGAGGATATCATTCAAGCCCTCATATCCATTCGGTTCGTTACTTTGGGAACCTATTTTGTTCCGCACTTTCCCGGTATGCTGGTCAAAAACCCATACATCCTGTTTATCCCCAACATAATTCAAGACAACGACGGTTTCGTCTTTAAACAAAACCTTGGAAATACCCCGCAAATCAATAGCATCTCCGGTTTCTAAAGCGGTGAACCCGTCTATCTTAAACAGATCTTGAGCCTGTTGGCTCGTTGAGCTGCGGTTTACGGGGATTCGAACCAACCCGGTCTCCAGCAGACCGGTTCGACAGGATGATACGACCATCGCTAATAAAAGGAGTACCGGGGAAAAGAGATGTTTCATTTGCAGTTAAAATTTATAAAGTGTTTAAAAAACGTATAATCCTAGTTTTAGTGATTTTGTGTTCAAAATCACTAAAACATGTTAAGCTGAGGTATTTGTGTCTCCCAAACCATTTAAACTACCGCAATCAGAGTACAATGGGTTAAGTGGAATGCTTTTAAAGCACATTGGAATGGAAACATAAATTAGTCATTCGAACATCCGGGAGGAGAAGGAGGACAAGGGTTAGCCTCACAACCAACCCATCCTACCATACAGCTATTCCCGTATGAATAATAACTCCCGTCATCACATAAACACCACAGATTGGTAGGCTTTTTACTCGTTGAGAGATCAAAAAATTCCAACTTAGCTGCAGAATTTATTTCTGAATTATTTTGACTTTGCAAATTAATTCGATCAATATACCAACCTGATGCAGGAAAATTCAAAACCTATAATAAGGTAAAAAACGTAAATGACAAATAAATATTTCTTGTCAGCATAATTTTTAGTTTGTTTGTTATAGATCAATTTGACATTCTGTAGTTCCACTAGGACATCCGTTGGGGGCGCAGTACTGAGATCCAACAACACACCGGGCTCCATGTGCAACAGTTTGCGTGTCCTTATCATCAGGATAGCAACAATCTGTTTGTAAGGGCTTTTGCGATGGCGCAAACGAATTCGAAAATTTCATAATCTCAGTCTGCGATACTTCAACTTTCTCAGTACCTTTAAATGAGACCGCAATTGCTAAAAAAGCAATTAGCCCAAGGACAACCATAAAATGGAATCTATTCATAG
>Ga0075012_10003472_pt1 | contig 14992 bp, 7 predicted proteins | sample All_14_2_FD_71474 | JGI IMG/M metagenome (GOLD analysis project Ga0075012, IMG submission 71474) | Freshwater microbial communities in response to fracking from Pennsylvania, USA - Allegheny Zone_MetaG_DW_15 | ecosystem: Environmental > Aquatic > Deep subsurface > Groundwater > Drilled... | reverse complement strand
ATAGCGGTTTGGAACCACCTGATCCCATCTCGAACTCAGTAGTGAAACAGACCAGCGCCGATGATAGTGTGGGGTTTCTCCATGTGAAAGTAGGTCATCGCCAGGGTTTTATTCTAAAAAAGCGACCAATCGGTCGCTTTTTTTTTGCCTGAAAACCAGCACCGAGCCACGATCCGGAGACCCTTCGCTTCGCTCTGGGCGACACGCTTGAGCATCGGTGTACAACGGACGATCGTTATGTCGCCCAGAACGAAGTGAAGGGTCTCCCATCATTGGCATTGAGCCACAATCAGGCGGACAATAACGTTATTCATAACAAGTGGCTCGTATATTAATAGGAGCTGCTGTATTATCAATTACCTTTTACGGGATATCGAGTCGTATGAAAGTTCACCGTTTACAGGAATTCATTACTGCCTTGTCGAATTTTATTAGTGGCTTGCCGAATGCTGCACAAGCCCGTTTTCGTTTTGATAGTTATGCCCTTCAATCGTTTAAAGATAAATTCGAATCATTAAGCCCAGCAACCAGTTTATCCGACGAAGATGTTCTATGGATTAAAGAAATATTCAGCGAACGATGGAAAAACGTGTTTGATACCTGTCTGGACTATACGTTTACGATTGCTGATGGCAACGAGGCCTGGATTGCGCTTGCAAGATATTTATCTAAAAAATTGAACATCCCTTTTTTGCAAGTGATCATCCCCGTTTTGACCAATCCCTGTGATCCGGATAATTATGTACATATCAAGAAAATCGAAGATCCCCGCCATGTTTATCTCAGTGACAAACAAACATGGCATTCAACCCATGCCTTATATGATAAACTCAATGCCAACCCCAACAATCTGTCTTTGCGCACTTCAACAGATGTTGCAATACATCCTTTAACCTTAAGTCCGACAGAATTATTCAGAATTCAAAGAAAAACAGCGCTGGAAACAGCTATATTTGGTAGCTCCACCACATTTTTTCCCACATTGCAGGATTATATTGTTCATCATATTGCACCTTTATGGCACAAAAAAGATAACATCGATGTGCATTTGCTCGCTTTGTTGCTGGTGCTGATTGAAAACAGTTACAACAAAGCAAACGATGATGCTTTTGATATCAAAACAGAGCCGGCTTATATTGCCCTTTGTGAGTACATTCATAGTCGCAATGCCGCTGATGTACTGAGTTTTTATGGGATGACAGTCCAGAAGCCCGATCAACAGTGTTTTCTTTTTGAATTATTGTCTGGATGTGTGGATCAGGGACCTGGGTTGCAGGAGCGACTGCACGATCTGGCAGTCTGGATTTATCAAACGGATTTGGTCTCGGCAAAGAAAATTCCAAAACTCCCAACAAATGTTGTGACGTATTTTGACATTGAACGATTGAGCAATGTTGTATTGAACACACCAGCCAGAATACAACCAGGATTTACGCTGGAACTGGATAAAATGGTTCAAAGAAATACCCGTATTGATAAACGCGCTTTCCAAAAACTGGTGGGTATTCTGTCAACGCCATGGCAGGAAATTATTGAGCCATCTGATGTGTTGGGTAAAATTGCCGTCATGGAATACCAATCTTTTTGGCGTTTTGCTATCTATCGGTTCGCGCCAGCCTGGCAAAATAGCGGCAAAAGACAAACGGCTCTGCTGACTGATTTACGGGATTTCATTAATAGCTATTATCGTGCAGACAACGGGGAAAAAATACTCACAGAAACACTGACCTTTATCAATAATCTGAAGACAGTTGCTATTGAAGATGTTAATTATTTCTATTCCATGCTGGTTGATATGAATGGTAGAAAACAATATTTACTTGAAATTCTTCTCGATTGTTTACTAAATCCGAATATTATAGCCACAGCACTACCGGCATTGTCCAAATGGCTGTATAAAATGGACCCATCTCTGGTTGTCGAGGCGCCGGAACTTGACCATCTGTATCAATCGCTGCAGGGGGGACGTTATTTTTCTCTTGCGGCCTTGCAACTGTCAGTGAGCAAATTAAGTGCAAAACCCGGTTCTGTGACAGCAAAGCAGCTTCGGGACGTGCAAGAGCTTATTGCTTCGGCTTCCGGTGAGATTACACCTGCGCTGATTGCGTGCCTCAGACAATTATATGCAATCCGCTGGAACGATATCAAAGACAAAGCAGAGGATTATACCCGCTTGGCCGGCGGAACCAATGCACCCTGGATAGTCCTGGCCCAGATCCTGTCTGGCGCCGGGTTGATTTTACCCAATTATTATCGTTTTCTGATACCAAGCCTGACTTCTGATGTGGACATGATTTACACGATGCCTTTCACAACTTACCCCTTAACAGAGTGTATTGTATCAGAGAAGGGCGACAATTTAATTGTGATGCCGCATTGTTTACAAAACTTTATACACAGAGGCTTATTTTATAATTACCAGTCCAATGAGTTATTTGGGCCTGCGGAAAGGCAGCGAATATTATCGTCAAAGCCGGAATATAGAGATGCTTGTTTGCACAGTAATGAGCCGCAGCATAATTTGGGTTTGAGCCGCATGACGGTCAAAATGCTCACCGAACTGGTGAATGACAGTATTTATGCCAACGGTCTGAAAGCTGGAACCGATCTGGAAGCCCATGAACAAGAAGCGGCTGAATGGGCATATAAGCACTTTTGGGCATACTTGCAAAATCTTCCTGAACAAGAGCGACAGGATTTATATCAGCACCGGATTCGTCTTGACAGACACGAACGTACATTTCTTGAGGTGATTTGGCTTATTTGGGAAAAGCGTGAATGCGCTGCCACCTATGGAAAATATTTGATTCAACTGATCCTGGATTACAAACACGACACTGTATTTGCCTTTTCGGAAGATGTTAACCGTATTGCCAGGGTTGATACCATGCGCAGACACTCACAAGGAAATACATATCGCGACCCTGAGCGGTCCTGCCAGGCAGAGGCTGGAAGACGTTTGTTAACACTCATGGTGTCTTTATTAAGCCATTCATTTTCTTCTTCACTTGGATTTGGCAGTGGTCATAGCATATCAATCGGCCATCATGAAAATAAGGTGACCACCACCGGACACTTGTTATATAAATATTTGCTTCCTTTCATTCAGAACGGCGAATGGACTGATGCGTTTAAACTGTATGACGACTTGCTCAACACCAGGGTTACTCCTGCATTAGACGCAAATAAAATGACCCGGTCCGCGGACACCTGGCAATGGTTGCGGTCAATTTCTAACGGGAATATGTTTAAATTATGTGAAAGAACGCGTTTTGAGCCGAAGATATTGCTGACAGTATTGTATTCTCTGCTTGCCGAAAATAGTCGTTTACAGAGCATCCTGCGACCGTTTATGACGCATTTAATCAAGGCGTTGGATGATAATAAAAACCCTTTGCTGCAATGGATTGATATCAATCTTGAGTTTGGAAACTGTCTGAAATCGGTAAGCCCGGACCAGAAAACGCTGATATTAACGCAATTGCGAAACTCGACGCAACCGGTATCTCTCTCGGCTGTGCAGGCTGCGATAGCGGGATATCGCGAGATGGAATCTCTGATTGGTAGTGGGCACATGTTTTTCAAAATTCCGCGCAGTGACGACAGTATACCGCTGCATGTTTTGGCAACAGAATTTGGTCTGAACAGCAGTCATTCCGCAGGGGATCTTTTTGAGTATTTCCCAGGCGAACCCGCGAGCAGCAGCATGTCGCTCATACGCCGGCCCTAAAGCGCGCTGTCACAAATTTTTATTAAACTCTCATATCGTCGCCGCGACAGGCTGTTGTTTTTGGTGGCTTGAATGATGGCGCAACCGGGGCTGTCGCGGTGATTGCAGTTGCGGTATTTGCAGTCGAACATCAACTCGCGGAATTCCCGAAAACCATAGATGATGTCGGACACAGACATTCGCCACAAACCAAACTCCCTGACGCCGGGGGAGTCGATGATGGAACCGCCGCTGGGTAAATGGTAGAGGCGCGAATTGCTGGTGGTGTGGCAACCCAGGTTGGATTGGCTGGAAATCTCGGCGACCTGGATTTTGGTTTCGTGAGGCAAAATACCCGCAATCAAAGACGATTTGCCGACTCCGGATTGTCCGACAAACACACTGGTATGATGGTTCAGCGCTTTGTGCAGATCATCGTAGCCTGAGAAATCGTTTTGGCAGGTGAATAGAACAGAGTAGCCCAGCGGTTCATAGCTGTCCTGTAATTCTTTTTTCAGTTGGGCGCTGGGTAAATCGGTTTTGTTGAGGACGATGCTGACTTGCAAACGCAGATGTTCAGCCATGACGAGATAACTGTCCAGCAGAGACCAGGTTAGTTCCGGTTTGGCGGCCACAACGACCATCAGTTGACTGATATTGGCGGCAACGGGTTTGACGCCATGGCGTTTGTCGGGTCGACCGAGTACCGATTCGCGCGGGTAGCGGCTGACGACCACGCCTTGTTTGTCGCCGGCTGGTTGCCAAATGACCTTGTCGCCGGCAACCAGGGAGTCGATGTTGGGACGAATGGTGCAGAGCAGGCGTTTGCCCAGATTGTTTTCGACTTCCGCGTGGCGGCTGAAACGGGTGATAACCAGGCCGTCTTCGTTTAATTCGTTGTTGAGCTCCGACGCTTGCTGGTAGTCAGACTGCTTTTTGTTGACGCGTGTTGTTTGCTGTTTGTTTAATTTTCGTTTTGTCATGCCTGGCTTACAGTCTTTGGTTTTGGTGATGATCAATAGATAGTATGAGGGTAAACGGGCTTGAATGACAGTGATTTTCGCGCGCGAACCCGATCACTTCCTGCTCATTTTCGATGGCGTCTGCGCCTCTAGATTATTGTCCTGCACAAAATCCCGTTCTTTTTTGCCGGAAAAAAAACGAGCCGGACTCAATGTTTTTGTCGGCGGCGGGCGGCTCGAGCTGGATGAAGGCTGCATACGTCCATGTTTATGCCGGTTCAACAGCGATCCTATATAGCGTTTGGCCAGGCGCAATGCATCGCGAAACGTGGGGGCTGGCGACAGTTTTTCCCGTTTGGCACGTGCCTGGTTTTTTTCCAGCGCTTTGACCATATCTTTGGCCGTTCTGTAATTGAGTTGTTCATGTTGCAGGATATCCATCGTTTCATCTCGCGGATAAGGCGGCAGAACTTCGGTTACCATGCGGCGTTGAATCGCAGTACTCGCGGCTCGCCGGCCAGACATGCTGATGGGATTTTGGCTGGCGATGAGCATAAATCCGGGCTTGTCCGGCTTGTTGCCTTCCGGGGTCCGCCCCATGAGCAAATGATTGAGCAAAGACTCCAGCATGGGTGCGCTGTTGATTTCTTCAATAAGTACGAGCGCGCCCTCATGAAAGGCTTTCAGCAACAGCGCTGTTTTTTCATCCAGCGGCATGCCGGCCGGTATGACATATACGGTGTTTTCGTTGTCCGTTGGCGGTGACTGCATCGTCATGAACTGAAAGCCCTGCGCTTGCAAACTATGATAAATCAATCCCGACTTGCCGACGCTGGACAGGCCTTCAAAAATCAAGCCGCCGAGGCCGCCATAGCGTTGCTGATCATTGGTCGCTTGATGCATGCGGAACTGGCGCAGACTCAATAAATCATCCAGCAACTGAGCGGCGGGCATGCGTGTGGGGGTCAGCAGGAACTCGTCTTCTTCGCGGGATGAAACCGTGATGGGCAAAGGATTGTCCGGTGTGAATTGCTGTTGAAACGCATTTTTTTGTTTGTCAGGAACCAGATTGATGGCCAGTCGGAACGCAAAATGTTGCGCCACTTCGCGCGGATTGGCGTCGGGGTGGTTTTTGCAGTAACTAATGGTCAACAGCGCCATCATCTCCAGTTCGCGTGGCGAGATCAGCACATCGTCTGTTGAGCAGGCCACCAGAAAGCGATAGACCTCCAGAAAAATACCGCTCAATTCTCCCACCGTTTGTTCATCATAAGGCAAATCACAAAAGATCGGTTTCAGTGTCTGTTCATACAAAACAGCTGTGGGCAAGGGCTCAAAAACCAGGGCATTACCGTGACGTTGAAAGAAGGTGGCCAGTTTGCGCTCGTCGCCATAACTGACCGCGTTGCCGGTAGCAATCACTTTGTGCCCCTCATCCAGTGGATAAAAGACGCCCTGATAAAGAATGCCGGGTGGATTGTTGAACAGGCCTTCGAGCATGGTCCAGTCGCTGGCATCCAGCGTTGCTTCATCCAGAAGCAGATGTTTGCGATATTTGCCGCGATTACTGGCCCAGGCTTTGATGGCGTCTTTTCCCTGATAAAGCTGTTCGCCCCAGGTTTCGCGGGCAAACGTGGTTTTGCCGACCCCGGAGGGTCCGGTCAGCAGTACGTAGGGCGCGTGATCGAGCATGCGGTTTACATCATGATTGCGCGCTTGCAAAAACGCGTGCGACTCCGCTGCCGAGCTGGAAGGATCAAGCGCTGCGAGCGGGGCGATATTACCGGGTGTATGCAGCATGCCGGCCCAGGCTTTACTGCTGTCTTCTGTGTCGGGAAACGCACGCAACAGGCGTTGCCGCGCTTTCAGATGACACAGCGGTTCTTCGGCAACAAACGACTCCAGGCGAGGGTCGAGGTCACCCAGACACTGTCTTTTTTCCTCTGCATTCACCCAGTGCACGACCGGATCGATACAGGTCATATGATCAGGATTATCCGGCAACAAAATCAATTGCCCGGGAGCCGCGCTGTTGTTCAGCCGTTTGCGCAGCAGAGACACCAGGCTGTCGCTTAGTTCATTGGAAAAGTGACCGCTCAGGATGATGCGTTTGCCGCTTGCCAGCGCCTGGCGCAACAGAGACGGGGTTTTATGGAACTCGAATTCCAGCGTTTCTTCGTTCAGTTTGCCATCCAGACTACCCAGTAAATCAGCCGGGTTTAATTCCGATACGTCAATGATCATCCAGTCTGATTGCCCCTCGGTCAACTGCGTAAGGGTGACATCGCGATCCGTGCTGATGATCAACTCCGTTGCCGCCGGTTGACGATTGCCCCAGTCGGTCAGCGTGAGGTCAAGGTCGTTTGCCGCAAAACCCAGTTCAACAGGAAGCTGAACCCCGGGTGCGCGGCTGACTTGCAGCGTGACCTCGTATTGTTGGCATTCCGTTAATAATCTGGCCCAGTCATCCAGGCCGACAGCGCTGCTCAGATAAACAGGCAATACGCCGCCGGCCGCCTGCTCAATCAAGCCGGGTTTTGGGCGCACACTCAGATCAGCCGCCTGATATTCATAATGAGGAAGAAATCTATTCAGGCGATGCGGATTGAGGATGGCGCAGCCTTCGTCGTCCGGCAGATCAACCAGCGACAAGTGTAAGCTTAGCGCCTCCAGATCATAGCCGCTTTTCCTGACCGGCTGCATGCCCTGGGGTATGGGAATGTTGCTGCCGGGAAAATGCGTTCTGCCGGGATAACAAGCCGTTTGCCAGAATAATTCAAACGCCGGATCCTCCCAGGGACCGTTCCAGATGTCTATCTGATTGCTGCTCAGTTTGGCCAGCTCGCCTTCCTCAAAGCGTAGTGAATTGCCGTCCAGCACCCAATGGCCCAGCAATTTGTCTTTCCAGTTCGGGCTGTTGAACAGGTTGATCACCTGGCCATCCTGGGGCGCTTCTGTCGGCGGCAAATTGGGCAGGCTCTGCCGCAAGTTGGTGCTGGAAATCGGGCAGGATTCAATTTGATCAAAACGGGAGTAAAAATCCTCTCCTTCATAACAATTTGGTTTTTTGCTGTTGAACAGACCGATGAGCAGGGTATCTTCGGGCAATGCGGTGCCATCCGCCTGGCGTTGTTTGTCGATCAACTGATTGAATTTCGCCAAATCTTCGGCTGAAAATGTCTCATAATTTACCAGCAAAACCGGTGGCGGTTTGCCGTGATGGCTACTGAGAAAATCATGCAAAGGGCCGCCTGGACCTTTGCGCTTGATGCCCTGGGAACCGTTGCGTTCAACGAAAGGCGTGGAACAAATCAGATCATCGGGGGAATGAACATAAAAAACGGGGCGTTGCGTGTTCTGACAGTGTTTTTCCAGGGCCAGGCGCAGCGCGTTAAGCGACTGGGTGGAGTCGACTTCTATCAGGCGTTTTTTGTTTGGCCCCGGCTGCAGGCTTTGTTGACAATAAGCAGGCAGGCCGCTGACACTGGGTCTTTCTTTGTGCCAGGTTTGCAGGGCTTCCTCAAAAGCATATTTGTTGGATGCGTTACGAATCGTCTCAATCAGCAGTTCACGATGTGGACTCGGCCCAAGATTGAGAATGTGGGTCATGCAGTCCTGTTTTTCCTGCAAGCCCAACAGCTTGATGCTGCGTTGCAACATCTCCTCGGCGTCTCCTTGCCACTGATCCATAAATTGCTGTAGTACTTGATCGGTGAATTGCGCGGTCAGCGTATTTCTCAGACCGCAAACCCAGGCCGGTTTTCCAGCCCTGTTGCGCAACAATATGCCTTTCAGGGCGTCGGCGCTAAAGTCGTGCTGCGCAATGCCGGTTATCAATTTCGGACCATTAAAGACCTGGGTAATAGCAAGCAATCCGCCTTCTTTGAGAAAGGTGTCCGGGTCGCTTACCCCTGCGTTGATGTTGATATCGCCATCCAGTTTGATGTGGACAGACACCAGATTGCCGAGCCGCTCCTTGATTTCCTTGAGCAAGGCCGTTTTGTCGGGCAAGGTGATTTGGCCTTCATCCGCGTTAGGGTCGTAAGATTGCCAGCTGTTATCGGCGTTTGGTCTGGCGGTGATGGCATGCCATGGATTTCTTAACAGATACTGGTCATCAGCCTTATTCGCGACCAGGATCTGGGGCAAGTGCTCGCCGGCATACAGATTGATGGACTGTCGAGACTGATTGAGCTGATGATCGAGCACAAAGCGTGTCAATCGTTTAAATTCTGAAACAAGAGCCGGATGTAATGACGATTTTCTCCCATCCCATGCGTAGACTGATTCGATGAAAGCTGTCCATTCCTGGGCGCTGAGCGCCTGAAAAAGACAGCACAGAGCATGGCAAATGCCATCCTGAAGTTTGGGTATAATATGGCAGAATTTCTGTTGGACAGTCAGGAATTGAGACAGCTTTTCAATGATCATAGTCTGATTTTTTGTGTGCTGCTTGCGGCGAAACGCAAATTGAAAATCTCTGCTTGTCGGTTTGATATTGATAAATTTTTTAATATTATGCCGGCTGTTAACGGGGCGGGGCGTGTGAGCAATGTCTTGCAGTTTGGCCTCGGTCATGCCGGGGTGTGAGTCCAGTATCCGGATGTCGGGATAATCAGCCTGCGATTCCTCGATGCTGGCAACCGATATATCGTAACAATCCCGCAAAAGAATGCAGCTCATCATGGGAAAATCAGAGGGGTTCAACAATGAGGTCATCAGCTCGCTGTTTATTTGCTTGCGGTTTTGAGAATCGTTTAGATAAACGGTATTCAATTTTGCCAAAGGAGGGATGGCAAGAGAGAAATCGGCAAACATATTGCGGGGATTGATCAGCTCCAGCGTGGTGATATTGGGACACAGGGAACGAATTGCCTGAAGCTCCATGGGGTATATATCGCAATGTTCCAGCACCAGTTCTGCAAGCGTCGACATGCTGGTATTCAAGGTTTCTTCAGACAGAAATTTCAGGGACAATTTTTTCAATATCAGTCGGCTCGGCCGGGATAATCGCTTGCACAAGTTATTGAATTCTTCCCCTGACAACGGACAGGAAGTCAATTTAAGGGATTCCAGTTGAGCCAGCGTTTCGACATTGAGTTCATTCATGCGAGGGCTCTCGCTGTAGTTTTCCTCCCCACGTCCTCCGATGAGCAAGTGTCTTACATTAGGTGTACGGGCGAGCAAGCTGTTCATGACGGACATGTCCATCATGCTTAATGAGAGATCCAGACGAGTCAGGGCGTCCAGATTGCCGAAGTCAGCAACAAGGCCGGTGCTTGCCTCATTCCCGGTAATGACGCAATTTGTCAAGGCCAGCATGTTCAGATTGGGTAAGCGGGTAGCGCAAAAATGTAACAGAGCATAGAGATCGCCGAGCTCAAAATGACTGCCAGAAATGGCCAGATTGCTAACCTGAGTGAAGGGTTTCAAGCCATCGAAGCCACAGACATCTTGCCAGTCATTGATGAACAAGGTACGGACCTGGGGAGCGGCAACAGCGAATCTGGCCAGTTGTTCCTCACTGTGCTGGATTTCCAATATTTCAAGCCCGGGCAAGCTGCCAGGCAAGAGAAACTGGAATGGATCTTCGCTTTCTGATCGCAGTTCCACTATCTTCGACTGGTCAGGATGGTCGCTTAAAAAGCCCTGTTCTTCGTGTTCCCCAATATAGACAACGCTATGCTCGCTTATCCTTTGCGCCAAAGGGAAGTCGTGGTCGAGAATGGCAAAGACCTGATCATGGATGGCTGTCCTCGCTTCCATCATATCGTCAATAATGTATTCCAGAGGAGGAAACGCTTGCTCCATTATCTCCGGCAAGCGCAAGCCCTCATCATCATTGAGGGCAAAATAATGACTGACTCTCAAGCTGCGCGGCGGCCGTTCCTGTTCGTCTGCTATCAAGTACGATAGCCAATAATCATCAAGAATGAAGATGCTGTCACGAGCCAGGCGATACTGTTTGGCTGCTTTGTCCAGTACGTCCTGAGGGGCGTTCAGACCTATGCGAACCCGAAACATTGCATCGTTGAGCAGGTATAAATTATCTCTGGTCAGAGGCAGGAGACTCCCTTCCCAATAGCAATACAGCGTAAAGCCCTGGCCGATCAAATTCGAAAACATGGCCTGCACAGCTTGGGTTTTTTTGGGTGTCCAGTCTGACAAGGTCCAGTCGTTCAAAATCAGTTTTTTGGGGCCGAGTTGAAGGCTGGCTGGTAATATCCATACCGGTTTTGACACTATCAGCTGACCAACATCCAGATTACCCGTGGGAACACGGGTGTATTGCCGCGTTGCCCGGGTTTGCAGGTGATAAAATTCTGATGGTATGGGCATGCTTTATTTTCCGGTACAATGGTCGCAAGTCATTTGCAATCCTGATATGCTTTAATTATATCACTAAAGGTCAATAAATACGCATGAAGGTCAAGTAATGAAAGTGTATCTGGTAGGTGGGGCCGTTCGGGACGGCATTCTTGGTACGCCCGTTAAAGAGCGTGATTGGGTCGTCGTCGGTGCGACACCCGAACAAATGCGCCAGCAGGGCTATCAACAGGTAGGCCGGGATTTCCCCGTTTTTCTTCATCCTGAAACGCGGGAAGAATATGCGCTCGCCAGAACCGAGCGCAAAACAGCGCCGGGTTATTATGGCTTTGCGCTGGAGGCCGGTACGCAGGTGACCCTGGAAGAGGATTTGCTGCGCCGCGATTTGACCATCAACGCCATTGCCATGGATGATCAGGGCAAGTTGATCGATCCCTTTCATGGCGTGAAAGATATTGAAGCCAAACTGTTACGCCATGTGTCCGATGCATTCATCGAAGATCCCGTACGCGTCTTGCGCGTGGCTCGTTTTGCGGCGCGTTATCATCATTTGGGTTTTCGCCTGGCGCCGGAAACGCGCGCGCTGATGTATCGCATGGTGAAAGCCGGCGAGCTGGCGCATCTGGTGCCCGAGCGCGTCTGGCAGGAATGGCAGCGCAGCCTGGAAGAAAAAAATCCGGAAATATTCATCAGCACGCTGCGATCCTGTGGCGCGCTTGCCGTTATTTTGCCGGAGCTGGATCGGCTGTTCGGCGTGCCCAATCCCCCCAGGCATCACCCGGAAATCGACAGCGGGGTGCATACTTTGATGGTATTGCAGGCGGCCGTGGAATTGTCAGTCGATCCGGTGGTGCGTTTTGCCGCAGTTGTGCATGATCTGGGCAAGGCCAAAACGCCCATGAGCAACTGGCCCAGCCATCACGGGCATGAGGAGTTGGGCGTCAAACCCATTGAAGCCCTGTGTCAACGTTTGCGCATCCCGGTGGAGTATCGTCATCTTGCAGTTATGGCCTCACGTTATCATTTGAATATTCATAAACTGTCTGAATTACGCGCGGACACCATTGTGAAGATACTCGAAAAAACGGATGCGTTTCGGCGTCCGCAATTATTTGATAAACTGTTGCTGGCTTGTGAGGCCGATTCGCAAGGTCGCGGTCGAAAAATACACTATGAACAAGCCGAAGTCTGGCGGCAGATCCTCGCAGACTGTCTGGCTGTATCGGTCAATGAGTTGATTGAACAAGGTTATGAAGGGGTTGCTATCAAACATGAGCTGCATCAGCGGCGTGTAGCCAGCATCCAACAGATTTTAATTTCCCGGAAAAAAAATGAAAAATAACAACAACCTGATTTGGATTGATTTGGAAATGACCGGGCTTGAACCGGAAACCGATCGCATCATTGAAATAGCCACCATTGTGACCGACTTGCATTTAAATATTCTGGGCGAAGGGCCTGTATTGGCGGTGCATCAATCTGCCGAACGCCTGGCCGCCATGGACGAGTGGAACACCCGGCAACACAATCAGTCCGGTCTGGTCAAACGCGTCAACGAATCCAGCATCAGCGAAGCGATGGCAGAACAACAAACCATCACCTTTTTGCAACAATTTATAGACAAAGGCGTGTCGCCGATGTGCGGAAACAGCATCTGCCAGGACCGACGTTTTTTGTATAAATATATGCCGAATCTGGCGGCGTTTTTTCATTATCGCAACCTGGATGTCAGCACCCTGAAAGAGTTGGTCAAACGCTGGAAACCGAAGTTGTTAAACGGCGTGATCAAGGAATCGAAGCATCTGGCTTTGGACGATATCAAGGATTCGATTGCAGAACTGGTCTATTATCGCGAACATTTTATCAATTTGGAGACGGTGGGTCATGGTTAATCGTGAAGTGTTGGTGTTGCCAGACGGAGCTGACAAATTATTATTACATTCCTGCTGCGCACCTTGTTCGGGTGAAGTGATGGAGGCCTTGTTGTTTTCAAAGATCGATTTTTCCATCTTTTTTTACAACCCGAATATTCATCCGATTCAGGAATACGAAATCCGCAAACAGGAAAATGTCGCTTTTGCACAGAAACATAACATTCCATTTATTGACGCCGATTATGACAAAGACAACTGGTTTGAGCGCATCAAAGGTATGGAATGGGAGCCTGAGCGCGGCAAACGATGCAGCGCCTGCTTTGACATGCGCTTTGAGCGAACTGCCTTGTATGGACACGAGCATGGTTTTTCATTGATCAGCAGCTCGCTCGGCATATCACGCTGGAAAGACATGAATCAAATCAACGACTCCGGCCTGCGTGCTGCGGCGAGATATCCTGGTATGCAATACTGGACATATAACTGGCGTAAAGACGGCGGATCAGCCAGAATGTATGAAATCGCCAAGCGGGAAAATTTTTATCAACAAGAGTACTGCGGTTGCGTGTATTCCCTGCGCGATACCAACGCCTGGCGTAAGAAAAACGAACGCGAACGTATTAAAATCGGCGTGAGTTATTACGGAACAGAAGAAGAATAAGATCCATGGATGCAGGGCATCCGAGCCAGCATCAGGAGACCCTTCGCTGCGCTCTGGGCGACATGTTCGGGCTGTGATGCGGGTTGCAGATCGCCGCTTCACTTTGATGCTCAAGCGTGTCGCCCAGAGCGCAGCGAAGGGTCTCCTGATTGTGGCAGGGTAATTAATCGTTAACTTAAGGAGCAATTAATGGGCGGTCATCATCACACAGGCGGCGGGCATTCACACGACCACAGCCACGGCGCAGCACCCACCTTTAACCGCGCTTTTTTTATCGCGATCACCGCCAACGGCCTGTTCGTTCTCTGCCAGATTTTCTTCGCCATCACCGCTAACTCCACCAGCTTGCTGGCAGACGCCGTACACAATCTCGGCGATGTTCTCGGCCTCGTGATGGCCTGGATAGCCAACGGACTGTTGAAACGATCAGCAACCGAAAAATCCACCTACGGCATGAAAAAAACCTCCATCCTCTCCGCTCTGGCCAACGGCATCCTGCTGGTCTTCTCCTGCGGAATCATCGCCACAGAAGCCATGTACAAACTGTTTTCTCCCACCGAAGTACAGGCCATTCCCGTGATGATCGTGGCCGCGATCGGCATCGTCATCAACGGCACCACCGCCATGATGTTTATGGGCGGCAAAGAGGATTTAAACATCCGGGCTGCCTACCTGCATCTATTATATGACGCACTGATATCCCTCGGCGTGGTAGTCGCTGCAGGGATACTGTACTTCACCGGCTGGTTATGGATTGACCCTGTGGTAGGGTTGTTAATCGCCTTCATCATCCTCAAAGGTACCTGGAGCCTGTTCACAGACAGCCTGCGCCTAATCCTCGACGCTGTCCCCCGCGGCATCTCCCTGAGCGCTGTACGTGACATGTTACAAGCCGAAGACGGCGTAACCCAGGTCCACGACCTGCACATCTGGGCCCTCAGCACCCAGGAAAACGCGCTGTCCGTCCACCTGTTAATGCCCAACAAAGAACTCAGCGACGAAGCCCGCCATAACCTGGTCCACGCATTAAAAGAAAAACACAAAATCCAGCACGCAACCATCCAGGTCGAAAAAGATCTGGCCTTCTGCGAAGACGCCTGCGCAACGAATGGTTTGTCGCATGGGTAGAGAAAAACACGCTCCGCACAATAGATCGAAGCGTCGGGGTCCTGTCAGGGTACTGTGAATTTTTGGTGCTCACTGCGTTCCGCGCCAAAGAATTAACAGTACCCTGCCACCCCTCCAGTACCTTCGGTAGTTTGGGAAGATCTTGAGCACAGACCGGCCGCGAAGTGGTATAGGTTGCGGCCCTGGCCCATGGCGTCAGGTTAAGAGGAAAATTTCGGCGCCAAGCGAGCGTACGGAGACCCTTCGCTTCGCTCTGGGCGACACGTTTGGATTGCGTTGTGGGTTGCGAGACTGCCCTTCACTCTGATGCTCAAGCGTGTCGCCCAGAGCG
>Ga0075012_10003470_pt1 | contig 14993 bp, 15 predicted proteins | sample All_14_2_FD_71474 | JGI IMG/M metagenome (GOLD analysis project Ga0075012, IMG submission 71474) | Freshwater microbial communities in response to fracking from Pennsylvania, USA - Allegheny Zone_MetaG_DW_15 | ecosystem: Environmental > Aquatic > Deep subsurface > Groundwater > Drilled... | reverse complement strand
GCCTGCGGCACAGTTGATCCCGGAAGGCGTCGTCGGCTTCAACGCTGAGCTGCCGTTGTGGCCGCACGACCCGGATAAAGCCCGCCGGCTCGTCGAGGAGGCGCGCGCCGACGGTGTCCCGGTGGACCGCCAGATCCGACTGATCGGGCGTAACAGCCAATTCCCCGGTGTCACCGAGACGGTCGAGGTGATCCAGAGTGAACTGGCCGAGGCCGGCCTCAACGTCAAGATCGAGATGATGGACACCGCAGCTCAGTTGGAGTACCAGTTGCAGCCGTTCCCGGCCAATGCCGGCCCGTTCCTCGCGTTGATCCAGCACGGCAACCAGGCCGGGGACGCCGCCTTCTCCGTGGATCAGTACATGCGCTCGGACGGTGCCCAGAGTGCCTTCGGCACACCTGCTTTCGATGAGCAGATCGCCGCGGCCGGTCGTCTCACCGGAGAGCAGCGCCAACAGGCGTACGCCCAGATCTTCGCCGACGAACCGGAGAAGATCCTGCAGTTCGCCTATATCGCCCACATGCGGGGCATCCTCGGCAAGTCCCCTCGCGTGGACTACACACCGAATCCGGCGACCGGCGACGAAATGTTGCTGGCCACGATGACGCCGGCCTCATCCGACCGCACCGACCAGTCCTGACAGCCAGAAGGGCCAACCCGATGTTCTCCTTCGTTCGGCGCCGGATGTACACCAGCGCAATACCATTGGTCATCGTGCTGCTTGGCGTGTTCCTGCTCGCCCGGCTCACCGGTGACCCCACCAATCTCTACCTACCGGAGTCGGCGACCGCCGATCAACGTGAGGCCTTCGCCGCCGCGAATGGCTTCAACGACCCGCTGATCGTGCAGCTCTTCGACTACTTCAAGGGGATCATCCACCTCGACTTCGGAACCTCGCTGCGTACCGGTGAATCCGCGGCCGAGATGGCCCTGCGAGCCTTCCCGGCCACGCTGCAACTGGCCTTCGTCACCATGGCACTGGCCATCCTCGGCGCCGTGATCGTCGGCTGCTGGGCGGCTTACCGGCCCAACTCGCTGGCCGACCGGTTCTCCAGCCTGCTGTCCATGACCGCGGCATCGATCCCGGATTTCTGGTTCGCCATCACCGGAGTCTGGCTGTTCTCGGTGCTGATGGGCTGGCTGCCCACCTCCGGTACCGACGCCGGCATGCTGTCCTGGATCCTGCCGATCGCCACCTTGATGATCCGTCCACTCGGTGTGCTGACCCAGGTGGTGCGCGGCGCCATGGTCTCGGCGCTGTCGGCACCCTATGTCCGACTGGCACGTAGCAAGGGCGCCAGCGATTTTCGGGTCGTCACCCACCACGCGTTGCGTAACGCCGCCGCCCCCGCGCTGACCGTCGCCGGTGATCTGGCCGTCGGCCTGATCAACGGTGCGGTGGTGGTGGAGGCCATCTTCGGCTGGCCCGGTATCGGCAAGCTGATGATCGACGCCATCCTGCAACGCGACTTTGCGGTGCTGCAGGCAGCAGTGCTGCTCACCGCCGTCAGCATCTTCATCCTCAACATCGCCATCGACGCCTGTTACGCGCTGCTCGACGCACGCGTCCGCGAACCCGCGAAGGTCTAGATGATCCCCCCGCCGCTGCGCTCGCCCCAAGGGAGAAATACACGATGACTCAACTCGATCTGGTGCCGGTCAAGCCCACCACCGCCATCGTCAGCGAGCCGGTGGGGCGCAAGGCGTCGGGCCGCTCGGTCTGGTTCCGCATGCTGGTCAACGACCGTGTGGCGGCGGTGGCGGCCACCGTTCTCGGGGTGGTCGCACTGACCGCGCTGTTCGGCCCGATGCTGGTGGGTGACCTGGCCACCGATATCGACCTGGACAACTCCAACCAGGCGCCGTTCACCCTGGCGCACGGCTGGGCCAACGTGCTGGGCACCGATCCGCTGGGGCGCAGCATGCTGGCCCGCCTCGTCGTCGCCTGCCAGACCACCCTGTCGGTGGCGATTCCCGCGGTGGTGATCTCGGCGGTCATCGGCTCCGTCATCGGCATGTGGGCCGGCTACTACCGGGGGTGGCGCGAGACCCTCGCGATGCGGGTCGCCGACGTGATCATGAGCTTCCCGTCGCTGCTGCTCGCCGTGGTGGTCCTCTACGTGTTCTCGCCAAGTGCGGCCAATATTGTTGTGGTGCTGGCAATCACGCGTATCCCGGTGTACCTGCGCACCGCCCGTGCCGAGTCCGCTGAACTCGCCACCCGGGTGTTCGTCGATGCTGCGCGCACCTTCGGCGCCAGTGGCACCTCGATCATCACCCGGCACGTGTTGCCGATCGTGCTGCCGACGCTGCTGACGGTGGCCACCCTGGACTTCTGCTATGTGATGCTGGCCGAGAGCTCATTGAGCTTCCTGGGCATCGGGATTCAGCCCCCGGACGTCAGCTGGGGCCTGATGGTCGCCCAGGGCCGCACCTACCTGCACACCGCGTGGTGGCTGTCCTTCCTGCCGGGACTGGCCATCGTCATCACCACCGTGTCGGCCACCATCCTGGCGGCCTGGGCACGCATCGCCACCGATCCCGCCCAGCGGTGGCGACTCACCGTCCCGCAGAAGCGACTGTCCCGCTTCGCCAAGACCGGAAAGGCCCTGTAGATGACTGCTGTCGCCGAACACCCGCCCGTGGACCAGACCGACGCCGATCCGGCCTTGCGGGTGCAGGATCTCACCGTGGACATCCGCACCATCGCCGGTACCGTTCGCGCCGTCGACCACGTCACCTTCGCCGCCCGCAGCGGTGAGACGCTGGCACTGCTCGGCGAATCCGGCTGCGGCAAGTCGATGACCGCCACCGCGCTGGTCGGCCTGCTGGAACCGGTCGCCCAGGTGGTCGACGGATCGGCGCGCATCGGTGACACCGATCTGATCACCGCGGACCGCAAGAAGCGCCGCGCGATGGCCGGCCCCGAACTGGCGATCGTGTTCCAGGACGCACTGACGGCGCTGAACCCGCTCTACACCGTCGGCACCCAGCTCGCCGAGCCGTTTCGCATCCACCACGGATTGAAAGCCAAGGAAGCCAAGCGTCGGGCCATGGAACTCATGACGCGCGTGGGTATCCCGCAGCCCGAAGAGCGGATGAAGGCCTATCCGCACCAGTTCTCCGGCGGCATGCGGCAGCGCCTGCTCATCGCCATGGCCGTCGCGCTGAATCCGAAGGTGCTGATCGCCGACGAGCCGACCACGGCGCTGGATGTCACGGTGCAGGCGCAGATCATGGCCCTGCTCAAAAGCCTGCGCACGGAATACGACATGGCGGTCGTGCTGATCACCCACGACCTCGCCCTGGTCGCCGAGGAGGCGGACCGGGTTGCGGTGATGTACGCCGGGAGCATCGTCGAAACCGGCTCGGTTACCGAGGTTTTCGGCGACCCGAAGCACCCCTACACCAAGGGCCTGCTGGATTCGGTGCCCGTGGACGCCGTGCGCGGCGCCGAGCTGAAGTCCATCGGAGGCTCCCCGCCGGATCTGCACTCGATCCCGGCGGGCTGCGTCTACCAGGACCGCTGCCCACTGGTCCGCGATATCTGCCGCAGCACCCGCCCGGGTCTGCAGGACGTCGGCAGCCGACGCAAGTCGGCCTGCCATTTCCCCGGGGAGGTCAGCAATGTCTGAGCACCAGCACGCCGACCAGGTGCTGTCGGTCCGTGACCTGACGAAGTCGTTCCGGGTGTCCGGCGGCAAGACGCTGCGCGCCCTCGACGGGATCAACCTGGACCTCGCCCGCGGTGAGACATTGGGCCTGGTCGGCGAATCCGGGTGCGGCAAGTCGACGCTGGCCCGCACTCTGATGATGCTGGAGCGCCCGGACTCCGGATCGGTCACCTTCGACGGTATCGATCCGTTCGGACTCAAGGGTAAGGACCTGCTGAAGTTCCGCCGTCGGGTGCAGATGGTGTTCCAGGATCCCTACGCCTCGCTGAACTCCCGGATGACCGCGGCCGAGATCATTGCCGAGCCGTGGCGCACCCACAAGACGCTGCACGGTTCCCGCGCGGATCGGGACATGCGGGTCCGCGGCCTGCTGGATCTGGTCGGCTTGGGCGCCAAAGCCTTCGGCAAGTACCCGCAGGAGTTCTCCGGCGGTCAGCGCCAGCGCATCGGGATCGCGCGGGCGCTCGCGCTCGATCCCGAGGTCATCATCTGCGACGAGCCGGTGTCGGCGCTGGACCTCTCGGTGCAGGCCCAGGTGCTCAATCTGCTCAACGATCTGCAGCGGGAACTGAAGATCTCCTACGTCTTCATCTCGCACGACCTGTCGGTGGTGCGCCACGTCGCCGACCGGGTGGCCGTCATGTATCTGGGCCGGATCATCGAGAATGGTCCCACCGAGCCCGTTTTCGACCGCGCGTCGCATCACTACACCGCGGCACTGATGTCGGCGGCCCCGAAACTGCGCGACAGCCAGCGCGGTGAGCGGATCCTGCTCAAGGGTGAGGTGCCCTCACCGTTGAACCCGCCGTCGGGTTGCCGGTTCCGCACCAGATGCGCGGCGGCAACGGAAATCTGCGCCGAGCAGCGTCCGCCGCTGTCACTGGATGTGCTGGTGCCCGGACATGTCGCCGAGTGCCACCACCCCCGGATCGACGAGCAGCAGTCGGCGCTGTCGCACGCGTGAACGAGCTGGGCGGCATGGGGATCGCGGTCATCGTGGTGGCGGTCCTGTTCGCGTCCTGCCTGCAGGGGTCCATCGGATTCGGCATGGGCATGCTCGCCGCACCCGTCGTCGCCGTGGTGGATCCCGGCCTGGTGCCGGGCACGTTGATCATGTTGGCGACCCTGCTCACCCTGATGGTCGTCATCAAGGAGCGCACCGCGATCGACATGGCAGGTACTGGGTGGGCACTGCTCGGACGGATACCGGGCACCGTCGCCGGGGCACTGCTGCTGGCCGCGATTCCCGAACATGCGCTCGCGATCCTGATCGCGGCGGTGGTGCTCGGCGGAGTCGCGGTGACCGGGATGGGCTGGGTACCGGTACCGCGACGGCGCAATCTGGTGTTGGCCGGGGCGACCTCCGGAGTGCTTGGCACCGCGACGTCGATCGGTGGTCCGCCGATGGCGCTGGTATGGCAGCGCAGCGCGGGCCCGCAGCTGCGCGCCACCATGAGCAGCTTCTTCCTCATCGGCTCGCTGATGTCGATCGCCATGCTGGCCCTCACCGGCGCCGTGGACCGGCACACCGTGGCCATGTTCGGTGCGCTGGTCCCGGCCGCGGTGCTGGGCTATGTCCTGTCCCGCTACGTCAATCGGCTACTCAACCCGCAGCGGCAGCGGTGGACGGCCATCACGGTCTCCCTGATCGGCGCGGTAGTGCTCATCATCCAACAGACGGGTCTGCTATGACCGAATCCACTGCGCGTGCCGGCGTCAAGTCGGCCGTGCGCACCGTCGCGTTGCTGGAGTACCTCGCCGCCCGCCACGACAAGCCGGCCCGTATCCGTGAGATCAGCGAGGCGCTGGGCATGCCGCGCAGCAGCGCACATGCGTTGCTGCGCACCCTGATCGGCCAGGGTTGGGTGCGCACCGATGAGACCGGCACGCTCTACGGGATCGGAGTCCGGGCCCTGCTGGTGGGCACCAGCTATCTCGACGGCGACCCGTACCTGCCGATGATCACACCGTTTCTCGACGACCTGCGCACCGACTGGGACGAGACGTTTCATCTGGGACGACTCGATGGCACCGATATCGTCTATCTGGCCACCCGGGAGTCCCCGCAGTACCGGCGGGTGACCAACCGGGTCGGTCGGCGACTGCCCGCCTATGCCACCGCACTCGGCAAGGCGCTGCTGGCCGAACGGGTGGGTGCCGAGCGGCGCAGCCACCTGCCCCAGGATCTGGTGGCGCTGACACCGCGCACCCTCACCTGCCCCGATGCACTCGACGACGCGCTGGAGAGCGCCCGCGTCCGGGGCTACGCGGCCGACGACGAGGAGAACACCACGGGGCTGAAATGTTTCGCGGTGGCGCTGCGCTACATCTGGCCCGCGCAGGACGCCATCAGCGCCTCGGTGCCGGTGTCGCGGCTGACCGCTGAACGCGAGCGGGAGCTCGTCGCGGCGTTGTGTGCGGTCGGGGACAAGGTCAGCCGGGTGTTGCGGCCGGTCGCCAACGGTGACAAGTGGTTTGCCTGATGGGCGCGTCCGGCCAGCTCGGCCATATCGGATTGGTATCAATTGATGCCATAACAGTGTTGGACTTGCATCAACGGACAAACTTAGGCTGGCGGGTATGAGCGCGCAGACTCTCAGCCGGGGTCCCATTGTCACCCAGATGCGGGTCGTCCCCGTCGCCGGACACGACAGCATGCTGCTGAATCTCAGTGGCGCACATGGTCCCTTCTTCACCCGGAACCTGGTGATCCTGTCCGACTCCGACGGCAACACAGGCGTCGGAGAGGTGCCCGGCGGTGCGGCCATCCAGACCACGCTGGAGGACGCCCGCAGCCTCGTCGTGGGGCGCGGTATCGGCGCCTACCACGCGGTGCTCGCCGATATCCGGCGTACCTTCGCCGATCGGGACTCCGGTGGGCGAGGTGCGCAGACCTTCGACCTGCGCGTCACCGTGCACGCGGTGACTGCCGTCGAGTCCGCCCTGCTGGATCTGCTCGGTCAACACCTGGGAGTATCGGTGGCCGCACTGCTCGGTGACGGTCAGCAACGGGACCGAGTGCAGGCCCTGGGATATCTGTTCTTCGTCGGTGATCGCAACCGCACCGATCTGGCCTACCGCGGCCCGGCCGACGAGAACGCCGACGTCGATGACTGGCTGCGAATCCGCCACCAGGAGGCGCTGACGCCGGAAGCGGTGGTGCGCCTCGCCGAGGCCGCCCGTGAGCGCTACGGTTTCCGCGATTTCAAGCTCAAGGGCGGGGTGCTGCCGGCCGCCGATGAAGCCAAGGCGGTGATCGCGCTGGCCGACCGATTCCCGGACGCCCGGATCACGTTGGACCCCAACGGGGGATGGTTGCTGCGCGACGCCATCACCACCTGCCGGGAACTCACCGGGGTGCTGGCCTACGCCGAGGACCCGGTGGGACCCGAGGGCGGTTTCTCCGGACGCGAGGTGATGGCCGAATTCAAACGAGCCACCGGCTTGCCGACCGCGACCAACATGATCGCCACCGACTGGCGCGAGCTGGGACATGCCATCCGCTGCGGTGCCGTCGACATCCCGCTGGCCGATCCGCACTTCTGGACCATGAGCGGCTCGGTGCGCGTCGCCCAACTGTGCGACGCCTGGGGACTGACCTGGGGATCGCACTCCAACAACCACTTCGACGTGTCGCTGGCCATGTTCACTCAGGTGGCCGCCGCGGCGCCCGGCGAGATCACCGCCATCGACACGCACTGGATCTGGCAGGACGGCCAGCGGATCACCAAGGAGCCCTACCGCATCGTGGACGGCTATCTGGACGTACCCGCAGCGCCGGGCTTGGGTATCGAACTCGACGAGGACCGGGTGGCGGCCGCGCATGAGCTGTACCTGGCCGAGGGGCTCGGCGCCCGCGACGACGCCGTCGCCATGCAGTATCTGATCCCGGGCTGGCGCTTCGACAGCAAACGCCCCTGCCTGCAACGCAACTCGTGACGATGAAGGTCCTCGTCGCCGACCGCAACCTGGTCCCGCACCGTCGTCGCCTGGAGGCGGCCCTGCCGCCGGGTGTCAGGACGGTGTGGTCCGGTGCCGACGTGAGTCTGGACCGGCTGCGCGAGGCCGAGGTCTTCGTCGGGGGCCGGTTCACCGCCCCGATGGCAGCCGCCGCAGAGAAACTGCGCCTGGTCCATGTGGCCGGTGCCGGAACCGACCGGGTCGCGTTCGAGGCGCTGGGTGCCGATGTTGTCGTGGCCAACACTTTTCACCACGAGCGTTCCATCGCCGAGTTCGTCATGGCCGCCGCCGTCATGCTGCGTCGTGGATTCCTGCCCCAGGACCGCGCGCTGCGCACCGGTGTGTGGGCCAGCTCGGTGTATGACGACACCATCGTCCAGCCTCCCGCCCTGCACGGAGCCCGGATCGGTTTCGTCGGGTTCGGCCATATCGGTCAACAGACGTGGAAGCTGTTGAGCGCCTTAGGCTGCCAGGGGGCCGCCGTGACCGGATCGGGGCGGGTGCGCGACGGTGCGGGCCTGTCATGGGCCGGTGATGCGTCCCGGCTCGACGACCTCGCCGGTGAGTCGGATGTGCTGGTGGTCTCGGCACCGTTGACCCGCGAGACCACCGGCATGATCGGTCGTCATCAGCTCAGCGCACTGGGACCCGACGGTGTCCTGGTCAATGTCGGGCGGGGCCCGCTTGTCGACGAGAATGCGCTCTATGACGCGCTGTTGACCGGCCGCCTCGGGGCGGCCGCCATCGACGTCTGGTACCGGTACCCCGACGCCCCGAACGGTTCCGCCGCGGTGTGCACGCCGAGTGCGTTGCCGTTCGCCGAGCTGCCGAACGTGTTGATGACCCCGCACGCCTCGGGGGTCACCGCCGACACGTTCGAGGGCAGGACCGACGATATTGCCGCCAACATCGGCCGACTTTTCCGAAATGAGCCGCTGCACAACGTCGTTCACCCGAGCGTCGTTCACCCGAGCGCGTCGTAGATCAGCCGGAAGTAGCGATCGGTCCGGGCCGAACCCTCGATACCGGGGCCCATCTTGTTCATCACATAGGAGATGGTGGTGCGCCGGTCCGGGTTCATCGACTCCCAGGACCCGCCCCAGCCGCCCCAGAAGCAGATCTTGCCGTCCGGGATGTAGCCGATGGCCGGGCTCGGTAACCCATAGCCGAGTCCCATCCGCAGTCGGTGGCCGGCCAGCACCAGATCGGGCCCCTCGATCTGGGTGTCGAAGATCCGCTCGACGGTCTCCGGTCTGAGCAGCTGTACCCCATCGACGATGCCGCCCAACGAGATCGTCGACAGGATCTTGGTCAGGGCCCGGGCGTTGGTGTGACCGTTGGCGGCGCCGATATCGGCCGCCCGCCACGCCGCGGAGTTGGCGATGAGCGGGTCCGGCGCCGGGCCGGTGAAGGTCTTGAGCATCTGCTCGGTCCACTGATCCATCGGCGGAATCCCCTCGAACGGGTCCGCGGGAGCGATGATCTCGGCGATGCGGTCGTCATCCTCGGGTCGGGCGCCGATCTGGAAGTCGGCGCCGAGCGGTCCGGCGATCTCCTCTGCGACGAACCGCTTCAATGACTGGCCGGTGACCCGGCGCAGGACCTCCCCGATCAGATGGCCGTGGGTAAGGGCGTGATACCCGGTGGCCGTACCCGGCTCCCACCACGGCGTCTGCGCGGCGAGCATGGCGGTGGAACGATCCCAGTCCAGGACGTCCTCGGGCGTCACCGGTTGCTCCCACCCGGACACACCCGAGGAATGGGTGAGCAGATGCCGGAATTCGATGTGCTCCTTGCCGGCGGCCCCGAACTCCGGCCACACCTGCGCCACCGGGGTGTGCGCCTCGATCAGCCCGCGGTCGATGAGCATCAGGGCGGCCAGTGCGGTGATGTTCTTGGTCGAGGACCACACGTTGACGATGGTGTCGGCCGTCCAGGGCCGGGTCCGGGCGGTGTCGGCATACCCGCCCCAGATGTCCACGACGAGCTCACCGCCGATATCGATGGCGATGGCGGCACCGCACTCCTCGCCATCGGCGATGGCTCGGCCCAGCGCGTGCGCGAGCGCAGCGAACTGCGGTGTGAAGTGTCCCTCGACGTTTCCCATACCCGACATCATGCGCCGGGCCGGGGGCTACCAGTTGTGGTATCCGCCTTCGGGACCCAGCATCCGCTCCAGCCTGCTGCGGCCGATCTTGGCCAGCTCGTTGCGCAGTACCTTGCGCTCCATCTCGGCGTCGTGGTGCATCCGGTCGGACAGTGCCGTCAGAACGTCGCCGGCGCAGTGCCCGTCGACGTACATCACGAACGGGAAACCGTAGCGGTCGACATAGCCGCGCGACGCGGCACTCAGTGCTGTCATGGTTGCGGCGTCGTCATCCCAGACCGCGCACTGCTCGGCATGCGACCTGGGGCTGCGCGGCCGGCGTCCGACATCCGGGCAGGTGTCCAGAATCTGGTCGATGGCGGCCTCGGGCAGTTCGAACAACAGCGCGTCGGCGCGGCGGAACAGCGTCTCATGGTCGGCGTATGGGCGCCCCCTGGCCAGGTCACGAGCCATCGCATAGCTGTTACAGCACTCGTAGAGGGCGTGCACCGCCTTGCGTTCGGGCAACGTGTTGAACACGTCGAGGCCGATTCCTTGATGCAGTAGCACGCATCCATGATCGAAGGGCCAGGACACGCCCGGGTTACCGCTTGTTACAGCGGTGCTAAATCACCGGTGGTCAGTGCCCGCCGGCCTTGAACCGTTCCACCGAACGCGCCAGCTCGGCCTCGGCCTCTTCGCGGCCGGCCCAGTCCGCGGCCTTGACGAACTTGCCCGGTTCCAGATCCTTGTAATGCACGAAGAAGTGCTTGATGGCTTCCAGCTCGAACGGCGGCACGTCGGCGAGGTCTTGGATGTGGTCCCAGCGCGGGTCGCCGGCGGGCACACAGAGCAGCTTGTCGTCGCCGCCGGCCTCGTCGGTCATCTTGAACATCGCGACCGGGCGGGCCTCGACGATGCAGCCCGGGAACACCGACTCCGGCAGCAGCACCAGCGCGTCCAGCGGATCGCCGTCCTCGCCGAGGGTGTCGGCGAAGAAGCCATAGTCGGCCGGGTAGCCGAAGGACGTGTAGAGGTAGCGGTCCAGCTTCACGCGACCGGTCTCGTGGTCCACTTCGTACTTGTTGCGCGAACCCTTGGGGATCTCGATGACGACGTCGAACGACACCGGCGTTGCTCCTTCGGCTGGCTTGGTCTGGCGGGTCCACCCTAGAGGAGCGATACGCTGCACGTTATGCGGCCCGGGAGATGGCGCCGATCCACCCACCTGGTGATCGGCCTGGTGGTACTGGTGCTCGTCGCCGCCGTGGTGGGGGTCGCGGCGGTCGTCACCTCGACCCGTACCGCGGCGAACAAGGCGTTGCCCGAGCAGCCCGCCGCGGTGGCGGCCGCACCGGGGGTGCGCCCGCTCGGAGAAGCCACCACAGAACCCACCCCGAAAGGTCTGGCCGCCACGCTCGCCCCCGCGCTGGCCGACCCGAACCTGGGCGCGCTGACCGGCCGGGTGACCGACGCCGTCGACGGAACCGAGCTGTGGGAGCAGGGCGAGGACATCCCGATGCAGCCGGCCTCGACGAACAAGGTGCTCACCACCGCGGCCGCGCTGCTGACGCTGGACCGTGATGCGACGCTGACCACCCGGGTGGTGGCCGGTGACCGACCCGGGGTGGTGGTGCTGCACGGGGGCGGGGACCCGACCCTGTCGGCCGCCGCCGATGACGAACGCACCTGGTACAAGGGCGCCGCCCGGATCAGCGACCTGGCCGCGCAGGTGCGTGAACGTGGCACCCGGGTCACCGCGGTACAGGTGGACCTCGGTGCCTACAGCGGGCCCACGATGGCGCCCGGCTGGGACCCGCTGGACATCGACGGGGGCGATATCGCCCCCATGGAATCGGTGATGCTCGACGGAGGCCGGACCCAGCCGGTCTCGCCGGAGTCGCGGCGATCGCGGACACCGGGTCTGGACGCGGGCCGGGCGCTGGCCACCGCGCTGGGTGTGGACCCGGCGGGCGTCACGGTGACATCGATCGAACCGGACGCCGAAGAACTCGCCTCGGTGCAGTCGCCCCCGCTCATCGAACGGCTGCGCCAGATGATGAACGACTCCGACAATGTGATGGCCGAGTCGATCGGACGCGAGGTGGCCGCCGCGCTGAACCGCCCGCGCAGTTTCGACGGGGCCGTACAGGCGGTGCTCGGCCAGCTGCGCGGGGCCGGTGTGGACACCGCGAACGCCACCCTGCTGGATTCCAGCGGGCTGTCGGTGGACAACCGGCTCACCGCGCTGACCCTGGACGGTGTCATCGCCGCGGCGGTCGGCGAGGAGCAGCCGCAGCTGCGTCCACTGGTCGACCTGCTGCCCATCGCCGGCGGGAGCGGCACCCTGTCCAACCGCTACCTCGACACCGACGAGGGCCGCGCCTCGGCAGGCTGGCTGCGCGCCAAGACGGGATCGCTGACCGGCACCAATTCGCTGGCGGGCATCGTCACCGATGCCAGCGGCCGGGTGCTGACCTTCGCGTTGATCTCCAACAATGCCGGGCCGACCGGGCGGACGTCGCTGGACGCGCTGGCCGCCAAACTGCGGTCCTGCGGGTGCGGCGGATGACGGATCGTTCCGATATCGGCGGTGCGGTCGACTGGTCCTTCGCCGCAGATGTCGGCGCCAAGCTGAGCAGGCCGGGACCGGCCACCACCGACTACACCCGCGATCAGGTGATCGCCCAGCTGCACGACTCGGCGCGCACCGCGGAACTGCCGGTGCGCGAGGTGACCCACCTGAACGAGGGGGCCGAGGTCCCGGACGCGCGGGTGATCGACCGACCGCAATGGGTGCGCGCGGCGACCCGGTCGATGCGGGTCATGACCGGCGCTGCCGAGGCCGCCGGCAAGGGCCCCGTCGGCGCGTTGACCGCCAAGGTGACCGGAGCCCAGACCGGTGCCGTGCTGGCCTTCATCTCCTCGGGGATTCTCGGGCAGTACGACCCCTTCGGACCCGACCAGGGTGAACTGCTGCTCGTGTACCCGAATGTCATTGCGGTGGAACGGCAATTGCGGGTCAAACCCGCCGATTTCCGGCTCTGGGTGTGCCTGCACGAGGTGACACACCGGGTGCAGTTCCGCGCCAATCCCTGGCTGGCCGAACACATGTCGTCCTCGCTGGCGGTGCTCACCGACGACGGCGGCGAGCAGGCCGGTGACGTCATCGGCAGGCTCGCCGAGTATGTCCGCGCGCAGCGCGGCGGTGCAGCGGTGGATGCGAACTCCGCCGGTGTACTCGGTCTGCTGCGCGCCGTGCAGACCGAGCCGCAACGCGAAGCCTTGGACCGATTGCTGGTGCTGGGCACCCTGCTGGAGGGGCACGCCGAGCACGTGATGGACGCCGTCGGGCCCGCGGTGGTGCCGACGGTCGCGACCATCCGTCGCCGCTTCGACGAGCGCCGGCAGCGCAAACAGCCACCGCTGCAGCGCATCATCCGGACTCTGCTGGGCTTCGACGCCAAACTCAACCAATACACCCGGGGCAAGGTGTTCGTCGACGAGGTGGTGGCCCGGGTCGGGATGGAGCGCTTCAACGCCATCTGGACCGACGCCGAAACCCTGCCGCTGCCATCGGAGATCGAAGAACCGCAGCGATGGATCGATCGGGTCCTGTAGCGCAGCTGCGCGCGGCGGTGGTGGCGTTCGCGGACGCCCATCTCGAAGACGGCGGGCCGTGGTGCGTGGGACTGTCCGGGGGTGCGGACTCGCTGGCCATGACGGCGGTGGCCGCCCCGTTGCGCCCCACCACGGCGCTGATTGTGGACCATGGCCTGCAGGCCGGTTCGGCGGACATCGCCGAATGGGCCCGCGCTCAGGCCATCGCGCTGGGATGTGTTGACGCACAGGTACTTCGCGTCGATGTGGGCACAGTCGGAGGGCCGGAGGCGGCCGCCCGTACGGCTCGCCACGCGGCACTGCAAAGCGCCCGGGACGGCGCACCGGTGCTGTTGGCGCACACCCTCGACGATCAGGCCGAGACTGTGCTGCTGGGGCTGGGCAGGGGTTCTGGGGCCCGCTCGCTGGCCGGGATGCGGGCCTATGACGCGCCCTGGTGCCGCCCGCTGCTCGGTGTGCGCCGGGAGGCGACGGCCGCGGCCTGCGCGGAATTGGGTCTGACGCCGTGGCAGGACCCGCACAACATCGACCCGCGCTTCACCCGGGTCCGGCTGCGCACCGAGGTGCTGCCGCTGTTGGAGGAGGTGCTGGGTGGCGGGGTCGCCGAGGCGCTGGCGCGCACCGCCGCCGCGCTGCGCGAGGACACCGAGGCGCTCGATGCCGCGGCCGCCGAGATCGGACCCCACGAGGGGCCGCTGCCGTTGGCGGACCTGCACGGATTGTCCGCCGCGGTGCGCCGGCGCGTCATCCGGAGCTGGCTGCTGTCCGGGGGAGCCTGCGATCTCAGCGACTCCCAGATCCGGTCGGTCGACGTTCTGGTCACGGCGTGGCGCGGCCAGGGCGGGGTCGCGGTGCCGAGCAAGCTGCCCAGGCAGCGTCTGTTCGCGGCCCGCCGCGATGGCGCTCTGGTGCTCTACCGTCAGCCGGTCATCTGATCCCGGCTACGCTGTGACGGTGACTGCGGAGTTGTATCCGGGCGACATCAAGTCGGTCTTGCTGTCCGAGGACCAGATCAAAGCCAAGACCGCCGAACTGGCCGGCCAGATCGCCGCGGACTTCCGTGACGGCGGGCCCGATCAGGATCTGCTGTTGATCACCGTGCTCAAGGGTGCGGTCCTGTTCGTCACCGATCTGGCCCGGGCCATCCCGGTGCCCACCCAGCTGGAGTTCATGGCGGTCAGCTCGTACGGATCCTCCACCTCGTCCTCCGGTGTGGTGCGCATCCTCAAGGACCTCGACCGGGATATCAACGACCGGGATGTGCTGATCGTCGAGGACATCGTCGATTCCGGTCTCACGTTGTCCTGGCTGCTGCGCAACCTCGCGACCCGGCGTCCACGGTCACTGAAGGTGTGCACGCTGCTGCGTAAACCCGACGCGGTACGCGCCGATGTGGAAATCGAGTACGTCGGCTTCGACATCCCCAACGAGTTCGTCGTCGGTTACGGCCTGGACTACGCGGAGCGCTACCGCGACTTGCCCTATATCGGCACGCTGGAACCCAAGGTGTACGAAAACCCCTAGGTCTGCGTAACGCGTGGAACGGGTTTCGGGAACGATCGCCCGGCGCCGCATCGTGGCCGATTTTCGGCGTCATCGCTCTTGCGCGGCCCGGTTTGGCGGCGTAGCATCGAACATACGTTCGAAACATA
>Ga0075012_10003468_pt1 | contig 14994 bp, 14 predicted proteins | sample All_14_2_FD_71474 | JGI IMG/M metagenome (GOLD analysis project Ga0075012, IMG submission 71474) | Freshwater microbial communities in response to fracking from Pennsylvania, USA - Allegheny Zone_MetaG_DW_15 | ecosystem: Environmental > Aquatic > Deep subsurface > Groundwater > Drilled... | reverse complement strand
AGCGTTGCATTGATATTCACAGCAACACCTTTCTTTGTGTAATCAAGGGTTGTACGCTAAGAACTTGCCAGCAGCGAGACCGAAAGTCTCTGGAACGGGTTTGAACACATTCCAGAGAGAATCAATCTTTCGCCAAAGACAAAGACAGAGGTGACCTGTAATTAGGCAACCAACTGAAAGGGGTTCGCGAAAGCGAACAGCAGAGCGATAGCAACACCAATCAGGAAAGCAGCATCGATCAGACCGGCCAAGATGAACATCTTGGTCTGCAGGTCGTTCATCAATTCAGGCTGACGGGCGGAGGCCTCAAGGAACTTGCCGCCCATAAGGGCAATACCGATGGAGGCGCCAATGGCACCCAGACCCACAATCAGACCACAAGCCAGAGCGACGAGACCCAGAACGTTTTCCATGATGACTCCTTTGAGATGACGAAAGTTAAGAAAGAGAAAGAAAAAACAACCGATGCGCCCGGTCAATGCGCGTCATGCGCTTGACCCAGATAAATCAGAGTCAGCATCATGAAAATGAATGCTTGGAGCGTGATCACAAGAATGTGGAACAACGTCCAAACAGTACCTGCAATGATGTGCCCGATAAAAAACAAGCCACCACTGAGGGACATCGCCGCATAACCCCCCAACAGGGCGATCAGCATGAACACGAGTTCGCCCGCAAACATGTTGCCGAACAATCGCATGCCGTGAGACACCGTTTTGGCAACGAACTCAATCATTTGCATCAAGAAATTCACCACACCCAGCAGCAGCGCCCAAACTGGATTCTTGCTGGTGCCAAATGGCGCACATACAAGCTCATGCGACCACCCGCCCAAACCCTTGATCTTGATGTTGTAGAAGAGACACATCAAAAGCACGGATGTGGAAAGGCCGAGCGTCGTGGACAAATCGGCCGTGGGCACCACACGCAAGTAATCAGGCAAGCCCATGGCAGGACCGGCAGAGTGCCACAAAGCGGGCAACGCATCTACCGGCAACATGTCCATGAAGTTCATCATGAAAATCCACACAAACACTGTTAGCGCCATCGGCCCCACCAGCTTGCGGCTCTCCGCATTGTGAATGACTGCCTTGGCCTGGCTGTCAACCATCTCAACCAGCATCTCTACTGCGGCCTGAAAACGACCAGGCACACCAGCATGCGCCTTGCGGGCCGCCAAATAAAGCACCCAACACACAATCGCGCCCAACACTGAACTCACAATCACAGAGTCAATGTTAATCACGGAGAAGTCAACAATCGTCGACTGCTTGTGGTTTTGCAGGTGCTGCAAGTGGTGGCGAATGTACTCACCAGGCGTCAGAGCATGCGCATCAACAGACATAGTTCACACAACCCATTCATCTCGCAACCCTGGATAGCATCAACAACGCCACCCAATAGATCTTGAGCACAAACACAAGCCCAGCCACGAAGGCGAGCCAACTTAAGTCACGCACCAGAACAGGCGCCAACGCCATCATGGCTACAGCCAACAGGACCTTGACACCTTCCCAAAACATCAGGGCAGCCAGAGAACCCCGAGCAAACACGGACAAAAGGCGCGTCAGTCTTCCAACCGACATGCCCCATGCCATCACGGCAGAAGGGACGCCCACAGCCAGCCCGCCATATGCCGCAGACCAACCGGCAGCCGCACTGCCGGACAGCATGTAAGCCACCACCCCTGCGACGACAACCCCTGCAAACTGCCAACCGACTACTCGCCAGACCGAAACCGAAACCTGACTTCGCCGCCACTCAACCGCTTCTTGGGCGGTCATGGGCTTGAAATCCGCCGCGTCGTCCGCATCTTCAATATCGATGCATCGACTCTGCACTTGTTCGCCCGACTTCAAAATTGCCGGAGGCAACTTGTCAATTTTGGTCATCGGACATTACAGCCAGGTTACACCTGCGTGGACAGGCCTTGCAAAGCCCGCGATTATACGTAGAAACCCCATGCGCAAGTCAAGGGATTTGTTCACGGACTACCTGCCTTGCCTATGCAGCAAAGGCAGCGCTGCCTTTGCATACACTGTCGCCATCAGAACTTGTCACACACCATGCCAGCTGCACAGCCTCCTTCGTTGATTGAATACCCCTGTCACTTTCCCATCAAGGTCATGGGCGTGGCAACGCCCGACTTTATGGACAGCATGGTTCACATAGCCCAGCAGTTCGACCCCTCGTTTGCAGCAACGACGGTGGAGCAGCGACCCAGCAAAGCCGGCAACTACTTGGGTTTGACGCTGAGTGTGCGAGTGACCAGCCGAGACCAGCTTGATGAGCTCTATCGCACGCTGTCCACCCATCCTCTGGTGAAGGTGGTGCTGTGACCCTCAGCACCACGCCCTCCCCTCAGCCAGAGACACCCCCCCGCTACCCAGCCACCCGTCTGGCCGTAGGAAGTTGAAGCATGCTGATTCGGGAATTGGGACAAGTTCCCTACACGGCCAACTTCCACGCCATGCAGGCTTTCACCGCCGAACGCACACCGGACACAGCCGACGAGCTGTGGATGTGCGAACACCCCCCCACGTTCACCCAAGGCTTGGCGGGAGCAGCGCACCACCTGCTGGCTCCTGGGGATGTACCGGTGGTCCCCACCGACAGGGGTGGACAAGTGACCTTCCATGGGCCGGGACAAGTGGTGGCCTACCCCTTGGTCGACCTGCGGCGCGCAGGCTACTTTGTGAAGGAGTATGTGTACCGACTGGAGGAGTCCATTGTTCGCACACTGGCGCACCTGTCCGTCACTGGCCATCGGGTGGCTGGTGCCCCCGGCATCTATGTGCGCTTGGATGATCCGCACGCACACGAACGATTGCCTCAGAGCCCCAGGAAAGGCCACACCACCTTTGCGGAAGACGCATTCGAAGGCCTGGGGAAAATCGCAGCGCTGGGCATCAAGGTCACGCGCCACTGCACTTACCATGGCGCGTCGCTCAACGTGAGCATGGACCTGTCAGCCTTTGACCGCATCAACCCTTGTGGTTATGCCGGACTTCGGACCATTGACCTTTCTACAATCGGCGTTCACGCCAATCCTTCCGACGTGTCCGCCCTCTGGCAACAAGAGTTACAGCGTTTGCTGGGGTGAACAGCCTCCCCTTTCGCGCCACTTGCCCACACAGCCTTGCCGATCCCAGCCCACAACCGCACTGGTGATCGAGCACAAGCCCAGCCCCCACATCACCATGACCACCCCTTCCACGACACCGGCCGCGGCAGACATCAGCTACGACCCTTCAGCCAAACAAAAATCTGCCGCGAAGGTGTCACGCATTCCAGTGAAGGTGGTGCCCGCCGAAACCTTGAAAAAGCCCGATTGGATTCGCGTCAAGGCTGGCAGCCCCAGCACTAGGTTTTACGAGATCAAGGACATTCTGCGCAGCAACAAACTCGTGACTGTTTGCGAAGAAGCCAGCTGCCCCAACATCGGAGAGTGTTTCGGCAAGGGAACCGCCACGTTCATGATCATGGGCGACAAGTGCACCCGCCGCTGTCCGTTCTGCGATGTCGGCCATGGCCGCCCCGACCCACTGGACACCGAGGAACCCGCCAACTTGGCCAAAACGATTGCGGCCCTGAAGTTGAAGTATGTCGTGATCACCAGTGTGGACCGAGATGACCTTCGTGACGGCGGGGCAGGCCACTTTGTGGAGTGCATTCGCCGCACACGGGAAGCGTCACCCCACACCCAGATTGAAGTACTGGTACCCGACTTCCGCGGCCGGGACGACCGCGCACTGGACATCCTGAAGGCCGCCCCTCCCGATGTGATGAACCACAACCTCGAAACTGTGCCACGCCTGTACAAAGAAGCCCGCCCTGGCTCTGACTACGCATTCAGCCTGAACCTGCTGAGAAAATTCAAAACCCTCTTCCCCGATGTGCCCACCAAAAGTGGCTTGATGGTGGGCCTGGGTGAAACCGACGAAGAAATTTTGGCCACCATGCAGGACATGCGCGCGCATGGCATCAACATGCTGACCATCGGCCAATACCTGGCCCCCAGCGGTCACCACCTCCCTGTGCGGAGGTACGTGCACCCCGACACCTTCAAGATGTTCGAGACCAAAGCCTATGAGATGGGCTTCAGCCATGCCGCAGTGGGTGCCATGGTTCGCAGCAGCTACCACGCGGACCAGCAGGCGGGGCACGTGCTGACAGGCGGCAACTGAGACAACCGCCAGCCGACCCTGTCGGGGGCACGGACCAAACAAGCAGCCTCAAAACTTCCGAAAAGATAGCTGCTTGTTCTTATCTCAAAAGCACAAGTAGTCTATTTTCTTAAAATTTAGATTTTGGGTGAATCGGCCAAGGTTTCCCACGCTTTGATCGCCTCAGCCGCGTACATCAATGCAGGTCCTCCGCCCATGTACACGCACACTGCCAGCATTTCCTCCAGCTCGTCGCGGGTGCATTCCAGCTTGTGCAATGCTTTCACATGGAAACCAATGCACCCCGAACAACGCTGGGTGATGCCAATGGCCAGGGCAATCAATTCCTTGTGCTTGGCGTTGAGCGCCCCGTCACTGATGGCCGCACGGGCCAATTGACCAAATCCGGCCATGGCCTCAGGCTGTGCTTTGCGAAACGGCGCCAGACTGGCATTGATGTCATTGATCAGGCCGCTGTGGTTGAAGGTGCTCATGGAAATCTCCGGTCAGGTTCAGACGATGAAAATCGAACAATCGATGGTGAAAGTCCCGATTCTGAATGAACCCCTGGGGGTATTTGTTGACATGACTCAACATCCCAACGCACCCGCCCCAACCAAGACAAAGACTTGGTGCGTCACACGGAATGAGCCACCTTCAGAAAACCACCTCCAGCCCTAGCTCGCCATGACCCGGCCAGGCTCCTCGTCCTGAAGAGCGGCCTGCGCCAGCACCCGAAGTTTGGTGGTGTCTGCGCGGAGCACCTGCTGCTTGACCGCCAGAATCTGTGACGGGTGCATGGAAAAGCTGCGCAATCCCAGTCCCAGCAGCAGCCTGGTCATCCCCACATCGCCCGCCAGCTCCCCACAGACACTCACCGTTTTCCCGTGGGCATGACCGGCGGCAATGGTCCTGGCCATGAGCTCGAGCACGGCTGGGTGCATGGGGTCGTACAAATGGGCGACTGACTCGTCCACCCGGTCAATCGCCAGCGTGTACTGGATCAGATCGTTGGTCCCGATCGACAGAAAGTCGAAATACCGCAGAAACACATCCACCATCAACGCTGCAGCAGGCACTTCAATCATCGCCCCCACTTTGACAGGGCCATACGCCTGGCCTCGGGCATTGAGCTGGCCCCGTGCCCGGTCAATGAAACTCAATGTCTGGCGAATTTCGCTGACATGGGCGAGCATGGGCACCAGCAAATGCACTGGCCCATGCGCGGCAGCGCGCAAAATGGCACGCAATTGGCTCAGGAACATGGCCGGCTCGGCCAGGCTCCAGCGTATGGCCCGAAGGCCCAGCGCCGGGTTGAGGTGATCGTCTCCCCCTCGGCTGGAACGGTCCAGTGGCTTGTCGGCCCCGGCGTCAACAGTGCGAATGGTCACCGGCAGCCCCTGCATGCCCAGCACCGCCGCGACATAGGCCTGGTACTGCTCCTCCTCATCGGGCAGATTGCCTTGGCGGCCCATGAACAGGAATTCGCTGCGGAAAAGGCCCACGCCCACCGCCCCCACGCTCAACGCACTGGCGCCATCGGCTGGCCGCTCAATGTTGGCCAGCAACTCAACCTTTTGCCCGTCCAAGGTGACAGCGGGCGTGTTGCGCAAACGGCTCAGACGCTGGCGCTCCACCTCACTCTGGCGCTGCTTGAACCCGTATTCCGCCAGAATGATCGGCGATGGGTCCACGATGAGAACACCCGCATCGCCATCGATGATGACCCAGTCATCCTGCATGACGATATGGCTGGCCGAGCGCGCACCGACCACCGCAGGGATGTCCATGCTGCGGGCCACGATGGCCGTGTGGCTGGTTTTGCCCCCCACATCGGTCACAAACCCCGCGAACACGCTCTGCTTGAACTGCAGCATGTCCGCCGGGGACAAGTCGTGTGCCACCAACACCAAGGGCACATCCACCGTGTCGTCCAGCAACAAATCCTGCTGAGACCTGCGCCCCGGTGCAGGCGGTTGGGCAACAGGCGACGCCACGCCACGCATGACCCGCAACATGCGTTCCACCACCTGCTCCAAGTCGGCTTTGCGCTCGCGCAGGTAAGGGTCTTCCATCTCGTCGAACTGGCGCGCCACCACTTCCAGCTGCGAGGTCAGGGCCCACTCAGCGTTGTAACGCCGCTCCACAATCCAATGCTTGACACCGTCCGTCAGCTGCTCGTCCTGCAGCATCATCAGGTGAACGTCCAGCAGCGCGGACAACTCCACGTGGCCTTCTTTGTCGGTCAGGTCTTGCAGACTCTGCTGGACCTTGACGATCTCAGCCACCACCGCATCACGCGCGCGGCGCAAACGGGTGATTTCCTCCACGATCTGCTCGGACTCAACGAAATAGTGAGCCACGTCCATGCGACTGGACGCGACCAACACCGCGCGGCCAATGGCCACACCGCTGGAGACCGCAATACCGTGGACCGAGAAACTCATTCGCCTTCCCCGAACTTGTCGTCAATCAGCGCCAGCAGCGCCTGCATGGCGGCCTGCTCGTCAGGTCCGTTGGTTTCCACCTCCACAGTGGTCCCCATGCCCGCAGCAAGCATCATGACACCCATGATGCTCTTGGCATTGATGCGCCGCTCGCCGCGCGACATCCAGACCTCACACCCGAAACTGCCCGCCAGCTTGGTCAGTTTGGCGGATGCGCGGGCATGCAAGCCCAGTTTATTGCTGATGGTCGTGGTGGTTTTGATCATGGTTGCGGCGAGTCTGATTTTGGGGAGCAGTGACGGTGACCGGAATGATGCCCTGCGTCCCTCCGGCCATGGCACGCGACACCAGCATGTCCAATGACTCGTGGCGGTAAGTGACCGCGCGCAAGAGCATGGGCAAGCTGACACCCGCGATGAGTCGGGCAGAGGGACCATCGACCAAACGCTGCGCCACATTGCAGGGGGTGGCCCCGAACACGTCCGTCAACACCAGGAGGTGGCCCGTGCCCAGCTGGCCCGCCAGGAGTCGGGCCTGGTGCAGGGTTTCATCGGGGGGCACATTGGGCTGCACATCCAAGGCGGTCACCGCCGCCGCTGCGTCGGGAAAGACATGGAGGACGCATTGCCGCAAGGCACTGGCCAATGGCGCGTGGGCGATCACAAGTATCCCGTTCATGACAGCGATTATGTGCGCGCCTCAGGAGGCCGGGGAAAGGCGCAGACTTTCCACCAGTGTCTCCAGCACGTCAGGGGTGACAGGGCCGTACACAGCCACTTGGAACACATCGTCCCCCTGTGCCAGAAACAACACATGCGCCAGCACGGGTGAACCGTCGTGGCGCACCCCTTGGGCCTGCCAGGCCTTCACAGCCACCACACCCTGCAACACAGGCATCCACACACGGGTTCTGTCGGCTTGGGCCCGGAGGCTGAGCTGCCCCGCCTGTGTCCAGGCTTGAACCACGTCGGATGCAGTCACGTCGTTCGGCTTGCGCAACGCCGCGATGGCGAACGTGAGCTTGCCCGCATCACAGCTGAGCATGTGCAAGTCCGCACGGTGCCCAGCCAACGGGACCGTGCGCTCGGCCTTCTCCGGTTTGCACGGCAGCATCGCTTGCAAGGACCTGCCGGGAAAACCCACGTCGCGCCAGTTGAACACCGGGCTGCAAGCGGCGAGCGTTGCCACACCGCCCACCAGTGCCCAGCCCAGCAGCCACCGACCATTCCACACCTCAGTCATGAGATCCCTTCAAAATGACCCGGCGGGGTAGAAACCCCGGGTCGGAAACAGGCCAACGGTGCGCACAATACGTGCATGACTTCATCCAAGGCCTCACCCTCGGCGCTCGGCGCTGCCCACTCCCCCACTGCCCTGAATGGTATCCGCGTGCTCGACCTGTCCCGTGTGCTGGCGGGCCCCTGGTGCACCCAGACACTGGCCGACCTGGGAGCCGATGTGATCAAGGTCGAACGACCCGGTTGCGGTGACGACACACGGGGCTGGGGCCCTCCTTTCATGAGCCAGGCCAATGGACAGGACAGCGCTGAAGCCGCCTACTACCTGGGTGCCAACCGAAATAAACGCTCACTGACCTGCGACCTGGCCCACCCCGACGGACAGCAGCTGATTCGCGAATTGGTACCGCACTGCCAGGTGTTTGTGGAGAATTTCAAAGTGGGCGACATGGCCCGCTACGGGCTGGATTTCACCTCGCTGAAAGCCCTCAATCCGGCACTGGTCTACTGCTCCATCACCGGGTTTGGTCAGGATGGCCCGTACAGCGACCGTGCGGGCTACGACTACGCCATCCAAGGCATGGGCGGACTGATGAGCGTGACCGGTGAGCGCGATGATCTGCCTGGTGGCGGCCCTCAGAAAGTGGGGGTGGCCGTGGCCGACCTTTTCACCGGCATGTACGCCACCGTGGCCATCCTGGCCGCCCTGAGACACGCCGAGCACACGGGCGAAGGACAGCACATCGACATGGCGCTGCTCGACACCCAGGTTGCCATGCTGGCCAACCTCGGCGCCAACTACCTGGTGCGCGGCCAAGCCGAAGGCAAGGTGCCAGGGCGGGCGGGCAATGCCCACATCAACATCGTGCCCTACCAAGTGTTCGAAGTGGCCCCTGACGACCAGGGGCACCCCCAGCACATCATCCTGGCGGTCGGGAACGATGGGCAGTTTGCGAAGTTCTGCACCGTGGCAGGCCACCCCGAATGGGCCACAGATCCGCGCTTCACGACCAACCGGGAGCGCGTGCGTCACCGTGACACCCTGGTGCCCATGCTGGAGCCGGTGCTGCGCAGCCGTGGCAAAACGCAATGGCTGACAGCATTGGAGTCGGCCAAAATCCCTTGCGGCCCCATCAACAACCTGGCCGAAGTGTTTGCCGACCCCCACGTGCAGAGCAGAGACATGGTTCACACCTGGGAGCACCCGCTCAACCCGTCTCTGCAACTGGTAAGCAGCCCGATCAAGCTCAGCGCCACCCCCGTCAGCACCCAACGCCCCCCACCCATGCTCGGTCAACACACCCGGGAAGTGCTGGCCTCGGTGCTGAACTGCACCCCCGAGCGCATCGAGCAGCTGGCACAAGCCGGTGTGGTGACACAGTACCCCCTATTGCCTGAACGCGCCCCATGACCACGCTCCCGCCCCAGCCCGTGGCACCTCCCGTACGTGCCACATCCCTGGCCCTGCCCAGCCCCGACTCATTGCCACGCGCCGCCCAGGCAGCGGCGGCCCAGGGCAAACCGCTGGTGGTCATGACCACCCTGAAAGGCTGCGCCTACTGCGACGTGGTGCGGGGGCACTATTTGGGCCCCATGCAACGGGACGGCGAGGTGGTCGCTGTGCAACTGGACATGACCGACAAACGCTCCGTCCTCCAAGGCTTCAACGGCGCGGTGACCACGCCGCATGCCCAGGTCAAGGCTTGGAAAGCACCGGTGGCTCCAACCGTGTTGTTTCTGGGACCACACGGTGAAGAACTGGCCGAACGCCTGGTGGGCATTGCAGTCCAGGACATGTATGGCGACTACCTGCAAATGCGGCTGAACGAGGCGGCCAGGCAACTGGCTGCACCACGCCGCTGACGGTCGTGCGCGCATGCCCGGCTTCGTGCATGGACGTCGGCCCCATGTCAGCATTCACCAGTGCAATGCGCAGCCATTCACGCCCGGACCGGGCATCTGCTTTCCCAGAAAAAAGAAGAGGTTGACATGAACGCTCCCACTGCCCGTCAGAAAGCCTCTGGAATGACACCGGCCTGGATGCGGCCAGGCGTGCACTTGATGCGCCGACTGAGCATGAAATCCAAGCTGATCGGCATGGCTGCGGTGCTGATCGGTCCGCTGGTGGTTGTGGTCGTGATGCTGGTGCACAACCTCACCACCGACATGCGCGTGGCCCAACGCGAGCGCGATGGTGTGCTGGCCGTGCAGGCGCTGACGGATGTTGCCATGCTCACCCAGACCCATCGGGGGCAAACAAATCAGCTGATGTCGGGCAACGCAGGGGCCAGTGGCCCCCGCGAAGGCACCCGGGAGGCGCTGAAAAAAGCCATGCTGCAAACCGATGAACTGACCCGGCGCTTCCCGCACCTCGACATGGGCACACGCTGGAGCAGCACCCGGTCGGCCCTGGACAACCTGATCGGTCGTGACAGTGGCGAAGCACGCGCAGCGGTGTTTGCAGCCCACACCGAGCAAGTCAACAAACTGCAGGAGCTGGTGGCCTATGTGGGTGAAACCTCCGGCTTGCTGCTGGACCCTGCCGCCAGCTCGTATTTCCTGATGGACATCGTGGTCAACCAGACCGTACCACTGACCGAAACCATGGGCCTCATCCGAGGTGCAGGTGCGGGACTGCTGGCACGCGGAGCAGGGGATGTGAGCGCCACCGACCTGGCAAGCGTGTTGGGCCGCGCCAGCCAGTTGCAGGGGCAGCTGCGCGCCATGGAAAGGGCAATTTCTGCGCTCCAACGCACGGGGGCACAGGCCCCGGCGGCCTGGGCAGATGTCCAGTCCAGCGCGGCCGAACTGATCAGACACACCCAGACGGCTTTTGGCCAGAGCCCCCTGCAAGGCGATCCGAATGCATTTTTTCAGGTCGGCACCCAGGCCATCGGCACCGTAGCCAAATTGCAACAGTCCAGCGCAGCCGACCTCGAAAGCCGACTTCAGCAACGTCTGGACAGCTACCAGAGCCAGGTGGTGCTGGTCAGTCTGGTCGCGGGATTGGGCATCCTGACCGTGATCTACGGTTTCATGTGCTTCGGCATGGCCACGCTGGGCAGTCTGCGCAGCCTGGGGAATGCCATGCACGCGGCGGCCACGGGCAACCTGGCCAGCGTGGTCAAGATGAAGGGCAACGATGAAATGGCCCAGATCGGCAACGAATTCGAGGCCATGCTCACCAGCCTGTCCAACCTCGTCGCCGAGGTGCGCAGCGCGTCAGCCTTGGTGGGCGACGTGGGCGCCACCCTGGTCGAGGACAGCACCCTGCTGGCTGACCGCACGCAATCGCAGGCAGCCAGCCTGGAAGAAACCACCTCCAACGTGCGCTCCGTGGGCGACATGGTCAAACAAAACGCCGAGGTCGCCCAGAACGTCAGTACCATGACCCGGCAGCTTCAGCAGCAAACAGGCGCGGCCAGTGACCTGATGGCCAAGACGGTCAAGGGCATGGACACCCTGCGGACATCGTCCAGCCGAATGACTGAAATCATCGGCACCATCGACAGCATTGCCTTCCAGACCAACATCCTGGCCTTGAACGCGGCGGTCGAAGCTGCCCGCGCAGGTGAGCAGGGACGGGGCTTCGCGGTGGTGGCTTCCGAGGTGCGCAACCTGGCACGGCGCAGCCAGGAGGCGGCGTCCGAGGTGCGAAAACTGATCGTCGAGTCCTCGGGTCGGGTACAGACCTCGGTGAGCGAGATCGGCTCGGTCAGCGAAATCATGGGCAACCTCGTGAACAGCATTCACCACGTGACCACTGGTATGGAAGGCATCGCCCAAGCCAGCAGTGGCCAAAGCCTGGCCTTGAGCGAAGTGGTGGTCGCGGTGGGGGACTTGGACTCCGTCACCTCGGAAAACTCGGCCCTGGTGGAGCGCACTCAGCACCGCTCGCACCGGCTCATCGAACGGGCCGCGCAGCTGGACCACGCCGTGGGCCACATCCGGCTGCGCCAGGGCACGGCAGACGAGGCTCGCCGACTGACGGAAAAAGCGGCCGCGCACGTGCGCAAAGTGGGTTTTGACCGGGCCTACCGGGACTTTCATGTCAAAGGCGGGGAGTTTGTGGACCGCGACCTGTATGTGTTCGTGTTTGACCGTGACGGCTACTACCGGGTGATGGGCATGGACGAGGCCAAAGTGGGCACGCACCTGAGCGCAGCCCCGGGGCTGGACGCTGACCAGTTGCTTGGCGATGCCTGGAAACGTGCCGACCAAGGTGGTGGCTGGGTGGAGTACAACATCATCAACCTGGTCACGGGCGATGTGCGAGGCAAAGCCTCTTATGTGCTGCCACTGGACGACCAGCGCCTGATCGGCTGCGGCGCCTACCGAAGCGCGGTGCGCTCGCTGGACGACATTCAGCGAAACAACCAAGGGGGATGACCCCTTCAAAAAAGTGCTTTCAATAGCAAACTATTGAATACCAGAAAGCGTGTAAGCCCTAAAATCTTCAACACTCAATGGCTTGCTGAACAGATAACCCTGGTAGCGGAGGCAGCCCATGGACAACAGGAACGCCCGTTGCGCCTCGGTCTCCACCCCTTCTGCAATCACATCCAGCGCCAGCGACTGCCCCAGCGCGACCACGGTGCGTGCAATGGCCGCATCGTTGGTGCTGTCGATCACGTCTCTCACGAACGACTGGTCGATCTTGAGCTGGTCCAACGGAAGGCGCTTGAGCAAGGCCAGCGATGAATAGCCGGTTCCAAAATCGTCCAAAGAAAACAGCACCCCCCACGCGCGCATGGCGTTCATGGTGGCGATGATGTCTTCCACGTCGTGAACCATGAGGCTCTCGGTCAGCTCCAGCTTCAGCACGCCGGGAGGAATGCGCCATTGCTGCATCACCCTCCCCACCGAATCGGCAAAGTCAAGGTTGCGGAACTGGTGAGCGCTGACGTTCACGGCCAGGGTGAAACGCCCCGGTTGCAACGCCATGGCCGTGTCGGCCAGCCAGTCGCCGAGCTGCTGGCAAGCCGCTGCCAATACCCACTGGCCCAGGGGCACCATCAGCCCCATCTGCTCGGCCAATGGAACGAACACGCCAGGCGACACCAACCCACGCTGAGGATGGCGCCAGCGCAACAGCGCCTCGGCCCCGATCAACCGCCCGGTGTCGTCGTGCTGAGGCTGGTACTGCAAGAACAACTGGCCACCCGCCATGGCCACCCGCAAATCCTCGGCCATCTGCAGACGTTCGGCCACCCGGGCCTGAATGGCGGGGTCAAAGAAACGCCACGTGTGGCGCCCGGCGGCCTTGGCCTGGTACATGGCCACGTCGGCACGTTTGATGACCTCTTCGGCAGCCAAGCCCTCGTCCGAAAACAGCGCGATACCCACGCTGGGCGTGCTGGTGTGGCTGCCACCGGCCAGTGTGTAGGGCTGTGCCAAGGCGGCGATCACCCGTTGCGCCTGTTTTTCGGCCACCTGCACGGGGTCTTCGTCAGGCGAAAGTGCCAGCTGGCTCAACAGCAGCACAAACTCGTCTCCGCTGAGGCGGGCCACGGTGTCCACGTCACGGACACACCCCAACAGGCGCTGGGCCACCAGGCCCAGCAAGGCGTCGCCTGTGGCGTAGCCCATGGCATCGTTCAAATGTTTGAAGTTGTCCAGATCCACATACAGCAAAGCGCCGTGGCTGTGGTCCAGTCGGCGTTGCCCCAATGCCTGGGACAGCCGGTCCAGCAACAGACGGCGGTTAGGGAGTCCGGTCAGCGAGTCGTAATAGGCCAGGCTGCGGATGTCGGCCTCGGCCTTCTTGCGCGCGGTGATGTCCTGCACCGTACCCACGATGCGCGTGGGTCGCCCTTGGCCATCGAACTCCAGCCTCCCGATGGCGTTGACCCAGATCAGGCTCCCGTCCAGTGGGCGGTGCACGGCGTATTCCACATTGAAGCCCGAGCGGGCCACCACCGCCTGCTGGTAGGCCATCTGCAACGGTTTTCGGAATTCAGGCCCCACCAGGGCTTTCCACCCTGCAGAGGTGCGCGGGTAGTCGGGCCCGATGCCATAGATGTCGTCCAGCAGGGCCGAGCTGGTCCAGCAGCCGGAGGCCACATCGGTGACGAAATAGCCCAGTCGCGCCACCTCCTGCGCCTCCGTCAGCAGCTTGCTGCTTTCAGCCAAGGCCTCTTCCGTGCGTTTCTCGTCCGACCAGTCGGCCAGGTAGCCGTTCCAGACCACCGTGCCGTCCACCTGACGCAAGGGCTGGGCCTGGGTCCAGAACCACCGTACCTGGCCGTCAGGCAAGCGCATGCGGAAATCGACTTCCAGCGGGGACAGGTCACGGGCTGATTGCCGCAAAGCGTCCAGCAACACGACCCTGTCTTCTGGCAGCACTTGCGCGTTCCATCCCCGGTCGCTCTGGCGCAGGCTGCGCACGCTCAAACCCGTCAAGGCCTCCACGCCCGAACTGAAGTAGGTGAACGCCGTTTGACCGTCGGGCGTGCGGCGGTACTGGTAGAGCGCTCCCGGCACATGGTTGGTCAGGTGGCTCAGCAGACTGCGCGTCAACTGCATGCGCTGCAAAAGCAGGTAGACAGCCCCGGACATGCCCGCACTGAACAGAAAAGCCCACCACAACCGGGCATACAGGTCCGCCGTGCCGAGCCAACCGCCCACGGGCACGACCGCCAGCGTCCAGCGCAAGTCATTCAACTGCACAGGGATCTCAAGGGGCGTGACGAGTGCCTCGCCCTGCGCCAGGGACGAAGCCAGCACCAGATCAGGGGTCGACCTCCCCGCCGTATCCGCCACCGGAGCACGCAGCTCGTAGTGAAACCCGCTCTGGACGATTCGATCGAGTCGAGCCGCGTCCAGCAACGCGGGCAGACCGATGGCAATGCGCACAGCCCCCCACCAGGGGCCGTCGGAGGGTCCGGTATCGCCCTCGATGAGATGCACGGGCTCGTGAACCACGAGACCCAAGCCCCCGGAGGGCACCACAGCGGGCTCGGACACCACCCGCCGCCGCTCCTGCACGGCCAGCAAGGCGCCGGCATGAAGGTGAGCGCCCACCGACGCAGCGCCCTCCCAGGCCTCCGAGGGAGCCTGTGCGGAAACCATGCGATCCAAAACCCCTCCAGGCAGCAGCCCCATGGCCAGGATATCCGGCCGCGACGCCAGCAGCTGCGCCGC
>Ga0075012_10003467_pt1 | contig 14999 bp, 21 predicted proteins | sample All_14_2_FD_71474 | JGI IMG/M metagenome (GOLD analysis project Ga0075012, IMG submission 71474) | Freshwater microbial communities in response to fracking from Pennsylvania, USA - Allegheny Zone_MetaG_DW_15 | ecosystem: Environmental > Aquatic > Deep subsurface > Groundwater > Drilled... | reverse complement strand
TCGCGCACGATACAAATTTTGTCTCCCTCTTGCATTATGCTACCTCCTCGGCGTTCGGATAATGATCGAACTGGTATTCCCACCCATCGAAGTCCTCATTGTTCTCGGATTCCTTGACGCTGGTAATGACGGTGACGCCACCGGTAATCCCGGCCACGCCTGCATCGCCTACCCCCGGCACTACAGTCAAATCGCCGTGACCCTTGACGGAGCCGGAATTGGTCGGGTTATAGACATGGACGCGGGCGACATTGCCGTTGGAGCCTTTGAGCGCCTTCTGTTCGATCTTCTTTTCGACTTCGACAGAATCGATCAGCGCGCCTTGGTGCTTGGTAATTCCAAATTTAACTTCGGTGGCAGGCATACCCACTGTGCCGTGTCAATTTGCCGCTATGCCGTAACCGGCTTTGAGCGTCAGCGTCGTGCGGAACCGCGAACCATCCACGTCTAGGCTGCTCGATGTGAACGCATAGCCGTACAGACGAATACGATCCCCGGTATTGACGGAGGAACCAAGGGCGGCTTTGTTGGAGAGCCGGGTGCGGACGTGTTCCACGAGGGCCGCGTGGTCGTCCGGGTTGCTGTCGTGAGCCTCGCTCTCGACGAGCAGGGTCACCTCTGCACGAAACACCACGGCAGATCCAGCCAATGATTCGGATTTACTGGAGACGGTTACGGCGGGTAGCTGATGTTCCTCGCCATCGTGCTCCGTAAAACAATACACTTCGGCAAGCGCCGGATCGTTTTTCAGAAATGCAACGAACGCCGATTCAAGAGCGTGATCGAGCATGGTATTTACTCCAGCGGTCCCACTACAATCACGAGCATTGGGTATTGCGGATGGTTGGTGATCCGCGTGATGCGAAAACGTTCCCCTTCAAATTCGATGATCTCGCCGAGCTTTGGCAAACGCGCATCAAATGCCGTGCGCGGAATCTTGATCGTGAAATCGCCGGCACCGGTGAACCCGCCGAGGTCCAGATGTTCCCCAATGGCTGGATCGGAGACCAACGCCTTAAACGTCCTGCCGTTCCAAGCTACCGGCTCTCCGACTTCATCCAATATTTGCGCCAGATCGGCGGCTTTTTCGTGCTTCATGCCCACCGCGCGGTGTCAACGGCGATGGGCGTCTCTGAAAGTCAGCCCTCGAATTTCGTTCGCAATTCATCTGCTTGCTGGGCGAACTTGCGAGGGTTCGACTTTTTGAGTTTGGCAAGGTTCTGTTGTTTCCAACGGATGGCAGGCAATTCTGAAAGATGTCTACAGGCCATGAGGTTCCAATCCGGTTCACCACTCACCAACCCGAGCAGGAACTTGCGGTGGTTTGGAGTCAGAGCCTGGGGAAGTTCGCGCCGCAATTTGCTCCGGACAGTTTGAAGCTCATCGAAGGTGATGGGGTCGCGCGTCATCCCCGCGAACTCGTTTTCGAAGGCCATCTTGATGTCGGTCTCGCGCGAAAACAGGACTTCGTGAACGGGGCGGTTGTGTCCAGCCAGATAGCAGACAAAGGATTCGACTATCTCTGCCGTTAACCCCAAACGGGCATACATTCCTTGCACATCAAAGATATCGCGCGGGTGCTGACGGTCCATCGCGGCGACGAGCTTGCTGCCATAGAGTTCGGGCGTGGCCAGCGCGGGCAATGAAAGTTCTGTTGTAAATACCGCACGAGCCTCCTTTGCTAAACGTAGCGTTTGAACCGGCAGCACGGTTCCCCGGAAGACATGGTTAACTTCGATTTTTACTTGGCTGCGGCCTCGCCGCACCAGGAGTTTGAGTTCTTCCCCGTCTTTAGTTGCTGTGACATCGGACTCCATGCCCATGGCACCGAGCCGCACCTTGATGGCATCCAGTGCGGAGGCAATGGTCTTCAGCGCTTCTTCGCGGGAGGAGGCATGATCGATGTAAACCACGTCGATATCCACTGATAGCCGGGGCATGTTGGCGACGAACAAATTGATCGCGGTGCCCCCCTTCAGGGCAAAACACGACTCCTTGAAAACCACTGGCGCGGTTTCAAGAAGCAATCGGACTATTTCGATATAAGCCTTGTCCATTATGGTGTCAGAATAAGAGTGCTGCCGTCTTTTTGTCGAGCCATCCACCGGGTGTGACCCATTTTGCGGCCAAGCGCTCTGCGAGCCTCTGCCGCCCAGGGCAGGGCGAGTTCCTCGGCCCATACAACGCTCAGCAGGACGACCTTGACCCTGGTGCAATTCTTCAAAAGAGGGATCAATACGTCCATGCGCAAATTGCGTGCGCCTTCCATAATGTGACGGGCCTCCTCAACCCCTTGCCCGATCCCAACATCGCTTAGCATTTCCAGCAGAGCACGTTCTGGTACCGCCACTAGTGGCCCGTCGGGAGTTTCCGGCAGCGGTTGGAGCTCAAATTGCGTCGCCAGCTTGAACGAGAAAAGCGCTTTTGTTGTGAGACGCGAAGGAAACCGCTCCGTAAACCAATCAGGCAACCGCGTATTGCGGGGCCCCCAAAGGCAGAGTAGTTCGCGAGCTGCCAGATTGTGCCGCACGCCGTGCCACGCCAGCGCGGTTTTTCCCCCTACATGCAAGCCGGGGGTGCGTTTACAAAGAAACTTCAAACAAGCATCCCTTTGCAGCACATCCTTCGGAAACATAAACACTCCTCGCCCCAGTCGCACCAGCCAGCCGGATTTGAGATAATAATGAGCCAAGGCTGATGAGATACCCAAATTCGCCAAGGAACGATGGTCGAACGGCATGCCACGAGGTAGATCGGTTTGCAGTGATTTTAGTAAATCTGCGTCTGTAGTTGAAGCCACGCTTGAACTGTAGCATCAGTTCCAAACAAAACGCAAGATAATGTTTTGAATTGCGTCGGCATATAAAGCGTGGCTTTAATAATAGCCACGGTTTCAAACAAACGAAACCCCCGCGCCATTTCTGACGCGGGGGCATATGCACGCAACTCAAGCGCAAGGTGCTTGTTAAGGTTTGACGATCCGTTGGATGCCGTCGCCAATGGCGGCTTTGAAGCCGTAGAGACATTCCACGGTGACGAAAATCCTGTTGCTCTGAATTTCCGTGTAGCGGAGGTAGCCGAAGGTGAGTCCTGTTTCCGGGTCGGTCACGGCACCGGCTTCATCGTAATTAGCGACGGGAACGAGATAGCGCATCGCCACGGCAAGGCCGCTAGGATGGGCTGCAAACCCAGCGAGTTTTTCACCGTTCTCCGGGAGGATGACTGTTTCGTAGATGTCGAACCCGGCCAGGCGGCGGATCTGCGCCTCGACTACGCCCGGCTGCGCAATCGGTGCCATGAAGCTTTTTGCTACGATCTCATCGCCGAGCAGGTTCGTGAAATACGCGCCATCGAGCACCAGGGCGCGGTCGCTTACCGGCATTTTGACCGTGCTGCACGCTTCGCGGACGGCAAGGATTTTCTTATAGTCGAATGAGGATGCAGCAACAGCGGGAATCCCTGGCGCACCGTAGTTGGCTGCGGTGATCTCGCCAAAGATATCTTGAAGCACGTCCTGCGCGAGCTGTTTGACGGCGCTGGCAACCAGTGTTTCCAGCACGTTGAGCGCGGTTTCGGCAGCCTCGCGTGCGGTGACATGCACGGTTTTGAATTTGTGCCGGTTCAACTGTACCGGGATGACCGAAACCGTGGAATCTGCGGCCGCCGTGTAACTGCCTGCGAAGTCACTGGATTGCGAGGGAGCGCCCACGACCGGCACGCGCACGGTGTCGAGTTTGTCGGCGGGCTCGGGTGAGAAGTTGGAGGAGAAGGCGCGGAGCGGGGTGAGCGCCGCAGTGAACGGTTGCAGCGCGTTCTGCGCGACTTTGATGTCATTGACGTTGGTGAGAGTGTTAGGCATAGGAAACGGAGAAGGCGGGGGTTACTTGCTGGCGTTACTGAGAATCAGGGCTTGCTGTTGAGGGGTGAGAGAGCGCCAGAAGGTGGTCTGGGCCTTGGGATCTGAAATGGACTTGAACCGGGCGACCAAGTCCTCGGTCTGTTGGTCGCCTTTCGCGGTGACCGCGACGGGAGTCGTGGTGCCGGTGGAGGCGACGATCTCGGCGGCGCGTTTGGATGCGCGCCTCTCGATGTCTTGTTCGGCGGCTTCGAGCGTTTGGTTGCGGGCAGTGATTTCCGCGAGGCGGGATTCCGATTCGGTTTTCGATTTGGTCAGCGAATCGAGGGAGGCCCGGGCTGCGGCGAGGTCGGCTGCGAGCCGTTCGCGTTCCGCATTGAGTTCAGTGACTTGGGCGGTCAGCCGTTCGGTATTACCGGTGGCTTCCGCCAAGAGGGGAGCGCTGGTTTGAGCATCGGCTTCGAGTTGCCGAACTCGCGCCAGCGCTTGGTCGAGTTGTTCGTCAATAGTGAGCATGTTGCCAGTGGGGTGATGTCAACGTGCGACGTGGCGGCTGCGAAGTATGGCGAGCGCGGTATCCCTGTTTTTCACTGTGCCCGCAAGGTTGAAGCGCATGGCTTTTCGTGCGGAAAATGTCTGACCTTCCATTGCCTCGGCGGGAATACTGCGACCGCGAGTAAGGACTGCGGAGCGGAAGTCTGCCGCGATTTCCTCCACGTCGGACTGGAGCCACTCGCGCTGGTCATCGGTGAGTTCCACGCCAGGCATCCCAGTGCTTTTGTATTTGCCCGCAGCGAACACTTCCACATGCAGCCCGGCTTGTTTGTAAGCCTCCGAGCTATCCACCACAGGCAGGATGACACCGATGGAACCAACCCGCGCCGACGGCGTGACATAGATCGCGTCACATTGCGAAGCCACCCAATATGCGGCACTGCACATTTGCCCGCCCGAAAAGGCATAGGTGTATTTGAATTTGCAGAGATCGGCGACCGCTTGCGCCAGTTCCGGGGTACCGCTCACACTGCCGCCGGGCGAGTCGATATCGAGGAACACAGCTTGAACGCCGGGGCGTTGCGCGGCGGCATTCACCGCATAGATGATTTCTTCGATGTCAGCGGCTCCGAATAAAATCCGGCTGATCAGATCAGGATTTCGTACCATCGGCCCGTGGATCGGGATGATACCGACGCCTTTGTCCACGGATAGGAGATCGTTCTCATCTTCCTTTGGATCAAAAGGTGACTTGAAGATGGCCTGCACACCATCGCGTGGCGATTGAACCGCAGCAAGCATGGCCGCGTGGGCTTCCGGCGTAATCAGCCACGGCTGCCGAAGAAAGAGAATATCATTGAGCGTCACGCCGAGGACGAGGTGTCAACGCTCGGAGGGGAAACAATTTCCCGACCGACAGTCCGCTGTCACACGATTCCCGCGCAATGAAAACACCATTTCTCCCGGCACTTCTTTTTTCCTTTGGCGCGAGCGCGTTCTGCCTGGCGGCTCCAGACGCCAGCAGCTATCAGGTCACCGGTCCCGTGGTGGCCGTCGATGAAACCAAAATCGTTGTCCAGAAGGGCAAGGATACTTGGGAAATCAAACGCAAAGCCGATATCAAGATTACCGGCGGAACTGCGGATCAAATCAAACCCGGCTCAAAGGTGACGATCCATTACACAATGGAGGCGGACGCCGTGGAAATTAAGCCGGAAAAGGCTGGCAAGGAAGCGGCCCCTGCACCATCCCCCAAGACATCCGGGACCGGTGCTCAAAAGAAATAGTCTGTCCGTCTATTTACTATTCTGCCAGCAAGGTGGCTAAAAGCTGCCGCAGCCTGGAGCGCCACAACGCCATTGCCCGCACAGCGGAGGGCGTCGGGTCGGGTTCCGTCCACCACGTAGGCCAACCCATCAACCAGCATACGAACGCCGGGTTCAATCGCCGGCGCGAGGTGGGGCATGGTGGCGATGATGTCGGGCCAGAGTTCGGATTTTGGGCCGGGCGCGAAAACGCATGGGCCACATAGTTGGGCAACTGATCCAGGTGCATCCGTCCCGAACCGTTCGTCGTCACATGAGCCTCCGAGTTCGCTCCCTTCGCATCCCTCGCTGCAGGTGTCGGCCATGAGGCGGCTTGGCCCGCCAACACTTCGCCATGATTCTCCCCGTGGGACGGAGCCCGCTTTGTTGTTCGGTTGCTGTTGGCACTCGCCGTCGGACTCGCCCACAGATTCCGCGCCTGCTGGTCCAGCCCCGGTTCGTTCTTGCGGCTGCCGCCCCGGCTCCGAAACGAATCCGCTGCTGGTGTCTGCCATTGCACCGCCGCACTGGGCAACATCAAGTCGCCGCTCGAACCGGCTTGGTTTGGACCTCCCTTGGTTCCATCGCTCGCCTTCGCCGTGGGCCAGAGCTGTGCCGCTCCCACAAGGCCCGACCGTAGGTTCGGCGAAACCTGACCACGTTTCTCCGAGTCGTTCGCCCGGGCGGTGGGCCAGGATGAATAGTCGGGCGCGCTGGTGAGAGGCGCCCACCTCGGAAGCGCGTAACACCGTCCACTCGACATCGAACCCGAGGCGGGCCAGGTCCCGGAGAACCGTTCCGAAGGCACCGCCAGCAGAGGAAGAAAGGAGACCGCGGACGTTTTCCAGAAACACAAATCGCGGCCCAACTCGGCAAATGATGTCCGCGATGGAGTCCCAGATCCAGCGTTCATCGGCAACGCCCCGGCGTCTTCCCGCAAGCGAGTGTGGCTGGCACGGGAACCCGGCTGAGATCCAAGCAACTCGCCCAGCAAACTGTCCGGCAGGGAAGGATTCCAATGGATCGCCCCAAATAGGCGCTGACTCCAAGCTCTTTTCTTCCATCCGCGCCAGGAGACAGGCTTGAGCGTAACTTTCCCACTCGACATAACACGCAGTGCGGGCTCCGGGAAAAGCGAGCTTGATTCCTTCGTCGAGCATGCCGACGCCGGAGCATAGTGAAATTCCAACGAAGGAGGGATGATCCACATTCACGCTCCGGCGCAGTGTCAATCAGTTTGGGGCGCGGCGGCAGGTTCGGAATCAGCCGTTTGCTGATTGGTAACCGTGACTGAACCCGAGCTGGGGCGATAAAGCAGATCGAGCGGGATCTGATATTTGGCAGCCAGATCGAGCAGAAGGCGGGCGTCCTGCGCCCGGACTTCCGCCTGTTCCTCAAAATCGAGCCCGAGTTCAGCATACGATTCCGAGAGTGTCTTCAATCCCGTTTCCACATCGGCCCGGTTCTGTTGGGCTTCGCGCCCCGCATCGACGGTCACACGCTTGGGCTTCTGAAAGCGCACTTTGTGCCAGTCGACCTGTGCGGGAAGACTTCCTTTCGCGATGGCGTCTCCGATCACATAGGCCCACACCGGCCGGATGAACCGCTGGATCAGGATCAACTGTCGAAACGAAAACCGGCGATCCGCCTTGGCGACGACCAACCGCACCCCGGCCCCACCAATCTTCGACGAATCCGCCGCGAATTCATAAGGGAGCACGCCCAGCGCGCTGTCACGCCGGACGAAATCCAGAAAACCGGTAAACGTCGGGCTGGGACGGTTTGACTGGAAACTGTCGAGTGATTCGTTGGGCTTCAGCGCGACGAGTTTGCCGCCAATGATCCGCTGGAGGCTCACGGGATCGCTGCCTTCAATTTGAGCAGCCTCCCGGCCAATTGAAAAATCACCCGATTCCTCATCAATCTCACCGCGGTCGGTTTTGAGAATACGGGCGACGTCGGCGTTGTCCTTCACCGCGTGCTTTTCCAAAGCGAGCAGTTCCATTTCGTCCAAGATATGGTTAATGGAATGCTGGATCGTCGCCGCTTGGCGCACGGCACTGGAGGACTCCGGTTCAAAAACGTGGAGAACACTTTCCGCCGGCAAATCCCGGAACGAACCGTCGTCCAAGATCACTCGGTAGAAGGACGGTGCGCCGACTTCATCCATGCCGACACCGTCCACCGTTTCCGTGCTGCCAGCCGCGTCTCCTACGCGATGCGCTTCAATCAATTGCAATACAGGACGACCATCTTTACTCCGAGTTTTATGGATGAAGTATTCGCCATCCACGTCGATCCCCCGACATACAAGCGACTGGCATTCTTCAAACGAGAACCGACGAGTAACTTCGCAACGCGCGGCCCAGTTGGCGAAGTATTCCTCGGCCTGACGGTTCCATGCCGGATCGGGCGACTGGGCCTGCGGCTTGATGCCGTCGCCGGTCGAATAGATCGCCATGTTGCCGACCAATTCCCGAACGAACCCCGAGTTCTTATGCAGGTACCGGGAGCGGCGAACCAGCTCATTACGGATGCCGGGCGTCAGATCGCGCTTCGTGTCGCCCGGCGCGGCACCGGGAACATGGCCGCGGCGCGGCGACCAGTTGGCCGATTCGTAGGGACTGAACCACCCGAACGAATACGCCCAGGCTTTGGATGCAAGCTGGCGCAGGTTCACTTGTGGAAGAAGGGATGGACCTGCGATTGCGCCACATTCCGGCGGCGACCGTAGGTTGCGGGATCAAGAACGCGGAGTGCGTAAGCGCATTCCTCCAACACTTCTTTGACCGACATAGGAAACTGTTTGGTAACTGTGGAACCGCTATCGCCCCAAGCCATGACGGTCTTGCCCTCTACAAGCAGTTCCTTGGCCCGAGCCTGGATTTGCAACACTTCGGCTACGGAAAAGCCGGTGACAAATAGACCCTGTGCCATATCAAGCCGTGAGATATTTGGCTGCGCCGGGAATTCGGTAATCGAGCGTAATTTTACCAACCGCGAGCGGAGCGAATTGCCGAAACGCGGCAGGGGTCAAATCAAGCGCGTTGCCAGTGCTACGACCAGGGCCGAGATCAATCACTGGAACCGTGATCGTTTTGCCGGATTTTGTGTGGGTGACTTCCACCTTCGTTCCCCAGGGAAGCCGGGGAATCGGCGATCCCTTGCAGGGGCCGAAGTTCATGGGGATGGCACATCCCAGAATTTCCGGGCGCTTGCTGGTACTGATCCCGCTGGCGGTTTCGCCGTTGTCCTGCGGATCGTTGGCACCACCAAACCATGTCGCTTTTGCGCCGCGCACCACGAGGTCGTTGCCTTCCACGAGGACGACGAAAGCCCACGTTCCGTCTCCCTTGAGGATAGTCGGTTCCGTTTTCATGCCGAACAACTTTTTGAGCCAGGTGAACATGGGTTATTGCGCGGCGGCTTCGGTGCGGGCTTGAGCAGCGGCATTGTTCAGGCCAATTGCGATGTTCTCAACGATGGTGGAAGCCTGGGACCGGCCCGCTGATTCCAAGGCATTACTCGCCAGCGTGCCGAGCGATCCCGCCAACTGCTGCCACTTCGAGCCGTCGTTGGGGCTCCAGATGCGAACGATCTTTGCCACATCATCGGCGGTGACAACTGTGGTGGCATTGGCACGCAATCCGGCGGCAATCGAATCGAGGAAGTCCGCTTTGAAATTCTTGTCAGCCTCATCCACAGCAGCGGAAATCAAGACCTGTCCGGCCACGTTCAGGGCGCGATTGCCCACGACCGCGAGCGTATCGCTGATCTGTGTTTTATGAGCCTGCGTCCACGCGCAGCCGGAAAGGGCAAACACCGGAAGGAGCGCCAGCAAGATCAGCGGTGTGATGTTGATGTTGGAGTTTCCCGCATCATTGGGGACGCTCCCTCCGGTGACATTCTTGTCCTTGGCTTGCGCGGCGAAGGTGCCGCCGAAGCCCACGGCGACAATGCCCGCAAAGCCGGTCACGTAACCGCGGATCGTTTCCGGGAGGAAGGCGACGAGATCGGGATTGATGGCAATGGCGGAAGCGATGACCGCGATCCAGCCGAAGAGTGTGGTGCGCCAATTGGCGCCGAGGAGTGTGTTCATGCCTCCGTTTCCGTGTCAATTTCGCTAGCATCGGCGAAAAGACTAGTCACGTCCTCTCCGTTGCAGATCACCCTGCGGCCTTCCCCAAGCGCCATCCATCGCCGAACGATCACATCGCAATAGGCGGGTGAAATTTCCAGACCGTATACGCGGCGTCCGAGTTGTTCTCCCGCGATCAACTGACTGCCGCTCCCGCTGAAAGGCTCGTAACAAAGCCCACCCTTCTTAGTATGCTGCCGCATGGCGATGGCGAAGCATTCCAGCGGCTTGGGCGTGGGATGATCGGGGCGTTCGTCATTATTTAGGCCTGCGATTTCCCATACGCTTCGTTCGTAATCGCTAGTTTCACGGGGCGGTTTGTTGCCCTTGATCCAGCCCATGAAGCACGGCTCGTGAGCCCACAGAAACCATGATCGGGTCAGGATGGGGCGGTTCGGTTTGGCCCAGATGATTTGCTGGTGAACGAATGCGCCGTTCTTTTCCCAAGCGTCCTCGACCATCCGTTGCCGACGGCTCGCGTGCCAGCAATACCATGCCGCATGCGGGTCAATGGCTCCCGCAATGGCGGCTTTGATGTAGCGGTCGTAAAGGTCGCAGTTGCGCTGGTCGTCCGCTTCATCCCAGGTCGCTCCATAGGTCTCTGACCAGTCCGTGTTTTTCGTTTTGGTTTGGCCGGGGTGGTTGGTGCCATCGTAGCCAACGAGATAGGGCGGGTCCGTGGCGAATAGGATCGCCCGCTCGCCGTTCATCACGCGCCGGACGTCGTCCGGGGTGGTGGAGTCGCCGCAAAGAAGCCGGTGGTTACCCAGTTCGTAAAGGTCGCCCGGCTTCGTGATCGGATTGACTGGCGGCTCGGTGGCAAGCTCGGCAGATTCCTCCTTGGTTTCAAGCCGGTCCAGCAAGTCATCGAGCGAATCGTTGTCGAACCCGGTCAGGTCGAGATCGATCTTGCCATCGAGTTCCTTGAGCAGCGATTTGAGTTCGTCCTCGTTAGTTTCCGAAATCTCCGCAATACGGTTATCGGCAAGGAGCACAGCGAGTTCCTCGTCGTCGCTGGCAAAGTCCTGGTAATCGACTGGAACGAGCGCCACGCCAATCTTCTTTGCGGCAAGAAGCCGCCCATGCCCCGCGACGATGCAGCCCGAGCGCTTTGAAACGGTGATGCAATGTCGCCAGCCAAAGTATTTGATGTTCTTGGCGAGAAGTTCCAGTTGCGGTTCCGGATGCCGATTCGGATTGCGCGGATTGGGTTTCAATTCCGCTGTCGGAACGAGTTGCTCGTGGGCACACCAAACCTCAATGCCGCTGGCCAGCGCCTTGGCTTTGACACTTTCAATTCGTTCGGAGACTTCAGATTTGCTCATGCCATCGCACAAGTGTCAACACGCTCCCCGCCGCATGCAGATCGTGTGCCTGATGGCTCACATCATCGGCAGATATAGTCAGATAGATCAGTGGATGTAATTCGGACAAAGAGCGAATACAGCATCAATGAAAACGCAAAGCACCACCCTCAAGAACAACAAGGCGCGTGAAGCCTTCACGCAGCACATCGGCGACGCCCGCGAACTAGTCACGCTGATCGCCCGGCATCTCGACGAACACATGGAGATCGCCCCGGAAGAAGTGAACTGGGCGAACGCCGGAAGCGCCGGGCATCTGGTGGAGGAACTCAAGCAGATCGCCCGCTTTTTGAACCTGGTCAACGAGGAGAAATAAACCATGAATCCCGAAGATAACTACGCTGCTTTCAGCAAGAACCCCGACCGCATCGAAGGCGCGATCCACAATACCGCCACCGTCCGCTTGGGCGTGGCGTTCAACTTTCAAGCGATGGAGCCGGTCGATGCCATTGAAATCGCCTTCGCCAACGAACCGCACGGCAACATGCGCTCGATCCTGGTGGCCGATATGAACGCCACCCGCGTTCTGCGGGACCGCCTCAACGCCCTCATCCACGAACACGAACGCAACGTAGGCCGCGCCCGGCGGAAGGCGGCACGTGCGAAACGGGAGGAATAACCATTCACCGATATCGATTATGAAAAATCCAAATAACGAAACCTATAAAATCCTCCGCGACGAATACGTCGCCTTTGTGCTGAAAGACAGCGGAGACGGCTGCGAGTTCATCATGGTTCCCGTCGGTATGACCGACAAGGAAGCGCTGGAACTCGCCAGATCCATGCCCTCCGGCGAATGGAGAAAGGTCGAGACGATTCACTTTGACTCCATTCAATCAAACTCTGGGTCTGAATCAGAAAATCAGGGCCAATAAATAGAACAACCAATCGACCTATGAATGTCACCATTCCGTCCAACGCCACGACCGTCTCCATCAAAACCGCGCATCCAGTTCCCCATGGGGCCACCCATTTCCGATTCACCGCTTCCAAACGCAAGCCGGTAATCGACGCCATTAAAAACCTCGACACCCTTTCCGGATGCAGCGGTGAGCTTGATTACGGCAAGGCTATATATCAAGGCCGGGGACGCCACGCCAAGATTGCGGGATTCACCGCGATGGCCGTTGCGGCATCTTCCGCGCCGCAGAAAGAGCCCACAGCAGAAGCGACTCCGAAGCCTGATGTCTTCTCCGAGAAAACAGCCACGGGCAGAGAAAAGCTCAACCGCATCTTTGGGTTTTCGGCATGCGCGGTGGCCAAGGCGCTTGGCAAGGCCGGGGTGATATACGCGGAAGCCGACCGCATCCTTCACGCCCACGGAATCGAGATGCCGAAGGCGAGCCTTTCGGTTCAATTGGGTTTCGGCCGCAATCCCGCGAGTTGGGAACGCCACGGTCAGCCCGCAAACCTGACCGATGCACAGGTGGTCGAACTCCGCACGAAGGGTACGGAACAACCCGATCAAGCCTGATTTCATCAACTCCTGCAGCTAATCAAGACGTGTGCCAGATGCCTCGGCCGGCCCGCAAATAAAGTCACTTACTTCAGTGGATATAATTCGGGGAAAGAGCGAATAACACGACCATGCAAACAACGAAGACATCCCCGGCCAAGATTCCACGCTACGCCACGAAAATCGCAAAAGAAATTTTCGATCTGGAGACGCTCGAAGCCCGCAACATGGACAGCCTCGATTTTCACGAACTGAGCGTTTGGGAGATCCGCAAGGCGCTTGAAGCCGCATACAACGCGGGTCGGGAGGCGGCGGCGCAATAATTTTTCCGTGCTGGTCCCGAGGCCCTGAGACTCCGCGCTCTTCACGCGACCGCGTGGAGGGCGCGGATGTAGGGAAGCAACCATTGTGCAATCGCATCTCGACGAGCCACCGGGTATTGCGCGGCATAGCCGCTGACGTTCCGCCGGATGCGCCAATGCATCACCGCGGCATCAGCGCGAACACACCCCAGCCCAGGTATTCACGCGTGTAAGCGGCGTAGTGCTCGGGTTCCGAGGTCAGTTTGGCTCGAACCTCTTTCGCAAACTCGTCGTCAGGATTGGCTTCAAGCCATCGGCGCATGGTGAGCCATTTGGCCGCCTCGTATCTGTCCCAGCCGTCTTGGTCAGCCAGAACCATTTCAACGACGTCGTAGCCAAGGTGGCCGAAAGACGCGAGAAGTTCTGGAAGCATGAGAAAGTCGGAGATTGAGTTGGCATGACACCCTTTGGCGGCATCTTCCGTCGGCAGTAACTGCCGCCAGTAGGGCTCGCCGATGAGGATGATCCCTCCGGCGCGCAGGCTTCGCGCCAGAAGCTCGATCGTGCCGGCGACTCCCCCGGCGATCCAAGTGGCACCGACACAGGCTGCCACACTGACCTTTTCGTCAGAGACATAGCCAGCAGCATCGCCATGGATGAACTGGACTTGATCGGCGACGCCGAGTTCTACAGCACGGAGTTTCGCTTGTTCGGTGAACAACTGGCTCATGTCGATGCCGGTGCCAATGACGCCGTGATCGCGTGCCCACGTGCACAGCATCTCCCCCGAACCGCTGCCGAGGTCGAGCACTCGGGTCCCCGATTCCAGACGTAGCGCCGCGCCGAGAGTGGCGAGCTTTTCGGGTGTGATCGGGTTGTGGATGCGGTGAGCACTTTCAGTGATGTTGAATATCCGTGGGATGTCCATTGTGAAAAATTGTACGAGGTGATCATAGCGTAGCACATTGCCGGTGGCGCGGCAACAGTCTTGAAAAGTGCGTTGGACCGGACACCTAGTCTAGCTCTGTGTCCTCCGTTTCATAGAATGGGGGACACGGATGGTCCTATACCCTTCCGATTACTGTCCGGTCTCAGCTCGACCTTCGTCGGTATTAGCCGGTTGCACCGCTTCCCGCCCGATCAGTTTGAGCATGGTCGCCGCAGCGGTCTGCATTGCTTCGCAATCGAAGTAATGGTTGGGGCGGCTTCCGATTTGGAGCCATGTCCACTTGCCTTTGTCCTTCACCCGGTGCTCGGATTCCATTTGCTGTAGATAGTCTTCCGAGACATCGTCGGGGACTTCCCAGGTGACGCCGTTGGCTGGATCTTGGTTCCGACGTAACCGGGCCAGGGAATCTTTGATATTGAGGTTGCTCCAGTAATGGACGTGGCACCAGCGACTCGCGCCGAGCACCACCTTCCGGCGCGGTGAATAGAACCGCTGAATCGGTTTTCCGTCCTTGGTCTTGTGGGCAAAGGTCGTGCGCTTATCGCCCATCAACGCCACCCACCCGCGCTCGGCGCATTGTTTGTAGACTTCATAGGTCGCGTTGCCCGCGTCTACGAATACAAGATTCGCGTGGATCGAGAATCGCTTTTGCATCGCCTCCACGTCCTCAAAGGTAAGGATGCGCTCGCACCAACGGAGACGGGACGATCCCTCGGCAGTCCATGAGCGCACCACGGCGTAAAGGTGATCCATCTGGCAATCGACCGTGAGCATCCGTAGGGGGACCGTCGGAACCCCTTCCGGGAACGGCGGCGGGACGATCTTCCCGAAGCGGTCGATGCCGCCTTCTTCGTTCCACAGGTCGCCCATCCGGTAACCGGAGGTGGTGATTTCCAGTTTGAAATCTTCCAGGTATTCGCGCCACGGGAGTCCGAGCCGTTTCTGGTAGAACTGCTGGATCAAAGACGTATCGCCTTTGCGGGCGGCTTGTTTGGCTCGGAGATAAAGCTCGGCAAGTTTCCCCCACGACATGGTTGCCAGTGCGTTCCAATGGAACCCGACGTTCTCCTTTGCAGCCCTCGGGTTCTGCGGAACGTATTGGCCCGTGGCATTGAGCCGCCGCCGCATTTCGTCG
>Ga0075012_10003462_pt1 | contig 15018 bp, 12 predicted proteins | sample All_14_2_FD_71474 | JGI IMG/M metagenome (GOLD analysis project Ga0075012, IMG submission 71474) | Freshwater microbial communities in response to fracking from Pennsylvania, USA - Allegheny Zone_MetaG_DW_15 | ecosystem: Environmental > Aquatic > Deep subsurface > Groundwater > Drilled... | reverse complement strand
ATAATATCCCTGGGCGGGGGGGAACCGCGCAACGGTTCCCATCACCCAAGAGCGAGGGGCCAGACCCCAGCCAGACCCGATAAAGCGATCAGGGTTTTTTACTCGCAGTTACTTCGTGAATTTGCGTTCGAGGTATTCTATGGCGATGGGGGCGAAGAAGAAGAGGAGGAGGAGGACGGCGAAGGAGAAGGCTGTGCCGCCTATGGCGCGCAGGCGGGGGTCCAGGCCGCCGGCCTGGAACAGCAGGGCGGCCCCGATTATGCCGATGACCCGGTTGCGGCGCTTCACCTCGGAAAGCTTCACTCTTTAATTCCTTCCAGGTCCAGCATGAAGGCGTATTCCAGCGCCGTGAGCTTCAGGGATTCGAAGCGGCCGGACTTGCCGCCGTGGCCCGTGTCCATGTCGGTCTTGAGCAGCAGCAGGTTCTTGTCGGTCTTGAGGTCCCGCAGCTTGGCCGCCCACTTGGCCGGCTCCCAGTACTGCACCTGCGAATCGTTGAGGCCGGTGGTTATCAGCAGGTTGGGATACGCCTTGCGCGCTACGTTGTCGTAGGGGGAATAGGAAAGCATGTAGTCGTAGTATTCCTTCACGTTAGGGTTGCCCCATTCGTCGTACTCGCTGGTGGTCAGCGGGATGTCGGGGTCCAGCATGGTGGTGACCACGTCCACGAAAGGCACCGCAGCCAGGATCCCGCGGTAAAGTTCGGGGGCCATATTGGCCACCGCGCCCACCAGCAGTCCGCCGGCCGAACCGCCCTCGGCGTAGATATGCGCCGGCGAAGTGTAGCCCTTCTCTATCAGGTATTTAGTGGCGTCGATAAAATCGTTGAAGGTATTCATCTTCTTCAGCTGGCGCCCGTCCTCGTACCAGCGGCGCCCCATCTCGGAACCGCCGCGGATGTGGGGGATGGCGCAGATGAACCCGCGGTCCAGCAGCGAGAGGCGGATGGAGCTGAAATACGGGTCGGAGCTGGCGCCGTAGGAGCCGTAGGAATAAATATGGACCGGGTTCTTCCCGCTCGCCAGGTCGAGGCCTTTCTTGTAGACGAGGGAGAGCGGCACCCGCTCGCCGTCCCGCGCCGTCACCCACAGGCGCTGCGCCGCGTAATCTTCAGGCTTGAAGCTCCCCAGCACCTCCTGGCGCTTCAGCAGCGTCCTGGCCCCGGTGTTGAGGTCTATATCGTAAACGGAATCTGGCGTGGTCAGGGATTCGTAGGTGACCCGCAGCGTCGAGGTCTTATACTCGAAATTTTCAGCCAGCTCGGCCAGGTAGGCGGGCTCGTCGAAATCCAGCCAGCTCTCCTTGCCGGAGCGGCGGTTGAAAACATGGAAGCGCCCCTGCGCGTTGGCGCGCTCCTTGAGCACCAGCCAGTCCTCGAACACTTCGATGTATTCCACCAGCGTATCGGCGCGGTGGGACACCAGGTCGGACCAGTTCTCCTTCGCGGTGGCCGAGGAGGGACAGACCGAAACCTTGAAGTTGCGCGCCCCGTCGTTATTGAGCACGTAGAACCTGTCGCCCCCGTCCTCCACGTCGTACTCCAGGTTCGGGCGGCGGGGCTGAAAGACCTTCGGGGCGTCGCCCGGGCGGTCCGCCGGCAGCAGGCGGTACTCGGTTGAGAGCGTCGAACCGGTGCGCAGGAACAGGAATTTGTCGGTATTGGACTTGGAGACGCTGACTTCGAAAGTCTCGTCGGCCTCGAAATAGACCTCGCGGTCGGCCTTGCCGCCGAGCTCGTGGGCTAACACCCGCTCCCACCGCAGCGTCTCCGGATCCTGCTTCACGTAGAGCAGGGTTTTATTGTCCTCGGCCCAGGTCATGTTGCCGGCCGTCTTCTCTATTTTTTCGGCCAGGACCTCGCCCGTGGCCAGGTCCTTGAAATACACATCATAGAAGCGCCGCCCGCCGGTATCCATTGCGTAGGCGATCATCTTGTGGTCCGGGCGCACGGCCGGGAACAGCACCGAGCAGAAAGCCTTGCCCTTCGCAAGTTCGTTGACGTCGAGGAGGACCTCCTCCGGGCCGCCGGGGGAGCCCTTGCGGCGGGCGAAGACCGGATATTCCCCGCCGGCCCTGTAGGTCTTGTAATAGTAGTAGCCGCCGTACTTGAACGGCACGCTGGAATCGTCCTGCTTTATGCGGGCCTTCATCTCCGCGAAGAGCCGCTCCTGCAGTTTTTCGGTGTGGGCCATTGCGGAGGCCGCGTAGGCGTTCTCGGCCTCCAGGTAGCTGATCACGGCGGGATTCTTGCGGTCTTTGAGCCAGTAATAGTCGTCCGTGCGGACGCGGCCCAGGTGCTCCAGCCTGTGGGGGATCTTTTCGGCGCGGGGCGGCTCGGCGGCGGCCGCGTTAACGGACATGAATAACAAGAGCGCGGATATCAGCGCGTTCGGCATAGGTCTCTCCTCCGGCCATCGCCCGGCCCCTGACCTAGATGCCCATCCGGGCCAGGATCATGCAGATCTCGTTGACCACGCCGACGAGCTGCGGGTGGGAGGCTTCGAACCCCTGGACGGAGTAGGAAATGCCGGAGATGGAAAGGTTTTTGAGCTGCACGCTGGATTTTTCGCGCGTCACTTCGTGGGCGGCCGCCTCGGTAAAATAGCCGATGCTCTTGGCCTCGTCCAGGCGCGAAGCCGGCAGCTCCGCGAGCTCCGCCTTCAGCTTGCCCAGCAGGGCTACCAGCTCCGTTTTGTCTTTGTGCTCGCCGGCCTGTATCTTGGCTATCGCCGACTCTATCTTGGAAAGCGTATCTTTTATCATAAATTCTCCGGCTTAACTTGCCTCTAAAGTCAAAACTACCAAATCCGCCCCATGGTGTCAAATACGGCGGCATTATGCTAATCTCTATAATTATGAAGACCGCCAGGGCCGAGGTCGTCTGCACGGGTTCAGAACTGCTGCGGGGAAAGCTGAACCTCTACATGCCGCTTTTCCACGCCCGGCTGGGGCCGCTCGGCTTCAGGATAACCCGCGAGCAGTCCTCGGGCGACAGCCTGCCCGGGATAGCCGACTGCCTGGCGGGCGCCCTGCGCCGCGCTGACCTGGTGATCGCCTGCGGCGGGCTGGGCCCCACCTTCGACGACCTGACGCGCCAGGCGGCCGCGGCCGCACTGAAGCGGCGCCTGGTTTATTCCAAGTATTGCGCCCGCATCCTCTCCTATAATTACGGCCTTAAAAAGCTGCCGCCCAACTTCCGGAACCAGTGCCTCCTGGTGGAGGGCGCCAAGCCGCTGGAGAACGCCAACGGTACGGCTTTCGGCGAGGTGCTCACCCGGGGCAAAAAGATGCTGCTCCTGCTGCCGGGCCCGCGCCGCGAGTGGGAGCCCATGTTCCCGGCCTTCCTCGAAGAGGAACTCCGGACTTTTTTCCGCCTGCCCCCGCTGCGCCAGGTAACGCTGCGCGCGGCCGGCCTCTGGGAGACCCAGGCGGAAGCGCTGCTGCGCCCGGCCATGCGCCGCTACAAGCCGCTGGATTTCACTGTCCTGGCCGGGCCGGGCACCGTGGATTTCCTCATAACCGGCAACGACTCCGGGGGCGAGGTAGGCAGGGCGGCCGCGGAGTGCAGGCGGCTGCTGGGCCGCAGGCTATACGGCGAGGGCGACGCCACCCCGGCCTCGGCAGCGGGCGGCAGGCTCCTGGCCGCGGGCAAGACCGTGGCCTGCGCCGAGTCCTGCACCGGCGGCCTGGCGGCCAAACTGCTCACGGATAATCCCGGCAGCTCGGCCTGGTTCCACGGCGGGCTGGTGGCCTACTCCAACTCCGTCAAGACAAAACTGCTCGGAGTGAAGCCCGGGACGCTGAAGAAATACGGGGCCGTGTCGGCGCAGTGCGCCCGCGAAATGGCCTCCGGGACAAAGAAGCTTTTCGGCAGCGATTACGCCTTCTCTGTGACCGGCATCGCCGGGCCCGGGGGCGCGGCGCCGGGAAAGCCCGTAGGGCTGGTATATTTTGGCCTCGCGGGGGCACGGGGAGTCGGGGTTTTCAGGCGGCAGTTCCGGGGCACGCGGGACTTTGTGAGGGCGTGCGCGGCCAATTTCATTTTGGATGAGCTCAGAAAATTAATAAAATAGTTCCGGCTTAACCGCCAGTTCAAGGAGACCGCTACATGAGCAACAAGATACTTTCACTCGCCGCCGCCGCCATGCTGTTCTCGGCCTGCGGTAAAAAATCCGAGCCCGCGCCCGCCGCGCCGCCGGCGGCGCAGGAAACCGCCGCCCCCGCCGCCGCCAAGTCCCCTGCCGCCGCCGCGGCCAAACCTTACGTTAAGAAGGACACTTATTTCGCCCTGCCCAACTCCGCGGGCGGCGAGGTGGACCTGGCCTCCTACGCCGGCAAGCCCGTGCTGGTGATGTTCTTCACCGAGACCTGCCCCTACTGCCGCAAGGCCGCCCCGTTCATCCAGCAGGTGGCCGCCTCGTACGGGCCCAAGGGCCTCAGCGTGGTCGGCATCTGCGTGCAGGACAGCGCGCAGGCCGCCAACAATTTCGCCGCCGACTTCGCGCTTACCTTCCCGGTGGCCTACAAGGGCAAGGAGATCTCCCGCAATTACCGCACCCAGGGCGTGCCCTACATCTACCTGCTCACCCCGGAACACGAGATCTACGACGTCTGGGAAGGTTACGACCAGCGCTACGACCCCTCCATACAGAAGGCGGTAGAGACGGTCCTGGCTAAGAAATAAGGGGGGCCACCATGGGCGTCGCCGTAGAGAAAGGAACAATCCTCGTACACCGGGTCTTCGACATCGCGGGGGAGATCTCCCTGCCGCGGGCCGAGCAGCTGCTCAGCGCCGAGTCCAAGGGCCCTCGCCTCAACTTTCCTACGGATACCCGCAAAGCCATCATCATCAAGGAAGCGCCGCTTAAAGCGGACCTGGGCGCCGAGACCCTGGACCTGCCCTCCGGGAAATACCCCGTCTCCATCTTCGCCCGGCTCTGGAACTACGGCGTGCTGTCCGTCACCATCGAGATCGCCATCCCGGCGGGCACGGAATGGGGCCGGCTGGTAAAAATGGCCGCTGAGCTGGAGGCCTCGGAGGAGCTGGAACTCCTGGCCGTCTCCCGCAAAGACGCCCTGAAGAAGCGCATCCTGCCGTCCCTGACTGGCCCCGCGGAATGGGAGATCTGCGAGGACTACATCACCTATATCATCGAAAAGACGGACGGCTCTTCGGACCCCAGGGAGTTCATAAAGCAGGTGGACACGGCCGAACTGATCCTGGCCGAGGACAAGGAGCGCCTGGGCGACGAATCCCGCGCCTTCATCCTGGAGAGCGCCATCCAGTATTCCAACTCGGACCTGGCCATCATAGACTGGAACTCGGCCCTGCTCATAGAGCCGGACGGCGAGCGCGACGTGGCCGACGTGATAGAATTTTCTCTGACCCACCTGCTGGAATTCCGCTACTACGACGAAATGCTCACCCGCAAGCTCGACGAGCTTTACGACACCATGGAGCAGAAGCGCGAGAGCGTGGGCAACATCTTCCGCAACCTCTACGACGCGGCGGCGGAGGACTCGAGCCGCAAGTACATGGAATTCTCGGAATTCCTGGGGCGCGTGGAGAACTCGCTGAAGACCGTAGGCGATCCCTACCTGGCCGTCGTCTTCAGGGCCTCGGCGCTGGAATTCCACTTCGAGGATTGGAAAAAGAGCATCTCCCGCAAGATGGAGACCCTGGCGCAGATAAGCCAGCTCCTACACGGCGAGGTGAACACCCGCCGCAGCCACTGGCTGGAAATAATCATTATCATCCTCATCGCCATAGAGGTAGTGCCCTTCCTCTACGGCCTGGCCAAGTAGCCCGTCAGTCGCCGAGGGCCGCTATGGCGGCGGCCACCGCGCTCCGGCCTTTACCGCTCACGCCCCCGCTTGAGCGGTATTTTAATTTGAGGAAATTCAGCGGCTTGCCGTTGAGCTTGATGCGGAAGTCCAGGTGCGGGCCGCTGGACAGGCCGGTAGAGCCCACGTAGCCGATAACGTCGCCCTGGGACACGCGCTGCCCCGAGCGGAGGCCCCGGGCGAAGCGGGACAGGTGGCCGTAGGAGGTCTCGTAACCGCCGCCGTGCCTGAGGATCACCAGCCGGCCGTTAGCCCCTTTCCAGGCGGCGTAGGTCACCCGCCCGTCGGCCACCGCCGAAACCGGCGTGCCCGACGGGGCGGCGTAGTCTATGCCGTGGTGGGGCCGGTAATATTTAAGCACCGGGTGGAAACGGCGGTTGGTGAAGTAGGAGGAGATGCGCCGGTAATTGAGGGGCGCGCGCAGGAACATGCTGCGCAGGGACTGCCCGTCCTCGTCGTAATAGCCGTCCTTCCAGGCGGCGGCGTTCTTGCGCCCCGTCTCTTTGCCGTCGTAAAAAGCCGCCGTGATCTTCTGCGACACCACCCTGCCGTCCGGGTCGGTCTTGTAGCTCCAGGCCATGGCCCAGCGGTCTCCGGCGCGCACCTCGGTGAGGAAGTCCACGGACCAGGAAAAGATATCGGCGTAGTCCAGTATCGCCGCGGGGGGGACCCCGGCGGCGCTCATGGATTCCCAGAGGGAAGAGGAGATCTCGCCGGAGAGCTTCCCGGAGGCCTCGGTGAGCTCCACGTCCTTCACAAAAACCCCGTAATCGCCGGAGTCGGAGGGGGAAAGCAGGTAGGTCTTCAGGTCGCGGTTGATGGCCAGCGCCACCAGCGCGCCCCAGGTGGATACGGTAAGCTCGTAGGAGTCCTGCGGCCGCAGGCGGCGCAGGTTCAGCTCTTTGGCCATCGCTCCCGAGATGCGGGCGCGGTCGCCGTCGGAAAGGCCCTCGGCCTTAAGCACCGAATCCAGGCTGCCGCTGAAGGTGCCGCTGGAAACGCGCACGGAGGGCTCGTCGGGAACCCCCGGCCCCCAGGGCCGGAAGAGGGCCAGCCAGCCGGCCAGCAGCGCCGCGGCGGCGCCGCCCGCCAGGATAAACCACCTGCCTTTTTCGCTTATTGGTCTCACGCGTTGCTCAACAATAGAGGAATTCTTCCACGAGTTTCTTGATCTCTTCTTCCTTGCCGTAGAGGCGCTCGCTGAGGCTGCGGTCGTCGAAGGCCTTAAGGCGGGCCACCATGCCGTCTATGACCTGCGGCGTGAAGACGTCCCTGGCCTCGAAGGCTGCGCGGTTATTTTCAAGCGCTTCGGCCGAGTCCGCGCACGAGGCGGGCAGCTTGGGGAGCTTCTCCAGCAGGCCGGCGTGCTCCTTGTCGCAGATGTTCTTGTCGACGAAGTACTTGTCGGCGAAGGCCAGCGCGTCCTTGCGCTCGAAGCCGCGGCGGGCGGCCACGCAGAGCGCGGCCATGAGCAGGTGGAGGTTGGCGGAACCGTCGGCCGAGCGGAACTCCACGGTCTGGTTAGGCTCTACGACCGGGGTGGCGGAGCCGGGGTTGGCGTCCTTCACCATGCCGGCGGCGTTCAGCCAGCCGAGCGGGATGCGGATGAGGGCCGAGCGGTTGCGGTAGGCCCAGCAGACGTTGATGGGGGCCTCCTGGTGCGGCACCAGGCGGAAATAAGACGTGGGCACGGTATTGCCGAAGGCCGTTATGGGGGCGGCCAGTTCCAGGAACCCGGCTATCAGCTTGCGCGCGGGAACCGAGAGGGCGCCTTTTTCCAGCATGGCGCTTTTGCCGTTCTTGAACAGGCAGGTGTGCACGTGCAGGCCGGAGCCGGCGTGGCCGATGGAGATCTTGGGCGCGAAGGACAGCACGACGCCGTGCTTGTGGCCGATGCCTGAAAGGATCCACTTGGCCACGGCCAGTTGGTCGGCGGCCTCGGAGGCCGGCACCGACAGGAACTCGATCTCCTGCTGCGCCATCTCGGCGTCTTCGGTCCGGATGAAGCCGACCTCGGAGTGGCCGTACTTGATGCGCCCGCCGGCCTCGGCGATGGCCGCCATGGCCTCCGTGCGCAGCCCTTCCCACTTTGAGAACGGGAAGGATTCGTGGTAGCCCTTCTGCGTGCCCGTGGGATAGAGCGGGTTCTTGGGCGCGATCACGTAATACTCCAGCTCGCCCAGGGCGTAGAAATCCAGGCCCGAGACTTTTTTGAACTCCGCCTCGGAGCGCCGCAGGATCTCGGCGGGCGCGCCGGCGAAAGGCTTGCCGTCGGCGGTATAGAACGAGCAGAGGATGTCGATGGCGGGCACCTGCGAGAAGGGGTTGACGAAGGCGGTGCGGTAGCGGGGCACCACGTAGAGGTCGCTCGACCCGGCGTCTATCATGCCCTTGAACAGGCTGGAGCCGTCCACCCGCTCGCCGGCCGACAGGATGCGGTCCAGGTAGCGCTCGTCGTTGATTATGAAATTGAGGGTCTTGAGGCGCCCGTCGCCGGCGGCGTAGCGGAAGTTGACCATCTTGATGCCGTGGGCCTTGATGTACTTTACCAGGTCGGGGCGGGTGAAGTCGCGGGGCTCTTTATTGAGGAAAGCGGCTATCTTGTTGGCGTAAATCTTGTTCTTCTGCATATCAGCCTCCAGGGAATGCCGGCCGCGCCGGGTAAAAAATAATAACAAATTTAACGGGCGCGCCATAGTTTATAGGCAGGCCCTTTTTTTGGTAATCTTTAGTTTCGAATGCGAGACTCAGCGAGGTTTGGGGAAAGAACATGAAAAACACAGCGGCGGCGCTGCTGCTCCTGTTTGCCGGCAACGCCCTGGCAGGCACGGAGTTCCACGCCACTAACGAACTCTCCGCCACTTACAACGAGACGGCCGGCCCCGGCAAGGGCGCGTCGTCCCTGACCCGGGGGCTCAACTTCCTGGAAACGCTCAGCCTCTACGGCAGCGGCAGCAAGGGAACGTGGGACTACAACTACACCTTCGGGGCCAAGGCCACGGACGACGAGCGCAACGACGCGAAAAAAGTCTCGCTCACCAGCCTCCAGGGCCGCCTGACCGACAAGGTCCACACCCTGACCTCCGGGGACGTGTTCGAGTCTTTTTCCCAATACTCGCTGGCCACGTCGCTCAAAGGGGCCTCCTACCGCTTTAATAAGGAAGGGACCCGCCTGCCGGAAGTCACCGCCGTCTTCGGCTGGGCCTACCCGCGCTGGGACTCGGTCTGGAACGATCCGCGCACCCGCTCGGTCAAGCGGCAGGGCACCGGCCTGCGGGTAAAGCAGGAGCTGACCCCGGACCTGTGGGCCGCCGGCAGCTACGTGGGGACCAAGGATACCGGGCGCCTGGCCCCGGCGGACGCCCTCTACGACTCCAGGAACTATACTTTCGACTTCGGCTACGCCCCGATCCCCGGCCTGACCGCCGCCGGCGAATACTCCGCCTCGGACTACGACGAGACCACCGGCGGCGCCTCCGCCAGGGGCGCCGCGGCCCGCCTGGAGCTGGTCGGCGACGCCGACCCCAGCCGCGTCTCCCTGGAATACGAGAACGTGGAACCGGATTTCTTTTCGGCCCTCGGCTCGGCCACGCCCGACCGCCGCAAATTCAAGGCCAGGTGGCGCTACAAGTATTCCAAGCGGGTCACGGTGAACTTCGGCCTGCTCTGGTACCGCAACAACCTCGAAGGCGGCAGCGCCGCGGGCACCACCCGCAACTGGAAGCCGGAAGTCAGCGTGGGAGTGAAGAAGCCCTTCGCCGGCCGCCCCTACTCTTTCGCGGACCTCTCCTATAAATTCGACCGCAAGTACGGCGGCGGCTCGAGCGGCGCCGACCATTACCTGAACGCCAATTACCACGACCGGCTGGGCGGGCTGGACTCCGACACCAACCTGGGCTACACCCTCTACAAGACCAAGACGGACGTCCGCGACGCCAGCGAGCTGACTTTCAATACGGCCCTGAGCTCCAGGCACGAGGTAAAGGCCGTAGTGCTGAAGCCCTCGGTGAACCTGGGCACCTGGTACTCCAAAGACGAGCTGGCCGACGCCGCGGACAAGCTCTACGAGTATTCGCTGGGCCTGGGCTTCGAGGCGCCGGGAGCCAGCCTGACGGCGGACCTGCGCGCCGGCCAGAACCTGCTGCGCAAAGAGGCGGGGGAAGATTCGGACAAGTTCTTCGCGGCGCTGGGCGCCTACTGGCGGCCCAAGCTGCTCGCCCGCCTCAACGACACCACCCTCTTCCTGCGCGCCGGCTACAACAGCTACGACTTCACCACCTCGGCGAGCAACTTCCGTGAGAAGACCGTGACGCTGGGCTTGAACGCTTCGTTCTAAAATGGAGACTTTATGAAAAAACTTATCATCCTCGCGGCCGCGCTGCTGGTCCTGGCGGGCACGGCCGACGCCAAGTGGTGGATCTTCGGCAAGTCCAAGACAGAGGTGGGGCTCAAGTACCTCTTCATCAACAAGATTTCCGCCGACGAGACCGGCCCGAAGATAAAGCTGTTCCGGGAGACGCTGGGCGCCGACGGGCTGGTCAGGATAACAGGCCGCGCCTCCGGCGGCCAGACCGGCTCCGTGCGCGTCACGCTCGACGACAAGGCTACCTGGCAGGACGTGAAGTTCGCCGACAACGGCACTTTCGAGCACGCCTTCAAGCCTGAGCCCGGCAAAACCTATGTAATGCTCATAGAGGTGACCGACACCGCCGGCAAGACCAACAAGCCCGAGGAAACCCGCAAGGAGATAACCCTTTCGGAAGAGAATATACAGGCCAAGGTTAAGGAAGCCCTGGACGCCATGTTCGCGGCCTACAACGCCGAGAACCTGCAGAAGTTCATGGGCCACGTGGGGGAGAACTTCGCCGGGGACAAGGCCATACTGGAGCGCGCGGTAAAGCGCGACTTCGACGCGCTGAGCAACATCAGCATGCGCTACACCCTCAACAATATCGCGGCGGGCGCGCAGGGCCGCGTCTTCGTTTCAATAACCTACAACCGCATGGTCTTCGTCAACAAGACGGGCGCCACCAATACCGACTCGGGCGCCACCGAATTCGTCTTCGACTCCAAAGAGGGGAAACTCTCGCTCTTCAGCATGAAGCAGCCCCTGATGTTCGGCCTTAGCGACGCCGAGAACGTGGCCACCGGCACCGTATTAGGGAACACCTCCGACAACCTGGTCCTCGACGAGGGCGGCAACCTGGGCGGCTCTTATACCAGTGTCACTATCAGTGACGCCGACGGCATATTCTCGTACGACATGGATACGGAAACAACTGACGCCGCGCCTACATTTACTGGCTGTGGAGGCACCTACTCCGGGCAGGTCACCTTCAATTTGGGGAACCCGTCCGTATACAATGCCGCAGGCGGCGCGATCCAGGAAATACCCGGCAAAACCATTTCCACCGTAACTTCTGCCGAAGTACAGGCGATAACCGGCGTCTGCCCGAATGACAACAACGCCGGCAAGACCTATGGCGTTAAGTCAGGCGGCAGCCTCTACGCTATCGAGGTGGTATCCATCTCCGGGAGCGGGCCCTACAGCGTAACTTTCAAGTTCAGGAAATTCTAAAGCGAGCAGCGGAAGGCCCCGGCAGCGGGGCCTTCTTAATTCAGGATCTTCTATGAAAACGATTGCGATATTTCTGCTGGCCACCGCGCTGCCCTCTGCGGCGGCGGCCAAGAGCGTGCCCGTGGAGCTCATCCAGACCGTGGTACAGAGCACCATAGAAAGCCGCATCCCGAACCTCAAAGACCCCAAGCTGCTGGCCCAGCTGGTCTACGACATCTCGATGGGCAAGCCGGAGCGCGCCGTGGACGAGTTCTTCGAGAGCTACAAGCCCGAGAACATAAAGAGCGACATGAAGGAGACCGCGGAGATGGAGGTGCTCAAGCTCCTGTTCCCGGTAGTCGGAGTCTACGTCGAGACGGTCAAGCAGGTCTACGGCGTGGTCGAGACCTATGTCAACGACTGGCAGGACTGGGCGATAAAGAACAGGGTCGAGGAGTTCCACCAGGACGTGCTCAGCAAAACCTCCATAGCCGGCCTGGACGCGGCCTGGAACGACTACTACTTCGGGACCGGCCCCAAGTACGCCATGGGCGTGGAAAGCCGGATGCTGGGCGTCCTCGGCGCCAACAGGGCCGGCATCGTGGCAAAGATGAAGGAAGCCTACCAGGACCACCGGGCCAGACTGGAGCGCAAGGAAAAACTGGCCCGGCTAAACCAGGAGCGGGTCAGGGCCAAAGTGGAGGCCCGCCAGCAGATGCTGGCCATGCGAGACCGCGCCGAGCGCAAAGTGCGCAACATCACCGAGATGCTCGAATTCCTGAAGCTGCCGGCGACCCAGGAGAACGTGCTCAAGTACATCAAGGACAAGCGCCTCTACGCCGGGCTGGAAGCCGACTGGAACAAGGAGCTGGACAAGCGCCGCGCGGCGCGCGAGCCGGTCAAGACCGACGACCCGGAGACCGACAAGATCCTCGTCGCCGCGGAAATTTCCCAAAAACAGGCGGAATCCAACACCGCGGAGTCCTTTACTCCCCCGGATTTTTCCGGCCTGCTGCGCGAGTACGGCCTCAACTCCGACCGCCTCCTGACGAACAACGTCTCGGCCGAAGAATACACCAGGCTCAGAAACCTGATGCTCAATTCCGCGTACCGGGCGAACAAGGCCTGCATGGAACCTTATTTCAGGATCATCGGGTCCGCCAGCACGTCCAAGGAAAAGATCGCCGCCTGCCAGGCGGCCTACGACAAATTCACGGCCGACGCCGCGGCCGTAGACGGGCGGCTGAACGACTACGGCCTCAACCTGAAGAAGGACCTGGAAGCGCTGACCCTGAAAGGGAACAGGGACGCCTCGCTGGAGGATCTCTACGCCGAGCTGAAGAAGGATTTCCAATCCGCCGCGGCCGCCAGGAACCTCGACCGCTGCGAGAATATAATGCAGGGCATAGAGGCCGGCAACAACAACACGGAGGATTACGACAAATGGGCCGGCTGGTCCTGGGCGGGAAAGCAGAACCCGGACCTGAAGACCATGGAGCAGTACCGGGACGGCCTGGCCGGCATCGGCGCAGCCTTCGAGACGCTGGCTCCCGTGGCCGAAGAAAAGGCCAAGGCTTACGCCGCGAAGGTCGCGGAGTACGAGCGCGAATACAAGGACGCCCTTGGCAAATACTCCGAACTCTACCAGAAGAACTCCTCGATGGCGGAATATTATTCGGCCGACTATTATGATTTCAGGGCGCAGCTGCTGCAGTTCGCCTACGCGCAGAAACGCCTGGCGGAACCTTTCATGAGTTCCGAATACATAGCGCAGATGCGCGGCCGCGGCGGAAAGGCCAGGGCCCTGCAGAAGAAATGGGACGAGGAGATAGCCGCCAACCGCCGCTTCCTGGCTTCGTTCGGCAGCGCGCCGGAGGAGATGAAAAAACTCGCCTCCTGGACGGCCAAGGGCGGCGCGATGGCGATGACCAGGGAGAATTTTGAGAGGCATCACTCCGGCCGCCTCAAACCGGCGCTCGATCCCGCCGAATGCGGCACCGAAGCCCTCGAAGAGGGCCGGGAGGGTTTCTTCAACCGGGAAAAAGCCGTGAGCGGCGGCTGCTTCCTGGAGCTGGCCGCCCACCGCAAAAACCTCGCCGTCCTGGAAGAGAGGGTGTTGGAAGCTGCCGGCATGGATTTCTACACCAAGCGGGACGCCCTGGACAAAAAAACGCTGGAGATGAGCGAGGCCCTGAAGACGATCCAGGTAAAAATCCCGGCGGCCGAAACTGAACGGGCCCTGGCGGAGGCCGACAAGATCCTGGGCGGGTTCATGCTCTTCTCCGGGGCCAGCCGTGAGAACCTCAAGGAACGCTACGACGCCTATGCGGCCAGGGTCAAGCGGGCCGGGGAAGTGGAGGAGAGCATGAAGTCCTGGCTATGCCAGTCCTCCGGAGCAGATGCGAACCGGAAATACATAGATTCGCTGCCCTGGAAGCTGCCGGCTGAGTTGGAGAAGTACTGCCTGGACGCGGCCGCGATGGCGGGACCCGGCGGAACGGACCCGGGAACGGCGCCGGTACAGGCCGCGGCCGGAGAGGCGGAGGTCCGGGACTTCTACGACAAATTCAAAGCCGCCTACGAGGCACGCAACGCCCCGCAGGTGATGGCGCTGATCTCCCCGGACTGGGGCGCCGGCGGGGACGGCACCACGCTGGAGGACCTGGAGGAGAACCTGCGGACCAACTTCCGCCTTTACGACGAGATAAAGTTCTCGCTCTCCGGCCTCAAAGTAACGCGGCAGGGAGCCGCCCTGCAGGCCTGCTACGACACGGTGATAACCAGCCGCATCTTCAAGCGCAACCTGAAGCACGAGGAAAAAGCGGCCGTCTGCGACGAATTGAGGGAGGAGGGCGGCAAACTGCGCATAGCGCGGACCCTCTCGGGGCGGTACTGGTACGTGAAATAGCTTGTAAAACAAGAGCTTTTGACGGCAAGGCCCCCCGGCAGCGGGGGGCTTTTCGTTGACTAGTATGGGGAGTTAATAATATAATAAGGCAAACCTATAAAAGGGACAAAACTGCAACAAAGAGAGAGAAAAAATGGCATTAACCAAGAACAAAATCAGAGAAGTGGCGGAAAAATTCTCCGCTAAGCCCAACGATACCGGCTCCACCTCGGTGCAGGTCGCACTGGTTACCGAGCGCATACAGTATCTTTCCAAACACCTCATCGCCAGCCCCAAGGACCACGCCTCCAAGCGCGGCCTGTCCAAACTGGTGTCGCAGCGCAAGCGCCTTCTCAGCTACCTCGAAGCCAACAACCGCGAGGAATACAAGAAGGTAATCAAAGCCTTAGGCTTAAGGAAATAACAGATGACAAATTACCCTAAACCGCTCCGCCTGGAAGAACAGGTGGGGGATAAGTCCATTTCATTCGAGACCGGGGCCATCGCCAAGCAGTCCGGCGGCGCCGTGATCATCCGCATCGGCGACACCGTGGTGCTGTCCACCGCCGTGCAGGCCAACAAGCCCAAGGACACGCCCCCGGCGTTCGTCCCGCTCAGCTGCGACTACAAAGAGCGCACCTACGCGGCCGGCAAGATCCCCGGCGGCTTCTTCAAGCGCGAGGGCAAAGCCCGCGAGAAGGAAGTCCTGGCGTCCCGCCTGACGGACCGC
>Ga0075012_10003460_pt1 | contig 15023 bp, 12 predicted proteins | sample All_14_2_FD_71474 | JGI IMG/M metagenome (GOLD analysis project Ga0075012, IMG submission 71474) | Freshwater microbial communities in response to fracking from Pennsylvania, USA - Allegheny Zone_MetaG_DW_15 | ecosystem: Environmental > Aquatic > Deep subsurface > Groundwater > Drilled... | reverse complement strand
TTTTTCCAGGTGTGGTCTGTGGCTCAGACTGGAGCCCGGGCTTACTTCGCGGTCAGCGGCCAGAACAGTGGGATCAGGATGCTGGCACTGATCCAGACGATCAGGTTCAGCGGAATGCCCAGGCGGGCAAAGTCGGTAAAGCGATAGTTGCCGGCGTTGTAGACCAGGGTGTTGGTCTGGTAGCCAATCGGTGTTGCAAAGCTTGCGCTGGCGGCAAACATCACGCCGACGACGAAGGGGCGGGGGTCAACCCCCAGATGTTCGGCAATGCCGATGACGATGGGCGTAAACAGCACCGCGACCGCATTGTTGCTGATGAACTCGGTTGCGATCGAGGTGAGCAGGATGATCAGCGACAGCATCATCCAGGGGGTGAGCCCATCTCCAACGCCGACCAGCGTGCTGGCCAGCAGCCTGTCCAGTCCGGAGTCGCGCATCGCAATGCTGATGCCCAGCATGCCGAAGATCAGCATGATGATCGGCCATTCGATTGACTTGTAGGCCTCGTCCGCACGCAGGCAGCCGGTGACGACGACGACGACCGCGCCGATCAGCGCCAGACCTTCGATCGGCATCACGTTGAAAGCTGCCAAACCCATCACGCCAACGATGGTGGCGAGTGCGATCGGTGCTTTGCCCTGGTTGTTAACCGGAGGTTTGCCGTCAGTGATGGCGAACAGGTCACCGTTGTCGCAAAAGCGCTTGATCTGGGCCGGTGTGCCCTCCACCAGCAACACATCGCCGAATTGCAATTGAAAGTCGTCGCCGATATCGGCGATCGAGGCGTTCTTGCGGTGCACGGCGATCAGGTGGATGCCATAGCGTGCGGCCAGGTCGAGATCACGGATCGGGCGCATCACATAGCGTGAGGTCTGGCCGACAATGGCTTCGACCATGACCACGTCACGGCGGCGCAGGGTTTCGAGGTCGTGCGGGTCAGCGGTCTGGGCCTGCATGCTGACCAGATCGGTACTGCTACGCAGGTCCATCATGCCGCTGCTGCGGCTATGGACGATGACGCGGTCGCCAACCTGCAGGAGGGTGTCAGGCGCCGGCGCGGTGATTTCCTCGTCGCCCCGGAACAGATTCAGCACCTTGATCACGCCGTTGGAAAGGCGCGCTTCCTTCAACGTCTTGCCCGCCAGACGTGAGCCTTCGGGCACGAACAGTTCGGTCATGAACAGGCGGTCGCCGCTGCCGGTGAATTGCTGGGTCAGGGTCTCGCGTCGTGGCAGGAAGCGTGGCGCGAGCCACAGCATGAAGGCACAGCCGATCAAGGCCATCACAATGGCCGCGCCACTGATCTCGAACATGTGGAACGGTGCCAGTCCGTGATTTCGTGCCACCCCGTCAACCAGGATATTGGTCGAAGTGCCGACCATGGTGATCATGCCGCCGAGAATGGTCGCGTAGGAGAGTGGGATCAACAGCCGCGACGGTGCCACGTTGTAGCGGCTGGCCATGGCGATGACCGCGGGAATCATCACCATGACCACCGGGGTGTTGTTGATGAAGGGCGATACCAGCAGGCCGACGGCCAGCATGGCCAGCAACAGGCTGCGTTCGCTGTGGCCGGCCATGGCGCCCAGCCACTCGCCGAGTCGGTCTACACACCCGGTCTTGCTCAAAGCGCCACTGATGATGAACAGACAGGCAATGGTGATCGGTGCACTGTTACTGAAGACCCCCAGCATCTTCTGCGGGGTCAGTAGCCCCAGTGCCAGCAGGATGGCCACCGCTGCCATGACTGCGACATCGGGCTTGAGCCATTCGCGAACAAAGGTCGCGAACAGGCCGATCAGCACCAGGCCGACGATCAGGGCGTGTAGGGATTCGGGGACCAGCATCATGCTTCCTGCAGGGCGGTGAGAGACCAGGAAGCACTAAGTTACCGCAGTGCGGAAAGACTTCAAAAGAATAAAAAGTTTAGTTTATATTTCTTTTATGGTCTAAGTGTCGAGCTCATCTGCTGAATGGCCTGAATGTCTCCCGAATGACACGCCATGTTGCTGAGGACGGGTGTCAGCCTTGAAGCAGCTTTCTGGCCATGGCGTTGTGGGTTTCGCACAGGCGCGCAGCATTGACTGTCAGCAGCATGCCATCGCGTACCACCTGGCGACCGTTGATGATGCTGTGACGGACCGTTGCCGGGCCACCGAACAGCAGGGCGGCGACTGGGTCGTGCAGGGCGCCGGCATGGGGCAGGCCCTGAACGTCAAAGATGACAACATCGGCGCACATGCCTGGGGCGAGCTGACCGATGTCGCGACGCCCGAGTGCCGCCGCCCCGCCCCGGGTGGCGATCTCGAGCGCCTGCCGTGCGGACAGTGCGGCGGGGTCCCCGCTACCGTCGCCCGTGTCACGTACGCGGGCCAGCAGCATCGCCATGCGGGCCTCGAGCAGCAGGTGGCCGGCGTCATTGGAGGCAGAGCCATCCACCCCGAGGCCGACCGGTACCCCGGCGTCAATCATCTTGCGAATGGGGGCGATGCCCGAGCCAAGCCGCATGTTTGAGGAGGGGCAATGGGCGACGCCGGTGCGGGTGCGGGCAAAAAGGTCGATGCCGTGATCATCCAGGCAGACGCAGTGCGCGTGCCAGACGCCTTCGCCGGTCCAGCCCAGCTCTTCCGCATATTGCGCCGGCGTGCAGCCGAAGCGCTCGCGGCTGTAGGCGACGTCACCGACGGTCTCGGCCAGATGAGTGTGCAGGCCGACGCCATAGTGACGCGCCATGGCGGCTGACTCACGCATCAGCTCCCGTGACACCGAAAACGGTGAGCACGGTGCCAGTGCGATGCGCAGCATCGAGCCATCGCTGCCGTCGTGCCAGGTTTCGACCAGGCGTTGCGAGTCGCGCAGGATGGTGGCTTCGTCCTCCACGACCCGGTCTGGCGGCAGACCGCCTTGTGACTCGCCGACGCTCATCGAGCCACGGCAGGCATGAAAGCGCATGCCGATCGTGGCTGCCGCCTCGATCGAATCGTCCAGCCGGCAACCGTTGGGGTAGATATAGAGGTGGTCAGACGCCGTGGTGCAGCCGGACAGGATCAACTCGGCCATCGCGGTCTGGGTGGATACCCGGATCATGTCCGGCGTCAGCCGCGCCCAGATCGGGTACAGTCGCTTGAGCCAGCCAAACAGCTCGCAGTCCTGCGCGCCTGGCACGGCGCGGGTCAGCGTCTGATACATGTGGTGGTGGGTGTTGATCAGCCCGGGTACGACAACGCAACCCTGGGCATCGATGATCTCGTCGGCGCTGTCAGGCACGCGTCCGGATGAGCCGACCGCTTCGATCCGATTGCCGCGGATCAGGACCGCGCCATCGGCGAACTCGCGCCTTTCGTCGTCCATCGTTGCAAGCAACAGGGCATTGCGGATCAGCAGGCTGCGGGTCATGGCGGGCTCCGGTTGCTGGACTGCAACCATTGTTACATGGAAGATGCCGACCCGTTGCTTGCTCGTGTGCCGTTTCCGGTCGAGTTGTCCGCGGTGAAGACCTGAGCGCGGTTCTTCCCCGCCTGTTTGGCCTGATACATTGCCTGGTCGGCCTGACGCAGCAGCAGATCGGCATCGTGCTCGTCGCCCGGCAGGTGGTAGGCAACGCCGATGCTGGCGGAGACCTGAAGCGGATGTCCGGCATGATGGACAACTTCGGTGGCTGCCTGCAGCAAGCGTTCGACCAGTGTCATGCCGGTTTCCCGGTCGGGCAGGTCGGCCAGCACCGCGACGAATTCGTCACCGCCAAGGCGGGCGATGGTGTCGCCCTCGCGCAGACTGCGGCGCATTCGCCGTGCCAGCGTGGTCAGTAACTGGTCACCTGCGGCATGGCCATGCGTGTCGTTGACGGCCTTGAAACCGTCCAGGTCGATGTAGGCGACCGCGAGCGGCTGCCCCCTCCGTCTGGCTTGAGTGATCGCCTGGTGCAGGCGGTCGGCCAGCAACATCCGGTTGGGCAGGCCGGTCAGGGCGTCATAGCGGGCAATGTATTCAAGTTGCTGCTGATGGGCTTTCTGCGCACTGATGTCGGTGAACAGCGCGACGAAATGCTGTGTTCTGCCATCGGGCTCGCGTACCGCGCTGATCGTGAGCAGCTCGGCGTAAAGGCTCCCATCCTTGCGCCGGTTCCACACTTCGCCACTCCAGTGTCCGTCCTGGAGCAGCGCATTCCACATTGCCTCATAGAATTCGCGGGGCTGGTGCCCGGACTTGAGCAGGCGGGGCGTGTGGCCCAGGGCTTCATCACGGCTATAGGTGGTGATCCGGGTGAAGGCTTCGTTGACATCGAGGATGGTGCCATCCGGTGCGGTGATCATGACGCCTTCCCGGGCATGGCTGAACACGGTTGCCAGTTGCTCGAGCTTGGCATTGGTGCGGGCCAGTGCCCGGGTTTTCTCCAGCAGTGCGGCTTCGGCCTGCTTGCGCCGGGTGATGTCACGCACCATGGCCACGAAGCGCAGCCCTTGGTCATCTCCGGGCAACACGCTGATCCGGACCTCGATCGGAAACACCGTGCCATCCTTGCGGCGATGGGCGCTCTCCACGGTCATCGGGTAGCGTTCCGGCTCGGTGGCAGCGATGCCCCACAGCGAGCACAGTGAGTCGAAATCGCTGTGCGTGTCCAGCAGACGGACCGACGCCGCGAGCAGCTCGGCACGGCTGTATCCGGTTTGCTCGCTGGCAATCTGATTGACGTCGTGAATCCAGCCAAAGCGATCGTGGATGTAGATTGCATCGCCAGCATTCTCGACCACGGAGCGGAAACGGGCTTCGCTGCGATGCAGCGTCGTCTGCAGCTGGTTGAAACCGTGGATCAGGGTCCCGATCTCGTCCTCGCGCTCGACCACCAGCGGTGCCATGGGCTGGCTGCCCTGTGTCATGGCCGCCAGGGCACGCGAGCTACGTACCAGTGGCCCGATGATGTTTCGTGCCAGCAGTGCGGCAAGCACGATCAGCGGCAAGCCGATACCCAGGATCAGCCATAGTTTTCTGGCGATCTGTGCATGGATCAGGGCATCGACATCGTCAAGGTAGCTGCCTGATCCGATCGACCAGCCCCAGGGTTCGAAGGCCTTGACGTAGGACAGCTTGGGATACCGAACCGTGGTCGAAGCGCTGCCGGGAAGGGGTTTTGGCCAGTAATAGGTGATGTATCCGTGGCCGCCCTGCTGTGCCACGTTGGCGAGCGCGACAAAGAGCTTCTGGGGTGGAATCAGGTTGGTTCTTGGGCCATCGGTGCCAAGCTGCAGGCTGCTGGCATAGCCCAGACTATCATCGTCGAGCGGCTGGCCGTCGAGTTCCGGTGCGGTGGGGTGCATGACCATCCGTGGGACCGGCAGCGACAGGTCATTGATCCAGAAGTACGCGTTCTCGTCGTATCGCATGGCCCGGATGGTCTGCTTTGCGGCATCCTGTGCGGCGGCTGTAGACAGGTCTCCGCGCTGTTCCTGTGCTGCGTAGTGGGCGGCAATGCTGTGCGCGACCTCGACCAGACGGCGTACGGTGTGCTTTTTTTCTCCGAGCAGGATTTCGCGCTCTGCCAGGATGGCAATGATGCTTGCACTGCACAGCCCGAGCAGGAACAGGACGACCATCGCCCAGATCTTTTCTCGTACGCTGGGTCGAAGGGCAAAGGTCATACCTGGGATGACGGCATGGGTATGGAAGAGGCTTCGATGATAACCGTCATTGGGGCGCATGCAGGTATCGATTGCAACACGCCGATAACCGTGTCACGCAGTGTCGCAGGGAAGGGTGCATCACCCCAGTCATCTTGGCGGCGTGTGATGGGTGATTCATACTGGGGTGGATTTACCACGAGCACTGTGTCGATGCTGTTCATGCCTGCCTGCTCTTCGTTTCGGGGTGTACTTGGTCTGCTTGCAATGCTGAACCTCTGCGCCGCGGGGGCGCAGACTGTGGCGATCGACATTGGCCACACGCTGGCCGCCCCGGGGGCGATCAGTGCGCGCGGACGGTCCGAGTTCGAGTTCAATCGGGACTTCGCCCGGGTCTTGGTGCCGGCCTTGAATGCCCTGGGTGTCCCGACCGTGTTGATCAATCCGGACGGCGACATCGCCAGCCTGCGGGATCGGCCGCAACAGGCGGCCGCGATGGGGGCCGACCTGCTGATCTCGATCCATCATGATTCGGTTTCGGCTTTCGAACTGACACCATGGATCTGGGCTGGGCAGGTGCTGGACTACAGCGACACCTTTGCCGGCCATTCGATCTTCGTATCGCGCGAGAACCCCCAGTTGCCGGCCAGCCTGCTGTGCGCCCGGGTGATTGGCGCCCGCTTGCAGCGTCTGGGTTTCGAACCCACGCACAAGAATGCCCGCCGTCGTGCCTATGCGGACGAAACGCATGCCGTGCATTACTACGACGGACTGGCCGTGTTGCGGCACGCGCGGATTCCTGCCCTGTTGTTCGAGGCCGGCGTGATCAAGAACCGGGACGAAGAGTTGTTGCTGCGGGATCCCTTGCGTCAGGCCAGGATGGCCGATGGCATTGCTACCGCGATCGCAGCCTGTCTGCGTAACGGGGCGCCGGCGGGGCCTTGACTGTTTCCATGAGCTGACTTTTGGCTTAGTGGCTGGATGAGCCAGCAACACCAGGACGGTCTTTGGTGCAGTATCTCTTCATCATGATCATCCACCAAAGATAGACGTTTTCAGGCCATCTCCGGCTGCTTGCTTAGAGTTTTCATGTTTGTCGTCGGCGTGGTGCAGGTGCATACTGAGCGCCTTGCATCGACGGGCATGAAGTCGTGCATAAACGTTTCTACATCCTCTCGGCTTTGGTCATTGGTAGCGCCGCGCTGATCGCGCAGTGGTTACCGCAGGGGTTTTCTCAAACCTCTGCCTTGTCGCGGCTGCAGAATGGCGGCCGTTTCGTCGTGGGCTATGCGCTCGAACCGCCGTTTGTGTTCATTGATGCCGAGGGTCGTGTTTCGGGCCAGGCGCCCGCCGTGTTTCGTCACATTGCAGCAGAAATCGGTCCGGCCAGACTGCAGTGGGTGCATGCGGATTTCGGCAGCCTGATCCATGAGCTCGAAGCGGGCCGGATCGATGCGATTGCGGCAGGCATGTTCGTGACACCGGAGCGTGCGCAGCGCGTCCTGTTCTCCCGGCCAACTGCGCGGGTCTGTCCCGCCTTGCTGGTTCGTCGGAATGAGGCCGGCGTGTCGTTGCGCCTGCAGGACTTCCTTTCATCGCCCGCGCTGAGGCTGGGGGTCATCGCTGGTGCGGTTGAGCGGCAACTGGTTGGGCAGGCGGGGCTGCCTGCTTCGCAAGTGATCGACTTCCCGGATACGACGAGCGCAATGGATGCGTTGATGATGGGCAGGATCGATGCATTCATGCTGTCGGTGGTGTCCTTGCGCGATACGCTGGCACGTGTTTCGCATGACCGCTCCATGCTGGAGGTGGTGGAGCCCGGGGCGACTGTTGCCCTTCCTGCCGGTTTGCCGGCCTTTGTCTTCAGACGCCAGGATCACAAGTTGCGCGACGCGGTTGACGGGCGCCTGGGACGTTTTCTGGGCAGCCCGATTCATCTGGAAATGGTGGCGCCCTTTGGCTTCACTCTGGCGGAGATGCCTGGACAAAGTGACGTGCCGGAGTGTGGACCATGACTGGAGAGGTGGTCTGGCGCCGCCTGATTGGCCGTGGCCTGCTCCTGGCCGTGGTGGGTCTGGCGGCGTCGGTGTTGCTGTTGATGGCATGGTCGTCGATGCGCTGGGATGCGGCACTACGCGAATCGGTCGTGCCGCTGGACCGTCTGGCGCAGTCGCGTTATCACGCCAGCGAGGCGCAGGTGTTTACCGAACGCTTGTTGCGAGGTGACCGCAGTGTGTCAGTCGAGCTGGTTCTCGCCTCCCTGCAGCGCGCGCGGCATGCCGGTCGCAGCATCATCGAGCCGGAGACGGCCCTTGCCGGCATGAGCCTGGGGCGTACACCATCGGAGAAGCTGATGCGGTCGGTCGGCGAGTATCTTGCTGCGCTCGATCAAGTGACTGCCGAGGTTGAAACACGTGTCAGGCTGACGGCGGCGGAGGGACTCAGCCTGAGGCAGATCCACGCCCCATTGCAGCAGGCCAGCCTGGCCGTTGAGAGAGTACTGCTGGCCGAGCTGGCGCACCGGCGTGCGACCTTGCGCGAGATTGACATGCTCAACACCTTGCTGGTTGCCGCGCTGGCCTTGTTGCTGATCCTGCTGCGTTATCGTGCAGATGTGCTGGAAACGACCGCAAAAAGGGAGCAGGAGCGGTCCGATCAGCGCATTCGCCTGCATGCACGAGCGCTCGAGGGTACGCGGGATGGCGTCATGGTGACGGATGCGGCCGAGCGCATCCTGTCGGTCAATCGTGCCTTCCTGAACATTACGGGTTATACAGAAGATGCATTGATTGGGGCGTCTTCCCACGTGCTGCGTTCGGGGCATCACGATGCGGCCTTCTACCGAGCAATGCGCGCAGCGCTTGTGCGTGACGGCCACTGGCAAGGCGAGGTGTGGTGCCGTTTGCGCAATGGTGAGATGTGTCCGCAGTGGGTGTCGGTCAGCGCAGTTGATGACGATGACGGCAGGACGTCCCATTATGTTGCGGTGTTCACCGATATGTCGCAGGTCCATCAGTTCGAGGCACGGGTGGAGCACCTTGCGCAGTACGACCCTTTGACCGACCTGCCCAACCGCCTGTTGATCGGACATCGGCTGGCGCACTCGATCGAAGCGGCGCGACGTGATGGTACCGGGGTTGCGGTTCTGTTCATCGATCTGGACCGTTTCAAGCACATCAACGATGCCCTCGGACACGATTGTGGCGATCTGCTGCTGACCGAGGTTGCGCGGCGTCTGCAAGGGCGCATCCGTCGCGAGGACACGCTGGGGCGCTATGGTGCGGACGAGTTCGTACTGTTGATTGAACAGGTGCACGACGCGAGCGAGGCGGCGACCGTCGCCCGTGACATCCTTGCCATGTTCAACGAGCCGTTTGCACTGAGCAATGGTGAGGTGTTGTACGCCAAGGCGAGTATCGGCATCAGCGTGTATCCCGGTGACGGTGAGACGGCCGCTGAGTTGCTGCGCGATGCCGACGCTGCGATGGACCGTGCCAAACGCGACGGACGGAGCATCTTCCGCTACTACAGCGAGGACCTGACCCGTGCGGCCAACACCCGCCTGGCACTCGAGTCCCGTTTGCGTCGCGCGCTCGATGAAGGGGGATTTCGCATGCATTACCAGCCCCTGGTGTGTCTGCGTACAGGCAGGGTTCTGGGTGCCGAGGCGCTGGTGCGCCTGACCGTGACGGATGGGCCTCCCATCGGGCCGGGGGAGTTCATTCCGGTCATGGAGGACAATGGCATGATCGTCGAGCTCGGGCGCTGGGTGCAGCGCGAAGTCTGCCGACAAGGCAAGGCCTGGCTTGACGCGGGTTACCAGTTCGATCTGCTGGCAGTCAATCTGTCACCGGAGGAGGTTCGCCGCGGCGGTGTGGTCGAGCAGTTGCGCGATGTACTGGCAGAGACCGGTTTCCCGCCCGAGCGTTTCGAGATCGAGATTACCGAGTCGGGTCTGATGCAGCGGGGTGAGGATGCGGTCGAGTTCATGCATCAGCTCAAGTCTCTCGGCATCCGTCTGGCGATTGACGACTTCGGCACCGGCTATTCGTCCTTGTCTTACCTGAAGCGCTTTCCGGTCAACAAGCTGAAGATCGACCGCAGCTTCATCATGGCCTTGCCGCAGGACCAGAGTGACGCGCAGCTGACGACCACCATCATCGAGTTGGCGCGCAACCTGGGTTTGCGGGTGCTGGCCGAAGGGGTGGAGACTGCTGAGCAGCAGCGTTTTCTGGCTGCACGTGGCTGCGACGTGTATCAGGGCTATCTATGCAGTCCGCCGGTGCCGCCAGAGCGGTTCGAACAGGCTTTCCTGGCGAGCCCGAGGGCGGCCGCCACGGGCTAGCCAGGGATCGCCTGGTTCAGGCTGCCACGGTCACCGAACAGACAAAGTTGGCCAGCTCCGGTGTCTGCGGGTTCGCGAATACGGTTCGTGGATCACCGCTTTCGTGGATGCGGCCGTGGTGCATGAAGATCAACTTGTTGCCCACATCGCGGGCAAAGCGCATCTCATGTGTCACCATGATCAGCGTCATGCCCTCGGTGGCCAGTTGGCGCACCACAGCCAGTACTTCATTGACCAGTTCGGGGTCGAGCGCCGAGGTGATCTCGTCACATAGCAGCACCTTGGGCTGCATGGCCAGCGCGCGCGCAATGGCGACCCGTTGCTGTTGCCCGCCGGACAGCTGGTCGGGAAAACTGTCGAACTTTTCCGCCAGGCCGACCTTGAGCAACATTTCCTTGGCAATGTCCTCGGCGTCACGCTTGCTCATGCCCTTGACCACGGTGGGGGCCAGCATCACGTTCTGGCCCGCTGTCAGGTGCGGAAACAGGTTGAACTGCTGGAACACCATGCCGACCTTCTGGCGCAGCGCGCGCAGGTCGCCCTTGCCGTCATGCAAGGCCGTACCGTCCACCCTCAGTTCGCCCTTGTCGATGGTTTCCAGACCATTGATGGTGCGCAGCAGCGTGCTCTTGCCCGAGCCGCTACGGCCGATGAGTGCGACCACATCGCCCTGTGCGACGTCGAGGTCGATGCCCTTGAGGACGTGGTTGCTGCCGAAGTGCTTGTGCAGGCCGGCAATCTTAACGAGCGACATGGAATTTTCTCTCCAGGCTTTTCGCATACAGCGAAAGGGGATAACACAGGGCGAAGTAGCCGACCGCGACCAGGCCGAACACCAGGAAGGGCTGAAAGGTCGCATTCGCCAGCATCGAGCCGGTCTTGGTCAGCTCGGCGAAGCCGATGATCGAGGTCACCGCGGTGCCCTTGACCACCTGCACCGAGAAGCCGACCGTGGGGGCGACCGCGATACGCAGGGCCTGCGGCAGGATCACATGGCGCATCTGCTGTGCATAGGACAAGGCGAGGCTGGATGATGCCTCCCATTGGCCTTTGGGCACTGCTTCGACACAGCCGCGCCAGATCTCGGCCAGATAGGCACTGGTGAACAGTGTCAGGCCGAGTGCTGCCGCCAGCCAGGGCGACACATCCACGCCGACCAGTGACAGCCCGAAGAACACGATGAATAGCTGCATCAGCAGCGGCGTCCCTTGAAAGACCTCGATATAGGTCTTGGCGAAAGCCTGCAGCAGCCGGTTGCGGGCAATGCGCGCAAACAGGATGGCAAGGCCGACGCCACCGCCGAGGATGAAGGCGATCAGCGACAAGGCCAGCGTCCACTTGCCGCCCTCGAGCAGGTTGCGGACGATGTCCCAGGTGGAGAACTGGACGAACATCAGCCGGCCCTCCCGACCACGTAGCGCTGACCGATCTGCATCAGCAGCTGGCGGATCAGCAGGGCCATGACGAAGTACATCGCCGTGGTGACGAAGTAGGTTTCAAAAGCGCGGAAATTGCGCGACTGGATGAAGTTGGCGGCAAAGGTCAGCTCTTCGGTGGCGATTTGCGAGCACACCGCCGAGCCCAGCATGACGATGATCACCTGGCTGGTCAGTGCTGGCCACACCTTGGCCAGTGCCGGGCGCAGCACCACATGGCGGAAGATCTGGAAGCGGCTCAGCGCCAGTGAGGCGGCGGCTTCCAGCTGGCCGCGCGGGGTTGCCTGGATGCCGGCGCGGATGATCTCGGTCGAGTAGGCGCCGAGATTGATCACCATGGCCAGCACCGCAGCCTGCCACTCGGTCATCTTGATGCCCAGTGCCGGCAGGCCGAAGAAGATGAAGAACAATTGAACCAGGAAGGGGGTGTTGCGGATGATCTCTACATACACCCCGAACACGCTGTCAAAGGGGCGGATTCGCCAGGCGCGACAGATCGCGCCGACAATGCCCAGACCAATGCCGAGCACCGCACCTACCGCCGTCAGTGCCAGGGTGAAGCCGGCGCCAGACAGCAGCAGGTTGGTGTGCTCGAACACCGGAGCGAAATCGAACTGATAGGCCATGGAGCCTCCGTGGAGTCGAAGCGAAGTGCGATCTAAGCTCGTGCGCGGATCTCGGGTACCGATCGACCCGAGTCCGCGCCGGGTGGCTTACAGATCCTTCGGCAGCGGCGCGTTGAGCCAGCGCTGGGCAATGGCGTCGAGGCTGCCGTCCTGCTTGGCCTTGGCGATGATGGCGTTCAGCTTGGCGCCCAGTGCGGCCTCACCCTTGGCATAGCCGACGTAGCAGGGCGAGTTCTTGATCAGGAACTTGGCACCGAGGCGGCGCAGCTTGGTCATGTCGTTGACTGCAGCTGCAACGACGTTGCCGGTGGCGACGAACTGCACCTGGCCGGTCAGGTAGGCGGAGATGGTGGCGTTGTTGTCCTCAAAGCGCTTGATGGTGACCTTGGGCGAGGCGATTTTGGTCAGCTCGAGATCTTCCACCGAGCCGCGGGTCACGCCAACGGTCTTGCCGTCGAGTTCCTCGACCTTGGACAGGGCGACGTCCTCCGGCCCGAACACGCCATTGAAAAAGGGCGCATAGGCGTCGGAGAAGTCGATCACCTTTTCACGGTCGGGGTTCTTGCCCAGGCTGGAGATCACCAGGTCGGCCTTGCCGGTCGTGAGATAGGGAATGCGGTTGGTGCTGGTGACCGGGATCAGCTCGACCTTTACCCCCAACTCCTTGCCGATCAGGTTGGCCATGTCGATATCGTAGCCACGGGGCTTCAGGTCGGTGCCGACGCTGCCGAACGGCGGGAAGTCCTGCGGCACGGCGACGCGCAGGGTGCCGGTCTTCTGGACGTTTGCCAGGACATCGGCGTGGGCATCGGTACTGCCGATCACGCCAGCGACGGCAACGCCGGCAACAAGGCCACACAGGCTGCGGAGGAAGGGGCGGCGGGTCATGGTCATGTGAAGCTCCTGCAAGGTGAGGTCAGAGGGGAGGAAAATCGATGCCGACGCGGTTCGCCGCGGCGGCCAGATGGGAACGCATGGCCCGGTTTGCCGATGAGGCGTCACCGGAGACAATGGCGTCGATGATCAGACGGTGCTCGTCGGCCGGTTCCCAGATGCCGGCCGGATTGGAAAAAGGCAGGCGCAGGCTGTGGCCGATCTGCTCGCTGAACTGGCTGGCGATGCTCATCAGGCCGGGGTTGTCGGAGAGTTCTGCGATCAGCAGGTGAAACTGCAGGTCCCAGTCGGCCGCCATCACCAGGTCGCAGTGTTTGAGCGCGGCCTCCATGCCGTGCTGGATGGCCTCCAGGCGCTGGCGGCCGTCGTCGTCGATACGCAGCGCGGCCAGCGCGGCCCAGGCGGGTTCGAGGACGGCGCGGAACTCGATCAGGGCCTGTGGGCTCATCGCCGCTGTGCCGCGCAGGGGGCGTGCAGGGTCGGGGCGCTGACCGGCGGTCACGAACACGCCCTTGCCCGGTTGCGAGCGAACCATGCCCAAGGCCTCCAGCGTCGAGATCGCTTCGCGCAGCGAGGCTCGGCTGATCGACAGTTGTTCGGACAACTCGCGCTGCGAAGGCAGGGCCGAGCCGGCGGGAAACTCCCCCTGGGTGATTCGGCGTTGCAGGGCCTGGGCGGCAATGTTGGCGATGCTGGGCATGACGCGTCCTGGTGGGTAGTGTTCTGACTGGTCAGACCAGTCAGAACACTGTTAGCAGGTGTCGTGCCAGCTCGCCGGGTTTGCCAAAATGGGCTATATCGCCCGGATCTGTGTGGAGGTGACGGGCTGCAGGCGCGTATCCGGAAACAACAACGCCCCGATCAGGGGCGTATGGTGCGGTGCATGAACCAAGCTAGTGCGTCGAGTCTGAGGCTAGTCGATCCGGTGGCCTGCATTGCGCAGGGTTTCCGAGGGGAGCTCGCCGAACATGGATTTGTAGTCCGCGGCAAAGTGGGACAGGTGCCAGAAGCCCCAGCGGGCAGCAATGTCCGCAACCGAGGCCGAGTGATCGGCCGCGCGCTTGAGGTCGCGCCGCACACCGTTCAGACGCAGTGCCCGCAGGAAGCTGACCGGATTCAGGTTGAGCACATCCTGGAAGCTGTACTGTAGCGTCCGGCGTGAGACGCGTAACTCTGCGCACAGGTCCGCCACGGTGATGGGCTCCTCGATATGTGCATTCATGTACTCGCGTGCGCGTTCCGCCACCAGACGGCGGGCGTGCCCGGATGGGGTCGGACGATGTTCGGTATCCGGGTTGATCGAGGCGATCAGGCTGCCGTAGATGGCCTGCTCCAGCGCCTTACGCATTGCAGCGTGGCGCAGCATTTCCGGTGTGGCCCGCAGGCTGGCCATTACCGTACCGAGAAAATCGCGTAGGGTGGCAGCCTGTTCGGCAGAGGCGGGCAGTACCCGCTTGCCGGCCAGTTCGGCCTCGATGTCGCGATGTTCCACCTGCAGTGCGTAGTCGTTGAGTGCCGCCGCATCGGTGGTGACAGCGAGGATCTCCTGCACCTTGGGGGTACGGAAGTCCATTTCCTCGCCACCTTTGAGCGTGATGATCGAGTTCAGGTCGAGAATCTGGCCGCAGTACCAGCCCTTGCCATCGATCTCGACCGGCACACCAAAGGTGCGGGATCCTTCCCAGGATTGCCCTGCCTCATGCACTGACTGATTGGTACGCTCACGGAATACCTGCAGGTTGTCGAACCAGAACTCCTCGAAGTTTCCAGAGAACAGGCCTGCGGTGAGTTGGTCGTAGCGCTGCTTCCAGTGCTGCAGGCAGGACGCATGGTCGTCGGCGTCATGAGTGGTGCGCCAGCTGGCGCTGAATGCCTGGTCCTCATCTGAAGAGGTAAAGGCGGTCATGTTGGCGATGCTCCGGAAAGAGAGGTTTCCGGAAGAGTGAAGCATTGCGCATGCCAGTATGCCCGGTGAATGTTTGGTGGGGGTGTGTCAGGCGACACCGTAAATTGACCCCCTGGCGACACGAGGAATGAACCCCCTCGTTCGCAAGGAGGCCATCGTTGGAAACGAAGCACATCGAGGTAGATCCTGTACGCCGTGTAG
>Ga0075012_10003458_pt1 | contig 15027 bp, 12 predicted proteins | sample All_14_2_FD_71474 | JGI IMG/M metagenome (GOLD analysis project Ga0075012, IMG submission 71474) | Freshwater microbial communities in response to fracking from Pennsylvania, USA - Allegheny Zone_MetaG_DW_15 | ecosystem: Environmental > Aquatic > Deep subsurface > Groundwater > Drilled... | reverse complement strand
CGCACTTCCTGCATCTGCTCGGCGATGTGGATATGGATCGGCCCCTGGCCGAAGGCGGCGATCGCCTCCGCCAGAAGGTCGGGTGTCATGGCGCGCAGGGAATGGGGCGCAATGCCCAGCCGGCAATCGCCGGGCAGGGCGGCAAGGGCCCGGGCCGCCCCCGCCATCAGGCGCTGGTAGCGCGAAAGATCATTGCCGAAGCGCCCCTGCGCCGGGCTGAGCGGCTTTCCCCCGGCGCCGCCATGGGCATAGAGCACGGGCAGATGAGTAAGGCCGATGCCGGTCTCGGCAGCAGCAGCGGCGATCCGGGCGCTGGTCTCGGCGATATCGGCGTAATCCGTGCCGTCGGGGGCATGGTGCAGATAGTGGAATTCGGCGACGGCGGCATAACCCGCCTCCAGCATTTCGACCTGTACCTGGGCGGCAATGGCCTGAAGGTCGTCCGGGGTCACCCGCCCGGCAAAGCGATACATCCACTCCCGCCAGGTCCAGAAACTGTCCCGGCCCTGGCCGCGCCGCTCGGTCAGGCCGGCCATGGCGCGCTGGAAGGCATGGCTGTGCAGATTGGCCAGCGCCGGCAGCAGGAGCCCGACCCGATAATCCTCCGCCACGGCAGGGGTGCCGGCAGTAACCGCCGCAATCCGGCCCTCCGGCCCGATGTTCACGCGGACAGCCTCGCGCCAGCCTTCCGGCAGCAGGGCTTCGGCGGCGAAAATCCATGTCATCCGGCGCGCTCCTTATTGACTAGACAATAATTTCATCCTTACGATGTTTGGCAAGAAATTTCTCGGCATGGCGCGGGGAGAAAGCGGATGTCCGCCGGATCATTTGTCTTGATAAAAGCGCGTGTCGCCACCATGGCCGGGCCTTCCGGTTATGGCATTGTGGAGGATGGCGCGGTTGCGGTCGATGGCGGGCGGATCCAGTTTGTCGGCCGGCGGGCCGATCTGCCCCAAGCCTTTGGCGGCTGGGCGCGGGTCGATCTCGGCGGACGCCTGCTGACCCCGGCCCTGATCGATTGCCATACGCATCTGGTCTATGGCGGCAGCCGGGCGCGGGAATTCGAGCGGCGCCTTGAAGGCGCCACCTATGCCGAAATTGCGGCGGGTGGCGGCGGCATCATGTCCACCGTCCGCGCCACCCGGACGGCCAGCGCGGCGGAATTGACCGAAAGCGCGCTCACCCGCCTCGATGCGCTGCTGGCCGAAGGCGCCGGCACGGTGGAGATCAAATCCGGCTATGGGCTTGATCTTGAAAACGAATTGAAGATGTTGCGGGTCGCGCGCGAATTGGCGCGGGCGCGCGCCTGCCGGGTCCGCACCACCTTCCTCGGCGCCCATGCCCTGCCGCCGGAATTCGCCGGGCGGGCGGATGATTATATCGATTTCCTGATCCGCAAGGTGCTGCCCGCCGCCAAGGCCGAAGCCCTGGTCGATGCGGTCGATGCCTTTTGCGAGAATATCGCCTTTTCGCCAGCGCAGACCGGGCGCCTGTTCGCGGCGGCCCGCGCCCTCGACCTGCCGGTGAAGATCCATGCCGAACAATTGTCGAACCAGGGCGGGGCGGCGCTGGCCGCCGGCTTCGGTGCGCTGTCGGCCGATCATATCGAATATCTGGATGAGGCCGGCGTTGCGGCCATGGCGGCGGCGGGAACGGTGGCGACCCTGCTGCCCGGCGCCTTTTATTGTCTGCGCGAAACGCAATTGCCGCCCCTTCATGCCTTGAAGGCGGCGGGCGTGCCCATCGCCCTGTCGACCGATTGCAACCCCGGGACATCGCCCGTCACTTCGCTGCTGCTGACCATGAACATGGGCTGCACCCTGTTCCGCCTGACCCCGGCGGAAGCCCTGGCCGGGGTGACCCGCAATGCCGCCAGGGCCCTTGGCCTCGGCCATCTGACCGGCACCATCGAGACCGGCAAAGCCGCGGATTTAGCGGTCTATGATGTCGAGGACCCGGCTGAACTGGCCTATCGGATCGGTTTGAACCCGCTTCACGCCCGTTATTTCGAAGGGGTGCGCGCATGACGCCGGTCACCGTGATCCGGGGCAGCAGCCCGATCATCCTGGGCCAGCCCCATGGCGGGACTTTCGTGCCCGATGCGGTTGCCGGGGCCCTGAACCCTTTGGGCCGGGCGCTGGCCGATACGGATTGGCACATTGACCGGCTCTATGCCGGGCTTCTGCCTGAGGCGACAGTGGTCCATGCCAATTTCCACCGCTATGTGATCGATGCCAACCGCGACCCCGCCGGCCATTCGCTCTATCCCGGGCAGAATACCACCGGCCTGGTGCCCCTGACCGATTTCGACGGTGCGCCGATCTGGCTGCCGGGCCGCCTGCCTGAGGCGGCGGAGGTCGAGGAACGGCGCCGGGCCTTCCATGCCCCCTATCATGCCGCTCTGGCGGCGGAGGTCGCGCGGCTCCGCGCCATCCATCCCCGGGTGGTGGTCTATGACTGCCATTCCATCCGCTCCCATATTCCCTTTCTGTTCGAGGGGCGATTGCCGGTTTTCAACATCGGCAATAACGCGGGCGCCACCTGTTCGGCGGCCATGCTCCAGGCGGTAGCCGGGATCGCCGGCCGGGCGGAGGGCTTCGATCATGTGGTCAATGGGCGCTTCCGGGGCGGCTGGACCACGCGCCACTACGGCCAGCCCGAGACGGGCGTCCACGCCATCCAGATGGAATTGGCGCAACACGCCTATCTGGCCGAGGAAAGCGCCCCCTGGACCTATGACCCGGTGAAGGCCGAACGCCTGCGCCGCCATCTTCGCGACATGCTCCACGCGCTGGACGCAGTCGCCCGCCAATCCCTTGAGGAGTGACCCCATGACCAATCCCCGTCACAACACGCGGCAGGTCCGCTCGCCGCGCGGCACCGACCTGAATGCCAGGTCCTGGCTGACCGAGGCGCCGCTCCGCATGCTGATGAATAATCTCGATGCCGAAGTGGCCGAGAACCCGCATGAACTGGTGGTCTATGGCGGCATCGGCCGGGCCGCCCGCACCTGGGACGATTTCGACCGTATCGTCGCCACCCTGAAGACGCTGGGCGATGATGAAACCCTGCTGGTGCAATCGGGCAAGCCGGTGGGCGTCTTCCGCACCCATGCGGATGCCCCCCGGGTGCTGATCGCCAATTCCAACCTGGTACCCCATTGGGCCAATTGGGACCATTTCAACGAGTTGGACCGCAAGGGCCTGATGATGTACGGCCAGATGACGGCCGGCTCCTGGATCTATATCGGTACCCAGGGCATCGTCCAGGGCACCTATGAAACCTTCGTCGAGGCCGGACGCCGCCACTTCGGCGGCAGCCTGGCGGGCAAATGGATCCTGACCGGCGGGCTTGGCGGCATGGGCGGGGCCCAGCCTCTGGCGGCGACCATGGCCGGTGCCTCCTGCATCGCCGTCGAATGCGATGCGGAGCGGATCGATTTCCGCCTGCGCACCCGCTATGTCGATACCAAGGCCACCACCATCGAAGAGGCTATCGCCATCGTCGAGAAAGCCCATGCGGAAGGGCGGGCGGTTTCCGTCGGCCTTCTCGGCAATGCGGCGGACGTCTTCCCGGAGATGGTGAAGCGCGGCATCCGGCCCGATATCGTCACCGATCAGACATCGGCCCATGACCCGGTGAACGGTTACCTGCCCGCCGGCTGGAGCCTGGCGGAATGGAAGGCCAAGCGCGAAAGCGATCCAAAGGCGGTGGAACAGGCGGCCAAGGCTTCGATGAAGCTGCATGTCCAGGCCATGCTGGATTTCTGGCGCATGGGCATTCCGACCCTCGACTATGGCAATAACATCCGCCAGCGCGCCTTTGACGAAGGCCTGAAGGATGCCTTCGATTTTCCGGGCTTCGTGCCGGCCTATATCCGCCCGCTGTTCTGCCGGGGTGTCGGGCCGTTCCGCTGGGCGGCGCTGTCCGGGGATCCGGAAGACATCTACAAGACCGACCAGAAGGTGAAGGAACTCATCCCCGACGACGCCCATCTGCACAATTGGCTGGACATGGCGCGGGAACGCATCGCCTTCCAGGGCCTGCCGGCGCGGATCTGCTGGGTCGGCCTCGGCGAGCGCCACCGCCTCGGCCTTGCCTTCAATGAAATGGTCCGCAAGGGCGAGTTGAAGGCCCCCATCGTCATCGGCCGCGACCACCTCGATTCCGGCTCCGTCGCCTCGCCCAACCGGGAGACGGAAGCGATGAAGGACGGCTCGGATGCGGTTTCCGACTGGCCCCTGCTGAATGCCCTGCTGAATTGCGCGTCGGGCGCCACCTGGGTCTCGCTGCACCATGGCGGCGGCGTCGGCATGGGATACAGCCAGCATTCGGGCATGGTGATCTGCTGCGACGGGACCGAGGCGGCGGATGCCCGCATCGCCCGCGTGCTGTGGAACGATCCGGCGACCGGCGTAATGCGCCATGCCGATGCCGGCTATGACATCGCCCTGGACTGTGCCCGGGACAAGGGCCTGCGCCTGCCCGGCATCCTCGGCAATTGATCATGGCCATCACCCGTCTGCCTGGGGCTGGCCACCGCGCCATGCCCTGGGCGAATGGGGGCGGGACCACCATCGAGGTCGCCATTCATCCCGTCGGCGCCAGTATCGCCGCGCGGGATTTCGACTGGCGGGTCAGTCTCGCCCATGTCGGGCAGGACGGGCCCTTTTCCGCCTTGCCCGGCTATGACCGCATCCTGACCCTGGTCCAGGGCCCGGGCATGGTGCTGGACGCCGGCTCCCATGGCCGCTTCCTCCTGGATCGGCCCTATGCCAAGGCCCATTTCGCCGGCGACTGGCCGATCGAGGCCCACCTGCTCGACGGTGCCATCGACGACCTGAATGTCATGGTCCGGCGCGGGCGCTACCGGGCCGAGGTGGCCCTTCACCGCATCGATGGGGCCATGGACCTGGCCGGGCCCGGAACAATCCTGGCCCTGGTTCTCGAAGGCCGGATCAATGGTTGCGCCCCCCATGACGCCTGGCTGATCGAGGGGGAGGGGCTTTCCCTGCGCGGCCAGGGCGTGCTCGCCGCGATTGCCTTGCAGGCATCGGACTCCGTGCCGGATGTCTGAACATTAAGCAGCGCGCTGCCACCTGCGGCGGCTGGCGCCCTGCCTCGATTTCAAGCGATTGAACAAATAATTGGCAGTGCAACATGATCTTCGCAGATGCTGCCACGAATATGGTCAAAGGCGCCTGATTTTGTCTTTACAAATGCCGGGGATGTGGGACGATTTTACATCCACCGGGGTTGGAAGGACGAGGAGGCCGAAATGGCGTTTTCCACTGGCATAGGGCGTCGCGAATTTCTCATCGGTTCGGCTGCTGCGGCCGGCTTGATCGGGCTGCCGCGCCAGCTCCGTGCGGCAACGCCGAAGGCGGGCGGCACCTTGAAGGTCGGCGTGGGCGATTTCGCCGCGACCGACAGTCTCGATCCCGCGCTTTACGAGACTTATTTCCAGCTTTTCCTGTTCCGCCAGTTGCGCAACAACCTGATCGAATTCGGTCCGGGCGGTGTTCTCATCCCTGAACTGGCCGAAAGCTGGGAAGGCTCGGCCGATGCCAAGACCTGGGTGTTCAAGCTGCGCCAGGGCGTCACCTTCCACAATGGCAAGACCTTCGACGCCGAAGACGCGGTCTATTCGCTGAACCGCCACCGGATCGAGGGGACGACCTCTTCCGCCGCCCCGATCCTGAAGCCGGTGACCGAGGTGAAGGCAACCGGCAAATACGAACTGACCGTCGTCCTCAAGGAGGGCAACGTCGGCTTCCCGGACATCATGACCCTGGAGACCCTGGGCATGGTGCAGAAGGACGAAGCTGAATTCGCCAAGGGCATCGGCACCGGCGGCTTCATCCTCGAGACTTTCGAGCCGGGCGTGAAATCCATCGTGAAGCGCAATCCGAACTACTGGAAATCCGGCCGCGCCCATTTCGATGCGGTCGAGATGATCGCGATCAAGGATGCGGCGGCGCGCACGTCGGCACTGGTGTCGGGCTCGATCGATGCCTGCAATTTCGTCGATCTGAAGACGGCGAACATGCTGAAGCGGAACGAGAAGGTGAAACTGCTCTCGGTCGCGGGCAAGTCGCATTACACCTTCCCCATGCTGATGGATGCCGATCCCTTCACCAATATCGATGTCCGCACCGCGATGAAATATGCGGTGAACCGCGAGGAAATGGTCAAGGTCATCGCTGGCGGCTTCGCTTCCGTCGGCAACGACCAGCCGATCACCCCGTCCTATCAATTCTACAATCCGGACCTGAAGCCGAAGGCCTATGACCCGGACAAGGCCAAGTTCCACCTGAAAAAGGCCGGCCACGACAAGCTTTCGGTCGAGCTGTTCGTCTCGGAAACCCCCTTCACCGGGGCGACCGATGCCGCTGTGCTCTATCGCGAACATGCGGCCAAGGCCGGCATCGACATCAAGGTGACCAAGACGCCGGAAGACGGCTACTGGAACGACATCTGGTTCAAAAAGCCCTTCTGCGCCGCGCGCTGGAGCGGCCGCGCCAATGAGGATGCCATGCTGGCCCTGGCCTATTCCAGCGACGGTATCGCCGCCGGCTGGAACGAGACCCATATGTCCGACCCGAAGCTGGACCAGATGCTGGTGGCCGCCCGCACGGAATTCGACGTCGCGAAGCGCCGCCAGATCTATTACGACGCCCAGACCCTGATCGCGGAAACCGGCGGCTGCATCAGCCCGGTGGTGGCGAATTTCGTCGATGCCGTCTCGGCCAAGGTCGAGCATGGCGAACTTGCCTCCGACTTCTCGATGGACGGTGGCCGCTTCAGCGAACGTTGGTGGTTCGCATAAGCACCAGGGCCTGACGGCCGGACGACAGGGGGCGGGCGATCATATCGGCCCGCCCTTTTTTCCATCCCTTGTTGTAACCGTTGAAGGGACAAAACATGTCGCAGAAGGTGACAATGGCGCTGGCGCTGCTGGCGCAGCAGAACGGCTTGCATCCGGCGGGCTGGATCAAGGCGGGCGGGCCCACCGACTGCGCCCTCGACATCGACTACCATGTCGCCCTGGCGCGGCTGGCCGAGGCGGGCAAATTCGATCTGTTCTTCGTTGCCGATACGCCCGCCGCCCGCACCGACAATCTCGGCGCCTGGAGCCGTTACACGCCCTATATGAACTGTTTCGAGCCGATCACCCTGCTGACCGCGCTCGCCGGCCAGACCCGCAGGATCGGCCTGGGCGGCACCGCTTCGACCAGCTTTTACGAGCCTTACAATATCGCCCGCCTCTATGCCTCCCTCGATCATCTGTCGAAGGGGCGGGGGGCCTGGAATGTGGTGACTTCCGGCAATGATTATGCCGCGCGGAATTTCGGCGCCGATCATCTGCCGCCCCATGCCAAGCGCTATGCCAGGGCGAAGGAATTCGTCGAGGTGGTGAAGGCGCTCTGGGATACTTACGACGATGATGCGGTAATCTACGACCGGGCCAATGGCATCTATTTCGACCCGGCGAAATTCCACGTCCTCGATCATCAGGGCGAATTCTTCCGCCTGCATTCCGCCCTCAATATTGCCCGCAGCCCGCAGGGTCAGCCGGTGATCATCCAGGCCGGCGCTTCGCCCGCCGGGCGCGAACTGGCGGCCGAAACCGCCGAGGTCGTATTCAATTCCGACGATGAACCGGAGGCGGCCAAAGCCTATCGCGACGACGTGAGGGCGCGCATGGCGAAATTCAGCCGCCCGCCCGAAGCCCTCCGCGTGCTGGCCGGTTTCACCCCGATGATCGGCGAAAGCCGCTGGGAGGCGGAGGACAAATACCGCGAATTGCAGGAATTGATCCATCCGCTGGTGGGCAAGGTGCGGATTGCCTCCGATCTTGAAGCCGATGTCTCCGACCTTGACCCGGACCAGCCGATCCCGCTCGACCGGATTCCGAAATCCGCCAATCTTCACACCCGCTATTTCCAGCAGATCACGACCCTGATCCGCGACCGGAAGCTGACGCTGCGCCAGCTTTGGCAGCGCTACGAACGGGGTAACAAGCGGGTTCTCGGCACGGCGCTCGATGTCGCGGACACGATGGAGGAATGGTTCGGGGCCGGCGCCTGCGACGGTTTCATGATGATCTTCCCGACCCTGCCGGACGGTCTGCAGGATTTCGTCGCCGGCGTGGTGCCGGAATTGCAGCGCCGGGGGCTTTACAAGCTCGATTATGCCGGCGCCACGCTACGGGAGAACCTGGGGCTGCAGCGGCCCGAAAGCCGCTACAAGTCCTGACTTCAGGCCGAAGCCAGCCGATCTGCCATGAAGCGGTAGAAATCGGCGATCGTGCCTTCCACATCGTCGGGGCCGAGGGGCCCCGGCGTGTAACGCGCGGAGCGCAGACCCTGGATCAGGGCTTCCAGCTTGTCCCGGTCCTCGGCGTTGAAGGCATTGCAGAGGTCGACATAGGGCCCGACCTCGGGCGCGGACGCACTCTCGACGTAACCGGCAACACCCCAATGGATCGCCACTTCATCGACCGACTTCGGCCGGATGCACATATAGAGCGTGAAGTGCGAGGCATAGGAGACGACGAAAGACGGAAAGACGCAGAACAGCGTCGAATGGCGGCGGTATTCGACCGGCAGCCTGGGGTGATAGGGCGTGCGTTCCGGCGTGTCGGGCGAATAATGCGATTCATAGGCGGTGTAATCCGCCGTGCCCGGCAATTTGCGGCAGAGGCTGGTCGGCGTGATCGGGTGCAGCGTGCGCAGATGAGTGGCGGAGAGGTGATACCCCTCCATGAAATTCTCGACCAGGCATTTCCAGTTGGTGCGCCAGACATCGTCGGCGGTGAAGACGCTGATCCGGTCCTGGTGCTGGAACGGCGTGATATGGGGCAGCAGGCCTTCGAGGCGGGGTGCGAGGTCGGCGGCCGTGCCATCCAGGTTGACGAAGATGAAATTCTGCCAGATCTCGGTCCGGAACGGGTGCAGGCCGCAGTCCGCCTTGTCGAAACCCGCCACCTTGTCCATCAGCGGTGCGGCGACCAGGGCACCGTCATCCTTGTAACCCCAGGCGTGATAGGCGCAAGAGAACAGCCGGCTGTTGCCCTTGCCGCTGGCAACGATATTGCCCCGGTGCCGGCAGACATTGGACAGCACGCGGATCGCGCCGTCCCGGCCATGGACGACCAGCAGCGGCTCGCCCACCAGTTCGGTGGTGAAATAATCGCCCGGGTTGGCAATCTCGCCTGTGTGCCCGAGGCAGACCCATTCCTTGCGGAAGACCGCATCCTTCTCGACTTCGAGGAAGGCGGGATCGGTATAGAAGGCGCCCGGCATGGCCCGGCGCATCCCTTCCGGTTCCTCGCGATAGGGGGCCAGGGTTTGGCGGAGCGCAGCAACCACGGACATGGGGCAACCTCGTCAGGACAAAGCGGGGAAGGGGATGCCGGCCGCAGCATCGACCAGCGCGCCGCTGCGCACAAGGGCGGCGGCGGCCTCGAGATCGGGGGCCATGAATCGGTCGTCGTCGAGCCTGGGCACCACGGCGCGGATGGCCGCGACCACGGCCTGCAGCGCGGGGGAGGTGGCCAGCGGCGCGCGCAGCTCGATCCCCTGCGCCCCGGTCAGGGCCTCGACCCCCAGGATCACCGAGAGATTGGCATTCATGTCCATCAGGCGGCGGGCGCCATGGGCGGCCATGGAGACATGGTCTTCCTGATTGGCGCTGGTCGGGGTCGAGTCGACGGAACAGGGCGCAGCACGCTGCTTGTTCTCGGACATCAGGGCGGCGGTGGTCACTTCCGCGATCATGAAGCCGGAATTGACGCCCGGGCGCGGGCTGAGGAAGGCGGGCAGGCCGAAGTTCAGCGCCGGGTCGACCAGGGTCGCGATGCGCCGCTGGGCGATGGCGCCGATTTCCGAGAGGGCAAGCGCCGTCTGATCGGCGGCGAAGGCGACCGGTTCCGCATGGAAATTGCCGCCGGAAACAATGCTGCCATCCGCCGTCAGCACCAGCGGATTATCGGTGACCGCATTGGCTTCCACCTCCAGGGTGGCGCCGACCTGGCGCAGCAGATCGATGCAGGCGCCGGTCACCTGGGGCTGGCAGCGCATGCAATAGGGGTCCTGCACCCTCGTATCGCCGGTCAGGTGGGAAACGCAGATGCCCGAGGGCGAGACAAGGGCGTAAAGCGTGGCGCCGGCCTCGATCTGGCCGCGATGGCCGCGCAACTGGTGGATTTCCGGCCGGAAGGGCGCCATGGACGCCATGGCGGCATCGACGCTGAGCGCGCCGGTCACCAGCGCCGTCGTGGCAAGCACCCAGGCATCGAACAGGCCGGCCAGGGCCATGGCGGTGGAGACCTGGGTGCCATTGATCATGGCAAGGCCTTCCTTCGGGCCGAGCACGACCGGGGCGAGGCCGGCCGCCGCCAGCGCCTTGCCGCCCGCCATCCGTTCCCCGGCGAAAAAGGCTTCGCCTTCGCCGATCATGACGGCGGTCATATGGGCCAGGGGCGCAAGGTCGCCGCTGGCCCCGACCGAGCCCTGGCCCGGCACCACCGGAACGATGTCCCGCGCCAGCATGGCCTCGAGCAATTCGATCAAGTCGAAACGCACGCCCGACGCCCCGCGGCCGAGGGAGATCAGCTTCAGCGCCATGATCAGGCGCACGACCGGCAGGGGCAGGGGCGCCCCGACGCCGCAAGCATGGGACAGGATCAGATTGCGTTGCAGGGTGGCGGTCGCTTCCGGCGGGATGCGGGTATTGGCCAGCTTGCCGAAGCCCGTATTGATGCCATAGACCGCCGGGCCATCGGCCGCCGCCGCCACCAGCCGGGCTGCCGCCTCGATCGCCGGGCGCATGGCCCGGTCCAGCGTGGCGCTACAGTCGCCCCGGTAGATCCGGCGCAGGTCCGCCAGGCTGACAGCGCCGGGTTTCAGGGTGATCGCAGACATGATCGGCCTCCAGGCAAATTCCCTGAATCAAGCCTCGCCCAGTCGCGTTATTTTGTACAGACATAAAATCGCCAGGCGCCGCAGATCGCGTGCAGCCCATGCTGTGCAGACCCCTTAATGTCGGCTCATTATCGGAATTCCCCGGCCTCGCGCAGTAGCCAGTCGAGGAAATCCCGGGCCCCGGCCTTGCGGATCGAGGCATCGGTCCAGGCGACGAAATAGGGCACGGGCAGGGGCAGTTCGAGATCGGAAAGGGCAACCAGCCGGCCGGTGGCCAGATCATCGGCGATGAGGGCCCGCTGGCCCAGCGCCACCCCTTCGCCCGCCGCTGCCGCTTCGAGGGCGACGGAGGACAGGGAATAGAGCCGGTCTGCCGCCGCCGCCGGGGCAGGCAGGCCGGCGGCGGCGAACCAATCGGCCCAGGTCGGGCCATTCTGGTGGTCCGGGCGCCAGTCGATATGGATCAGGGGCAGGCGGGCGATGGACGTCGGGGGGAAAGGGCCCGGGCCAAAGGCGGGGCTTGCCACCGGCACCACCCGATCGATGAATAATTCTGCCGCATGGCGATGCAGGGTGACGCGCGGGCCGTAGGTCAGGCGAAAATCGACCGCGCCCGCCTCCAGCCCATCTTCCCGATGGTGGCCTTCGAGGCGGAGGTCGATGAAGGTCCGCGCCTGCTGCCAGCGAAAGACCCGGGGCGCCAGCCATTTCAGCATCAGGGAGGGCAGGGCGGAAACCGACAGTCCGACCATGCCGGCGTCCCGCTCGAAGAGTTTCTGGGCGTCGCGCAGGCGCTCGAACCCCTCGAAGATCATTTCGAAATAGGCTTTGGCCCCCTCGGTCAATTCGAGCTTGCGCCCGGCCCGGCGGAACAGGGGGCGGCCGACATGATCTTCAAGCAGGCGCAATTGCTGGCTGACCGCCCCGGGCGAAATCCCCAGTTCATCGGCCGCGCGGGCCGCACCCTGGTGGCGGCACACCGCCTCGAAGACTTCGAGGGCGCGGAGCGGGGGCAGGCGGCGGGCCATGGCGGATCACCCATAGTTTAGCTGGTCTAAATCAATATTCCTGCATTTCTGCATTTTCGACAGGGTTTTGATTAGACAATATGAAATCGGAAAGGGCGATCGCCTGTTAACGATTTCGAGGTCGGCCATGTATTTGCGCAATCACACCTGGTATGTCGCCGATTGGGGCCATGCGGTCGGCCGCGCGTTGCGCCAGATCGAGATCATGGGCGAGAAGATCGTGATCTACCGGACCGAGGCCGGCGATCCGGTCGCCCTGGAAGATGCCTGCCCGCACCGGAAGCTGCCGCTTTCCATGGGCCGGCTGAAGGGCGACGAGGTCGAATGCGGCTATCACGGCCTGACCTTCGATTGCAGCGGCGCCTGCATCCGCGTGCCCGGCCAGTCCATGATCCCGGCCAAGGCGCGGGTGCATTCCTATCCGGTCGTCGAGCGCTATGACCTGATCTGGATCTGGATGGGCGATCCCGCCCTGGCGGATCCCGACAAGATCCTGAAGATCGAGCATTGGGGCGATCCGGCCTGGGGTTTCAACACCGGGCCGGTGATGGAACTCGACTGCAATTACCTGCTGGTCACCGACAATCTGCTCGACCCGTCCCATGTCTCCTGGGTCCACCCGGGCTCCTTCGCCCAGGCCGCCTGCGAGGAAACCCCGCTCGATATCGATATCGCCCCCGATGGGGTCACCGTGTCGCGCTGGATGTCGGATGTCGAGGTGGCGCCGCTCTACCAGCCGCTGGTGCCCTTCGCCGGCAGATCGGACCGGTTGCAGCATTATGAGGTGCGCTTTCCGGCCCTGGCGGTGATCAAGGCCATCTTCACGCCGGCGGGCAAGGGCGGACGCGGCAAGCCGCTGCCGGACGACACCTTCATCATGGAATCCTACAACCTGATGACCCCGGTGAACGAGCGCCAGACCCGCTATTACTGGTTCCAGCTTCGCAATGTGAAAGCCGATTGCGCCGAGACTTCGGCCTTCATGTCGAAGGGTATCAAGGCCGCCTTCGACGAGGACAAGGCGATCCTGAACGCGGTGCAGAAGGGATTGGACAATGCCCGGGTGCGGCCCATCGATCTTGCCATCGACGGCGGGCCGCTGCGCTTCCGCCGGCTGCTGGAAAAGATGATCGCGGCGGAAAACGCCCCGCCGGGCGCGGCGGGCGAAGCGGCGGAATAGGGTGGCCTCAGTCCCGGGTCTCGCCCAGGCTGAAGCGGCCCTTGATCGAGAAACGGTCGCCCGGATAGGTGAGATGGACGACCGTGATCGGCTGGCCCCGGTGGAAGGTCTGGCGGTCGACGACGAGAAGGGCGGCGCCGACCTTCACCCCCAGCTTGCTGGCCAGGGCCTCGGTCGCATTGGTCGCGCGCACCGTATGCTCCACCTCGGACCAGGGGATATTGTCCAGCAGCCATTTGCTGGGCGGGACATCCTCGAAACTCTCCTGCTCCACCTCGGGGAAGGCATCGTAATTGATGTAGCGGGTTTCGAGCTGGACCGGCAGGCCGTCGGCCAGATGGATGGTCTCGATATAGAGAAGGCGGGCGCCCGCCGGCAGGGCCGGCCAGGTCACGCCGCCCTTGCCATTGGCCAGCACCCGGCGGTCCAGGATGCGATATTCATAGATCTGCCGGCCGGTCTCGATCTCGTCGGAAATATCGCGGAGCGGCAGGACGAAGCGCTCCTGGAACTGCCAGGATACCACCGTGCCGGCGCGGCGGTTGCGCTCCACCAGTCCGCTCTTTGCCAGTTCGGTGATGGCCTTGTTCACGGTCTGGCGCGAAGTGTTGAAGATCTCGGTCAGTTCCGCCTCGGAGGGAAGTTTCTCCCCCTGTTTGTAGCGGCCCTTCAGGATCTGTTCGGTCACCGCGCGGCCGATCTGCTTGAACAGGGGGCCATTGCCGTCGAGGACGAAGCTCAGCGTTTTCGACATTTCACTCTTCACAGGCTTGACGTTGGCACGCGGGGCGGTCGGCTTCATGGCGGCGATCCGAACGGCTGACAGGATGGATTGGTTTCAGCGCCCGGATCAAGTCGCGCGATCGGGGCGCCAGGCGGAGAATGCGGATGAAATTGTCCTATGGCCCGGTCAGCGCCGATTTCGACCTCGAAGCCGAGGGGGTGCGCGCCGGCAATCTCTATCTCGATCACTCGGATGACAGCCATGCCGCCACCCTTCTGCCGGTGCCGATCGTGGTCATGCGCCGGGGGCCGGGGCCGACCGTGCTGCTCACCGCCGGCATCCACGGCGATGAATATGAGGGGCAGGTGGCGCTGCGCCGCCTGGTTCATGAACTTCCGCTGGCGGAACTGACCGGGCGCATCATCCTGTTGCCGGCGGTCAATGCCCCGGCGGTCCGGGCGGCGACGCGCTGTTCGCCGCTCGATGGCGTCAACATGAACCGGGCCTTTCCCGGCGGGCCGGATCGGGGGCCGACCGGCGCGCTGGCGGGCTTCATCCTCGATCATCTGGTGCCGCTGGCCGATTTCGTCTTCGACCTTCATTCGGGCGGGTACAGCGGGCTTTACCGGGACCAGGGTTTCCTGTGCCTGGCCGATGACCCCATTTTGCGCGCCAAGGGGATCGAGGCGGCGGCCTGGCTCGGCGCGCCGATCACATTCACCATGGCCGCCTCGGCGGACTTCGGCGATTTCGACGGCGCGGTACTGGCCCGGGGCGTGCCTTTCCTGTCCAGCGAATTCGGCGGCGGTGGCATGGTCGATGCCGTCTCTGTCGGGCGCGCCGTGGCGGGGCTCCGGCGTCTGCTGCATTGGGCCGGGGTCTGGCGCGGCGATTGCGTTGCACCGGGCACCGTCTATGTCGCCGCCGTCGAGGGCGGGCGGGTACTGGCCCCCCGACCCGGCCTGTTCGAGCCCGTATTTGCGGTTGGCGACACGGTCGCCGCCGGGCATTTGGCCGGGCGCCTGTTCGACCTGGACGATCTGCTGCGCCCGCCGCTGTGCCTGAATTTCGAGGTCGGGGGGATAGTCGCCAATCGCTATCGCCCCGGCCTGGTGCCGGCCGGTGCCGTGCTCGCCACCGTGACGGTACCGGTCACGCCGTAACGGC
>Ga0075012_10003457_pt1 | contig 15029 bp, 14 predicted proteins | sample All_14_2_FD_71474 | JGI IMG/M metagenome (GOLD analysis project Ga0075012, IMG submission 71474) | Freshwater microbial communities in response to fracking from Pennsylvania, USA - Allegheny Zone_MetaG_DW_15 | ecosystem: Environmental > Aquatic > Deep subsurface > Groundwater > Drilled... | reverse complement strand
AGCCTGTAATATCCGTCCCACCGCGGACGCCAAATTCCACGGCAAGCTCGCCTGCAGATTTGTTCAACCGCGACATCCACTCAATGGCTTCTGTGATGTGGGCTTCATCCGCTTTCTCTTGTTTGATCGCTGTGGTAGTAACACCCGCACCGAGCGGTTTGGTCAGCACTAGAACATCTCCGGCTTTTAATCCGCTTTTGCTAATGATCTTTTGGGGATGTACAAACCCGATCGCCACTAACCCATATTTGGGTTCTTTATCCTTGACAGTATGCCCGCCGGCGATGACCACACCCGCCTCACGCGCTTTTTCCGCGCCACCACGCAGGATCTCACCAGAAATCTCGGCAGGGAGGTTATCTGGCAGAGCCGCAATATTCAACGCCAGAAAGGGACGACCGCCCATGGCGTACACATCCGAGAGGCTGTTTGCAGCGGCGATCGAACCATATTCATAAGGAGTATCCACAACCGGCGTGAAGAAGTCCGTCGTCACAACAATCGCTTGTTCATCACTTAAACGCCAAATCGCCGCATCATCCGGTGACTCGAGTCCAACGATCAAGTCGGGATAAGCAGCAGAGTCAAAAATGTTTTTGACAGGGCGCAGAACCTGCGCCAACGCATCCGCGTCTAATTTAGACGCTCAGCCTGCACAAGCAGAAAGTGTTGTCAGGCGAACTTCGCGTCCGGTTTGTGGAATGGGCATATTTTCCTGATTATAAGACCTGACAGGTTTACAAAACCTGTCAGGTCTTTTTTGATTACTGACCTATCGCTGGCGAGCCCGGCAGCGGCAGGATGAATTGATTTCCGCTTGGAATGAATATAGTCTGCACGTTCGGCGAAAGCTTCTGAACGTATTGATACTGCACCAACTCCGGCGTTAGCGATCGAGCAATGACTTGGTTCGCCTCTGCCTGCGCCTGAGCCTGGATCAACAACGCCTCGGCTTCACCTTTGGCTGCGATCACAGCGGCATCCGCTGAACCTTGCGCCACCTGACGAGCCTGTTCAGCTTCCTGTTTCCTTTGCTCGACCACGAACTTTGCCTGTTGTGCTTGCTGCTCAGCGATCTGCTTTTGCTCCACAGCAGCAGCATATTCATCGCTGAAACGGATGTTACGCAGAACAAAGTCACGTAGGACGAGATTGTTTGTCTCAAAGATAGCCAACATTCTCTCAGTGATTAATTGTTCCATTTCGGCGCGCTTGGTGCTGACGATTTCTTCCACACCATACTGCGAAGCCACATCACGGATAATACCGCGGGCTTGCGTACGCACGAACTGGTCCTCATAGCTGAAACGCCAAGTGGAATACAACTGCACCACTTTGATCGGGTCAACGGCATAAATTACTGATGCGTCAATATAAACCTGCTGCCCATCCTTGGTGCGGACCTGAATGGAGTCATCGCCATTCGCTTCGCCCTCATCCACAACAGAAGACATTGTGTACGTTTGGTTCACCTTTGGATAGCGCTCCACACGTTCAGCAAATGGCACGATCCAATGCAGACCTGAATCGAGCGGGTCGGGGCGAATACCACCTGAGCCAAGCACCGTCACCACCACCCCAAGCTCATCGGGTTCAATGAACACAATACCCGCACCTATGGTGGTTAACAAAAGAGCAGCCACTACCAAAACGATTGCTGCCGTACTTAAACCACCTACAGATTGTTTTCTGCTTGCGCGCACAGAGATCGCGATCAAAATGCCAATAAAACCGATCCATGCAAACGAAGCAATACCTTGCAGTAAACTCGAAATATTCATGGTTCCTCCAATTGATCTGGCGGGATTATAACTGGCTTGTCATGGCTACCGAAGCATGTTAATATTTTTCCAATGAAAACAGGCAAAGGAAAGATCGAAGAAATTTTTTTGGATGGCTCCGCCCGCATCGTTTGCCCGCCCGAGCTTGTCCCTGCCCCCGGGCAATACCTCCTCGCCCATGCAGACGGTTCAGACGCCCCCTTACCTGTTCCACTTTTCTCCAGCCTCCCCTCACCCCAAACCGGATTCCGCTGCGCGCCGCCCTTACCTTCTACCTGGCGCCCTGGCATCTCCCTCTCCCTGCGTGGACCCATTGGGCATGGTTTCATGCTCCCGGTCTCTGCGCGAAAGATCGCTTTGATCGCTTTCGACGCCCCCCCCGCGAGATTGTTGGGTATGTTATCTCTTGCTCTCAAACAAAATGCTGAAGTCGTATTGGTAACGAATTCTCAGCCCGAAGATCTGCCTGAAGTTGTCGAGGTCCAACCGTTGAGGGGATTGGTAGAAACGCTTCAATGGGCAGATTATGCTGCGGTGGATGTGAGTAGGGAGAATCTGAATCAGCTAAGCAAAATGCTGGCAGGGAAAGACCAAATTACGGCGAAGGTTGAGGCGCAAATCTTAGTCCACGCGCCAATGCCTTGTGGCGCTTTGGCTGATTGCGGCGTCTGTGCGCTGTCGCTGCATCATGATTGGAAGATGATCTGTAAAGATGGCCCCGTATTTAGCTTGAAAGAATTGATATAAAAACTCCCGATTTCGGGAGTTTTTATTTAGTACCAAATTCTGAATGATGTTGTGGTTTTCCCTGTGAGGGTGTTGTATGTGCAGGTGATGTCTGTGTAGATGAGACTGCCATACGGTTGATTTTGGAATGCGAGTGAGACGATGCCCACGCCATTCGTGTCGCTTGCAATGATGGTCGAGTCTTTGGCTCCATTGGGCCAGTTGACGACCGCTGTACAAGATGCGCCGGGAACGGGTTGCATGTTTTGGTCTTGCACGATCACGAAGAACATCTGCTCATCGGTTGGAAGTGTGACTGCTTTCCACACAAATGCGCGGATGCGCAACTCAGTGATAACACGCGGCGCATTGTTGAGCGGACTTGCCGGGGCGAGCAAGGCGGGGTCTTCACCGACTTTATCGAAGTAGGCGCGTCCCAAGTCTGAGATGACCACACGGAAACCTTCTGCGCGCCAGGGCTGCCATTCAAGCCGTGCATTTTCGAAGTATTGCACGATCTTGTTCTCGTGATATTCGAAGCCAGATATGGGGTAACCGAATTGCGATACACCGCCATTTGCATCGAAGAACTCCAGGAAGGCAAAACAAACCGAATAACCGGTTTCCGCATAGGTGCGGCAGGCGAAGGAATTTCCCACATCCAACAGACCTGTGGAAATATAGGTTTCTCTTCCAAGTTGGGTTAACTTGACGCGTTGCCCTTCTGGCTGGTCGGCGTGGTATTCAAAACGTGCACGTTGAAAGTACTGCACATTCTTTCCATCTCGGCTGGTGAACTGTTCAGTGATGGGGTATCCAAACAAATAGGAGGCGTTAGGATTGCTATTGTAGAAACTGAGGAACTCGCCAGACACATTGTGCCCAGTTTCACTGAAATATTGGGTTTCTGTAGATTGAGCGCGAACAGGAATCCAAAACGCTTGGAGCAAGATTGCGAGAACAATGGGCGCGAAAATTTTCCTCATTACTACCACCATTGTCATTATACTCAGAAACATCTTAAGAGACATTACAAACAGTTATCTGAGAATAGATTACAGGTTTTCCCTACCAACTCAACAAAGATTGGACAATCTTTTCAGCGGCATGACCATCCCCATACGGATTTGCCGATAGTGCCATTTTATTGTATGCCGATTCGTTTTCTAACAAACACTTCGTTTCTTCGACGATGTGCTGGGTATATGTTCCTACGAGTTTTAGCGTCCCTGCTTCCACGCCTTCAGGGCGTTCGGTCACATCGCGCAGCACAAGTGTTGGGATGCCAAATGCAGGTGCTTCCTCTTGTATGCCGCCTGAATCGGTCAGAATGATGTTGGCATGCTTCATAAGATGGACAAGGGGCAGATAATCCAATGGCGGAAGGAGGGTGATATGGTCAACATTTTTCAACAGACGGTTGACCGGCTCTTGCACATTTGGATTCAAGTGAACTGGGTACACGATCTCCACATCGCCGCGCTTGGATAGTTCGATGAGCGCTTGGCAAATATCTTCCATTGCCTTGCCAAAGTTTTCCCGTCGATGGGCAGTGACGAGGATCAGTTTTTTATTCTTCAGTTTTGTGTTTACCAGTTTCGTGATTTCTTCTGGCTCTGCTTGTTTTGCCACGAATTGAAGCGCATCAATGACTGTGTTGCCCGTCACGCGAATGGATTTTTCATCCGTACCTTCTCGCAATAGATTGTTCTTTGACCAATCTGTGGGCGCGAAGTGCAGGTCCGCGATGACGCTGACGATGCGGCGATTAACCTCTTCTGGAAAGGGCTGCCACTTGTCATGAGTTCGTAAGCCTGCTTCCACATGCCCAAAGTGGATGCGACGGTAGAAGCACAGCAGGGAGGTGATGGCAACGGTGGTGGTATCGCCTTGCCCAAGCACCCAATCTGGTTTGAAATCGTCGAGGACGGGATCGAGGTGAGTGAAAATATCCGCGCTTAATTGGGCGAGTGTCTGCCCATCGCGCATGAGGTTAAGGTCATAATCTGGCGTGATTTTGAACAGGTCCAACACTTGGTCGAGCATTTGGCGGTGCTGAGCGGTGACACATGCCTTTGCCTCGATTCCGGGCGTGCTGACAAGCAGTTTCACCACAGGCGCCATTTTGACGGCTTCAGGACGAGTTCCAAAAACTGTAAGGATTCTCATAGTTCCTTTATGGTACAAATTTCCTACTAGATATATGGAGAATCAGGTCATGACCCAATTAAGGAATTTCAATCTGAAATATCATGTATTTCAGATCATTTTGCTCCATATCTGCCTGGCATTGCTGTTGACTGCCTGTGTAAAAACATCGTGTGATATGCAGGCTGTCGCTGGCGGTTCGCAATACTGCGAAGAGGTTCTGGCAGACGAGTAAAGATTATTTTGTTTTACCCGACCCCAATTTGACAAGGCGGAAACCGGCGTTTTGCCACGGGGCGGCATCCCATCCATTGACAGTATCGATCAGAGTGCGTGCGGTCGTTTTTTGTGCGACCGTTTCTGGATTCAGTTGCATAAATTCTGTATGCTTTACCAGAAAGAGAAGCGCATCTGCGTTTTGCACAGCATCTTCAAATGTTGGGGCAATAGTGATACCGGGGAGATTCGCCTCTGGCTTGAAAGGTTCACATGCTAGAACCTGTGCCCCTTCTTTTTCGAGGAGATGCACAACTTCAACAGCGGGGCTTTCACGCAGATCGTCCACATCGGGTTTGTAGGCAAGACCAAGGGCTGCGATCTTTTTCCCATTCAGTGAGCCAAGCGTGCGCTTGACGACATCCACAACGAAATGCGGCTGGGAGTCGTTGACTTGTCTTGAGTGGTAAATGAGCGGAGTAAGGTCAGGGGCAGCTTCAACAAGGAACCAAGGGTCCACGCTGATGCAGTGACCGCCAACGCCGGGTCCGGGGCTGAGGATTTTCACACGGGGGTGTAAGTTCGCAATGGAGATTGCTTCCCAAACATCCACACCGAATTTATCGGCGAGGCGTGAGAATTCGTTGGCGATGGCAATGTTGACATCGCGGTAGGTGTTCTCCATCACCTTGACCATTTCTGCCGTAGTCGCGTCTGTTTGGATGATCTGTCCTTTGACGAAGATGGAGTATAAGTCTGCGCCGGCTTTAGCGGATTCGGGAGTTACGCCGCCGATGACGCGGGAGTTTTCGATCAACTCGCGAAGGATCTGTCCGGGTAAGACGCGTTCTGGAGAATAGCAAAGGTGGAAGTCCGTACCAGCTTTCAGCTTGGATTTTTCCAAAATAGGGGCAACCAAGTCAAAGGTCGTGCGAGGCGGCGACGTCGATTCGAGGACGACAACATTGCCCTTCCTCAAATATGGCACAATGGCTTCGGCGGCGGCAGTCACAGCACGCATGTCGGCTAATTTATAGGTCGCGCCATTGTAGCTGCCCGTTTCGTTTTCCTTGAAAGGCGTTGGGACGGCGATGATGAAGGCATCGGCTTCTTCTGGTTTGAGGGCGGCTTTGAATTTTCCGCTTTTGACGGCGTTGGCAAAGATCTCTGGCAGACCCGGTTCATGGATGTGGATCTCGCCACGATTCAATGTTTCGATGATGGTTGGGCTGATATCCACACCGAGAACTTCGACATCGTTCATGGCAAAAGTGGATGCAGTAGGGAGTCCGATATATCCCAGCCCGATGACACAAATTTTGTTGTATTTCACATGTGCTCCTATGGGAGTAAGTAATCCTGCCCATTATACAACCGCTGTGCGATTTGGTTTTGCAACGATTAGTGACTTAAATCGTAAATTTTCCATGATAATGCTGTTGTATAATTATTTGGAGGAACTACTATGGATTTCCTTTTAGACCCGAATATTGCTTATTTGATCCTGCTTGCTGGCATTTTGCTTGGTTTTTTGGCAATTGTTACGCCAGGAACGGGGTTGTTGGAGGCAGGGGCATTTATTTGTGTGGTTCTGGCAGGCTATGCGGTTTATAACCTGTCTATCAATTGGTGGGCTTTGCTATTGCTTGCAATAAGCGTGGTGCCATTTATTTACGCGGCGAGACAGCCAAAACGAGAGATGTATCTTGGGCTTTCGATTTTGCTGCTGGTTCTAGGCTCTGTCTTTCTCTTTGCCGTGGATGGTTGGAGACCTGCCGTTAATCCCTTGGTTGCTTTCCTGTCTTCTGGCTTGGTTTCAGCTTTTCTTTGGATCGCTGTTCGAAAGTCGGTGCAGGCTGCTTCTGTCCGTCCGGCGCATGACCTTGAGGTTTTAGTGGGACAATCTGGCGAGGCACGTACCAAGGTGCATGATGACGGAAGCGTGTATGTGAATGGGGAGTTGTGGTCAGCAAAAAGCGGGAGTGAGATTCCTGCCGGAAGTCATATTCGTGTGGTTCGCCGCGAGGGATTTGTCCTCGTTGTTGAAAAAGAAAAGACTGAAAAAGACTAAATTCAAAAAGGAGAAACCATGGATTTTCTAGGCGGTAGTTTAATTTGTATCGTTGGCGGCGTCCTTCTCGTTGGTTTTATTGTTCTGGCGAATTCGATCCGCATCGTGCCGGAATACCAGCGCCTCGTTGTGTTCCGATTGGGTCGCAGCATTGGTCCGAAGGGACCCGGCATTGTGCTACTGATTCCCGTCATTGACCGGGCTGTGAAAGTGGACTTGCGCGAACAGGTGCGTGAAGTTCCGCATCAGACCTCGATCACGAAGGATAATGCTCCGATCTCGATCGACTTCTTGTGGTACTACAAAGTGCTCGACCCGGCTGAATCTGTGTTGCAGGTCGGTAACTTTGAATCGGCTGCGGCTGGTATCGCTGCAACGACTCTTCGCGCGGTCATCGGTGGTATTCCGCTCGATGATGTGCTTTCGGAACGCGAACATATCAACAACATGCTCCGCACTCGTCTCGATGAAGTGACCGAACGCTGGGGTGTGAAGGTGACCAACGTTGAAATCCGCGAGATCATTCCGCCGCGCGATGTGCAAGATGCGATGAACCGCCAGATGTCTGCTGAACGTATTCGCCGCGCCGTGGTGACCGAGTCAACCGGTACCCGCGAAGCCGCCGTCAATGTGGCAGAAGGTGAAAAGCAGTCCAACATCTTGCGCGCAGAAGGTCAGAAGCAGTCCGCGATCCTTGCGGCTGAAGGTGAACGTCAGGCTCAGTTGCTCCGCGCTCAAGGTTTTGCTCAGGCGCTTGAAACCATCTTCACCGCTGCTAACAAGATCGATCAAAAGACCATGACCTTGCAGTACTTCGAAACCCTCAAGGGACTTGGCGCAAGCCCGTCCACCAAGTACATCTTCCCAATGGAATTCACCAGCATGCTGGATAACTTCCTGGGCAAAGACTCAAAGAAGTAAAACGATTTGTAATACAATAAGGTCTCTCGAAAAGAGAGACCTTATTTTTTATGGAAATCGTACCCGCTAACATTCTCGACCTGAACGCACTTCGCAAATTGGAAAAAGAAAGCTTCGACCGCGATGCATGGCCCATGATCGATCTGATCGCCGTGTTGACATTTTCCAACGTGGTGCGGCTTAAAGCAGTGGAAGACAACACCATGATAGGCTTCGTCGCAGGCGATCCGCATCCAAACGACGGGTGGGGCTGGGTTGCCACCATTGCAGTTGATCCAAGCTTTAGGCGGCGTGGAGTCGGCACCGCATTGCTGCATGCGTGTGAACGTAATCTCGGGGTTCCCAAGTCACGGTTGACGGTTCGAACCTCCAACCGTGGGGCGATCACTTTATATGAGCGGGAAGGCTATCAAACCATTGATGTTTGGAAGGCGTACTACAACGATGGTGAGGATGCCATTGTGATGGAGAAAACACTATGAGCGGGACACAAGGTCGCTTGAAAGAATTTGAAGCTTTACGGGGGCTATCGATTGTGTTGTTATTGGCACTTCACTCCAATGTTTTCGACCCAGTGATCTTTGGCGTTGCCTTGAGCGATCTTGGAATGTTCGTAGCATCGTTTCTGCTTGGGTCATTCTTCTTTCTGGCTGGCTTTTTCACTGAAGTATCTTTAAGTAAACCGCAGCGTAGTGCATTAGGGTTCATTTGGTCTAAGTTCATTCGTATCTTTCCACCTTATTGGTTCGCACTTTTCTTATTTATCTTTGTAATGGGATACAGCCTAAATCGTACTGCGTTGGTTGCTTATGCCATGAACCTTCAAGCAGTCTTTGCACCGACCTTTATTAAGTCTGTGTTGACGTTGTGGTACATCAGCATGCTGGTTGTTTTTTATATCTTGTACTGTAGCGTGATGTTGACAACCCGCTCCACAGTCTGGTTGATAGGTGCTTCGGCTGTGATTTTTATACTTGCGATGTGGGCGCATTTGACAAAAGGCTTTTTTGATCCGCGTTTTTTTCAGTATTATTTCATGTTTTTAGCTGGTGTTCTTTTTTGTCGTTTTGAAGCAATTCGAGAAATGTTGTTCAAATTGAATGTCTTTATCAAAGTTCTGCTTGTAGTTGTGAGTATTGCTGCTTTTCAGTGGGCGTTGAATATGGAATATGAGCGGACTGATGTGATCTTCATTGTCTCTGCATTGTTTTTTATGTTAAGTATGACATTGCTTTGGCTGAGTATTTTTCAAACAGGGGTAGGGGATTGGAAAATTTGGGCATGGCTGTCTATGGCTTCTTTCTTCACGTATCTGGTACATCGTCCGCTTTGGTATGTGATTGACGATATTTTCGGGCTGGAGCCAAGTTTGCCGACTGTGCTGATCCATTTGTTCCCTGCCGCGATCGTGGCGTTGATCCTTGGCTATTTTCTGCAACTGGGATATGACCGTTTGCTGGCTGGGCTACGCTTGAAATGATGATGCAAGAGATGGGACTCTACCCTCTTTTTACAACGGGTTTATAATCTGCCAATATGTCTGATGTTTTGCCGCCGCCCATTTGGGTTAATACAACCGAACAGTTGAGCAAAATGGTCCAAGACCTCGCTTCGCAGCCGCGTGTGGCGGTGGACACCGAATCAAATAGCTTGCATGCCTTTCGCGAGCAGGTTTGCCTCCTTCAATTTTCCTCTACAAAAGCGGACTATATCGTTGACCCGCTTGCATTACGCGACCTTGGCTCTCTTGCTTCAATATTTTCAGACCCCAAGATCGAAAAGGTTTTTCATGCCGCAGAATATGACCTGATCTGTCTGCGCCGCGATTTTGATTTTTCGTTCTCGAACTTGTTTGATACAATGCATGCCGCGCGAGTGCTGGGATACCCAGCTGTAGGTTTGGATAAATTGCTTGGCGATAAATTCGGAATTAAGATGGATAAACGGCATCAAAAAGCAGATTGGGCAGCCAGACCTTTATCGAATGAGCAGATCCATTATGCACGGTTGGATACCCATTATCTTTTTGATTTGCGCGATGCGCTCGAAGGGGAATTGAAAGAGAAAGAACGTCTTGATTTTGCGAGAGAAGATTTTGATCGTGCTTGTCGTTTGGATGATGCAAAGCCCCGCACGAACGGCGCTTCGTGGGAACGGTTCGCCGGGCGGAAAGACTTGTCCTTGCGCGAATTGACAGTCATTGCCCACCTTTGTAAATGGCGTGACCGTGAAGCAGAGCGTTTGGATCGTCCGCCATATAAGGTGGTGATGGATGATGTGTTGATCTTGTTGGCGAAGAATCCTCCTGAGGCAAAGGTTGATCTTTCGGCGGCAGGGCTTTCAGAGAAGCAGATCCGCTTGTGGGGCGATATGGTTTTAAGTGCGATCCGGCATGGGAGTGAGGCTCCGCTTGTAGAGCGGAAGCAATCTGAACGTAAGGAAGATGCGGTTTTACGTCGGTTGGAAAAATTGAAGGTGTGGCGAAAGAAAGTTGGGACGGATATGCAGGTTGAGTCGGATATCATCCTGCCAAAGCCGTATCTGGCAATCCTTTCTGAGAAGCCGCCAAAAGATATTATCGAATTAAAAGATTTGATGAGAGATGCACCAGCACGGTTTGAGAAATTTGGCGTTCAGATCCTCAAAACTTTAGGAGTAAAGCATGCGCATTAATTTTCATGGTGCGGCCCATACAGTGACCGGCAGCCAGCATTTGCTGGAGATCAATGGTCGTAAACTTTTATTGGATTGTGGGATGTATCAAGGCAGGCGGGCGGAGTCGTATGAACGTAATTTGAATTTTAATTATGACCCGCAGGATGTGGATGCTGTTATTCTTTCTCATGCACATATCGACCACTCGGGCAATTTGCCGAATTTGGTCAAGCAGGGTTTTGAAGGACCGATCTTTGCCACACATGCTACGAAAGATATTGCCAGTGTTATGGTGGCTGACTCGGGACGTATTCAGGAATCAGATGCTGAGTTCGTGAATAAGAAACGTGCCCAACGTGGTGAAGAGCCGATCGAGCCGCTTTATACAGAACAGGATGCAGAAGCGGTTGCGGGTATGTTTGATGGGAAACATTATGGTGAGGCGTTCTCACCCATTCCGGGCGTGAAAGCGCGTTTTTATGAAGCGGGGCATATTTTAGGTTCTGCTGGTGTTTCGCTTGAGATCGAAGAAAAAGGGAAAAAGACTCACTTGTGGTTTTCGGGTGATATTGGGCGTTATAAACTTCCATTGTTGCGAGACCCTGTTTTGCCATCTCAAGCTGATTACATGATCATGGAGAGCACATACGGTGATAAACGACATAACGACCCTGAGTTGGCTTTCCTTGAATTTCGCGATGTGGTTAAACGGACGGTAAATCGCGGGGGGAAGGTGATCGTGCCTGCGTTTGCAGTGGGGCGTACCCAAGAGATCGTGTATCACCTCAATCAGATGATGCACAATGGGGATGTGCCGAGTGTACCGGTGTATGTGGATAGTCCGTTGGCGGTGAGGGCTTCGGATATTTTCAAGAATCACTTGGAATGTTTTGACGACGAAACCCGTAAATTCGTGCAAGAGTCTCGTCACCCTGCGTTGGATTTCAAGATGCTGTCATACATTCGTTCTGTGGAAGATTCGAAAGCGTTAAACGATATGAAGGAGCCGATGGTGATCATCTCCGCTTCGGGTATGGCAGAGACGGGTCGAATTGTTCATCATATTCGTAACAATATTGAGAATTCGCGCAATACGATCTGTATCGTTTCATGGCAGGCACCCTATACAATGGGACGTAGACTGGCAGACCGTGAGCCGGAGATCCGTATCTTCGGAGAGACATACAAACTTAAATGTGATGTGGCAACGATCGGTGGTTTGTCTGGTCATGCCGGGCAAGATTTACTCGTGCAATATGCAACCGCCGTCAAAGACAGCGTGAAGGATATCTTCCTTGTTCACGGAGAAGAAAAGCAGGCAATGACGTTGAAGGGGCTGCTGAAGGACAAGGGAATGGATCGGGTTCATTATCCCGACCTTCATGACAGTGTAGAAATATAAAAAAGAGGTCTTGGAAGAAAATCCAAGACCTCTTTTTTGAGCAGGAAGATAAGAGCGCAAGTGATACTTAAAATTTTCGGGTATAATCGCGGGCGCTTCGAAATTCGGGGAGGTGCCAGAGTGGTTGAATGGGACGGTCTCGAAAACCGTTGTGGGCCTTGTGTCCACCGAGGGTTCGAATCCCTCCCTCTCCGCAGAAGTCCGACTCCACTAAGTCGGACTTTTTTATTTTGAATGATATCTACCTTTAAGTCGTTTACAGGAGAAGTGGAAATGAAAAAAAAACTAATAAGTATTATTGGAATATTTGCCATTATGCTTATATCTTGTGGTGGTGAGACGGTCATTCCACCCGCGGCAGAAACAGGTGCTCCTGAAGTTCAGCAAACGGCGACGGAGGTGGTTGCTACACCGACTGCCTCAGCAGTAGACACAAATATGGTCTCTGCCTGCAAGTTGCCACCGCTTTCGTTCACCAATGTCGGTTTTGGCTTGCCGAATCCCTCTCATAAATTGCCCACGGTGGGAGACGTTAAGACAATTGTCTTGTTTGCCGATTTTCCAGATGTTGCGGCTTCACAAACACCTCAAGAGACATTCGCTCTCATTTCACCAAATGCTGAGAAGTTTTTCCATGATGTTTCCTACGGCAGAATGAATTGGACGTTGGAACCGCATTTTGTATGGCTGCGATTGAGTCAGCCATCTGGTTTCTATGGTGAAGCGATCCGTTCGTATGAGGGACATTTTCAGTTCCTTCAAGAGGCTGTGACGCTTGCCGATGCTGATATCGATTTCTCGTCAGCGGACTCGGTAGTGGTGATCGTTCCGCCAGAAGCAACAGCTGTGGGATATGGCCCAGCATTTGGGGCGAACCCAGGTGAGGGCTATAGTGCGGATGGAAAAGTTTTCTCGAATGGAGTGACTTCTGGTGCTGACTTGCCTGCTTGGGGATACCTTTGGCTAAATCATGAATCAGGTCATACTATGGGGTTGCCAGACTTGTATGCCTATCAATTCGACCCGGCGAATTATGATGACCAACACCGGTTTGTAGGCGGTTTTGGGATGATGGGGTATATCGATGGATTGGCTCCTGAATTCTTTGCTTTTGAGCGTTGGCAATTAGGTTGGTTGGACGATAGTCAGATTCTCTGTCTGCCATTGGGCGAACAGACGGTGACTATTTCTCCAATCGAAACTGTGGGGGGGACGAAGGCGGTGATGATTCCCGTCAGCCAAAGTAAGGTTGTGGTTGTAGAATCCCGCCGTCCCTTGGGGTATGATGCGAACCTTCCCAAGGCAGGTGCTTTGGTTTACACAGTAGACACGTCGATCGCATCCGGTGAAGGGACGTTGGTCGTTCATCCTCAATTATCAGGAGACCCATATCGGAACCAGTCTCCGCTGGCTGTGGGTGAATCTGTCACGGTGGATGGGGTAACGATCACTGTGAAAAGTGCGAATGAGCAGGGTGATACGGTTCAGATTTTGGTTTCAAAATAATTTGCAAGACCCGTTGGGTAAAAACTGACGGGTCTTATATTTTTTAGTGGTAAGATTCTGAAAATGAAACTGAACCTTGCTCTCGCACAGATCAATACAAAACTAGGTGATGTTGAAGCGAATCTTGCCAAACATCTCGAATACATTGAACGGGCAAAGGCTGAAAAAGCCGACCTGCTCGTTTTTCCAGAACTCTCTCTTACTGGTTATGTCTTGCAAGATCTGGTCGCATCTGTTGCGCACAAGCCAACGGAGGATGACCCCATCTTCAAGCATCTCTTGAGGGCGTCTCACGACCTTGACCTTGTGGTCGGATTCGTGGATGAAGATTCTCGTCACCGATTTTTCATTGCTTCTGCATATCTCTCGGGCGGAAAAGTACTGCACGTTCATCACAAAGTGTATTTGCCCACGTATGGTCTTTTTGATGAGGGACGTTTCTTCGCTTGGGGAGACTCTGTCCGCTCGTTCGATACAAAGTTTGGACGCGTGGGCATGCTCATTTGCGAGGACTTTTGGCACGCTTCGCCTCCTTACTTGCTCTGGCTTGATGGCGCCGACATTATGCTTTTTTCTTCCGCCTCGCCGGGTCGCGGACTGAACGATAAAGATAAGCTCGAATCCGCACGCTGGGTGGAACGGATCACAAAAGCTTACGCCAGCATGTTCACATCTTTTGTAGCACATGCCAATCGCGTAGGGTATGAGGATGGGCTTCATTTCTGGGGCGGCGCGACCATCTTCGACCCGAATGGCGAAGAACTGGCGCACGGACCGTACAACGAAGAAGCCATCACCTACGCCGAAGTGGACTTGAACCAACTCCGCCGCACGCGTGCTCGTTTGCCCTTGTTGCGCGACGAACGAACCTCTCTCGTCCAAAAAGAATTGAACAGGATCCTTTCCCGTGGTTGATATTAATCTCAGCATCAATACAGACCTCGCTCGTGAGATCCTTTCGGGTTTCATCAAATCTGAAATTACCCGAATTGGCATGTCGCGCGCTGTGATCGGACTTTCTGGCGGTATTGACTCGGCGCTCTCGATGGCGTTGGCAGTGGATGCGCTTGGTAAAGATAATGTCCTGGCAGTACGAATGCCGTATAAAGCCTCCAGCAAAGATTCGTTGGACCACGCTCAATTATTGATCGACCAATTGGGTGTGCCTAGCAAGACCATTGAAATTACTGACATGGTCGAGCCGTTGTTCAAACTCAATCCCGATATGTCCAAACTGCGCAAGGGGAATATCATGGCACGTGAACGCATGATCGTGATCTACGACCAAAGCGAAGTGTTCAAAGGACTTGTGGTGGGTACGAGCAACAAAACTGAAATCCTTTTGGGTTATAGCACGCTCTTTGGTGACTCGGCGAATGCGCTCAACCCCATCGGTGACTTGTACAAGACGCAGGTGCGTCAACTTTCGCGGGCGATGAACATTCCATCTCCCATCGTGGATAAGCCGCCTTCTGCAGACTTATGGGAAGATCAAACCGACGAAGGCGAATTGGGCTTTACGTATGCTGAAGCCGATAAGCTTCTGTATCTCTTGGTGGATCAGCGTTACAGTCCGCAAGAGGCGATCGAAGCCGGGTTCGAC
>Ga0075012_10003455_pt1 | contig 15035 bp, 9 predicted proteins | sample All_14_2_FD_71474 | JGI IMG/M metagenome (GOLD analysis project Ga0075012, IMG submission 71474) | Freshwater microbial communities in response to fracking from Pennsylvania, USA - Allegheny Zone_MetaG_DW_15 | ecosystem: Environmental > Aquatic > Deep subsurface > Groundwater > Drilled... | reverse complement strand
GGACAACGCGCTTTCGGTGGACAACGTCAAGATCAACGGCGTCGAGCTGGTTGACAATGGCGACGGCACCTACAGCTACACCCCGCCGGCCAATTTCAACGGTCAGATCGACGTCACCTATGACGTGGTCACCGACACCGGCATCGCCACCCCGGCGACCGCCAGCATCGACGTCACCGCCGTGGAAGACGAAGCGGTGATCACCGCCAGCGGTGGCAGCGGCTTGGAAAGCACTTCCGACGCGGCCAGCGTGGTGACCGGTACCATCACCGCCACCGATGTGGATGGCGCGGTCAGCATGGAAGTGGTCGGTCAGGGCGAGCATGGCGCGGTCGTGCTCAACGCTGATGGCACCTACACCTTTACCGCTGCCGACAACGATTGGAGCGGTACCGATACCTTCACCGTGCGCACCACCGACGCCAATGGCGGCGTGACCGAACAGCAGGTGACGGTGAATGTGGCGGCTCAGGCCGATGGCGCCGCCATCGACACCCAGGATGCCAGCATCAATCTGGGCGATGGCAGCAACGACACCATCACCGGCACCAGCGGTGCCGACAGCCTGATCGGCGGCTCCGGTAACGACGTGGTCAATGGCGGTGCCGGCAACGACACCATCTATGGTGACAGCGTCGGCGCCAGTGCCGGCAGCTACACCACCGACCTTAATATCGACATCAGCACCCTGGATTCCTCGGAATCCCTGTCGTCGGTCACCATCTCGGGCGTGCCCGAGGGGGCCAGCCTGTCGGCGGGCACCGATAATGGCGACGGCACCTGGACCTTGTCGGTGGAAGACCTGGACGGTCTGCAACTGACCGTGACTCAGGTGGATGCCGACGGCTTCGACCTGGGCGTGTCGGTGAGCACCACCGACGGCACCGATGTGGAACTGTCCAGCGACAGCCTGCATGTGTCCTTCACCGGCAGCGCAGCCGACGGCAATGACGTGCTGTCCGGCGGCACCGGCGACGACACCGTCTTCGGCGGTGGCGGCAACGACACCATCAGCGGCGGTGCGGGCACCGACGTTCTGAATGGCGGCGCCGGCAACGATGTCTTCACCATGGCGGCTGGCGAGGACGGCACCTGGGGCGGCGGCACCGGGGCCAAGGATGTGGGCGACAAATCCACCAGCGGCACCCAGGATGTGGTCAGCGTTGGCGGCATGAACCAGCTGGATGACACCGTCATCGGCGGCGAGGGTGTCGACACCCTGGTGGCTTCGTCCGGCAACGACGCCATCTTCCTGGACGCGGCCAGCGGCGGCGCTCGCCTGGACGGTATCGAAGTGATCGATGCCGGGGCCGGCAATGACGTGGTCGATCTGACCAGTGATCGCTTCGATTACGGCAACGTCACCATCGACGGCGGTTCCGGCAACGACGTGCTGTGGTCGTCGGCGGGGGATGACACCCTGATCGGCGGCACCGGCAACGACACCCTGAACGCGGGCGCCGGCGACGACGTGCTGCTGGGTGGCGACGGCAACGACACCATCATCGTTGACAAGGACGAATCGGCGGGCGACGTGGTCGACGGCGGTTTGGGCACCGATACCCTGCGGGTGGAACTGACTGCCGGTCAGTACACCGAAGCGGTGCGCGACGAATTGCTGGAATTCAACGCTTTCGCTTCCGACCCGGCCAATGCCGGTCAAAGCTTCACCTTCGACAGCCTGGGCGGCCTGCAGGTCACCAATATGGAAGGCCTGTCGGTCGAGGTGAACGGGACCCCCATCAACCTCAACAGCCCGCCCGACGTGGTGGAAGCGGCGGTGGTCGACCAGACCGCCACCGAGGATCAGGCCTTTGCCCTGGACGTGTCGGACTTCTTCACCGACGCCGACATCGCCTTGGGCGACAGCCTGACCTATGGCCTGACCTTCCTGGATGCCGACGGCAATGTCATTCCCACCCCCGATTGGGTGGAATTCGACGCCGCCACCGGTCAATTGTCCGGTACCCCGGATAATTCCGACGTGGGCGCCTTCCAGATCCAGGTGACCGCCACCGACGAAAGCGGCGCCACCGCCACCACCGAGCCCTTCACCGTCTCGGTCGCCGATGTGGACAATGCCGCCGAAATCAGCGTCACCGGCGGCGAGGGCGACGAAAGCACCACCAATGCGGCCACCGTGGTCACCGGTCAGATCGAGGCCAGCGACGCCGATGGCGGCATCGTCTCGTTCGCGGTGGTTGCCGGCGGCGATCACCACGGCAGCCTGACCGTCAATGCCGACGGCAGCTTCAGCTTCACCGCCGACAATGCCAACTGGAACGGCACCGACAGCTTCCAGGTGCAACTGACCGACGGCGAAGGCAACGTCTATACCCAAAGCCTGACCATCACCGTCGATCCCACCAACGATGCCCCGGTGGTCACCATGGGTGTCGATCTGGGCACCGGCACCGAGGATCAGCGGATCATCATCAGCAAGTCCGATCTGGTGGAAAACGCCTCGGATGTGGACGGTGACGCCCTGGCGGCGGCCAATATCAGCGCCGATCACGGCACCATCATCGACAATGGCAACGGCACCATCACCTTTGTCCCCGACGCCAATTACAACGGTGACGTGACCTTCAGCTACACGGTCAGCGACGGCCAGGGCGGCACCGCCTCGGGCACCGCTACCTTGGACGTGACCGCTGTCAATGACGGCCCGGTGGTGTCCGGCACCGTCGATCTGGGCGACAGCCTGGAAGACCTGGCGGTGATCATCAGCAAGGAAGACCTGCTGGGCAATGCTTCCGACGTGGATGGCGACACCTTGGTCGCGGCCAATATCAGCGCCGATCACGGCACCATCGTCGATAACGGCGACGGCACCATCACCTTCACTCCGGCGGCGGATTATCATGGTGACGTGACCTTCACCTACACGGTCAGTGACGGTCAGGGCGGCACCACCACCGGCACCGCCACTTTGGATCTGGCCGATGTGTCCGACAACCAAGGCCCGGTCGCTGGCGATGACGGCGACAACATCGATATGTCGGCCCAGGGCCCGGCCCTGACGTTGAACATCGGTGACGCCACGGTGATCGAGGGCGAGCACGCCTTCACCGGGATCGCCGACATGGGGGATCCGACCAATCTCACCACCACCACCAATTACAGCGGTGATTTGAATTCGACGCTGACTGATTATAACGGTGTCGATAACCTTGTCAGGGTCGGCGGCGACACCAATGCCAGCATCAATGCCGGCGGCGGCAGCGACCAGTTGACGGTTGGTCATGATATCAATGCCACGGTGAATCTGGGTGAAGGCAATAACGCCCTGGATGTGGGTAATGACGTCAATGGTTCGGTCTTGGCGGGTTCGGGCAACGATACAGTGCGTGTCGCCGACGACTTGAACAGCGGTACGGTCAACCTGGGTAATGGTGACAATCGGTTGCAGGTGGGCGGTGATGCCAATGTTTCCGTCACCACCGGCACGGGCAGCGACAGCGTCAAGATCGGCGGCGCCTTGAACAGCGGCGCGGTCAATCTGGGCAGCGGCGACGATCAGATGCAGGTGGGCGGCAGTTCGCATGCCAGCATCACTGCCGGCGACGGCAATGACGACATCATGATCGGCAACGATGTCAGCGCCAATATCACGTTGGGCAACGGCGACGATTTCCTGAGCGTCACCGACGACGTTTGGGCCAGCATCGATGCCGGTGATGGCAGCGATACCGTGACCATCGGCGGTGATATCACCGCCAGGGTCGATATGGGCAGTGGCAACGACCATCTGACCATCACCGGCCAGAATCTGTGGTCGACGGTGACCGGCGGCTCGGGCACCGATTCCATCGAACTGACCGGTGTGACCAAGGCGCAGTGGGATGCCAACACCAATAACATCCAGGGTTACGTCAAGGACTTCGAGAACATCAAGTTCTCGGACGGTCGGGTCATCGGCGACGCCTCGGCCTTTGAAGGCAATGGCGGCGGCGAAAGCGACACCTACGAATATCCCATCGAGGTGACCGCCACCCTGACCGATACCGATGGCAGCGAAAGCCTGTCGGCGGTGACTTTGACCAATATCCCTGCGGGCGCCACCGTCATGCTGGGCGATCAGGTGCTGACGGCGGGCAATGACGGCAGCTACAGCGTCAACGTCACTTCGGGCAGCACCGTCACCTTGACCGTGGTCAGCGACGGCCCGCTGGACCTGTCGGGCGTCACCGCTTCGGTGACTTCGACCGAGGCCAATGGCGGCGACACCGCCACCACCACCTTGGTGGGCGAGGGCAGCAATGCCGGTGAAGCGGCGCAGGAAGGCATCCATGTGGCCGAGGACGGCTCCATCGTCATCAACGGCAGCGATCTGCTGGCCAATGACAGTGATGCCGATGGCGATACCCTGACCATCGTCAGCGTCGGCGACGCCGAGCATGGCTCGGTGACGCTGAACCCCGACGGCACCATCAGCTTTGTCCCCGACGCCAATTATCAGGGCGAAACCAGCTTCACCTACACGGTCAGCGACGGTCAGGGCGGCACCTCCACCGCCACCGTCAACCTGACGGTGGACAGTGACGGCATCAACGAAAGCGTCAGCTACACCATCGATGCCGATATCGGCGACGTTACCGGTGTGGCCAATACCAGCACCGATTACGACGCCCGCGGCTCGGCTTCCAGCAGCACGGTGACCGGCACCTCGGGTAATGACAGCAAGTATGGCGGGGCCGGTAACGACACCGTCGACGGCGGGGCCGGTAACGACAAGCTGTATGGCGGCTCGGGCAACGACTCGGTGATCGGCGGCAGCGGTACCGATACCCTGTATGGCGGTTCCGGCAACGACCATCTGAGCGACGGCACCGAAGCGGTGGCCGGCGGTTCGTCGGGCGGTTCCGGCGGCGGCCATGGTTCGCATGGCGGTTCGGCGGGTGGTTCCGGCGGCGGCCATGGGCATGGTTCGCATGGCGGTTCCGGCGGCGGTCATGGTCACGGCCATGGCTCCAGCGGCGGCTCGTCGGGTGGGTCCAGCGCCAATACCGGCAGCAACGACACCATGTTCGGCGGTTCCGGCAACGACGTCATCTCGGGTGGCGGCGGCAATGACAAGCTGTACGGCGACGGCGCGACCGAAGGTTCGGGCGGCTATCTCTACGCCGATCTGGATATCTCGGGCGGGGCTTCCGACGGCTCGTCGGTCACCTACACCATCGCCGGTCTGGAAGCCGGGGTGCAACTGGTTCAGGACGGCGTGGTTCTGAGCGCCGACGCCAACGGCGTCTATACGCTCGACGACGTCGCCGGTCTGGAACTGAAGATCCCCGATAACGGTTCGTTGACCGATATCGACTTCACCGTCGGCCTGTTGGACGCCAACGGCCAGCAGGTGGCCAGCGACACCGTCACCATGGATGTCAGCGACTTCGCCGGTCTGGGCAGCGGTGACGGCAACGACACCCTGTCGGGTGGTTCGGGCACCGACACCTTGTTCGGCGGCGGCGGCGACGACGTCTTGGTCTACAGCGCCGATCAGGTCAGCGACCGCAACGATGCCGATTATCAGGACCAGGGCGGCGCCGCCCGCGACGGCACCGGTTATACGGTCGACTCCAACGGTCTCAACGACACGCTGGACACCTATATCGGTGGTTCGGGCCACGACACCCTGACCATGAGCGACGGCAACGACGCCATCTGGATCGGCAATGTCCAGGGCGTGGAAGTCATCCAGGCCGGGGCCGGCAACGACGTGGTCGACATGAACTACTCGGACGGCACCAGCTATGGCGACCTTACCGTCGACGGCGGTTCGGGCAACGACGCCATCTTCACCAATGACGGCGACGATGTGCTGATCGGTGGCTCGGGCACCAACTACCTGTCGGGCAATGCCGGCAACGATACCTTCATCGGCGGTTCGGGCAGCGATGCCATGTACGGCGGTGCGGGGGCCGATACGGTGGATTATTCCGACAGCGCCACCGGCGTGAACGTCTATCTGGGCGCCGGCGACGGCAACGGCTACAGCGGTGCCGGCGGTGTCGGCAACAGCGGCGATGCCCAGGGCGACACCTATTCCGGCATCGAAAACGTGGTCGGCTCGGCCCATAACGATTACGTCTATGGCTCGGCCAGTGGCAGCGTCGCCGATCTGGGCGCCGGCAACGACACCTTCGACAACACCGAAGTGTCGTCGGTGGTCAAGTCCGACACGGTCGACGGCGGTGCCGGCAACGATACCATCTGGACCGGCAATGGCGACGACACCCTGATCGGTGGCGCCGGCGACGACCAGTTGTATGGTGAAGCCGGTAGCGACACCTTCCTGTTCGATTTCGGCTCTGGCCACGACACCGTCAATGGCGGCGGCGGCAGCTGGACCGACACCCTGGACTTCTCGGATGCGGTGGGTCAGACCTTCGTCATCACCACGGATAGCGGCGAAAGCTGGACCATCCAGGTGGACGGCGAAAACCACGGCACCTTGGATATTGGCGACAATGCCAGCGGCGAAGTCCACCTCAACACCGCCAATGGCGAGACGGTGGTCGATTTCGACAATATCGAACAGATCAAGTGGTAACTGACAAAGCGGGCGCCTTGCCCACGGATACGGGCCTGCCTTGGTTCACCAAGGCAGGCCCGGTTTTGACCGCTCCGGCGCGACTGGGCATTTATGAAATCCGCGAGCTGGTGGTCACCAGCTCGTTTTCCCGCCTGTATCGGGCCCATGATCCGTTGCTGGATCGTTGGGTCGCCATCAAGGTGTTCGACCTTAGCCCGGAAAAAGAAGCCAGCCTGCCCTATGACCGGCAGGAATGGCAGCGGCGCTTTGTCGCCGAGGCCCGTATCCTGGCGGCCATGGATCATCCGCATGTGGTCCGGGTCGATGCCATGGGGCATCTGCCCGACGGCGCGCCTTATATGGTCATGCCCTGGCACGTGGCCAATCTGCGGCGAGAGATCGGTCGTGACGTTTTTGATCCGGAGCGGCAAAAGACCGTTCCGGTCGAGCAAAGGCCGCGAGCGGTAGCACCGGAACGGGCGATCGAGATTCTACGGCAGACCTGCTTGGGGCTGGCGGCGCTGCACCGCCGTGGTATCGTCCACCGTGACGTGAAGCCCAGCAATCTGCTGCTGACCGAACGTCATGACGGCATGATCAGGCTGTGCGATTTGGGCATGGCCAAGCAGGGTGCCGATATGAGCCGGTCGCGGGCTGGGGTGTGGATCGGCACCTTGGATTATCTGGCGCCGGAGCAGCGCGAGAATGCCGCCGCCGCCACCGACCGCGCCGACGTCTACGCGGTCGGCGTGTTGGCATATCGGCTGTTAACCGGCAAGCTGCCGGTCGGAGCATTCGCTCCGGTCTCCACCCTGGTCGAGGGGGTGGGGACCGAGTTGGATCACTGGGTGGGGGATGCCTTGGCCCCCGATCCGGTATTGCGTCCACCGGCCATCCGGATGGCAGCCAGACTGGCGCAGGGTGTATTGAAGGCTTAGAATCAAGGTGCCGTTCATCATGCGGCGGCACAGGGGAAGCGGGGGAATATGGAACGCATCGGTAAATACGTCGTTCACAAAAGCGTGCAGACGACCGGCTATGCCAGGATCGTCTTTTGTCACGATCCGGATTTGCAAATTCCGGTGGCTTTGAAAGTTTTCGCGGCCAAGGCCAGTGACAGCGATCCGCTCAGCGTTCCGCAATGGCTGACCCGTTTCCAGGCCGAGGCCCGCGCCCTGGCCACTTTCGATCATCCCCACATCATTGCCGTCAAGTCCATGGAAACCGGGACCAGTGGCCGCCCGTTCTTCGTCATGCCCTATATGGCCGCCAATCTGCGTTTCGAGATCGGCAAGGACAATGTGACCGAAGGCGAGGACAAGTCGCGCCGGTTGCCCCTGGCCCGGGCGCTGTCGTTGTTGAAGCAGACCTCGTCCGGACTGATGAGCCTGCATCGGCGCGGCATGGTCCATCGGGCGGTCAAACCGGGGAACCTTTTGTTGACCGCGCGTGAGAACGGCCAGATCAAGCTGGCCGATTTCAGCATGGTCAAACTGCCGGAGCGCAATCCGCCGCTGCCCGACCACTGGATGGGCGATACCGATTATTGCGCCCCCGAACAACGTGAAAGCGCCACCACCGTCGATGCGCGCGCCGATGTCTATTCGCTGGGGGTGCTGGCCTGTCGGCTGTTGACCGGAACGTTGCCGGATTTGTCGGCCGGGGCGGTGGAACTGCCGGGCAAGTTCTCCGAGCTTCTGGTCAAGCTGGTGCGCGATGCCACCGACCCTGATCCGGCCAAGCGTCCGGCCCATGCCGGGGCGTTCCTACAGGGGCTGGGGCAGGTTCCGGTCGAGGCGGCGGCCAAGCCCAAGGTCCATGTGGTTCCCATGCGCAGGGTACCCGCAGCGACCAAGGCGGCGCTCCCGATCGCGGGAGAGTAATAACATTTGCGCCCTCGGCGGGCCTTCGCCATGCTGGGGCCATGACCGACATCACTTCCCTGATTCCCCGCACCGCCCTGGTTACCGGCGCCGCCCGACGTTTGGGCCGGGCCATGGCGCTTGAACTGGCCCAAGCTGGTTTCGCCGTTGCCATCCATTATTCCCGGTCGCGCGACGAGGCGGCAAGCCTGGCCGCCGAGATCGTTGGCCATGGTGGACGGGCCGCCCTGGTGGCTGGCGATCTGGCGGTCGAGGCCGACATGCAGGCGCTGATGCCGCAGGCGGTGGCGGCGTTGGGCCCCATCGGCGTGCTGGTCAACAACGCCTCGACCTTCGAGCGCGATGAGGTGGACAGCGCCAGTCGGGCCAGTTGGGACTTTCATATGGAAGTCAATCTGCGCGCCCCCTTTGTCCTGTCCCAGGCCATGGCCGTGGCGCTGCCCGACGATGCCCATGGGGTGATCGTCAATCTGATCGATCAGCGGGTGTGGAACCTGACGCCCCATTTCACCACCTACACCCTGTCCAAGGCGGGCTTATGGACCCTGACCCAGACCCTGGCCCTGGCTCTGGCACCGCGCATCCGCGTCGCTGGGATCGGGCCGGGACCGGCTCTGCCCTCGGTGCGACAGACGCAAGCGCAATTCGATGCCCAATGCGCGGGCACGCCGCTGGCGGTGGGCACGTCGCCGGACGAAGTGGCGGCGGCGCTGCGCTTTATTTTATCCAGCCGCTCGTACACCGGTCAGATGGTGGCCTTGGATGGCGGGCAGCATCTGCAATGGGCGCCGGCTGCCGCCGGTTTTGCCGGTATCGAGTGACGTGGGCTTTAGGATGGTGCGGCGCACCTACAATCTAAAGGCTGGGGGCTAGGGGCTTGTGGCGGCTGACGAAACCCATTTTGGGTGTCAAGTTTTGCACAGGTGCCGGGGGACGGGGGGTTTGCCCGATCCGGGCGACAGAGTCCAGAGGAAAAGCTTATTTTTTACATATCGTTTACCCTTGACATACAATAAGTGTTTGATTTCATTGTATTTCACATTTCTGCATAGAAAATGGGCAATGCCGAGGACTCCTAGGAGTCCCAAGGGGCGGACGCTGCCTCCCACAATTTGCCAACAGACTTATCCACAGGAATCGTGGATATCCCGCTAGAAGCCCGGATTCCCTGGGTTTCTTCCGTTGTTCATAAAATGCTGATCGCCGGATCATGACAACCGATAATGCGCACAGGGCTGAATCCGACCTTTCCGACCGCCCGCTGGCGGTGGGGGTGACGGTGATCGAACGCTTTCTCGCCACCTTGCCGGCGACGCCCGGCGTGTATCGCATGCTCAACCAGCGTGGCGATGTGCTTTATGTGGGCAAGGCCAAAAGCCTGAAGAAGCGGGTGGTGGCCTATACCAAGCCCGAGCGCCAGACCTTGCGCATCCAGCGCATGATCGCCGAAACCGCGTTCATGGAAGTGATCACCACCCATACCGAGGTGGAAGCCTTGTTGCTGGAAAGCAACCTGATCAAGACCTTGGGACCGCGCTATAACATTCTGCTCAAGGACGACAAGACCTTTCCCCATATCCTGCTGACCGGCGATCACGACTGGCCGCAGGTGGTCAAGCACCGGGGCGCCCGGTCGCGGCGGGGGGAATATTTCGGCCCGTTTGCTTCCGCCGGCGCGGTCAACCAGACGCTGTCGGCCTTGCAGCGGGCGTTTTTGCTGCGTTCATGCACCGATTCGGTGTTTTCCAGCCGCACGCGCCCGTGTCTTTTGTTCCAGATCAAGCGTTGTTCGGCGCCGTGCGTCGACCGCATCGACCATGCCGAATACATGGATCTGGTGGCCCAGGCCCGCGCCTTCCTGTCCGGTCAGTCCCAGGCCATTCAACGCGATCTGGCCAAGCGCATGGAAGCCAGTGCCGAAGCCATGGAATACGAACAGGCGGCGATCTACCGCGACCGTATCCGGGCGTTGTCGCGCATTCAGGCGCACCAGGACATCAACCCCGCCGACGTGGCCGAGGCCGATGTGGTGGCGCTGCACCAGGCCGGCGGTCAAACCTGTGTGCAGGTGTTCTTCTTCCGCTCGGGCTGCAATTACGGCAACCGCGCCTATTTTCCCCAGCACGCCGCCGAGGCCGAGGCGTCCGAGGTGATGGCGGCGTTCCTGGGCCAGTTCTATGCCGACAAGCAGCCACCGCGGGAAATCCTGCTGAGTCAGGAACCGGCCGAGGCGGAGATCGTCGCCGCCGCCTTGTCGGCCAAGGCCGGGCGCAAGGTGATTGTAAGCGTGCCCAAGCGCGGTGACCGCAAGCGCCTGATCGAGCATGCCTATGACAATGCGCGCGAGGCCTTGGGCCGGCGCATGGCCGAATCCTCGGCCCAGGGTACATTGCTGGACGGGGTGGCGGAACTGTTCGGCCTTGATGCCCGCCCCAACCGCATCGAGGTCTACGACAACAGCCATATCCAGGGCACCAACGCCGTGGGCGGCATGATCGTCGCCGGCCCCGACGGGTTGATGAAGGCGGCCTATCGCAAGTTCAACATCCGCTCGACCGAGCTGACCCCCGGTGACGATTTCGCCATGATGCGCGAGGTGCTGACCCGGCGCTTCCAGCGGGCGCAAAAGGAAGACCCCGACCGCGATCGCGGTCAATGGCCCGATCTGGTGCTGATCGACGGCGGTCTGGGCCAACTGAATGCCACGGTGGAAGTGCTGGCCGATCTGGGTATCGACGACGTCGCCTTGGTCTCCATCGCCAAGGGGCCGGACCGCAATGCCGGGCGCGAACGCTTTTTCATGCCCGGCAAGGAGCCGTTCTCGCTGCCGATGAAAGACCCGGTGCTGTATTTCCTGCAACGGCTGCGTGACGAGGCCCATCGCTTCGCCATCGGCGCCCACCGCACGCGCCGGGCCGGCGACATGGTGCGCTCGCCGCTCGATGAAATCGACGGCATCGGCGCCGCCCGCAAGAAGGCGCTGCTGCATCATTTCGGCTCGGCCCGCGAGGCGGCGGCGGCAGGGCTGGCCGATCTGGAGGCGGTGCCCGGAATCTCGAAATCCATGGCCAAAAAAATCTATGACCATTTCCATCCGCAGGGCTAATATCCCGCCCATGCTGACCAGTCTGCCCAACCTCTTGACCTTGTCGCGGATCGTGGTGATCCCCCTGGTCATCCTGACCTTCTACATCGAAGGCGCCTGGACCCATTGGGCCGCCTGCGCCCTGTTCGTCGCCGCCGCCATCACCGATTGGTTCGATGGCTGGTTGGCGCGGTCGTGGAATCAGGTGTCGGCCTTTGGCCGCTTCCTCGATCCCATCGCCGACAAGCTGCTGGTCGCCGCTGTCCTGTTCATGCTGGTGGCCTTCGACCGGGTCAGCCAGTGGAGCGAATTGCCGGCCCTGGTCATCTTGTTGCGCGAGATATTGGTGTCGGGCCTGCGTGAGTTTCTGGCGGAAATCCGTGTCGGCATGCCGGTGACCCGGCTGGCCAAGTGGAAGACCGGCTTCCAGATGGTGGCGCTGCCGGTGCTGCTGGTGGGCCAAGCCGGTCCGGCCATGATCCCGGTGCAGGCAATCGGCGAGGGCTTTTTGTGGGTGGCCGCCGCCCTGACCATGATCACCGGCTGGGATTATCTGCGCTCCGGTCTCAAACACCTGACCGGGCCGGCGAAATGAAGATTTTCGGCCTTTCGGGCCATTCGGGCAGCGGCAAGACCACGCTGATGGTCAAGCTGGTGCCGCTGTTGACGGCCAAGGGCCTGACGGTGTCGACCATCAAGCAGGCCAATGCCGGTTTCGACGCCGATAAGCCGGGCAAGGATTCGTATCTGCACCGCGAGGCCGGGGCCAAGGAAGTGCTGGTGGCCTCGGCCAAGCGCTGGGCCTTGATGCACGAATACCGCGACGAGCCGGAATTCACCATGGACCAGCTGTTGGCGCGCATGAGCGCGGTCGATCTGGTGCTGGTCGAAGGCTTCCGCCAATGGCCACATCCGCGCATCGAAGTGTGGCGGCAGGCCGTCGGCAAGCCGCCGTTCTTCCCCGATGACCCGCAGGTGGTGGCGGTGGCCTCCCCCGACCAGCCCGACGGCCTGGACCGGCCTTTTCTGGATCTGGACGATGCCGGGGCGATTACCCGTTTCATCCTGAAAAACCTAGGATTCTAGCCATGGCCTATGATGCCGGCGACACGATGATTTCGGTCGAACAGGCCCTTGCCTTGTTGGAAAGCCGGGTCCAGCCCCTGGGCCTGACCGAGGTGGTGGCTTTGCCTGCCGCCCTGGGCCGGGTGCTGGCCGAGGACGTGGTGTCGCCGCTGGACGTGCCGGCCTTCGTCAATTCGGCCATGGACGGCTATGCCTTCGCCCTGGCGGGGCTGCCCGCCGATGGGCGTCTGCGCCGGGTCGGGCGCTCCGCCGCCGGCCATCCCTTCGACGGCGTGGTGGGCGCGGGGGAGTGCATCCGCATCCTCACCGGGGCGATGATGCCCCAGGGCGCCGATTGCGTCGCCATGCAGGAGGATTGCAGTGTCGACGGCGATGTGGTGACCGTGCCGACCAGCCTGAAGCCGGGCGCCAATTGGCGCCATGCCGGCGAGGACGTGGCCCATGGCGCCACCGTGCTCGAGACCGGCAGCCGTCTGCGCCCGCAAGAGATCGGTCTGGCGGCGGCGGTGGGTCGCACCGCCCTTCGTGTCTATCGCCCGCTGCGCGCCGCCGTGTTTTCCACCGGTGACGAGATCAATCCGCCGGGCAGCCCATTGCCGCCGGGCGGCATCTATGATTCCAACCGCTTCACCGCCGGCGCCTTGCTGCGTGCGCTGGGCATCGAGGTCACCGATCTGGGCATCCTGGCCGACGACCGCGCGGCGATCGTCGCCGCCCTGGACAAGGCGGCACTGGACCATGACGTCATCCTGACCTCGGGCGGGGTGTCGGTGGGCGACGAAGACCACGTCAAGGCGGCGGTAGAGGCGTTGGGAAGTTTGCATTTCTGGCGTCTGGCCATCAAGCCGGGCAAACCGGTGGCTTTGGGCGAGATCAAGGGCCGCACCTTCATCGGCCTGCCCGGCAATCCGGTGGCGGTGATGGTCTGTTTCATGCTGTTGGCTCGGCCCCTGCTGCTGCGGCTGATGGGCTTGCGCCAGTGCGCCCCGTTGATGGTGCCGGTGCGCGCCGATTTCAGTTTCCGCCGCAAGCCGGGGCGGCGCGAATGGCTGCGTGCCCGCGTGGTCAACCGCGATGGTCAGTTGTGGGCCGAGAAGTTTCCGGTGGAAAGTTCGGGCGTGTTGTCGTCCATGGTCTGGGCCGAAGGTCTGGTGGCGGTGCCGGAAGATATGGGCGACGTCGCCCCCGGTGCCCTTTTGGATTTCGTTTCCTTCGCCGAGGTGCTGCGATGAACGTGCTGTATTTCGCCTGGCTGCGGGCCAAGGTCGGTGTGGGCGAGGAAATCGTGGTGGCGCCCGAGGCGGTGACTACTACCGGCGCCCTGGTGGAATGGCTGAAGACCCGTTCCGACGGCCATGCCCAGGCCTTCGCCGACCTGAAGCTGGTGCGCGTCGCCGTCAACCAGGATTATGTCGGTTGGGATCATCCGATCAAACCCGCCGACGAGGTGGCCTTCTTCCCGCCCGTGACCGGAGGCTGAGGTCATGATCCGGGTCCAGGCCGAGGATTTCGACCCCGGCGCCGAACTGGCCGCCTTTAGTGCCGGCAACGGCAAGGTCGGCGGCATCTGCATGTTCCTCGGGCTGGTGCGCGATTATCTCGGCGACCATCCGGGCCAGGGGGCGGGGGTCAGCGCCATGACCTTGGAACATTATCCCGGCATGACCGAGCGTCAGCTGGCGGCCATCGAGGCCGAGGCCCGTGACCGCTGGCCGCTGCACGAGGTGCTGATCATCCATCGCCATGGCCGGCTGGAACCGGGCGAGCGCATCGTCCTGGTCGCCACCGCCTCGTCCCACCGCGAGGCGGCGTTCCAGTCCTGCCACTTCCTGATGGACTGGCTGAAGACCAAGGCGCCGTTCTGGAAGATCGAGCACACCGACCAGGGCGACCAATGGGTGGCGGCCAAGGATGAGGACGACGACGCGGCCCGGCGCTGGACTCGCTGATCAGCCGCCGGACAGCTTGTCCGGGTCCAGGCGGATGTCGCGACGAACCTGACCGGCGGCGCCCAGGGCCGGGGCCTTCTTGCCGTCCACCGCCACGTCCAGGGCACCGGCATTGCCAACCATCAGGGTCAGGCCGGGGCGATTGGGGACGGCATAGGCGTCGCCCTTGCGCAAAAGTCGGCTCATCAGCAATTGGCCGTCCATCTCGCGCACCTGAATCCAGCAATCGTCGCCGGCAGCGGTCAGGACCACGCGGGAATCGCCATGATCGACCGACGGCTTGGTGGCTTCGGCCTTAGGCGGTTCGACCTTGGCCGGTTCCACTTTAGTCGGTTCGACCGGCTTGGGCGTTTCGACCTTCACGGGTTCCGCCTTTATGGGTTCCGCCTTCACGGGTTCCGGCTTCACGGGTTCCGGCTTAGGGGGCTCCGGCTTGGCGGGTTCCGCTTTCACGGGTTCCGCCTTCACGGGCTCGACCTTTGCGGGGGCCGGGGGGG
>Ga0075012_10003453_pt1 | contig 15037 bp, 11 predicted proteins | sample All_14_2_FD_71474 | JGI IMG/M metagenome (GOLD analysis project Ga0075012, IMG submission 71474) | Freshwater microbial communities in response to fracking from Pennsylvania, USA - Allegheny Zone_MetaG_DW_15 | ecosystem: Environmental > Aquatic > Deep subsurface > Groundwater > Drilled... | reverse complement strand
CTTCACTCCGATTAGCTGCATTTCTTTTTACAGCCCTCCTTTTCGTTACCGCTAACATTGCTGTAGCACAAAAAGCTGGTGGTCCGTGGACTGTACCGGCGAAATACAAAGCAATGAAAAGCACTGTTAAAGCAGGCGACGCATCCATTAACACTGTAGGCAAAGAAACGTACAACAAGCATTGCAAATCATGTCATGGAGCAAAAGGCTTAGGTGATGGCCCGAAATCAGCCAGTTTAAAAACACTGGTACCTTCGTTTGCCGATAAAAAATTTAAGGCTCAGCCTGATGGTGATATATATTATCAATCATTTATAGGACGCGATGAAATGCCGAATTTCGAAAAGAAAATACTTGACGAAGCTGACAGGTGGGCAGTTGTAGCCTATATCAAAGGCTTATAAATTCAATCCCGACCCAAATCACGAAAAAGGCATCCTTGGCAGGGTGCCTTTTTTGCTTTACTTTCTTTTCTCATATCCAGAACCATTAATTGCTTTCCCTACATCGCTTAGTATATTATTATTTTAACTGTAAAACAATTTGAGCCTTTAAAATACGCAAACGGAAACTACCAGAAACTACTAATAATTATAAAATTAGTTTAAATTTATAAGTGCGAAAAGTAACTCATTTCAATAAAGAAAACCATATTTCCGGTTTCAAAAAGACTCTGTTGCAATTACTATTAAGACTGCTTACAAATTGAGTATCCCATGCTAATTTTTAGTATTATTTCATAAATTTGTCCAGATAACTACATATTTATATATGTACGATTGGGAACAAAACTTTAAATTCGTCTCTTTATGAAAATGCCAAAATCAATCTACAACTGGGTAAGTATCACTGGGTTTCTATTAGCCATTAACAGTCTGATAGTCATAGTGTTGCTATTTATTTTTGCTTTGTTTTCGAACGAGAGCAATTCATACATGGGACTATTCATATATATCATAGTTCCTGCGTTCATGGTTTTAGGCTTACTCCTGATCCCATTTGGCATGTATCTGAGAAGAAAAAAAATGAAAAATCAACTGCCAGAGACTCAAAAGTGGCCTATTCTGGATTTGAACCACAAGATACAACGCACAGCAGTAGTCAGAATTTCGATCATCACACTTGTATTACTTGTTGCCTCAGCCATGGGAAGTTATCAGGCATTTCACTATTCGGAATCTGTGAAATTCTGCGGCGAACTTTGCCACTCAGTTATGGAACCCGAATACGTAGCATATCAAAACTCCTCACATGCCAATGTAAAATGTGTTGATTGCCATGTCGGCGAAGGAGCAGGATGGTATGTTAAATCAAAGCTTTCGGGGCTCTACCAGGTTTATTCTGTGATATTTAAAAAATACTCAACTCCGATAGAGACCCCGTTGCATGATCTGCGACCGGCCAGCGAAACATGCGAAAGGTGCCATTGGCCAGAAAAATTTTACTCACAAAAACTCCGTCATCTTAGGTCGTATGTTGCCGATTCGGGAAATACCGAATGGAACACATCACTTTTAATGAAGATAGGCCCGCAGTATAGCGCAAAAGGGCTTTCGGAAGGAATCCACTGGCATATAAATAAAAACATAAAAATCGAATACATTGCAGGAACACGCGACCGCGAGAGCATTCCATGGGTAAAATATACTAACCTGAAAACAGGAGAAGTAAAAATATACATGGATGAGGAAAACCCGATTGACCAAAAAGCAATGGATAGCCTCGAAAACCGGACAATGGACTGCATGGATTGTCATAACCGGCCTTCGCACAAATATTTGTCGGCACCCAATTTTATTGACAATGCCATGGTTGCCGGGCTCATACCAAATGATATTCCATGGATAAAAATGGCTGCTATGGAAGCACTAAAATACCCCTATCCTACCAAAGACACAGCATTTATGGAAATAAAGAACGTTGTGACTACTTATTACAAAGATGAACAACCTGAAGCTTTCGATAAAAATTTTGATCGCATAAGCAAAGCGATACTTGCTATGCAGGGAGAATATGCTAAAAATGTATTCCCATATATGAAAGTTGATGCTTCTCGGTACCTCGACCATATAGGACACCTGGAATCGGACGGATGCTTCCGGTGCCATTCCGACAGGCATAAAACTGCAAAAGGAGAGACCATTTCGAGAGATTGCGAAATGTGCCACAGTTTTCTGGCACAGGGGCCAACCGGAAATATCAGTACTGTGCCTCTCGGTTCGAGCCAGGAATATGTGCACCCTGTTGAAATCAGAGGAAAATGGAAAACAGCTTTCTGCTCGGAATGCCACCGGGTTTTGTATGAATAATAAATACAATAATTGGAATGAGCGTGAACATAGGACGTTAAAACCAGGTCAATGAAAATATTGAAATCCGATTCATTAATTGAAAATAAAGATAAAAAAAGTTCGAAATGGAATTCGCAGACAATAAGTAGCCACCCAAGACTCATATGTCAATATAACGAATAATTGACATATATCAATGTAAACTAGGAAAATTCCCTTGCAACAGTGTGAATATATCACCGTTCTTTTCACGTGATCAATCATATATAATAACATTTTTGCATATCAATTCAATGCTAAAGAAACGTCAGTAAATCAAGAAATAAAGAAACCCTAATAATCAAACCTAAACAAATCTAAATCAACATTTTATGAAAAAAAATCTCTTTGTAATCGGTGTTGGATTCCTACTTATCGGAGCCAGTATCTTTTCAGCTTGTACTAAAGAAGGACCTATGGGCCCGGCTGGTGCAAACGGAACAAACGGTACTAACGGAACAAACGGAACAAATGGCAAGGACGGCGTTGACGGCGGAACAACCTGTACCGAATGTCACAATCCTGCTGTGGTTGAACTTGCTGCCACCCAGTACCAGTTTTCGAAACATGAATACGGCGAAGCCGCATTCGAAGAAGCAGGCAACACTGGCTGTACCCCATGTCATACTTCGGATGCATTCAAGTATGTATGTGCCAATAACATTTCATCCGCATTTATTCTGAACCCTACAACCAACAAGTATTCAAATGGATATGCGACTATTGCATCGCAAACTTTGGGCGAAATTACCTGCTCAACTTGCCACAGCAGTTTGCATACAACCTATGGTGAAGAAGACTTTACACCTTTAACAACCATTGCTCCTGTGTCTTTATCAATGTGGGGAGGCGCAAAAGAAGTGAATTTAACTGCCGATGGCGGAATCAGCAATTTATGTGTTAAATGTCATCAGCCACGTCCGTTCTCAAATTCGAACACCAATGGCAACGTACTGAACTATGACAGTTTGGCTACTTACCCTGCAGTTGTTTTCTACGATGCTGCTCAGGCTAACAGTCTTAATAAAATTAAACCTGGTTACAGAACACATACTCACTACGGAACAGCAGGAGCTGTATATGCTGGTGTTGGTGGTGTTGAATTCCCGGGAGAATACACACAAACCGCTCATAAAACTGTTGCTTCCTGCCAGGATTGTCATATGGCTCCTCAAACAGGCAGAGCAGGCGGACACACTTTCTTTGCAAAAGGAAATTTCAGCGGTTGTAACACTGATGATTGTCATAAAGGTGCTGTAAGCGCTTCATCAGCTACATACTGGACAACCCCAAGGGCTAATGTTAAAAAAGCACTGGATGATCTGGCTGCTAAACTTACCATTAACGGAGTTGACATTTTGAACAGGAACCCAGATGCAGAACATAACCTATGGGCTGCCAACACAACCAACAAATATGATGGTTACCTGAATGTTTACGATCCTATCAACAATCCTGATGGTCCTGCAAATAATCCTAACGGAGTATTCCAGAGCCCAAGCCCTTCAAGTTCATGGTCAGCTGAACAAAAAGCGTATAACCTTACTCTTCCTAAAATTACCCTTACCAATGCACAAATGGGAGCAATTATCAACTTCCAGCTTTGCCTCAGGGATTACAGTTTAGGAATTCATAACTACAAATATACCATGTCGTTATTGAACAATACATTAGCTATTCTTTAAGCTTGTTAAACTTTCATCCAATATCATTCCTGATAAGGATACTTAACAAATTAAAATCAGAAAACCTCCGGAAAATAACTTCCGGAGGTTTTTTATTTATTTCGTGTCACACTATAAATGTCCAGCATTGCTTTCATTATATTTGCGCCTTTAAAAACTTGTTACTCATGAACTCTTTCCTAAAAGCAGCCTTTGCATTTTTTATACTGTTTTCTCTCTTCTCGCAACTAGGTGCACAAAACACTGAAGTCGGAGACTCAGAAAAATATATTTTCACCAAGGCAATTGATCTGCCAGCCACTTCGGTTAAAGATCAGTTTGCTTCCGGGACTTGCTGGAGCTTTGCGACTGTTTCGTTTATTGAATCAGAGCTTTTACGCATGACCAAAGATACTTTCGATTTGTCGGAAATGTATTTTGCCCGTAAGGCTTACGAAGCAAAAGCTGTTCAATACGTAAGGCTTCACGGAACAGCTAATTTCGGACAGGGTGGCCAGGCTCACGATGTAATGAATGCAATAAAAAGCAGTGGCATAATGACAGAAACAGAATATTCGGGCCTTGCCAACGGACAAACCAAACCCTCACATGCCGAGTTGGAAGCGGTTCTATCAGCAATGGTAAGCGCCATTTCAAAAAATCCTGCAGGCAAACTTTCGCCCGAATGGAGCGAAGCAATTTCGGCTGTTCTTGATGTGTATATGGGTGAAGTTCCAAAACAAACTGACAGCAAACAAAATGCATTCAAAAATAAGTTTAATCCGGACGATTATATTGAAATTACGTCATACACACACCATCCTTATTACACAACATTTGCGCTCGAAATTCCTGATAACTGGTCGGGTGGCAGCTATTATAATGTTCCGCTTGATGAACTCATAGAAATCATGGATTATTCATTAAAAAACGGTTACACCATAGCATGGGATGGTGATGTTAGCGATAAGGGATTTTCGCACAAGAATGCAGTGGCCATCGTACCCGAGGTTAACATTGAAAACATAGCAGCCACCGAACGGTCAAAATGGGATAAACTCTCCGAAAAAGAGCGCAGACAGCAGTTTTTCACTTTCGAAAAGCCCGTACCTGAGAAAACAATAACCGCAGAAATGAGGCAGACTGCTTTCGACAACTTTACAACAACTGACGACCATCTGATGCATATTACAGGAACAGTGAACGATCAAAACGGAAAGCGCTATTACGTTACAAAAAACTCATGGGCGGCTGATAGCAACAGCAACGGAGGCTACCTGAATATTTCGGAATCATACGCCCGATTAAATACAATAGCCATACTGGTTCATAAAGATGCAGTGCCAAAGGAGATCAGGAAAAAGGCAGGAATCAGGTAGTTGGGGGGGGGGATTAAAGGAAGATCTAAATACCAAATACCAAAGACCAAAGACCAAATACCAAATAATAAAGACTAAAAACCAAAGACTAAAACCTAAAGTCCAAAGACTAAAGACAAAAATCCAAATTACGCTATCCGACATCATTTCAAATGGTTTGGTACTCGGGATTAATGAAAAATCATTGACTTTTGTTTAGTTCTGGTGCTCTGGAAGGGTGCAATAATACTCCTTTAGAAATTTACTTTAACAAATTATGACATAATCCTCTGAAGTGAATTTCATTTGTTAAAAGTTGCTTGAATAACGTGGCTGTTAACATTTTTTAACAGGATTTACAGGTGCTGGAGAGGTGCCTGTTTTTACTTTTGCAGGTCAATAATTAAACACAAGCAATGATAGAAAGCAGCATTAGTGAAATAAACGAGAAGATACAACGCGAGAGTGCATTTGTTGATATGCTTACAATGGAAATGCATCGCGTAATTGTTGGACAAAAACAGATGATTGAGCGCCTGATAATCGGGCTGCTTTCGAATGGGCATATTTTGCTTGAAGGAGTCCCCGGACTAGCTAAAACACTAGCTATAAAGTCGTTAGCTAATTCCATTGACTTAAGTTTTAGTCGCATTCAGTTTACTCCCGATCTGCTGCCTGCTGATATTGTGGGCACCATGATATACAGTCCCCGCAGCGAAGAATTTAATGTTCGTAAAGGACCTGTTTTTGCCAATTTTATCCTTGCGGATGAAATAAACCGGTCACCAGCCAAAGTGCAGAGTGCTTTACTCGAAGCCATGCAGGAAAAACAGGTTACCATCGGCGATAAAACCTACAATCTCCCTGACCCTTTTCTGGTGCTTGCTACCCAAAACCCGATTGAGCAGGAAGGCACATATCCATTACCTGAAGCACAGGTTGACCGTTTCATGTTAAAACTGGTAATCACTTACCCTTTAAAACAGGAAGAGAAACTTATACTCAGGCAAAATATCAATAACGAGGTTTTATCGACACGTAAAATACTCAAGCCTGCCGACATCCAGCGTGCCCGGGAGATTGTAAAGGAAGTTTACCTCGACGAAAAAATTGAAAATTATATAACTGATATAGTTTTTGCCAGCAGGTTTCCGGCAGATTATAACCTAAAAAAATACAAGGATCTTATTCGTTACGGAGCCTCGCCACGGGCAAGTATTTTCCTTGCTATGGCTGCCAAGGCACTTGCTTTTATAAAACGTCGCGGATATGTTATCCCCGAAGATGTAAGGGCAGTTGCTCACGACGTATTAAGGCATCGCATTGGTTTGACCTACGAAGCTGAAGCCGAAAATATTACTACCGAAGATATTATTAATGAAATCCTAAATTCAGTTGAAGTACCATAATATCTCAGCCAAATGACTGATAGCCAGATAGATTTAAAGAAATCCTAAAATTGCAAGGATTCCCAAAAAAATATCATCGGTTTAAGATTTCAAATCAATTTAACACACAACTTTACATTAAATCGTTGATCCTTATCTGTAAGACAACAAATTTCTTCACTTCGCTGACAGCATTTGCTTCAGAAAATTTAATCAACTAATACCGAAATAAAGTGGAAACCGCTGATATTCTGAAAAAAGTCAGGCGCATCGAAATCAAGACCAGGGGCTTGTCGCGCAATATATTTTCAGGGCATTACCACAGTGCTTTCAAAGGCCGGGGTATGGCTTTCAGCGAGGTACGCGAGTACCAATATGGTGATGACATCCGGAATATCGACTGGAATGTTACAGCCCGGTTTAACACGCCATACCTTAAAATATTTGACGAGGAGCGCGAATTAATGGTTATGCTCCTGATTGATGTTAGCGGTTCGAACGAATTCGGAACACAAGGTTCATTTAAAGAGGATCTGATGACCGAAATTGCTGCTGTTCTAGCTTTTTCAGCCATTCAAAACAACGATAAGGTAGGAGTGATTTTTTTCAGCGATCGGATTGAAAAATTTATTCCACCTAAAAAAGGCACTTCACATATACTTCGTATTATCCGCGAACTTATTGATTTTAAACCAGTAAGTCAGGGAACTGATTTATCCGAAGCACTAAGGTTCCTTACCAATGCCATTAAAAAAAGATGTACGGCATTTATCGTATCTGATTTTATGGATCATGCGTTCGAACCTGCTATAAAAATAGCGTCGGGCAAACACGACCTGGTTGCAATACGGGTTTATGACGAACGTGAAGCCACCTTACCACCAGTTGGAATGATAGAGGTTTATGATAAAGAAACAGAAGGAAGAGTATGGGTAGATGCTTCGAGTAAAAAAGTGCGCGATAACTACAGCCGTTGGTGGAATACTCATGAAAAAATTATTGACGGTATTTTTAAACGATCAGGAACTGATACCGCCAACATACCTACCGGGCATGATTTTGTAAAACCATTAATGAAACTATTTACCTTACGCGAAATGAGGCAATGAAGATGAAAATGAAAAATTACTTCATACACATACTCGCAACCGCTCTTATGCTCATTGCAGGCGCTGTAAATCAGGTGCATGCAATTCCACAAAAAGCAGTACTTAGCCTCGACACCTCCTCCATCAGGATAGGCGAACAGGTTCAGCTCCGTTTGCATGCTACTTTGCCAAAATCAGCAGCAATTTACTGGCCTGCCATCCCAGATACTTTATCGGCATCAGTAGAAGTTGCTTCTAAATCACCACTTGATACCAATGCTACCAGCCGTAAAGAATTTGTTAATTATAGTCAGACTATTTTTATAACCTCGTTTGATACCGGTTTTCACTATGTACCGCCATTTACAATATTATACTCCTATTCGGGCGATACTTCGCGGCATGAACTTTTATCGGAAGGCGTTTATCTGAAAGTAAGAACTGTTGAGGTGGATACTACACAGGCTATACGCGATATCCGTGGCCCTATTCAGGCTCCTATCAGTTTTGCCGAACTAGCACCTTATCTTGGAGGTATAGCTTTATTGGGTATAATAATCAGCCTGGTTTGGTATTATTTCTGGCGCAAACGTATGAATAAACCTTTATTCCCTGTGTTAAGCCGCCAGCAAGGGCCTCCCTGGCAGATCGCATTGCAGAACCTTGATTTGCTCGAAGATAAAAAATTATGGCAAAACGGGAAAATAAAGGAATATTATTCGGAATTAACAGATATCCTCAGGCACTATCTGCATCAACAACACAATATTGATGCTATGGAAATGATTACTTCTGAGATACTTGCGGCGTATGATTCATCAGGCATCCAACCAGATTCACGGTTATTACTTGCTAATGTGCTGGTTCAGGCTGATTATGTGAAGTTTGCAAAAGCTATTCCTTTACGAAATGAAAATGAACAGAGTTTAGCATTTGCCCGGCAACTTATTGAAAATACTAAACCCATAGCAATTGCTGTTGATGCTAAAAACACCACTGAAAATCCTTTACAAACCACTGATACTGAAACGAAAGCATGATACAGAAACTGATCTTTGCCGATCCTGAGTACTTATGGCTGTTGCTGCTCATTCCTGCATCAGTTTTTTTGTACTGGTATAAGCTCAGGCATTATACTGTTCCCATGCAAATGTCGTCAACCACGGCATTGAGGCAATCGGCACCCGGATGGAAACACTACGCCCGGTATGGACTTTTCGTTTTGCGGATGCTTGCTATCAGCTTGTTAATACTGGCATTGGCCAGACCCCAGACAAACATGAACCGGCAGGATATAAGTGTTGAAGGGATTGATATTGTTCTTGCAACCGACATTTCAAGTACTATGCTTGCTGAGGATTTACGTCCTAACCGGCTTGAAGCCGCCAAAGAAGTTGCCATTGAATTTATCAGCAACAGACCCGACGATCGAATCGGACTGGTTGTTTTCAGCGGGGAAAGCTTCACCCAATGCCCACTTACTTCAAATCATGCACTCCTGATCAATCTATATAAGGATATAACCTTCGGCATGATCGATGACGGAACCGCTATCGGTGATGGTTTAGCAACAGCCGTAAACCGTTTAAAAGAAAGTAAAACAAAAAGCAAAGTCATTATTCTGCTTACTGACGGAATCAACAATATGGGCTCCATTGATCCGCAATCAGCTGCAGAAATAGCTGAACTTTATGGAATACGCATTTATACGATAGGGGTTGGAACAATGGGAACCGCTTTGGTGCCTGTTCGTACTCAGTTCGGAATGCAGTATCAGCGCATGGAAGTGCAGATTGATGAAGCACTGCTTCAGAAAGTATCGGCACTCACAAACGGAAAATACTTCAGAGCAACCAATAAGCAAAAGTTACAGGAAGTATATAAAGAAATTGACCGACTGGAAAAGTCGAAAATTGATGTTACCGAATTCAGCCGGAAAAAAGAAGAATTTTTGCCTTTTGTACTTTTTGCACTCCTTCTTCTTACATTCGAATTTGTAATGCGCTTTTTAGTGCTCAAAATTGTATCGTAAAACTTTATAACTTACACTATGTTTCGACTGGCACATCCGCAATATCTTTACCTGCTGCTGCTTATTCCGCTGCTGGTGCTGCTTTTTGTGTATGCCCGCCGCAGGAAAAGGAAAGCGCTTACCGATTTTGGAGATATAAATCTTGTATTACGTCTGTTACCTGAATACTCAGGCTCTCGTGAAATTCTGAAATTCATTATCTGGTCATTAGCATGGATACTTATTGTGATCGGAATGGCTGATCCTCAAACCGGTTCCAAACTCGAAAAAATAAAACGAAAAGGGGTGGATATGGTGTTCGCACTGGATGTTTCGAACAGTATGATGGCCCAGGATATTACTCCAAACAGACTAGAACGGGCCAAGCAAGCCATTATACACCTTTTGGGAAAACTTGAAAACGACCGTGTCGGCTTGGTTATATTTGCCGGAAAATCGTATATCCAGATGCCGTTAACAACTGATTATTCGGCAACCAGGCTTTTTTTATCCAATATAAATCCGGGAATGATTCCTGTTCAAGGCACAGCTATAGGCGATGCCATCGAAACCAGTGCTTCGGGATTTGGAAACACAAAACAAAGTAAAGCCATCATCATCATTACCGATGGCGAAAACCATGAAGATAACGCCGTTGACGCAGCCCGTTCAGCTTCGGCCAATGGAATTCGGGTTTTTACAATCGGGATTGGTTTGCCGGAAGGCGCACCTATTCCTGTGTTTAGCGGCAATACACAGATAGGATACAAAAAAGACGCTTCAGGCATTACAGTTATCACCAGGCTTAACGAATCAATGTTACAGGATATTGCAAAAGCCGGGAACGGTATTTTTGTAAGGGCCAACAATTCGCAATCGGGAGTGCAGGAAGTTTTCGACCAGATAAATAAACTCGAGAAAGCGGAATATAACGAAGCCTTTTTCTCCGATTATGAAGACAGGTTTCAGTTTTTTATACTTGCGGCTTTGATACTGATATTTGGCGAAATGCTTATTGCAAGCAGAAAAGGACGGTTAGCCGGAAAAATTAAATTGTTTTCTAACAAATCCACGAATAAATGATGAGGAGCATATTCACAATATTTCTTCTCCTATCGGCAGGTGCTATACTGGCACAACCTGTTCAGAAACTCGTGCGCTCGGGAAATACGGATTATAAAAACGGACATTACAAAGATGCCGAAATAAACTACCGCAAAGCTTTAACCAAAGCACCGGAATCGGAAAAAGCTACCTTTAATCTGGGCAATTCGTTATACAAACAGAATAACTATGACGAAGCTGCTTCTCAATACCTGAAACTTGCTCAGAGCGAAAAAAAGTTAACCTCCAAGGCAAATGTTTACTATAATCTTGGAAATTCGCTGTTTGAGAGTAAAAAATACAAGGAAAGTATTGATGCTTATAAAATGGCCTTGCGCCAGAATCCTAAGGATGAGGACACCAGATATAATCTTTCCTATGCTATGACAAAACTTCAGCAACAGCAAAAGCAGGAACAAAACAAGAAGCAGGAAGAGAAACAGCAACAACAGCAACAACAGCAACAACAGCAGCCACAACCGAAGCCAAACATGTCGAAGCAGGATGCCAACCGGATGCTTAATGCTATGAATAACAATGAGAAACGGACACTCGACAAAACTAAAAATAAGCAAAAGACAGCTAGCAGTCAGTTAGAGAAGGATTGGTGATAGTGAGAGGACATGGGGACATGGGGACATTGAGACAAGGAGAGGGGAGACAAGACGAGGGGAGGCGAGGGGATAAATGGATATGCGACGAGGTGCACAGAAATGGAGAGAGATGGAGAAAGAAAGAGAAACCAACAAAAACCAATTCGTTCATTAATTGCAGAATAAATACATTTTAAATTTGCTTATCAGTTCTGATATTGACCTGAACTAAATACACAAAATGAAACTCAAACTGATACTTTTATTTTTGTTTGCAATTCCTTGCGTCATAGCAGCGCAGGAAATCAGTTTCTCAGCCCAGGCTCCAAAGCAGGTTTTTGTCGGGCAGCGGTTTCAGCTTACGTTTACGATTAATGCTGACGGCAACAACTTCATGGGCCCCGAAATCAGTAATTTTGATATACTGAACGGGCCGATGATGTCGAGTGGTCAAAATGTAATGAACATCAACGGGAAGCTTGAATATTCGAGCTATTCATCTTATACATTTATTTTAGAGGCAATTAAACCCGGCACATATACAATCCCTCAGGCTATTGTTTCGGTAAAGGGCAAGCGGTATATGTCCAATACCACTACCATTACAGTTCTTAATCAAACGCAGCGCTCAACACAGCAGCCACCCGGCAACAACCAGCCAAATGGCAAAGCACAGAATCAACAACCGGTTGATGATATCGGAAAGGATGTATTCCTGAAAGCGGTTGTTGATAATAATAATCCTTTTCAGGGCGAACTGATAGTGGTAACCTTCAAACTCTATACCCCCACTAACCGTCTGCAAGTTGATCAGCCCGATAAAATTCCTTCTTATCCGGGTTTCTGGGCTCAGGACCTTTTAAAAGATGCAACCCAATATCCTCAGTATTCCGAAACGGTAAACGGCAAAAAATATATTGTTGCAGAACTCCGTAAGGCTGCACTGTATCCTCAAAAATCAGGTTTATTGACAATAGATCCGCTTGTTCAGGATGTTATTTACCAGGTAAAAGTAAAAACACGAAATCCTTTTGCTGATGATCCTTTTTTTGGGAATGATCCTTTCTTTAAAAACTTTATGGATGATTCGTTTATGGGCAGCGAATTTCAGAATGTAAAAAAGACATTACGTTCCAATCCCATAAACATTAATGTAAAGCCTTTGCCTGTAGCTAACAAACCACTGGAATTTACCGGAGCTGTAGGGCAATTTACAATGAAATCGCAGATTGACCGCACCGAAGCAAATACTAACGATGGCATTACCTTAAAAGTTTCGATAACCGGAACCGGCAACCTGAACCTGATTGAGAAACCGGTGATAGATTTCCCCCCTGATTTTGAAGTTTATGAGCCAAAAACCATAGATAATTTCAGTAATAAAGGAGCTACATCAGGAACCCGGACTTTTGAATATTTGATTATTCCAAGGGCTGCAGGCGATTTCGTTATCGATCCTATCCAATTTGCATATTTTGATCTGTCGCGCAAAGATTACCATGTGTTGAGCTCAGAAAAATTCAAGTTAAAAATAAATAAAGGAACCGGATCAGGAAGTGATGCTCCGGTACAGGGTGATGTAAAATTTCTGGGTAACGATATCCGATATTTGATGGAGCCACCTTTAAACATTCATCCTGTCGGGAATAGTTTATATGGAAAACCTATGTATTGGCTGTTACTTGTGTTACCGGTTTTGGGTTTTGTGATTTTTATTTTCATTTACCGGCGAAACATTCGTTTGCAGGGCGATGCTAAACTTATGCAACGTAAAAAAGCAACACGCATAGCAGTCAGAAGACTTCAAAAAGCAAAAAAAATGCTCGATAGCGGTCAACATGATGCCTTCCACGAAGAAATTTCACTGGCACTATGGGGATATATCAGTCAGAAATTCAATATCCCTATGTCCCTCCTATCCATGGATACAGCCCGCGAACAACTTGAGTTGCGCAAGGTTGACGAAACACTCACAGATCGATTTATTTCGACACTTAACGACTGCAATTATGCCCGCTACGCTCCTGAAGGAAAAGCACTCAACATGCAACAACTTTATGAACTGGCAATTAAAACCATCACTGAAACAGAGCAGGTTTTGAAATAAACAGCAACAAATTGACAGCCGAATGCCACTCAAAACACTCACTCCTCCACAACGAATTACCACTCAAACTTCTCAAATAATTCTCCTCCAACTCAACCCGCCACAACGAATGACCACCGAATGACACTTATCCCTCTCAATCACTCAAATCACTCACTCCTCCACAACTGAATGACAACTCTAGCCTCGCAAATATTTCACCTAAAACTCACTCTTCCCTATGAAATGTAAAAAAATAGCTGTCCTGTTAACGGTCATACTGTTAGTTGCATTTCACGCAATAGCGCAAAATCCTGAACAACTGGCAGCGCAGGCGGCAATAGCATATAATGAGAAGCAATACGCCGTATCTATTGAACTGTACAATAAGATTATTGACAGTGGTTACGAATCATACTCATTGTATTATAACCTCGGAAATGCCTATTTCAGGAATAATGATAATACCGAAGCGATTTTATTTTATGAAAAAGCTTTTAAAATTGCACCAAACAACGATGACATTAAACATAACATCGAAGTAGCCAACAGCAAATTGATTGATAAAGTAGAGAAAGTGCCCGAGCTGTTTTACAAAAGATGGTGGAAGTATTTGCTTAACATGATGAACATTGACGTACTGGCAATTTTAAATATTCTACTTCTTTCATCAGGATTGCTGCTAGTTGCCCTTTATATTGCTATTTCGAACATACTTATACGAAAAATTACGTTCTGGACAGGACTTGTTCTGATTTTCCTTTTTGGCATTGGCACCATAGCCGCTTCGCAACGCAATCATTATCTGACTACACAGCACGAAGCCATTGTTTTTGAGCCTACGGTAAACATTAAGAGTTCGCCCGACGAAAACAGCAAAGATATTTTTGTCCTTCATGAAGGAACAAAAGTAGTTTTACTTGATGTTGTTGCCGACTGGCAGGAAATCAGAATTGCTAATGGCAGCATAGGATGGATCAAAATATCTGATTTGAAAAAAATATAGCAATTCCGTTTCCTAAATACTATTTTAACTGGTTTTCCGGTTCCTTTAACTTTGAATTTTCGTAATTTTATCTACCCGGGCTAAACTAAGTCAGGCATCCGGTTGTTATTTTCTCTTTAAACCATTACAAGCAGGCAGCACAATCATTTGCTTTTAAAATAATTGTAATGTAACTTTGAACAGCTAAATATAAAAAACAATCCAGTTAACGACCTTAACCTATGAGAAAATTCGCCATTATTTTATTAATCTCAGTTTTCAGTTTTCAGCTAATGGCTTTCGAATCTGAAGTTGATACTTCCTGGAAGTCGAAATATGAAACATCACTTGGCCTTTCACAAACCACCTTTACAAATTGGTCGGCTGGAGGCGAAAATGCATTTTCGCTTAATGCGATGCTAAATATCTA
>Ga0075012_10003452_pt1 | contig 15039 bp, 14 predicted proteins | sample All_14_2_FD_71474 | JGI IMG/M metagenome (GOLD analysis project Ga0075012, IMG submission 71474) | Freshwater microbial communities in response to fracking from Pennsylvania, USA - Allegheny Zone_MetaG_DW_15 | ecosystem: Environmental > Aquatic > Deep subsurface > Groundwater > Drilled... | reverse complement strand
GCGCTGCGGACATCTTCCAGCGACAGGCCGAAACTGGCCAGCGCCACCGGGTTCACCTGGATGCGCACCGCCGCCTTCTGCCCGCCCTCGATGGTGACGAGGCCGACGCCGGGCACCTGCGACAGTTTCTGGGCGACCACCGTATCGGCGAAATCATTGACCTGGCGCAGCGGCAGTTCGCCGGAGGTCATGGCCAGGATGATCACCGGCGTATCGGCCGGGTTGACCTTGCTGTAGGTCGGCCGGCTGGGCATCAGGTCCAGGGGCAGCAGGCCGCTGGCGCCATTGATCTGGGCCTGGACATCCTGGGCGGCGGCATCGATCGGCCGGGTCAGGTCGAATTGCAGGGTGATCTGGCTGGTCCCGAAGGAAGAGACCGAGCGCATGGTGGTCAGGCCCGAAATCTGCCCGAGACTATGTTCGAGCGGCGTCGTCACCAGCGAAGCCATGACATCGGGCGAAGCGCCGGGCAGGCGGGCCGTCACCTGAAGGGTGGGGAAATCCACCGTCGGCAGGGCGGTGACCGGCAGCAGGCGATAGCCGAGGAAGCCGAGCAGGACAATGCCAAGGGTCAGCAGCGTGGTGGCCACCGGCCGAAGGATGAAGGGCCGTGCGATATCCATCGGCGCCGGACCTCAGGAGCCCGGCGCGGTGGAGCCGGCGATGGGCGCGTCCGGCTGGGGCGGGGCCGGCATGGTGGCAACGCCGGGCTGCAGCTTGTATTGCCCGTCGGTCACGATCTTCTGGCCGGCGGGCAGGCCGCTGGCGATCAGCGCCCGGCCATCCTGCTGGCGGGTGACGACGACGGACCGCATGCCCGCCTTGCCTTCGCCGTCGATGGTCCAGAGGTAGGCGCCATTCGGGCCCTGCTGGATCGCGGTTGCCGCCACGCTCAAGCCGTCATAGATCGAGACGCGCAGCCGGGCATTGACGAATTGCCCGGGCCACAGGCGCTGGCCCTCGTTGCTGAAGGTCGCCTTCAGTTTCACCGTGCCCGTGGTCTGGTCGATCTGATTGTCGACGAGGTCCAGGGTGCCTTCCGCCAGCAGGGTCTTGTTGTCCTTGGCATAGGCCGCGACCGGGAGCGTTCCGCCCGCCATACCGTCCAGGATTTCCGGCAGGAGATCGGCATTCAGGGTGAAGACGACGGCAATCGGCTGCAACTGGGTGATGGTCACCAGCGGATTGGCGTCGGCGGCATGGACGATATTGCCGACATCGACATTGCGGATGCCGGTGCGGCCGTCGATCGGGGCGCGGATCGTGGTGTCGTCCAATTGCGCCTTGGCATGATCGACTGCCGCCTTGCTGGCGGCGACCAGGGCTTCATATTGGGCGACCAGGGCGCGCTGGTTGTCCACCGACTTCCGGCTGGCGAATTCGCCGATTTCGGTCAGGCGGCGGAGGTTGGAACGGGCATCGGCCAATTGCGCCTGATCGCGGGCGAGATTGGCCAGGGCCTGCTGGTAATTGGCCTCATAGGCGCGGGGATCGACCCGGGCGAGCAGATCGCCGGCCTTGACCTCCTGACCTTCCTGGAAACCGATTTCCAGAATCTCGCCATCGATGCGCGGGCGCACCTGGACGGTGTTCGACGCCTGCACCGTGCCGATACCGTCGAAATAGACCGCGACCGGCACCCGTTCCACGGTGCCGACGACGACCGGCACCGCTTCGCCGTCCGCATCGATCAAGCCGCCGCCCTTGCCGGTCGCGCCGACCACCAGGAGGCCGACCAGGACGCCGCCGGCGATGCCGCCCAGGATGATCCTGGTGCGCAGGTCGAACCCGGCCCAGCGCCGGCGCGCGCCTTGCCAGAGGGGGGCCAGTTTCAGCTCAGGCAGGCGCATGCGCGGCCGCCTGTTGCTGTTGCGGGCCCAGCAGGCCCCAGGCCTCGATCTGGGCGATGGCGCGCTCGACACCCTGTTCCTGGCGGATGCGGGCGCCCAGGGCTTCGGCCCGTTCCTTCATGGCGGGGTCCAGCAGTTTGGCGATGCCGCGCTTGAAATCGCGGGCGGTCACGGTCTTGCGGTTCAGGCGCGGCGCGGCAATGCCCTTTTCCTCCAGCCGGGCCGACCAGAAGGCCTGTTCGGTGATGAAGGGCATGATCAGCGACGGAATGCCGGCGCGGCAGGCGGCGGCCGTGGTCCCGGCGCCGCCGTGGTGAACTGCCCCGGCCATGCGGGGGAAGAGCCAGTCGTGGGGCGCCGACTTCAGCACGAAGACATTCGGATCGGCCAGCGCCGGATCGGCCGTGAGGCCGCCCCAGCCGGTGGCCAGCACCGCCCGGCAGCCCAATTCCTTCACTGCGGCCAGGACCATACGCGTCACTTGCTCTGCCTTCTGGGTCAACATGCTACCGAATCCGATGTAAACCGGTTTGTCACCCGCGGCGAGGAAGTTTGCAAGGTCTTCCGGCGGGGTCCAGCCTTCGGCCTCGTCGAGGAACCAGTAGCCGGTGACCTGGGCCAGGGCCGACCAGTCGCGGGAGCGCGGCACCACATGTTCGCTATAGGCATAGAGCACGCGGCGCCGGTCGGGATTATCGTCGAAATAAAGTTCCGAATAGGTTACCGGCTTCAGCCCCAGGTCCTTCCGCACCACATCGTTGATGGCATCCTTGAACAATTGCCAGATGGCGAAGCGCAGCGTGTGATAGAGCCCCATATTCACAAAGCCCGGCAGGCGGAAGCGGCTCTGCGGCAGCATGACCGGCGGGATGTCGCGGCAGGGCGTGATCGGCTGGAACTGCACCTGCATGGTCGGCACCTTCAGCGCCTCGCCCAGCGACAGGGCCAATACGGTGCCCGAGCCCTGGCCGATGATGAGATCGGCGCCCCGGCAGGCGGCCAGCCCTTCTTCCGCCCAATGGGAAGCCATCTCGTGCAGCAGGCCGCGCATCAGCTTGGTGCCCCGGACCAGATTATTGCCGGCTTCGACCATTTCCGGCGAATTGCGCATCAGCTTTTCGTAATCCGCCGTCATGGGCGAGAAACCGATGCCGGCGCCCCGGATCAAGCCCTCGAAATTCTTGCCGGTGGTGATGGTGACCTCATGCCCGCGCGCCTGAAGCCCGTGAGACAGGGCAATGAAGGGGCGGACGTCGCCATGGGTGCCGACGGCGAGAATCGTGATGCGCATCAAATCTGCCCTGTCGCGGAGAGGTGGGAAATGGCGGCGGGCCCCATTCAGGCCCGGCCGACGGCGGCAAGTTCGTGGAAGCGGAGGCGGTTGACCCGAGCATGGCGCAAGGGCCGGTCAGAGGCGAGGGCTGCCGCATAACCGTCCGGCGCCGCGATGGCGGAAAGCCACAGCGGCGGCTCGCAGGATCGGCGATGCAGCAGGGCCGGGGCGCGGCCGGGGTCGGCCTCGACATCGAAACTGTTCAGCGGCAGCGACAGGCCCATGCCCCAGGCCTTCACACAGGCTTCCTTGGCCACCCAGGCCTGGAAGAAGCCGGCGGTCAGGCGGTCGGCCGGCAGACGCTCCAGGGTCCGGTTCTCCTCGGCCGAGAAGAATCGCTGCGCCAACTGGCGGCAGGGAAAATCCGCCTGGATCGCCTCGATATCGATGCCGACCCGGCTGTCCGTGCTGACCGCAATGGCGGCGAAACCACCGCTTCCGGAGGAATTGAAATCGAATCGGTCGAGATCGGCCAGGAAGGGGCGGCCCTTCTCATCGGCCCGCAGATCGACCGCCCGGGGACGGCACCCTGCATAGGTTGAAAGCACCAGCCGAAGTGCCGCCCGCCCGCGCAGGAATCGCACCCGGTCGAGCGGCCGGCGCAGCCGCGCGGCCCGTTGGTGTTCCGACAAAATTGTAAGTAATTCAGCATCTTCCAGGGTGCCGGCGCCCAATTCCAGGTCGATCAGCCAGACATGCGCCTCGCCGGCCGTCGGCGATGCCGCAGCATCGGGCGAGGGGGCGCCATCGGGTTGAAGGACGAGGCTCATCTGGGAAGACCCTGAACTGGCTGCGGCCGCGATTGTGCGGCGCATCAAGCGCAGGGTAGGCGGCTCCCGCGTCCGCCCGGCAGTGGAGATGCTTTCGTTTCGGTTTCAACTGCTCCCGTTTCACCCGAATTTGAGCCAGTCCCTCAAAGATCGCGTTCGGGCAGGGACGCCATGGTCTCGGCGATCACCTGGCGCAACCAGCGATTGGCGGGGTCATTCTCGACATTCGCATGCCAGTAGAGATAGGCATCGAGCCCCGGCCCCTGCAGGGGGAAGGGCAGGATCTGATTGGCGAAGGGACGATTGGTGATCCGGGCATAATGTTCGGTCATGGTCAGCACCAGGTCGGTCTGGCTGACCACGCGGCAACCGGCGAAATAGTGCTGGCAGCGCAGGCGGACATGGCGGCTGTGGCCCAGCCGGGCCAGTTCGATATCCTCCAGCCCCGGCCCGGAGGTCCGCGCCGAGACCAGCACATGCTGCTGCTTCAGATAGGTCTCGAGGTCGATGCGGCCACGGATCATCGGGTGGCCGCTGCGCGCGATGACGACGAAGCGATCTTCCATCAGCAGGCGGCGGTGAATGCGCTCCGGCGGGCCCAGCCAGATATCGAGCGCGGCATCGACCCGGCCGGCGGCCAGTTCGCCTTCCAGCTCGCGCCGGTCGATATGGATGGCGGAAAGATCGATGCCCGGGGCCTCCGCCGTGATCCGATGCAGCAGGGCGGGCAGGATGCGGGCTTCGAGAACATCGCGGATGCCGAGGACGAAGCGGCGCTTCGTGGTCGCGGGATCGAAATGGGCGGCTTCCGACAGGGCGATCTCAAGCCCGCGCAGGCTGTCGCGGATGGGCGTGATCAGGCCCCGGGCAAAGGGGGTCGGGGCCAGGTTACGCCCCGCCCGCACGAACAGCGGATCGCCCAGGATATCGCGCAACCGGGCCAGGGCATGGCTGACCGCGGGCTGGGTCAGGTTCAGCTTGGCCGCCGCCTGGGTGATGCCACCCTCGGTGAAGATCGCATCCAGCACCACGAGGAGATTCAGGTCGAGCCGGCTTACATGCATGATTTTTATGGGTCCGGTTTAAAAACATTCATTAGACGTAGGGTATCCATCCGCTAGGCTCCAGGCAATCCAACGGCATCAAGACCGGCGGACAAAAAAAGAAAAAAGCGGGGAGAGCACGGTGCAGGATCTGGCGAACAAGGTTGCCGTGATCACCGGGGCAGCCAGTGGCTTCGGTCGTGAGTTGGCGATCCAATGTGCAGGTGCAGGCATGCGGCTTGCACTCGCCGATCTGGACGAGGCGGGCATCGGGGCGACCATCGCCCTGTTGCCCGCCGGCACCGAAACGGTGACGCGGCGTTGCGACGTCTCGAAACCCAATGACGTGGAGGGCCTGGCCGAGGCGACCTATGCCCGGTTCGGCGCGGCTCATCTGCTGTTCAACAATGCCGGCGTTGCGGTCTCGGGCCCGACCTGGACGACGACGCTCGATGAATGGAAATGGGTGCTGGACGTGAACCTCATGGGGGTCGTCCACGGCATCCGCAGCTTCGTGCCGCGCATGCTGGCCCAGGGCGAGCCGGCCCATATCGTCAACACGGCCTCGGCTGCCGGCCTCGTCTCGCCGCCCGGATCGAGCGTCTATTGCGTCTCGAAACATGGCGTCGTCACCCTGTCGGAATGCCTGCACCAGGAACTGGCGCTGGACAATCTGCCGATCGGGGTTTCGGTGCTGTGCCCGGCCTTCGTGCAGACCGGCATCGGCCATTCGGAACGGCACCGGCCGTCGGATCTCGCGGATGCCAATCCGCTTGGCGAAGTCTATGCGGAACAGATGCGGAAGGCCATTGCCGCCGGCCGCCTGACTGCCAGCGATATCGCCCGCATTACCCTCGACGGGGTGCGGGCGGGGCGCTTCTACATCATCACCCATCCGACCATCAAGAAAGCCATCGAGGTCCGGATGCAGGACATTCTGGGCGACCGCCCGCCGACCAACACGCTGCGCGCCAGCCCGCGCTGAAGGATCGCGACCATGGATTTCGAATATTCGGCCAAGACCAGGGACCTGATGGAACGGGTCAGCGCCTTCATGGACCAGCATATCTACCCGAACGAACACCGCTTCGAGGAAGAAGTGGCCGAGGGCGACCGCTGGCAGCCGACCAAAGTGGTCGAGGAATTGAAGGCCAAGGCCAAGGAGGCCGGCCTCTGGAACCTGTTCCTGCCGGAATCGGGCCATGGCGCCGGCCTTACCAATCTCGAATATGCCCCTTTGTGCGAGATTATGGGCCGGGTTGCCTGGGCGCCGGAAGTCTTCAACTGTTCCGCCCCCGATACCGGCAATATGGAAGTGCTCGCCCGCTACGGCACGCCGGAGCAGCAGAAGCAATGGCTGGAACCCCTGCTCAAGGGCGAGATCCGCTCGTGCTTTGCCATGACCGAGCCGGATGTCGCCTCGTCGGATGCGACCAATATCGAAAGCTCGATCCGGCGCGACGGCGATCATTACGTCATCAACGGCCGGAAATGGTGGTCGTCGGGCGCCAATGATCCGCGCTGCAAGTTCTTCATCTTCATGGGGAAGACCGATCCGTCCAACCCGAACCGCCATGCCCAGCAATCGATGATCATCGTCCCGCGCGATACGGCTGGGGTTACGGTGGTGCGGCACCTGCCGGTCTTCGGCTATGACGACGCGCCGCACGGCCATGGCGAAGTGCTGTTCGAGAATGTCCGCGTGCCGGTCTCGAACATGCTGCTCGGCGAAGGGCGCGGTTTCGAGATCGCCCAGGGCCGCCTCGGGCCCGGCCGCATCCACCATTGCATGCGCCTGATCGGCCTTGCCGAACGCGCGCTCGAGAAAATGTGCAAGCGGGTGAAGAGCCGCGTCGCCTTCGGCAAGCCGGTGGCACAGCAAACGGTGACGCTGGAACGTATCGCCGAAGCCCGCATCATGATCGACCAGTGCCGTTTCCTGGTGCTGAACGCGGCCGACAAGATGGACCGCTACGGCAACAAGGTGGCGGCCAAGGAAATCGCCATGATCAAGGTGGCGGCGCCCAACATGGCCTGCAAGGTGATCGACTGGGCGATCCAGGCCCATGGCGGCGGCGGCGTCTCCAATGACTTCGGCCTTGCCTATGCCTATGCCGGCGCCCGCACCCTTCGCCTCGCCGACGGGCCGGACGAAGTGCATCGCAACCAGATCGGCAAGCTGGAGCTCCAGCGCACCCAGTAACCGGGAGTATCTCGATGAGTGTGAAGGCCCTGTTCGATCTCACCGGCAAGGTGGCGCTGGTCACCGGCGGCTCGCGCGGGCTTGGCCTGCAGATGGCCGAGGCCCTGGGCGAGATGGGCGCCAAGGTCGCCATCGCGGCACGGAAGCCCGCCGAACTCGAAGCCGCCGCGGCCGAGCTTTCGGCCAAGGGGATCGAGACCCTGGCGGTTCCGGCCGACCTCGGCGATCCGAGCGGGCAGTCGGCGGTGAAACTGGTCGATGCGGTGTTGGCGCGTTTCGGCCGGATCGACATCCTGGTCAATAATGCGGGCGCCACCTGGGGCGCGCCGGCGGAAGATTACCCGCCGGCGGCCTGGGACAAGGTGATGACCCTCAATATCGACAGCCTGTTCCGCCTGTCGCAGGAAGTGGGCAAGCGCGCCCTGATCCCCCAGGGCGGCGGCAAGATCATCAATATCGCCTCCATCGCCGGGCTCGGCGGCAACCCGCCGCCGCTTGGCATGTTCACCATCGCCTATAATACCTCGAAGGGCGCCGTGGTGAATTTCACCCGGGCGCTGGCGGCGGAATGGGGGCGTTACAACATCAATGTGAACGCCATCTGCCCCGGCTTCTTCCCCTCGAAAATGTCGCAGGGCCTGCTCGACCGCTTCTCGCAGCATGTGGTCGAGGCGACCCCCCTCGGCCGTCTGGGCGGGGAGGAGGATATGAAGGGCGCTGCGGTCTTCCTGGCCTCGGAGGCGTCACGCCATGTGACCGGCCAATTGCTGGCGATCGATGGCGGCGTTTCCGCAACCTGACGGTAAAGAGGAGCGTAAGGCATGAAGCAACTCTTCTGGCTGAACGACGAAGCCTGGGAAAAGGTCGAACCCCTGCTGCCCAGCGGCGGCCGCGGGGCACCCCGGGCCGATGACCGGCGCATCATCAGCGGTATCCTGCACATGCTGCATGCGGGCGGGCGCTGGCGCGACTGGCCGGCCAATCACTACGGCCCCTATGCGACGGTCTGCAACCGCTATGCCCGCTGGCGGAAACAGGGCATCTGGCCGCGCATCCAGGATGCGGTGGCGCCTGCGGTTGCCAAGCGCAGCACCCCGGTTGCCGTGGTGGAGCAGACGGCGCATCATTGAATTCTGTTGCGGGTTGCTTTGCTTGTCCCCTGGACCCTTCGTCACAAGGCAACCCGATGCCGCCCTCTGCTGCCCCCTCCGCCGCCCAGCGGCCGCCGTCGCCCCTGCTGCTGGCCCTCGAATTCCGGGCCGTGCCGGAGCTTGGCGCCTATCTTGCGGCGCGCCCGCTGCTCGACCGGCTGCCGGCCGGCGACGGGCACCCGGTGCTGGTGCTGCCCGGCCTTGCCGGCGACGATGCCTCGACCCTGCCGCTGCGCCGTTTCCTGCGCGGCCGGGGCTATCGCGCCCATGGCTGGAAGGTTGGGCGCAACACCGGCCAGCCCGGCCTTTTGTTCGAGGTGAAGGAACGCCTGGCATCGCTCCATCAGCGCTATGACCGCAAGGTCAGCCTGATCGGCTGGAGCGCGGGCGGCCTCTATGCCCGCGAATTGGCCAAACTGGCCCCGGACCAGGTACGCCAGGTGATCACCCTGGGCAGTCCCTTCACCGGTACGGCCGATGTCTCCAACGTGAAGCGGCTCTATCAATTCCTCAGCGGCCGGCGCCAGGACGACCCGCAACTGCGTGCCCGCCTGCGCGAGACGCCGCCCCAGCCGGTCACCAGCATCTATACGAAAAGCGATGGCATCGTGCCCTGGCAGCGCTGTATCGAAGTGCCGCGCGACAGGGTCGAGAATATCGAGGTGCCGGGCAGCCATTCCGGCCTCGGCCATAATCCCGCCGTCCTCCTTGCCATCGCCGATCGCCTGGCCCAGCCCGAAGGGATCTGGAAGCCCTTCGAGCGGAAGGGCTGGCGGCGCCTGTTCTACCCCATGCCGGCGCAGGGGGAGGCTTGATCATGCAGCAGCTTTCCGGCCTCGATACCACCTTCCTGAATATCGAAACCAATACCTGCCCGATGCATGTCGGCGGCCTTGTGATCCTGGAACCGGTGCCGGGGCAGACGCCGGAACAGGCTTACCGAGCGATCTTCGACCTGGTCGAAAGCCGGCTGGATCATATCCCGCCCATGCGCCGGCGCCTGTTGATGACGCCCCTCGACATCGATCATCCCTATTGGATCGAAGATCCGGATTTCGACCTCGTGCATCACATCCGCCGCCGCGCCCTGCCCAGCCCGGGCCATCGCGCGGCGCTGGAGGATCTCGTCTGCGAACTGGCGGCGACCCGGCTCGACCGCAATTTCCCGCTCTGGGACCTGCATGTGGTCGAGGGGCTGGAGAATGGCGGGATCGCGGTGATCACCAAGATGCATCACGCCGCCATCGACGGGGTATCGGGGGCGGAGATCCTCTCGACCCTGCTCGACCTCTCGCCCGAGCCGGCGGTCCTGCCGCCGCCCGCCAAGCCCTGGCGGCCGGACGATATTCCTTCCCTCTCGCGGCGCCTGTTCACCACGGCGAAATCCCTGTCGCGGCGCCCGGCGGATTCCTTCCGGCTGATCCGCTCCACCATGCCGGCGCTGGCCAGCCTGGGGCGGGAAGCCATCGACCGGGGCAAGATGATCCTGCAAGGGGCGGCGACCCGCAGCGTCATGGGCCTGGCGCCGCGCACCCGCTTCAACCGGCAGATCACGGCGCGGCGCTCCTATGCCTATGGCGGCTTTCCGCTGGCGGCGATCAAGGCGCTGCGGAAGGCGCTGGGCGTTACCCTCAATGATGTGGTGCTCGGCGTCTGTGCCGAGGCGCTGCGCCGCTATCTCGACGAGCGCGGCGAATTGCCGGGCCATTCCCTGATCGCCGGCGTGCCCATGTCCACACGTGCGGACGACCAGAAGGGCACGGCCGGCAATCACGTCACCTTCCTGCGCGCCGCCCTGCATACCGATGTCGCCGATCCCTTGCAGCGCCTCGCCCGGATCAGCGGGGACATGGCCCAGGCCAAGGAGAAGATGCGCGCCCTGCCGGCCAGTCTGATGGGCGATTGGGCGCGCCTGCCGGCCCCGGCCCTGATGGCCCAGGCCGCCCGGCTCTACGAGAATTTCGGCATCCAGAGCTTCCACGCCCCGGCCTTCAATGTGGTGATCTCCAATGTTCCGGGGCCGCCGGTCCCGCTCTATTTCGCCGGCATGCGGGTGAAGGCCAATCACCCGGTCAGCATCCCGTTCCATGGCGTCGGGCTGAATATCACCCTGATGAGCTATTGCGACAGCATCGATTACGGCCTGACCGCCGATCATGACACGGTGCCCGATATCGAACATTTCGACGCGCTGCTGCAACAGGCCCTGAAAGACCTGCAAAAGGCAGCGGGCACCGCCTGAGGGGAGCGCAGAGGATGAGCGACACCGACTGGTCCTTCCTGAAATCCTATCCGCCGGGGGTCCGCTTCGACATGCCCTTGCCGGAAGGCCCAGTGCAGGACATCCTGGCCCGCACCGCCCGGAACTTCCCCGATCACGTTGCGGTCGAATTCAATGGCGCGACCATCACTTATGGCGTGTTGCAGGCCCTGGTGCTGCGGGCGGCGGCCGGCTTCCGCGCGCTCGGGGTCGGGCCCGGGGTCCATGTCGGCCTCTATCTGCCCAATTGCCCGCATTACCTGATCGCCTTCTTCGGCGTGCTGACGGCGGGCGGCGTCATCGTCAATTATTCCCCGCTCGATGCCGCCCGCGTCCTCGAACACAAGGTGGAGGACAGCGAGACCGATATTCTGGTCACCCTCGACCTCAGCGTGCTTTACCCCCAGATGGGCGCGCTGATCGGGCAGTCGCGGCTGAAGCGGCTGGTGGTCGGTAACCTCGGCGATTTCTCGCCGGAGCCGGAGACGGTGGCCGGCTTCCTGAAGGCGGCGGGGATGACGGTCGATATTCCGGCCGACAAGCATCACCTGCCGTTCCGCCAACTGCTGGACAATGACGGCGCGATCGCCCCGGCGGTGGTCGCCGATCCGGCGGCGACACTTGCGGTTCTCCAATATACCGGGGGCACCACCGGCCTGCCCAAGGGGGCCATGCTCAGCCACGGCAATCTGACCGCCGCCCAGGCCCAATTGCTGGAGCTGTGCTCGGGCGACGAGCCCCTGTTCGAGATCGGCGCGGAGCGCATCCTGGCGGTGCTGCCGCTCTTTCATATCTATGCCCTGTCGGTGAACATGCTGCTGGGCATCACCATTGCGGCACGGCTGGTGTTGCAGCCGAAGTTCGAGCTGGAGCAGGCGCTGAACACGCTGACCACGGCGCGCATCACCTTCTTTCCCGGCGTGCCCACCATGTATGCGGGCCTGATCAACCACCCCGCCATGGCCAAGGCCGATCTGAGCGCGCTCAAGTTCTGCGGCACCGGCGGCGCGCCCCTGCCGGTCGAACTGGCGGAACAGTTCCAGCGCCTGACCGGCTGCCGCCTGACCGAGGGCTGGGGCATGACCGAGACTACGGCAACAGGCACCTTCACCCCGGCCAAGGGCCTGGCCAAGCCCGGCTCCTGCGGCGTGCCGGTGCCCCATGTCCGCTTGAAGTTCATCGATGTCGCCGACCCCGCGCGGGAGGTCGGCCGGGGCGAGCGCGGCGAGCTTTGCATCGCCGGGCCCAATGTCATGTCCGGTTACTGGAAGAAGCCCTCGGCCAATGCGGAAGCCTTCACGGCCGACGGTTATTTCCGCACCGGCGATGTCGCCTGGATGGACGAGGACGGTTACGTCCATATCGTCGACCGGACCAAGGACATGATCCTGTGCGGCGGTTTCAATGTTTATCCCCGGGTGATCGAGGAAGCGATCTACGAACATCCCGCCATCGCCGAAGTGACGGTGATCGGCATCGCCGACACCTATCGCGGCCAGGCCCCCAAGGCTTTCGTCACCCTGAAACCCGGGGCCGCCCCGATCGGCCTCGAGGAAATGCAGGGCTTCCTGAAATCCCGCCTCGGCAAGCACGAACAGATCGCCGCCCTGGAAATCCGCAGCGAACTGCCGAAAACCCCGGTCGGCAAACTGTCGAAGAAGGAATTGGTCGAGGAGGAAGCGCGGCGCCGGGCGTAAGCCTCAGGGCGCGCCCCGGCTGCGGCAGCGCGCCCCCACGGTTTCGACCAGGAAATCGACGAAGGCGCGGACCTTGGGGCTGAGGTGGCGGCCGGGCGGGTAGATCACATAGATCGAATGGCCGGCCAGGCTGAAGCCGTCCAGATGCAGCGGCACCAGCCGGCCGGCAGCAACGTCGAGTTCGGCCAGGAAATCCGGTGTCCGCCAGATGCCGAGGCCGGCCACGGCGGCATTGCGCAGCACATCGCCATTATTGGCGGCAAGCCGGCCCTTGATGCGCACCCGGCGTTCCTCCCCGGCCGGGCTGTGGAACACCCATTCATCGCCCGACGCGGACAGGGTGTAATGCAGGCAGTCGTGATCGGCCAGGTCTTCCGGCCGCCGCGGCGTGCCGCGCGCCGCCAGATAATCGGGCGAGGCGCAGACGACAGGCAGCACGCCGCCGATGCGCCGGCCGATCATGCTGGTATCGCCAAGGTCGGTGCGGATGCGGATACCGACATCGAAGCCTTCCTCGACCAGATCGACCAGCCGGTCGTTCATGATCAATTCGACGGAAATTTCCGGGTAACGCTCCAGGAAACGCGGCAGCACGGGCCCAAGGTCGGTCAGGCCGAAGGACATCGGCGCATTGACCCGCAGCTTGCCCCGGGGCTGCGCCTCCATCTGGCCGACCGCCTGTTCAAGGTCGGAGACATCGTCGAGCAGGCGGACGCAACGCTCGTAGACGGCCTGGCCGGTCTCGGTCAGGGACAGGCGCCGGGTCGTCCGATGCAGCAATTGGGCGCCCAGATGCTGTTCGAGCGCGGCGATATGCTTGCTGGTCGCGGCGTTCGAGAGGTTCAGGTCCCGCGCAGCCGCCGCGAAGGAGCCCAGTTCCACCACCCGGCGGAACACGGACATGGCCGCCAGACGATCCATGGAACCCCCTTATTCTTTCCAATTCGTGAACGATTATGTTCATCGGAAGCAGATTATCAAGGGCGCTGCCGGGGCCTACCTTTCACCTCACGAGTTTCCCCTCTGATCAAGACACATTGAAGGAGCAGTGCGATGACCAAGGTTCTGGTGCTCTATCATTCGAGCTACGGCCATATCGAAACCCTGGCGGGGGCGGTCGCCGAAGGCGCCCGGTCGGTCGATGGGGTCGAGGTGACGGTGAAGCGCGTCCCCGAACTGATGGACGCCGAGGTCATGAAGCAATATGGCATGAAGCCGGACCAGGCGGCCCCGGTGGCCAGCCCGGCGGAACTGGCGGATTACGATGCGGTGATTTTCGGCACGCCCACCCGCTTCGGCATGATGACGGCGCAGATGCGCAATTTCCTCGATCAGACCGGCGGTCTCTGGGCCAAGGGTGCGCTGATCGGCAAGGTCGGCAGCGTCTTCACCTCGAGTGCCACCCAGCACGCGGGCCAGGAATCGACCATCCTGTCGTTCCACACCACCCTGCTGCATCACGGTTTCGTCATCGTCGGCGTGCCCTTCTCGGAACCCGGCCTGTCGAAGATCGACGAGATCACCGGCGGCTCGCCTTACGGTGCCTCGACCATCGCCGGCCCGGACGGCAGCCGTCAGCCCTCGGCCAATGAGCTGCAGATCGCCCGTTTCCAGGGCAAGCATGTGGCCGGCATCGCGGCCAAGCTTTCGGCGTAACGCGGGGCCAAAGTCCCGGCGTAACGCAGGGCCAAAGTCTTGGCGTAACGCGGGGCCAAAGTCCCGGCGTAACGCAAGGATTGCCAAAATCCCCTGGCATGCAATGCTTCGGCCCGTTTCCCCGAACGGGCCGAAGTCATGTCTGAACCCCCCCGCCTGAAATCCCGCCTCCTTGTCCAGGCCCTGATCCGACGGGCGGAAGTGGCCGGTCTTGCCGCGCTGGTGGTACGGAAGGGGGATGAGGATGCGGGCGGCATCATGCTGGTGGTCGATCGCTTTGCCGCCGGCAACCGGCTTTACGACCGGGTGCGCGATGGCGCCGGGGCGCTGGTCTGGGCGGCGGCGGATGGCGGGGTCGCGCTCGATCCGCCGGATCTGGCCGAACGGCTGGAACGGGCGGTGAAGCGCGACCCGGATCTCTGGCTGGTGGCGGTCGAGGACCCGCGCGGCCTATTCGATCCAACGGCGGCGGACTGAGGCCGCCAGCGGCAGGGCATAGAGCAGAAGGCAGGCGGCCCAGACCCAGGCTTCCCGATTGCTGGGTGTCTCGATCGCCACGGTCGCGCCTGCCAGCGCCAGGAAGCCGAGGGCGAAGACCGCCGGCAGCCAGATGGATTTCTTCCTTTTCACCACCTGGACCGTGCCGAAAACCCGCCCGAAGGCCAGCCGGTCGAGGAAGCTGTCGCGCCCGGTCAGGCTGGCAATCAGTGCCACCACCAGGGGGGCGACGGCGGCCAGCGCCAGATAGGCGGTGGGGAAGTCACGGTAACGGCCATCGACCGGCAGCAGGGGCCAGAGCAGGCTGATCGTGCTTTGCGGCAGCAGCGGCATCAGGATGTCGTCGGTCACGCCGACGACGAACAGGAAGCCGAGCACAAAGGCGAGAATGGTCGACAGCAGCAGCAGCAATTGCCCGCCGACCACGGTCCAGCCCCCGGCGGCCAGGCGCGGATCGGCCGCCAGCAGGCGGAAACAGGTGGCGGCAAAAGTCAGCGCCAGGCCGATGGCGATCAGGGCCTTCAGCGCCGCCCAGAATTCCGGGCCGGGCTGGAGGCCTGGCTCTATGCCTATATGCC
>Ga0075012_10003451_pt1 | contig 15045 bp, 11 predicted proteins | sample All_14_2_FD_71474 | JGI IMG/M metagenome (GOLD analysis project Ga0075012, IMG submission 71474) | Freshwater microbial communities in response to fracking from Pennsylvania, USA - Allegheny Zone_MetaG_DW_15 | ecosystem: Environmental > Aquatic > Deep subsurface > Groundwater > Drilled... | reverse complement strand
ACCACTGCGCCTGCATATCGCCCTCGCGGGGGTACCCTGGGGCTGACGCGACCGGGGGGTAAGCGATCATGCGCATGCACGCGACACGACGGGCAGGCCTGCTAGCGGCAGCACTGCTTGCGGCACTGTTGGCTCCGCAGGGGGTGACAGCTGCGCACGCGGCGCCCGCGGTTGAGCGACTCGCGGGCGAAACCCGCTACGACACGGCCGTCACGATCTCACAGTCGGCCTACCCCGATGGGGCGCCCATCGTCTTTCTCGCGACAGGAGCCTCGTACCCCGACGCTCTTGCTGCGGCGCCGGCTGCGGCGAGTCTGGGCGGGCCGCTCTTGCTCACGCAACGTTCACGGCTCTCTAGTGCGGTGCGCTCTGAGATCGATCGGCTTGACCCCGACCTCGTCGTCATCGTCGGCGGCACAGACGTCGTGTCGCAAGCAGTCTCGCGCGCGGTCGCCGAACTCGGGGTGGCTGTCGAACGTGTCTCAGGAGACGACCGCTACGCCACGTCGCGGGCCATCGTTGCGCGCTTCTTCGAGACGAGCGAAGTCGCCTACATCGCCACCGGTGAAAACTTCCCCGACGCCCTCGCTGCGGGCGCGGCAGCGGGGGCGATCGACGCGCCCGTCGTGCTCGTGCGGGGGCGCGCATCGAGCGTGGATTCCGCGACCAGGTCGCTCTTGACGTCGCTCGGCGTCACGACGACGTATCTCGCGGGAGGAACCGCGGTCGTCTCGACGGGCGTGCAACAGTCGCTCGAAGAGCGAGGCGGAACTGTCGTGCGGCTCGCGGGCGACGACCGATACGAGACCGCGGTCGCCATCAACCAGCACGCTTTCGCGACCGCAGACCGTGCCTTCCTTGCGACGGGTGCGGGCTTCGCCGACGCGCTCGCCGGCGCCGCATTCGCTGGCGCGCTCGGCCAGCCGCTCTATTCGACGCCCTCGCACTGCGTGCCGCGCACAGCGCGTGACGACCTCGTGACACGGCTCGCCGTCGACACGACAACGCTTCTCGGAGGCACGACCGTTCTCGGCTCCGGCGTCGCCGCGCTCGAGGCGTGCACGACAGTTGAGCAAGACCGCGCTGAGAGTTCGGCGCAGCTACAGCAGAAGCTGCAAGCCCGCATCGCGCAGCTCGCCGGAACATACTCGGTCACCGTGCGCGAGCTCGACGGCGTGCAAGCGTCGGTGAGCATTCGCGGCACCACCATGCAAGAGCCGGCGAGCGTCATGAAGCTCTTCGTCGTCTACGCCGTGCTTGACCGCGTCGACTCGGGTCGTTTCGAGCTGAGCGACGCGACCCGCTCGGGGGTCAGCATTGCCAACTGCATCAGGGTCACGATTCACGTGAGCGACAACCTGTGCCACTGGGATCTCGTGGCGCTCGTCGGAGAGCAGGCTCTCAACAACCAGTTCTGCGCCGAGGGGTACACGCGCACGGTCTATGCCGGCCGTGGATGCTCGGGCTCCACCTACTCGTCAAAGCGCACGACGACCAACGACGTTGCACTGTTGCTCACGCGCCTGCACCGCGGAGAGCTGCTGAGCCCCGAGCTCACCGACTACTACCTCGACCTGCTCGAGACCCAGGTGTGGCGTCACCGCATTCCCGCCGGAGTGCAGCGCGGCGTGCCCATCGCCAACAAGACCGGGCACCTCTGGGTGTCGACCGGCTACATCCACGCCGATACGGCGATCATCAGCGCGCCCAACGGGCCTCTCGTCGTCACGATCATCGGCAGCCGTAACGCGACCGCGAACGGGGTGCGCGATCTTGGGCGCATCGCCTATGAGCACTTCAACGGACGCGTCACGACCGCGCAGAGCTACGCGGCGCGCAACCTCGTGACGACAGGCACGATCACCTACTACCGCTACGCGAGTACGAGCACACCGCTCGGCGCGCTCGCTGCGGGCACGCGCGTTGAGGCCTACGGCAGCGCGCGCACGTGGTACCAGGTGCGCCTCAGCAACGGCAACCTCGTCTACGTGCGCAGCGCAGACCTACGCAACTACTACGACTACCCGCGCCGCTGAGCTCTGCGCGTGCCCACGCCGCACCCGTGCCTGCTCGGTGCCGCGCGGGCCGCGCGACTGTGCCGGGTAACGGCAACTGTGGCGGGTTGGTGCGGCCCACATGCCGTTGGGCGGCACAGTCGCAGGTCTACGGGGCCCCCGGCGCCGCTGAGCTCAGAACTTTGGCAAGAACTGCCGCACGTCAACCGGAATCTCGGGGCTGTCCCACGGCAACAGAATGCGGTCGGGCTTCTCGTGGTGGTAACGCTCTGTCGGCAGGTTGATGACGTGCGCCTCTTCGTGTCCGAGGTTGATGATCATGTGCCACACGCCGACCGGTATGGTCACGTGCCGCACGCCCCGCGGCGTGAGCATGACCTTCTGCAGCACGCCCTCCGTCGCCGAGCCGGGGCGCCCGTCGTAGAGCAGCACGAGAAGCTCGCCCGTCGCGAGGGTGTAGCGGTCGACCTTCACCTCGTGTCGCGCCCAGCCCTTGATCTGACCAGGAAAGACCGAGGTCTGGTACACGTACACCGCAGGCTCGGGCCACAGCTCAGGGTCGCCGTTGTAGATCTCGTGGAGCGCGCCGCGATGGTCGACGTGCGTCACGGGGGTTCTCGTGATGACACCGTCGATCGTGGGAGTGGTGGGTCGGCCAGCGGGAGTCACCGTCTGCACATCGGGAACACCGGGCAAGTGCGCAGAATCCGTCATCTGCTCAGTATGGACCGCACACGCCGTAGTGGGGAGGTCAGTCGCCACGAGAATGACCCGCGTAGCGCGGCCAACTCGGCCACGGCTGCGGAGGCTCGAGCGTCTGCCGCCGTGAGAGCGGCATCCTGTCGCACCCGGCGACGTTGGGCCCACCGGCCGAAAGCGACCGCGAGAGTTGACGCCTCGATTGCCACCTCGTGCTCGAGACGCTCGGCGCGGCCGCGAGTGCACTCGTGGGCAACGGCGCGAGCCTCGGCCTCCGGCAGCGCCGCGACGACAGAACCCCAACGTTCGGCGAGCCGCTCAGCCTGCCACTCACTCAAGAACGCGCGCATGAGCCCCGGTGCTGATTGGTTGCCCTGGTGCACGAGGTGCGCTGTGGGCACGAGAGCGACACCCCAACCGTGGGCGCGCAGGTGCGAGCAGTAGTCCTTGTCGACGTGGTTGAGCGGAAACAGCCGCGGGTCGGGCCCGCCCACCTCGTCCCACGCGCTCAGCCGCGCGAGCATGCCCTTGCTCGTGACCCAGCCGAACCGTGTCACGTCGGCCGGTGTGTTCTCGACCGTCGTGTCTGTCTCGTTCCACCTGCGTACTTCGGCAGGCGGTTCTGCCATTCCGGCGTTGTAGCGGCGAACGGCGCCGTGGCTGTCGAGCTGCAACGAGCCGAACGCCCCGATCTCGGGGTGCGCGTCTGCCGCGGCGACGAGAGCGTCGAGCCAGCCAGGCGCCACGACCATGTCGTCTTGCACTTGCACGAGATACTCGCCTGCGGCGTGGCGCCGCGCGAGCTGCAGACCGCCCGCCCAGCCGAGGTTCATGGCACTCGGCACGAAGCGCACGCCGGCATGCGCGGCTTCGAGCGCGTCGAGTTCGAGCGGGGCATCGGGCGATTCGGGGTTCACGACGCACACGATGTCGGTGGCGTGCTCAGTCTCGTGTTCGGTGAGAGAGCGCAAGCAGTCGTCGAGTCGATCGGTGATGCCGAGCGCCACGACCGCGAGAGTCACGCGCGGCGTGCCGGGCAGGGTGGGCGGTGCGGGCATGGGCGTCCTCTCGGGGCGCAGGGTGGCCACTAGCCTAGAACGCATGACGTGGCTCGTAACCGGCGGTGCAGGCTACATCGGAGCGCATGTGGTGCGCGCCCTCCAGCAGGCGGGCCTCGCGCCTGTCGTGCTTGACGACCTTTCGAGCGGGCACGCCGCCTTCGTGCCCGAGGGCGTGCCTTTCGTGCGCGCGAGCATCCTTGACCGACAGGCAGTGGATGCTGCGCTCGCCGACCACGGCGTGACAGGTGTCATTCACGTCGCGGGCTTCAAGTACGCCGGGGTGAGTGTCGAGCGTCCGCTGCACACGTACGAACAGAACGTCACGGGGTTCATCACTCTGCTCGAGTCGATGCAGCAGCACGGCGTCGAGCTGTGCGTGTTCTCGTCGTCGGCTGCCGTCTACGGAGCGGTCGACGTCGAGCTCGTCACCGAAGACACCCCCAAGAACCCCGCTTCGCCCTATGGCGAGTCGAAGCTCATCGGCGAGTGGCTGCTGCGCGATCAGGAGATCGCCGCGGGGCTTCGTCACACGAGCCTGCGCTACTTCAACGTGGTCGGCTCGGGCGATGTGTCGGTGCGAGACACGAGCCCGCACAACCTCTTTCCGCTCGTGTTCGACGCGCTCGCCGAGGGCAGACAACCGCGCATCAACGGCACCGATTACCCCACGCCCGACGGCACGTGCGTGCGCGACTACATTCACGTGGCAGACCTCGCGCTCGCGCATGTCGCGGCCGCACAGCGACTCGAGGCGGGCGAACCGCTCGAGCGGGCCTACAACCTGGGCTCGGGTGACGGCGTCTCGGTGAGGCAGATCATGGATGCCGTCGCTGCGGTGACGGGCTTGCCGGTCGAGCCCGAGCTCGCACCACGTCGACCCGGTGATCCGCCGCGCATTGTCGCCACCGGAGAGCTCGCGGCGCGCGACCTCGACTGGCGCATGCGGCACTCGCTCGACGACATGGTGCGCTCGGCGTGGGAGGCGCGCCAAGCCGCTCGCTGAGTGCTGTGCGGGGGAGGGTAAGAGTTACTCATGGTCGAGCATCCATTGCTCGCCTTAGCGTGACCGCATGACCCGCTCTCGTCTTCTTGCCTCCGCGACCGTCGCCCTCACCGCGGCGATGCTCGTGACCTCCGTCGCTCCCGCTGCTGCGCGCACTACTGAGCCAGACTCCACGCCGCCGCTCACGTCGGCGGCCTCCGGTCCCATCACCGGCCGTGTGCTCATCGAGCTGCCTGCTGGTGGCTCACCCGTTGCGGCAAACGAGGGGTACGTGCGCCTCTACTCGGCAGGGTCGTTCAGCACGTCCCCCGTCGCCACCGGGGTGCTGACCGGCTCGGGCACCTTCACGATCGCGAGCGTGCCCGCTGGGCAATACCTCGTCGAGGTCGTCAGCACCGACTCACGTGCACTGCCCGTGCGTGAGTGGTTCGACAACCAGCCTGATCGATTCAACGCCGACCCGGTGACAATTCTCGACGGTGTCGCGTTTCCCTTCGGCGACATCACTCTTCAGTCGCGCGTGATCAGCACTGAGCGGCTCGCTGGCGGCGACCGTTTCGCCACCGCGGCTGCCATCAGTGAGCGCTATGCGGTCGATGGTGCTGCTCGCGACATTGTCATTGTGAACGGCCTCAACTTTCCCGACGCTCTCTCGGCTGGGCCTTTCGCCACGAGTGAAGGCGCCGTTGTGCTCATGGTCACCGCGACGAGCATTCCCGCGGCAACGCGAGCCGAGTTGAACCGGCTGAGCCCGCAGTCGATCACGATCATCGGGGGCACCAGCGTGGTCTCGTCGGCTGTCGCGCAGCAGCTCGACGCCTACATTGACGGCCCCGGAGCCGTGACGCGCATCGCTGGCTCTGACCGCTACGACACCTCGCGTCGCGTCATTGGCGCGTTCGATGGCGAGCCCGGCCGACTCTTCGTTGCGACCGGGCGCGGCTTTCCTGACGCACTTGCCGCGGTGCCTGCGGCGGGAACCGTCGGAGGAGCCGTGCTGCTTGTCGACGGCAGCCGCTCGAGGCTTGACTCTGCAACTCGCGCCTTCATCGACGAACTCAATGTTCCTGTCACAATCGTCGGCGGCACTGGCGTCGTGAGTGCTGGGGTCGAAGACGACATCGAAGGCCTCGGGGTCGACGTTGTGCGAGTCGCGGGCTCAAACCGCTTCACGACCGCGGTGGGACTCGCCATCACCTACTTCCCGCTCGCCGACTACGCCTACGTCGCCAACGGATTCGGGTTCGCCGACGCTCTCGCCATCGGCTCCTTCGCAGGTGCCTACGGTTCGCCGCTGTATCTCGCCGAAGGCACGTGTGTTCCCGAACCGGTGACCGACGACATCATCGCGGGACTCTTCAACGGCCTCACTGGTATCGGCGGAACAAGCGTGCTAGCCGACTCCGTTCTCGACCTCACGATCTGCCAATAGGGGCTGTGTGCGCGGCGGGCAGTGCTCGCCGCGCACACGAGTCGAGCATCGTGTGTTGTCGCCCCAGACGGTGTCGCGGGATCACGGCGGGTGGCGCTCGTGACCGCACTCTGACCCTCGCGTCCGCCCCCGAACGGGGGAGCATCGATGGTCATTAATCGATCTATGCTCAGGTAAGTGCCCGTGAGCGTTCGCGCTCCACAACCTGATCGGAGCGACGTGACTCACTCACGCACACACCGCCTGACTCTCTCTCTTGCCGCGGCCGTGCTCGTGGCACCGCTCATCGCGCTGCCCGCCCACGCGACCGATGCACCCAACCGTGATGTCGACAGTGTCGAACGCAGCAGTGCCGCAGTCGAGTTGACTCCCGTGAGCGCGGGCGAAAGCGCTGCTCGTGTCGTCTCGCCCGCACCCGAGCTTTCTGCTGCAGCGGCGGGCGACGTGAGCGGTCGCGTGCTAGTGGTCGCCCTGGGTGGAGGAAGCCCGCAACCGGCCGGGAGCGGCGAGGCCACCGTGCGCTTCTGGCTCGAGCTGGCGGGAACCTACTATCTCGAGGCAGAGACGAGCATCTTCGATGGCGACGGCGACTTCACCGTCAGCAACTTGCCGGCAGGCACCTACCGCGTTGAGGTGCTCGCAAATATCGACGGTGTACCGGGCAAGGCCTACTACATCGACGAGCAGTACTGGGGAAACGCCGACGCCATTGAGTTCAACGAAGGGGCAGCAACACTGCTCGGCACCATCACGGTGACCGGGTTCACCCCCTACCCCGGGCGCATCGCCGGCGACGACCGGTATTCGACGGCGGTAGAACTCACGCGCAGCACCACGATCGACGGGGGAGCTGACGTGGTCTATCTCGTCAGCGGAGCGGGGTACGCCGACGCTCTCTCTGCGGGCCCGGCTGCCGCCGTCGAAGGCGGCGTACTTCTGCTCACGCGACCGAACGAGTTGCCGTCCATCGTGGCCGAAGAGCTGCAGCGTCTCGACCCCTCGCGTGTCGTCATCGTCGGGGGAACGAGTGCTGTCGCCTCGCGGGTGGCCACCCAAGTCGGCAACGCCGTCGATGCTGAGGTCGTGCGCATCGCGGGCGCTGATCGCTACGCCACCTCGCGCGCCGTGGTCGACTATGCCTGGCCTGACGGTGTCGAATGGGTCGCGACGGCGACGGGACGCAACTTCCCCGACGCGCTCGCCGCGAGCGCCGCCATCGCGACGCGGGGTGGGGCGGTGGTGCTCGTTGATGGTTCGCGGAGCACCCTCGATAGCGCGACGCGCAACTTCCTCATCTCGAAAGACCCGGCGGTCGTGGCCATCGCGGGCGGATCGGCCAGTGTGTCGAACGGCATCGCGAGCGGCATAAACGGCCTGCCAGGAAACCCCGAGGTCGAGCGCCTCGGCGGCGACGACCGGTACGAGACGGCGCGCATCATCAACGCGCAGTTCTTCTCAGGGCTCGCGCCCGACTTCGCCTTCATCGCGACGGGTCGCGGCTTCGCCGATGCTCTCGCGGGTGGCCCGGTCGCCGCGGCGCTGGGCGCTCCGATCTACCTGAGTGAGCAACGATGCCTCGATGCCGACACCTACTTCGACATTCTCGACCTGTTCGTGCGCGAGATGTACGCCATCGGTGGCACGGCGGTCTTGAGCAACCGCGTGCTGACGGGCACCCTCTGCTGAGCATCCATCAGCACTGGCGGGGCGCGCGATCGGCAACGATTGCGCGCCCTACTGCGTTTGTCGGCGCGTCGCAACCCTGAACACGGGGTCGAACCTTCTACTATCTGCGACTTGACGTGAGCGAATGACACGAGTGTAATTAGGGCATCCCGCGCAACGGGGGCGCGCAGGAGAGGGGAGATGCGAACATGGCCGAATACCGGAACACCGTTCCTGGAGACTGGTTCGTCGATCCTGTTCGCCTCGGCGTGCCGGGCGTGCGGCAGCCTCGCACCGACGTCGATGACGACAATGCCCTCTCCTGGCAGGGCGACGCGCTCTGCGCGCAGACCGACCCCGAAGCCTTCTTTCCCGAGAAAGGCGGATCGACTCGGGATGCGAAGAAGATCTGCGCTTCGTGCGAAGTGCGCTCTGAGTGCCTCGAGTACGCGCTGCAGAACGACGAGCGCTTCGGCATCTGGGGCGGGCTCAGCGAGCGCGAGCGGCGCAAGCTGCGTCGCCGCGCCTGAGTTTCTGTTCTCGCATGAGCGTGCCCCGGCGCGCGTGAGCCTTCTCGCCACGACCGCCGCATAGAGTCGACAACGTGCAGCCTCGAGTCACCGCGATCGTCGTCGCCCGTCGCGGCGGAGACGCCTTGCGCGCGACTCTCGACGCCCTCGCAGGCCAGTCGCGACGCCCCGATCTGCTCGTCGTCGTTGACGCCGCCGATGACGACGCCACGACGTCGCAACTCGCGGCCGTGAACCCCACGCAGTTCGTCACCGCCAGCTCGTCGCTACCTTTCGGTGAACTCGTGCACCGAGGCCTTGGCGCGTTGCCAGCGATGGAGCAAAGCTCAAGCCCCTACGGCGGCATCGACGAGTGGCTGTGGCTGTTGCGGCACGACACCGAGCCTGACTCGCGCGCGCTCGAACACTTGCTCGCGGCAGTCGAGATCGCCCCATCGGTCGCCGCGGCCGGCCCGAAACAGCTCGACGCCTCGCAACCCACCGTCATTGCAGAGTATGGCGAGACCCTCACCCGCTGGGGCGCGTCGATGGCGATCGCCGAGCGTGAGCTCGACCAAGCACAGCACGACCGCACGGCCGACGTGCTCGCGATGGGTGAAGCCGGATTGCTCGTACGACGCTCGGTCTGGAACGCCGTCGAGGGCATCGACCCCGCCATGCCGCCCGTGGATGCTGCGCTCGACCTCTGCGTGCGCATCCGCCTTGCAGGCCACCGCGTCATCGGAGTGCCTCGCGCACGGGTCTTCGTGCACGAGAGTGCGCCGCTCGCCGCGAAGCCGGGAACCGCTCCGCGACCCTTGAGCGCTCGTGCGCTCGCTCGCCAGCGCCGCACCGCCCAGTTGTATCGCCGACTCGTCTACGCGCCCGCCGCGACAGTGCCCCTGCACTGGTTGAGTCTGCTGCCCCTCGCGATACTGAGGTCGCTCGGCCACTTGCTCCGCAAGCGGCCAGGGTACGTCGCGGGCGAGCTCAGGGCTGCCCTTGCCGTCGCCTTCTCGGCGACCGCTGTTCCCGCGGCGCGCCGACGTCTCGCGCGCGGCCGCACGATGGGGTGGGCGGCGATCGACCCGCTACGTATGGCGCCCGACGAGGTCGCCCGCAGGCGGTCGATTGCGCGCGACGCCGAACTGAGCGCCCGCGAAGACAACCGCAGTCCACGGCCGTCGTTCTTGCCTGGGGGAGCCCTCGTGGTGGGACTCTCTGCCTTGCTGGGCGGCGTCATGTTCGCGCCGCTCGTCGGAGCGCCAGCGCTGCTCGGTGGAGCGCTCGCGCCACTCGCACCCGACGCGGCAACCCTGCTTTCGGCGCTCGAGCGCGCACAGGTCGCGGGGGGAGGGACCGCAGCGACCGACCCCTTCGCGTTCGTGCTCGCCGCACTCGGAGTGCTGTCGCCGTGGCACCCGAGCGCCTCCCTCGTCGCCCTCTGGCTCGCCGCGTTGCCGCTCGCCGCTCTCGGCGGCTGGTGGGCCGCGGCCTCGCTCGTGCAGCGGCCAGGCCCCGCGGCAGCGGTGGCCACACTCTGGGCGCTCTCGCCCTCGCTGCTGGTGTCGCTGGCCGAGGGTCGACCGGCGGCCGTCACGGTGCACCTCGCTCTGCCCTGGCTCGTCGTGGCGGCCGTGCGTGCCCCGCGGTCATGGAGCGCCACCGCCGTCGCCGGTCTCCTTGCCGCGATCATCGCCGCGAGCGCGCCGAGCCTCGTGCCCGCGCTTGTCGTCGCCTGGATTCTCGGGATGCTCATCCGACCCCGCTCTGCGGGCCGACTCCTGACGCTCGTCGTTCCGAGCCTTGCTCTGTGGCTGCCGCTCGTGGTCGATCAGGTGCGGCGCGGAACCCCCATCGGGCTACTGGCAGACCCCGGTCTCGCCGCGGCCCCCGGTCACGACTCACCCACGGGCCTGCTGCTGGGGTGGCCCGACCTCACACTGCTACTCCAGGCGGTGCACGCTCTCGTGCCTGCGCTCGAGCAGGCCGACACCGCAGCACCGCTGCCCATCATCGCTCTCGTGCTGGCGGCCCTTGCGGTGCCCGTGGTGGCGCTCGCGCTTGGCGCGCTTGCTCTGCCCCACGGCAGGCGGGCGATCGCACCGCTACTGCTCGCGGCGCTCGGCCTCGTCACGGCGTGGTCAATCTCGGGCATCGCGGTGTCGGTGGCGAACGGCGTGGTGGTGGGGCTCGACGTGGCTCCGGCACTGAGCCTCGCCGCCCTCGGCATGGCGCTCGCGGCAGGGTTGGGCATCCAATCATTCGCGGCAGCGGGCCGTGTGTCGATCGGAGGTCCTGTGCGGCCGGGAGCAGGCGCACGGGCGATTCGCGCGACGGGTGCCACGCTCACGGCACTCGCGATCATCTCGTCACTGGTGCTGGCGCTGCCAGCACTCACCGCAGTCGTGCGCGATGCCGCGAGTGTGAGAGCGGGCGAGGCACGCACGCTTCCCGCCATCGTCGCGGCTGAAGCGGCAGACGCACCAGCGCTGGGCACTCTCGTGCTGACTCCCGTCGCTGTCGAGAACGGCACGGCCGTCGCGGCGCGCGTCGAGCGCGGCGCAGGGCGCACCCTGATCGAGCAGCGCACTCTCGTCACGACGACGGTGCTCGACGACTCTGACGACGCATGGGCGCAGTCGGTCGCCGAGCTCGTCGCGAACCTCGCGGCCCCGAGCGGCCTCGACGTGCTGCCCCTGCTCGATGAACTCGACGTGGCCTTCGTGCTACTCGCACCGGCTGATGCCGGCGTGCCGGGGTCAGCCAGCGACCAGGTTGTCGCCGCACTCGACGGCACGACGGCTCTCACGCCCGTCGGCGACGCCGACGCCGGCCGACTCTGGCGTGTTGCGGGCGGCGAGGGCGACGGAGAAGGCAGCGGCGATGACGCCATCGTTGAGGGTGAACCGGCGACGGGGCAGGTAGCCGGGGCTCGCACGGTGCTCGCTGTTCAGTTGGGCATCCTCGCGTTGACCGTGCTTCTTGCCGTGCCCACGACGTTCCGTGCCCGCAGGCGTGACCACATCATCACCGACGACGAACCCGCCGCGACCTTCGAGCCGGGAGACGACGATGACTGACAGCGTGCTCGCCGTGAGCGGGCGACTCGGGCTCACGATCGCCGCAGCCCTTTCCGCCGCTGCGCTCGCCGCTGGGGTGCTGCTCGTGCCCTCTCCCGTCGTGGCCCCCACCGTGTCGCCTCGCGAGGTGGTGCCCGAGCGCACCGACCAGTCGCTCGTGTGCTCGGGGGGAGTGCTCGGCCTCACGCGCGGAGCCGACCCGCAACTGACCGTGCTCGCGAGCGCGCAGCGACGCAGTGCTGGCGCAGGCCTCGTCGAGTCGACGATCACTGGCAGCGACGCCCTCGACGGTTCGGTCGCCGTAGTCACGCTGCCGCGAGAGGCTCCGGCAGAGACGCTCGCCGCAACAGAGAGCACCACCGTCGAGTCAACTGACGTGCGAGGGCTTGCCGCGGCCGAGTGCCTCGCGCCGAGTCGCACAGCCTGGCTTGTCGGAGGATCGACTGAGGTGGGCCGCACCACCTGGATCGTGCTCACCAACGCCGGAGCCGTCGACGCCACCGTGAATCTGCGGCTGTGGGGCGACACCGGTGAGGTCGAGGCGCCGGGTCTGAGCGGCATCATCGTTGCCGCGGGCAGTCAGCGCATCGTGCCGCTCGCTGGTTTCACGGTCGACGAATCGTCGACGGTCGTCGCCGTGGAGTCGACCGGTGGATCAGTCGCTGCCACGTTGCAGCACTCGATCGTGCGCGGGCTCGAGCCCGGCGGCGTCACCACCGTCACCCCGCAGAGCGCGCCCGCCGAACGACTCGTGATTCCCGCGCTGCCGGTCATCGCGTCCGAACTCGTGCTCGAACGGGCCGGTGCAGACGGCGGCGCTGATGCCGTCACCGCGGTGCGGATGCTCGCGCCGGGCGACGCGCAAGCCGAGGTCACGCTCACGCTCGTTCCGCAGTCGGGCGGCGACGCCCTCGCGCTCACCGCGAGCCTCGAGCCCGGTATTGTCTTCGACCTGCCCTTCACTGAGTTCGCCGATGGCGACTACGCGCTCGTACTCGAGTCAACCGAGCCCATCGTCGCCGCCGCGCGCACGAGCACGGCCGGCACCCCCGGGCTCGACGTCGAGTGGTTCAGCCCCGCGCCCGAACTGCCCGCTGGGGTCGACGTGCTCGCCGCAACGGCGCCCCTCGCTGGTGCACTACCCGCAGCGATCGCGCGCCTGCACTTGGTCGCCCTCGACGAGCCCGCAACCGTCGATCTCGACGGCGTCACCATCGAGGTGCCCACGCGTTCGAGCGTCGTCGTCGACGTCGCGGCAAACGCAGCCCTCAGGCTCACGAGCACGGCGCCCGTACACGCGAGCCTGAGCTACCGCGGTGACGGCGCGCTCGCCGGTTCGCGCGTGCTGCCGCCCGCGGCCGAGCGGGGCGCGGTGAACGTGCTGCCCGAGTAGGGCATCCACTGCTCTCGACGGCCCGCTACCAGTGCCGGAAACGGTCGGGAGCGAGATCCCACGGATCTTTGCCGATGAGCTCGCCCACCGCGCGAAACACGCAGCTCTCGACCATGAGGCGACGGTGCCAGTCATCGTCGCGGTGTAAACGGCTCATGCGTTCGATCGGAATGCGATAGAGCACCACGAGGTTGCGCTGCGGGTCAACGCGCCAGCGGGCCACTCCGCGCACACCCGAAGGCTGATCGGGCATCGCCACGATCTCGACCCGCAGCGAGCCGAGCTCGGCCGGCCACAGCTCGACGAGGTAATCGGCAGTGGCCTGCACTGTGGCCTCAAAGAGTGACAGCCGAGTGCGGGCAGGCGGCAGATGCGGCCCGGCAAGCGAAGAACGGCCGGCTCGACCGTGCCTCGCTCGGGCGCGGGCGCTCGGTTGCCTGCTCGCTCGTGCCACCCCATCAGCCTATCGCCGCGGTGTCCTCCGCCCTGTGTCGCGGGGCCGTTCTATGCTGAGAGCACCATGATCGGTCGGCCGTGCAGCAAGGTCGCGTGCAGTGAGCCTGCGGCGCGCACGCTCACCTACGTCTATGCCGACTCGATGGCGGTACTCGGCCCCCTGAGCGCCCGCCCTGAGCCGCACAGCTACGACTTGTGCGATCGGCACTCCGAACGCCTCTCAGCCCCCAACGGGTGGCGGATCGTGCGTTACAGCGCACTCGGTGAAGTGGGCTGAAGCGACCTCAGCGATCAGCGGATGCTTCAGCCGAGTACGGTAGTGCCGTGACCTCAGCACCTGACCTCAGCACGTTCATCAAGGCCTACGACGTGCGAGGGCTCGTCGGCTCGCAACTCACCGACGAGGTGGTCGAAGCGCTCGGCGCCGGCTTCGTCGATGAGCTCGCGGCGGTGGGTGGCCGCATCGCGGTGGGGCACGACATGCGCGACTCGTCGCCGGGCTTCGTCGAGGCCTTCGCGCGCGGCGCTCAAGCCCGCGGAGCGACCGTCGTCATGCTCGGGTTGTGCTCGACCGACGAGACCTATTTCGCGAGCGGGCGCTACGAGATGCCTGCCGCGATGTTCACGGCGAGCCACAACCCTGCCACCTACAACGGCATCAAGTTCTGCCGCGCTGGCGCCCAGGGCATCAGCCTCGCGACCGGACTCGCCGGCATTCGCGATCGTGCCCAGGCCTACCTCGACGCCGGCGCGGTGCCCGCCGTTGACGGGCAGGGCGCACTCGAGCACCGCGATGTGCTCGCTGACTATGCCGGCTATCTGCGCGAACTCGTCGACACGTCGGGACTGCGGCCGTTGCGCATCGTCGTCGACGCCGGCAACGGCATGGGCGGGATGACCGTTCCCGCCGTTTTCGGCACCGCTGCGGGGTTGCCCGCACTACCCATCGAGGTGATCCCGCTCTATTTCGAGCTCGACGGCACCTTCCCCAACCACGAGGCCAACCCGCTCGAACCGGCCAACCTGCGCGACCTGCAGGCCGCCGTGCTCGAACACCACGCCGACCTCGGGCTCGCCTTCGACGGCGACGCCGACCGCTGCTTCGTCGTCGACGAGCTCGGTCAGCCCGTCACCCCGAGCGCGGTCGCGGCCGTTGTGGCGTTGCGCGAGATCGAGCGCGTGCGCGCGAGTGGCGAGCAGAGCATCCACGTCGTGCACAACCTCATCACCTCGCGCATCGTGCCCGAGACGATCGTGGCCGCCGGGGCGACGCCCGTGCGCACCAACGTGGGGCACTCGCTCATCAAAGACGTCATGCGCGACACCGGAGCGATCTTCGGTGGCGAGCACTCTGCGCACTACTACTTCCGCGACTTCTGGGGTGCCGACAACGGCATGCTCGCCGCGCTGCACTTTCTCGCCGAGTTCGGGGCGCAAGACGCGCCGCTCTCGCAGTTCGCGGCTCGCTTCTCGCCCTACACGGCGAGCGGAGAGATCAACTCGGTCGTCACCGATGTTCCGGCGGCCTACACCCGCATCGTCGAGGCCTTCACCTCGCGCGCGACCTTCGATGAGCTCGACGGTCTCACCGTCTCGGGCGGAGCGACAGACGACTGGTGGTGGTTCAACGTGCGGCCGTCGAACACTGAACCGTTGTTGCGCCTCAACGTCGAAGCACTCAACGCTCCGACCATGGAGGCCATGCGCGACGAGGCGCTCGCTCTCATCC
>Ga0075012_10003447_pt1 | contig 15049 bp, 12 predicted proteins | sample All_14_2_FD_71474 | JGI IMG/M metagenome (GOLD analysis project Ga0075012, IMG submission 71474) | Freshwater microbial communities in response to fracking from Pennsylvania, USA - Allegheny Zone_MetaG_DW_15 | ecosystem: Environmental > Aquatic > Deep subsurface > Groundwater > Drilled... | reverse complement strand
GGAACGTGTCGCGCGGCGATCACGACGCCCGCGCCGTTGAGGAGCTGGAGGCTGCCCTCTTCGAAGGCGCCGCCGACCGTGAAGCGCACGGGGTAGATGCCTTGGCCGTTGCGCGCGCGCGTCTCCTTCCAGGCGGAGTCGTCGCCGAGGAGCTGGCGCAGACCGACGAGGCGCGCGCGACCGTCGGCGTCGAGGTCTCCCGCGTTCGAGCGCGTGCGGAGGATTCGAAACTCGTGAATCAGCTCGAGCAGCGTGTCCATCGGGCACCTCGGTTCGTGTGTCGGCGGAGCAGGGCTCCGCGCTACCTCGACGTCGCAATCGACGTGCCGCGAGGGGCGATCCTTGGGTGCGCGACGGGCGATCGTGTGATCTCGCGGGCTTGTGCGGGATCCGTCGGGCCCCTCACCGAGACATTCGTGTCACGGGTGCCGCACGTTCGTTCACGCATGGAAGCGATGGACTGCGCGCGCGGAGCTCGACGTCGCCGCGCGGTGTCACCTGGCGCGGCGAGGTCATTCGAGGACGCGTGCCCGACGAGCGAGCACCACACGTGCGCGACGTTCGGCGTCGCGCGTGAGGACGAGCCGAGCGTCGCGACGCGATCAGCTTGCGAGGAAGCCTTCGACCATCGGGCGATGGACCTCCGCTTCGTCGCGTCCGATGCCGAAGGTCTCGTCGACGGGCGCGTTCTGGCGGTAGTCCCAGCGCGAGATCGGGAGCGGGCGCGTGGGCGAGACGTAGCAGCGCGAGCCTTGGACGCCGACGAGCTCGGGGCGGTAGGGACGCGTCATCAACACGAGGTGGCGACGGATGCCGGGCACGTCGTCGAGCAGGTACGCGGGCGCGTTGTCGACCATGCTGCCGTCGAGCAGGAGCTCGCGCGCGAAGCGACCGCGGCGCGTGAAGGGCGGCGTCGACGACGACGCGAGCACGAGCTCGGTCAGCTCCTCGGCAGACTCGCAGTCGCGCGCGTCGTAGGGGCGCGGCGAGAAGCCGAGGCGCTGCGGGAAGGTCGGGTGCACCATCGTCGGGCGCACCGCCTTCTCGAGCTGGTAGGCGCCGAGCCCGAGCGCGACCCCGACCACGCTCGGGAGCGCGCGCGGGAACGCCGCGCAGAGAAAACGAATCGGAAAGGGCTGCGCGCGCACGCGCTCGAGCCCGCCGTCGGCGAGCGCGTGCAGCAAGGTCGCGCGGTAGATGTCGTGGTGGGGGAACGGCCGTTTGCCTTCGAGCACCCGCGACCACTGCACGTGACCCTTCACGCCCTGACGGCGCTCCGCGAAGAATACGCGCGCGCGCTCGATGTGGCCGGAGAAGAGCAACACCGCCATCGCCGCGCCGGCGCTGCAGCCCGCGACGCCGCCGACCCGCGGGAGGATCGTGTCGCCCCAACGTTCGAGCAGGCCGAGCTGATAGAAGGCGCGGCTCCCGCCGCCGGCGAAGGTGAGCCCGAGGTCGCGCTGCGTCATGCGCGCGGACGGTAGTACAGGTGTGCGGAAGTTCGAGCCGGACGCGAGATCCGGACCGCTCCGGCATGAGACTCGGTCATTCGCTCAAGTGCTCCGCGAGCCGCGCGGGCGCGACCGGCTTGTACAGGACGGGCAGCCCGCTCTCGTGCAGCGCGCGCACGTCGAGGGTCGCGGTGTCCCCGGTGATCAGCACGACCCGCACCTCGGGCGCGCTCGCGCGCACGTGATCGAGCAGCGAACGACCGGACTCGCCGGGAAGCCGATGATCCGAGATCACCGCGAAGGGGCGATCGAGGGTCGCGAGGTAGTCGCGCGCTTCTTCGGCGCTCGTCGCGGTCACCACCTCGAAGCCGTGCGCTTCGAGCAAGCGTGCGAGCGCGACGCGCGCGAGCTCGTCGTCGTCGACGATCACCACCAGCCGACCGTCACCACGGAGGCGAGTGGTCGAGGCGACGATGGGCGGTGCCTCTTCCGCGCGTGGAAGATCGATCCAGAACACCGAGCCGCGACCCGGGACCGAGCGCAGCGCCACGTCCGTGTCGAGCAGGCGGGCCATGCGGCGTGCGATCGAGAGCCCGAGGCCGAGCCCCTCGCCCCCTTCGCGCGGGTCCTCGTGATGACGCGCGAGCTCGTCGAAGATGCGCTCCTGCGCGCTCGGCTCGATGCCGAGGCCAGTGTCGAAGACCGCGATGCGGACACGATCGACACGACGGCGCGCGGCCACCAAGACCCCGCCGCGCGTCGTGTAGCGGAGCGCGTTCGCCACGAGGTTGCGGACGATGCGGAGCACGAGCTCCGGATCGGACCGCACCGCCGAGGTGGTCGGTCGCACGCGCAGGGAGAGCCCGAGCTCCTCCGCGCGTGGTTGCGCTTCGACCTCGATCGCGTCGAAGAGCGTCGCGACCGAGAACACGCGCGGGCGTGGCACCCAGACGCGCGCGTCGAGCTTCGAGACGTCGAGGAGCCCGTCGAGGAGCGCACGGATCGCCCCGCTGGTGCGGTCGATTCGGTGTACGAGCGACTGCGTCGGTGGGCTCAGCGGCTCCGCCTTGAGCGCCTCGAGGAAGAGCCCGAGCGCGTGCAGCGGCTGGCGGACGTCGTGGCTCGCCGCCGCGAGGAAGCGCGCTTTGTCGGCGGCGGCGTCCTCGGCTTCGGCGCGCGCGACCTCCGCGCGATCGCGCTCCGAGCGCAGGCGATCGAGGAGCTCGAGGTTCTCGAAGCGCAGCCGGAGCGATTCGCGGAAGGTGCGCAGGTTGTAGACCGACGAGCCGCGCCGAAGCTCAGCAATCCGTTCGGTCGAAGCCCCGGCGGCAGGGTCCCGAGGAGCGAGAGCGTCCCCGACGCGCGCTCGACCGTCCCGCCGAGCGTCACGATCACGTCTTGCGAGTGCACGCGCGGTCCCGCGAGGCCGGTGCTCGCCGCGGGGGCGCGCACGTTCGACGCGAGGGCGAGGCTCGCCGTGCGGGGAGGCGCCAGGATCAGCGCCGACGGGCGTTCGGTCGGTGGATCGTACGCGCCGTTGAAGCGACGATCTTCGTCGGCCGGGATGATCACGATGTTGGTGCCTGGCCACTTCCACTCGCGCACGGCGGCCTCGATGCCGGCCGAGTCGACGGTGAGGTCGACCGAGTAGCTGTCGCCGAAGCTCTGGCTCCGGCCCGCGATCGCGCCCCTCGCGGACCAACGCAGCCGGCCGCTCGTGTCGAGGCTCCACGACGACTCGGAGAACCGCGCCTGCAGGGTGCCGGTGAGCGTGATCGAGGCGCTCGCCTGCAGGGTCGCGACGTCGACGCCGGGGAGATCGATCGTCTGCGAGATCTCGATCTCGGGCAACGAGAAGCTCGTCGGCGGCGAGGTGAACGTGTGATCGATCGCGAAGCGTTGGTCGCGGAGCTCGACGTAGCCGCGGAAGCGAAGCGAGGGTGTCTCGCTCAGCACGAGCTCGAGCGATCCGTTCGAGATCGTCTTGTTCCCGATCCGGAGGGCGGACGAGGAGCGCAGGCGGAGCGCGCGACCGTCGACGGTGCCACGGAGCTCCACGTCACTGCCGAGGAAGTCGATCGTGCCGCGCACCGAGACGCCGCTGCCGCCGAACGAGATCGACGCGTTCGCGAGCGGGAACACGCCGGCCGTCTCGTTGGCGGCGGTGAGGCGAACCATCGAGGCGGTGCCGCACGCGGCGGCGTCGAAGCGGAAACCCGCCGAGCCGGGATCGAGGAAACGTAGGGGAGTGCTCGCGAGCGCGTCGCGGAGCGGCGCTTGTTGAACGGAGTCGATGCGGGCGAGCACACGTCCCGCCTCGCCGCACTGCGAGGTCGCGGAGGGGTCGTAGTAGAAGAAGCCTCGTCCGACCTCGATGCTCTGGCCGAGGCCGACGTCGTCGATCGTGAGGTTCACGTCGTTGCCGCCGAAGCGCGTGTCGGCGAACGACTCGAAGTAGCGCCCGTCGCGATCGCCGTCGAAGTCGATCGCGAGGCCGCCGCCGATCGAGATCGGGATGGGCTTGCGCTTGCGGGGCGGTTGCTGCGCGTTGCTCGGAGCGCTGGACGAGCTCTGCGAACCGCTCGAGTTGGCGTTGGAGGCGTTGGCGTCGTCGCCGCTGAAGAGGCTGAGCGTGCCCTGCGCGGCGACCGTCGGTTGCATGACGACCGACATGGGATTGCCGGTCGGGGTGGTGCGGAACGATCCGAGGCTCAGGCTCGTGCTCGCGCCGAGCTGGAAGAGCACGGAGCCGTCGGTGACGGTCTGCGAGGTGAGCAGCGCGGTGAAGCCGCCTCCGAGGTAGAAGACGAGGTTGTTCGGCGAGCGAGGGTCGATGCCGACCAGGAGCTGCGAGGAGAGACCTTCGGCCGGCGTGGGCACGGGGATCTCGGCCGTGGTGCCGGGCACGCGCATCGTCGTGCTGCCCTCGAAGGCGGCAGATCCAGCCGGTCTCCTTTCGCACGGTGTGCGAGCCGACCGCGAACGAGCGACCGGAGAGCGCGCTGCCTCGACCGAGCTTCAGGGTCACGCGCGGACCGCGGATCGCGAGACCCGAGAGCGGGCCGTTCGTGCCCTCGAACCCGAGGCCCACCGTGCCGTCGATCGCGGGGTCCCGGCCGACGCTCAGGCTCAAGGAGGAGCCGGGCGTGATCGCGAAGCGCAGCTCTCCCGGGAAACGGAGCTCGACGGGCTCGGCCTCCGTGGAGCCGACGGTGAACCCGCGCGCGGTCGTGGTCCACGCGCCGCCCACGACGCACACACCGCTCTGCCCGAGGCAGAACGCGCGCTTCCCGTCGACCGTGGTCTCCTGAGCCTCCGCCGAGTTCGACCCCGCGATCGCGAACGCGGCGAGCGCGACCAGCCCGAGCGTTACCCCCCGCCGATGCTACTTCATGACGCCTCCCCCCGCGAACCCGCGGCGCCTCCAGCGACGACGACTACACCGCGGCGATTCGCCCACGGTGAACTTTCGCGTCCCTGCGGCTACGACATCGCGCTTAGTCCGATGCGCCGAGGCCGGGGGTGCGCGAAAATGAGCCAATCGATGAATCTCGGCGCGAAGCGGCACGTCGAGGCGCGAGTTGACGCGTACACGTCGACCCACGGGGCTTGGATGCGACTTCTTCTCTGGTTCACCCTGGCGTCATGGTCCTTCCCCGTGACCGCTCAGGTCTCGAGCGAACGAGACTCGACCACGGAAACCGCGGCCGCCACCGCGTCGAGCGCGCGGGCGTCGGCGGAGTCGGTTCCGCCCCCGCCCACGGCCCCATCCACCGTCGAGGGCCCTCGAGAGCTCTTTCGTTTCGGTGACGTCGCCCCAGCAGGGCTCGGGGAGGCGTTGTGGGCTCAGGATCGAGACGCCGCCCTCGCCGCGATCGAGGCCGCGTCGACCCCCATCAGCGTTGGCGTCGCCTGCGCGGAGGCGGTGCTTCGTGACCTCGAGCTCGCGGCCGAGTACCTCCCGCGCCAGCGTCCGGTCGACCGCTTGAGCGCGCGTCTCCTTGTCGATACCCGTGAGCGCGTGACCCGAACGTTCGAGCGCACGCTGCGGGCTCACCGTCGCTGCCTCGCCGCGGGTTTCACGGTCGAGCCGAGCACCGTGGTCGTTCCGAGCGGCCCGGTGCGTATCGAGCTCGAGCACGAGCTCCAGAACCTCGCACTGCGCGAAGGCGAGCTCTCGCGGCTCGCACCCCAGATCGCGTCCGACGACCTCGTCCAAGCCCACGCGGGGCTGGCCGCCGCGCTCGGTATCGACCTCGATTCGAGCTCACCAAACACTGGACCAAGCGCAGAGGGGCTCGCGCCTCCGATGACCGACGCACGTGATCCCGACGCACGCGACGTGTCTCACGCGTGGAACGTCGCGTCGGCCTTCTACGTGGCGAGCCACGGTCGCCTCCCGATCCCTGACGAACGAAAGGTCGAGCCCAACTGGCGGCTCACCCCGCTCCTCGTCGGCGCGATGGAGTTCGTGCTCGGGCTGGCGCTGATCCCGGCGACCGCACGATCCAACGGTGGGCTGTTGGACGACGGGCGGGTGCGGCTCGGGCTGGTCGGGCTCGCGGTCGGAGGTGTCGTCTCGTTGATTCTCTTCCCGACCTGGCTGGAGCGCGATCGGCGCGGTCGTGTGCTCGCGGGTGGGCTCGCGGTGCTCGCGTCGCTCGGCCTCGGGCTCGGTACCGCGCTCGCCGACGTGCGTCCGCGGTTGCGCGCGTTCGGAATCACGCTCGCTACCACGACCGTGATCGACGTCGCGTTCTGGGTCGGCGGAGCCGTGATTCAACGGCGCTGGCGACCGAACGCGTCCGTCTCGCGCCAACACGCCGTCGTCGGGGGGACCTACGTGTTTTGAGCCGCCATCCGTGAAGCGAAGCCCCTCGAGACGAAGAGCGCACGAGTCGAAGGCGGCTCCAAAACATCAGATGTGCGCGTGCAGTCGATGCTCCTCGGTCGGCCGGGTCGGTTGGGTTGGCCGGCGGCCGCCGAAGCATCGACGCGAGGGTTCGGGACAGACCTCAGCGCATCGTGAGGAAGTACGCCGCGGCACCGCCCGCTCCGAGGAGCAGGAGCACCACGAGCGCGATCACGGCGCCGGAGCCGCCCTTCTTCTCGGGCGTCTCCGGGACCGCCGGGAGCGCGTCGACCTGCACCTCGCGGGGCGGGTTCGGTCGCGGAGGCGTCGGACGCGGCGCGGTCGGCGGCGGTGGGTTCGAGCCGAGATCGGGGTCCGCTTCGAGTTCGCCTGCCAGGCCTTCGAGGCCCGACTCGCGCCAGCCGTGGTCGGAGCCGGTGGTGTTCTTCTCGAGGCCGGCTCCGAGCGCGGCGTCCACCTCGGCGTCGTCGGAGAACCAATCCGCCGGGTTCTCGAAGAGCCCCGCGTCGAGTGGCTGCGCGCCCTCGTCCCCACCCACGCCGATCGGCTGTGCGGCCGCGAAGTCGTCGAGGGAGGTGAAGCGGAGCAGCTCTTCCTGGATCAGCTTGTCGATGATCGACTGCTGCCCCGCCTGCACGGTGCTGGCCTCGGGCTTCTCCTGCGCGAGCACCGCCTTCACGAGGTTCGCGATGTCGTAGCTCGTGACCTTGAGCTGGTGGCTGAAGAGGTAGCCCGCCAGCGCGTCGCCCATCTCGCGCGCGCTCTGGTACCGCTCGCGGGGATCGCGCGCGAGCGCCTTGCCGAGCACCTTCTCGAACTCCGCGTCGACCTCGGGGTTCAAGCGGCTGAGGCTCGGCACCTGCGCCTGCTGCACGAGCTTGACCGTCTGGTAGTCGGTCTCGCCGAGGAAGAGCCGCCGCCCGGCGAGCATCTCCCAGAGCACGATGCCCATCGCGAAGAGATCCGCGCGCGCATCGACGTTCTCGCCCTGCGCAGCTTCGGGCGCGAGGTAGCTGAACTTGCCCTTCACGACGCCGGGGTCGGTCTTCTCGAGCTGCGTCGAGGCCTTCGCGAGGCCGAAGTCCGTGACCTTCACCTCGCCGCGCTTGCTGATGAGGATGTTCGGCGGCGAGACGTCGCGGTGGACGATGTTGAGCAGCTTGCCCGCGTCGTCCTCGAGCTCGTGCGCGAAGGAGAGGCCGCGGCAGGCCTCCATGCAGAGGTAGATCGCCTCCTTGAGCGGGAACGGGCGGCCTTGCTGACGGAGGGTCTCGATGATCTTCTTGAGGTTCGCGCCCTCCACGTACTCCATCACGATGAAGAACGTGCCGTCGGCCGCGCCGATGTCGGTGACGCTGACGATGTTCGCGTGCGTGAGGCGCGCGCCGAGGCGGGCCTCGTCGAGGAACATCCCGATGAAGTTCTGGTTCTGCGCGAGGTGCGGCAGAACGCGCTTGATCGCGACCTTCTTCTTGAACCCCTGGACGCTCTGCGCCTCGCCGATGAACACCTCGGCCATGCCGCCGGCTTCGAGGCGCTTGATGACGCGGTATCGTTGTTCGGCCATCGGTTGGGGCGAGCTCGGTTTCGCGCGAAGGTCGGAGGTCGCGCGGAGGGCGCAGGGAGGCGCGCGTGGGGTCCGCGCCCGTTGCGGACGACGGGTGCGGACGAAGGATCGGTCGCGCGCCCGAGCGGCGGACACGCGGGGCCGATCATGCGCGTCGACCCCTCGCCACGTCAAGGTTCGGGCCGACGCGCAAACGATCGCGACCATTGACACTTTCGGTGCGCGCTGCTCGACTGCCGCCGGTGAGCCAGACGTCTCGGCCCGAGGGAAGACCGGTCCGCATCGCGCCCTCGATCCTCTCGGCGGACTTCGGTCGTCTCGCGCACGAGATCGAGACGGTCGAAGCGGCGGGCGCGGATTGGATCCACGTCGACGTGATGGACGGGCGCTTCGTCCCGAACCTCACCATCGGACCGCCCGTGGTGGCCGCGGTGCGCCGCGCGGCGAAGACGACCGTCGACGTGCACCTGATGATCGTGGAGCCCGAGCGCTACGTGGAGGCGTTCGCGAAGGCCGGCTCGGACGTGATCACGATCCACGCAGAGGCCACCGCCCACCTGCAGCGCGCGCTCGCGCAGATCCGCGAGCTCGGCAAACGCGCGGGCGTGAGCCTGAACCCGCACACCCCCGAGGACGTGCTCCGCTACGTGCTGCCCTACGTGGATCTCGTGCTGGTGATGAGCGTGAACCCCGGCTTCGGTGGGCAAGCCTTCCTTCCGGACGTGCTCCCGAAGATCGAGCGGATCCGCGCGATGATCGACGCGAGCGGTCACGCGATCGATCTGGAGGTCGACGGTGGCGTCGCGCCCGGCACCGCGCGGCGCGTGGTGGAGGCCGGCGCGGACGTGCTCGTGGCGGGCAGCGCCGTCTTCGGCAAGGGCGGCGGCAGCCGCGACGATTACGCGCGCGCGATCGCGGCGATCCGACAGGACGTCGCTCGTTGACGCGTCGCGCACTTTCTTCGATTGACTTGGTTCGGTCGCCGGATGGCGACGCTCACGTGACGTCGGGTCGCTCGGCCTGGCGGCCGGCTCCAAAAACGTCAACTCCTCGCTCCGCTTTCGGTTTCTTCGAGGGTCTGTCGCCAGACCCTCCCCCACGGGGCAAAGCCCCGAGGGGCCCCCTCCCACGAGCCTAGAGGTAAACTTTGAGCGACAACCCTGGTTTGACGACGATCTTCGTCGACGAAAAAGCGACGAAACGTCGTTTGAAGCGCGCGAAGCTGCTCGTGGTCGACGGCCCCGACCGCGGCAAGGAGCTCGTGATCGAGCGCGAGCGCGTGACGCTCGGGCGCAGCGTGATCTGCGACCTCGTGCTCGCCGACAAGGCCGTCTCGGGCACCCACGCGGAGGTCATCGCGACCGAGCGTGGCTTCATCCTGAAGGACCTCGAGTCCACCAACGGCACCAAGGTCGGCGACCTGCGGGTGCGCGAGGTCTGGATCAAGCCGGGCCAGACCTTCACGGTCGGACAGACGCGGATCCAGTTCGAGCCCCAGCAGGGCGAGGTGGAGATCGAGCTGTCGAAGAAGGACCGCTTCTTCGACCTCGTCGGCAAGAGCGTGCGGATGCGCGAGATCTTCGCGGTGCTGGAGAAGGTCGCCGCGGCGGACCTCACGGTGCTGATCCGCGGCGAGACCGGCACCGGCAAGGAGCTCGTGGCGCGCGCGATCCATCAGGCGTCGCCGCGGCGCGAGAACCCGCTCGTGGTGCAGGATTGCTCGGCCATCCCGAAGGACCTCATCGAGAGCACGCTCTTCGGACACGAGCGCGGCGCGTTCACGGGCGCGACGGATCGGCACAAGGGGAGCTTCGAGCAGGCGGAGGGCGGCACGATCTTCCTCGACGAGATCGGCGAGCTCGATCTCTCGCTGCAGCCGAAGCTGCTGCGCGTGCTGGAGAACCGCGAGATCAAACGTGTCGGGGGCGACAAGACGATCCCGGTTCATTGCCGAGTGGTCGCCGCGACCAACCGCGATCTGCGGCAGATGGTGAACGAAGGCACCTTCCGCGAGGATCTCTACTACCGCCTCTCGGTCGTGCAGGTGGAGCTGCCTTCGCTGCGCGAGCGCCCGGAGGACGTGCCGCTGCTGGTCGACTCGTTCCTGGAGGACTTCGCGCGGCGTTGTTATCCGGACGATTCGGGCAAGCGCTTCACGGTGCAGCCGGACGCGATGACGCGGCTCAAGAGCTACCCCTGGCCGGGCAACATCCGCGAGCTGAAGAACACCATCGAGCGCGCGGCCGCGATGGCGGACTCGCTCGATCTCGGGGTGCGCGACCTGCTGCCGAGCTCTCAGAAGACGCCCGCGCAACCGCTGCCGGGCGGCACGGCCGAGCAGTTCGTGGAGGACGATCTGCCGTTCAAGGAGGCCAAGCAGAAGGTGCTCGACGCCTTCGAGGCGGCGTACCTGAAGGCGCTGCTCGACAAGCACGGCGGCAACATCACGCGCTCCGCGCAGGCGGCGGGACTGACGCGTTATCACCTGCGTGAGCTCGCGAAGCGGTACGGCATCCGCGGGAGCGACTGATGCCCGCGCTCGAAGGACGCGGTCGCACCTCTCGCGCCCCGCTGCGCGTGTTGATCGTCGGCGCGGGCGCCGTGGGACAGGTCTACGGCCACTACCTGCAGCGCGGCGGGGCGCACGTCGCGTTCTTCGTGCGACCGAAGCACCGCGCGGAGGCCTCGGACGAGCTGCGGCTCTACCTCATGCGCGGCAAGCGCGGGCGCGAGCTGCACACCTGGCGCGCGGACGAGGTGCTTTGCGACCCGGAGCGCGCGGCAGCGCGGGGCTTCGATCAGATCTGGCTCTGCATCTCGACCGCGGCGCTCGAGCGCAGCCTCGAGGCGAAGGACGAGCTGGCGACGCTGCTCGAGAAGACGGCCGGTACGACGGTGGTGTCGATGGGGCCGGGGCTCCACCTGAAGAAGCTGCTCGCGCCCTACGTGCCGGAGCGACGCCGGGTGGACGGCGGCATCACGATGGTGAGCTACCAGGCGCCGCTCGTGGAGGGCGAGGTCGATGCACCGGGGATCGCGGCGTATCTGCCCGGCCCGTCGCCGTTCTCGGGCGCGGAGGCGCAGCGGGTGGTGGACGCGCTGCGGCGCGGCGGTGCGCCCGCGAAGGTGCATCCGGACACCGGCGCGCTCATGGCCTACGGCTCGGCGACCTTGATGCCGACGATGGCGGCGCTCGAAGGCGCGGGCTGGGAGCTCGCGGGGATGCGGAAGGGTCCGTGGGCGAAGCTGGCCGCAGACGCGTCCGCCGAGGCGCGCGCGATCGTGGCCGCGCAGGTGGACGCTTCGCCGCCCTTCGGGGTGGGCTTCGTGACCGCGTCGACCCTGAAGCTCGCGAGCTGGATGGCGCCGAAGATCGCGCCTTTCGAGGTCGAGATCTACCTGCAATACCACTTCACGAAGGTCCGCGACCAAACCGAGAGGTTGCTCGCGCGTTACGTGGAAGAGGGCGAAGCGCTGGGGCTCCCGCACCGGGCGCTCTCGGAGCTGCGGGCGCGTGTGTTCGGCTGAGCGCCGTCGACGCGCGTGTTCGGCTGAGCGCCCTGGCCACGGGCGGCTCGAACGAGCCGATGCGTGTGGACCACGCGTGTGACGAGCGACGGCGGGGCGCGGTACGTCGAACGACGGATACGAAAAAGCCCCTCGAGATCGGGGCTTTTCGTTCGAAGCGACCGCGCCGCAGCGCGTTCGGCGTGCTCACTTCCGGGGAGCCGCGCTCAGCGCTTCCCCTTGAGCAGGTCGCCGAGGGTGCCCATCTTCTGGCCCTTCGCGCCCTTCGCGTAGGACTCGAAGACCGAGCGCTCCTCGTCTTCCTTGATCGCCTTCACGGAGAGCTCGAGCTTGTCGCCCGCGCTGACGATCTTCGCGGAGAGCTCGGTGCCGATCGGGAACGTGCGTTTGACGTCCGCGCCCTGGGCGAGGCCGAGCTCGCGCTCGCGGATGAGACCGCGGCCCGCGCGACCCGCGGTGCCTTCGATTTGAACGAACACGCCGAAGCGCTCGATGGCCTCGACGGTGCACTTCACGATCGCGCCCACGGTGAGGCCGCCGCCGCCGATCGCTTCGCCCACGCTCGCGCCCTTGGGGGCGGGCGCGAGGCCGATGCGCTGACGCTCGCGGTCGACGTTGCGCACGACCACGAGCACCGCGTCGCCAGCGTTGAGCATGGTGCTCGGGTGGCGGTTGCCCGCGCCGAGCTCCGAGACGTGCAGCAGGCCCTCGATGCCGGGCGCGATCTGCACGAACGCGCCGAAGTCCATGAGCTTGACGACCTTGCCCGCGACCACGCGGCCGATGGGCGCGATCTCGTCGATCGCGTCCCAGGGGTCGGCGGCGAGCGCCTTGAGCGAGAGCGTGATCTTGGTCTTGTCGCCGTTGCGATCGATGTCGAGGACGCGGACCTCGACGTGATCGCCGGTCGAGACGACCTGCTCGGGGCGGCGGCGATCGTGGGTGAGCTCGCGGGTCGGGATGAGGCCTTCGACGCCGCCGATGTCGACGAACGCGCCGAACTCGAGGACCTTCGTGACCTGGCCGCGAAGGCGCGCGCCGAGCTGGATGGACGCGAGCAGCGCGTCGCGCTGGACCGCTTGCTCGGCCTCGAGGATCGCGCGACGCGAGACGATCACGTCGCGATCGCCGCGGAGCTCGACCACGCGGAAGGGCAGCGTCTGCAGGAGGTACGGCGTCGCGTCCATCACGCGGCGCGTGTCGATCATGCCCATCGGGCAGAACGCGCGGGTGCCGCCGAGATCGACCGTGAGGCCACCTTTCACGACTCCCGTGACCTTGCCTTCGATGGGCGTCTGCTCGGCGAGCGCGGTCTCGAGCTGCTCGCGCGTCATGCCCATGCCGACGAGGCGACGGCCGAGCTCGATCGAGGTGCCCTCGATCTTGGTGATGAAGCCTTCGAGCGTGTCGCCCACCGCGACCTTCAGCTCGCCGTTCGGCGCGGTGAGCGCGAGCTTCGGGAAGAAGCCCTGCTGGCCTTCGAGCTCGACGAAGACGCCTTCGGCGCCGACGAGGACGACCTGACCCTTCACGGCTTCGCCGACGCGGTAGCGACGACGGGTCGGCGTGGCGCCGCCGGAGGACTCGAACATGTCCGCGAAGGACGACGACTTCTGCTGCTCGCTCATCTTCTCGCTCATCGAAGGGGGAGCGGCGCATTACCACGCGGCGTGCACCCGAGCGAGGGGCCGCGCCGCGGATCGCGTGAGGAAGGGCGCGCGATGGGCGGGAGCGTCGGCGATCGGGCGGGAGCGTGCTCGCGGATGCGGTCGCGCGCCCGTTGAACCCACGCGTCAGGCACGTATGCTCGCGGCGCCCCGCCCGACCGCTCGCCTTCGCGAGCCTCGGCGACGCGGCCGGAGGAACGACGATGAAGCTCGACGGTCTGGATGCGAACGAAGCGGCGTGTTTCATGGGCTTCTTGCGCGAGGTCGTGCAGGCGGACGGCGAGTACAGCGTCGAGGAGCAGGCCAAGATGGCCGAGCTCCGCAAGGAGATGGGCGGCGAGAAGTTCGACCGCGCGATCGCCGACGCGAAGGCGTTCAAGAGCCGCGCGGAGCTTCAGGCGTGCGCGAAGGCGGTGTCGCGGGTCGACGCGCAGAAGCTGATCTTGAACACGCTGGTGCGCGTCGCGGCGGTGGACGGGATCGAAGAGGACGAGACGCGCCCGATGAAGTGGCTCGTGAAGCAGTGGGGCGTGAGCCCGGGCTGAACGGCTCGAGCACGAATCGTTCGCGTCGATTCGTGCTCTTCCGAGCTGCCGCCTTCGAGGCGAGCTCCATCGCCGAATCGATGTGAGTGGGCCCTCAGGGAGCCACGGTCGGCTCGAGCACCGTGCAGTGCAGCACCGCGGACGCGATGCGCTCGACCGGCTGCGGTGGATCGAGGGTGCAGGAGCGGAGCGGGCCCGCGGGGCCGTGGAGCACGAACGATCGGACCGCCCCCGCGTCGTCGTGCTCGAAGGTCGTGCGCGCGCGGCCTTCGAGCGCGATCTGCGCGACCACCCGATCGCCGGCGCACGCGCAGACGGATCGTTCGAGCGACTCGAGCGCTTCGGGGCAAGCGCAGCTCGCGGCGCCTTCGGGCAAGGTGTGGGCGCGCAGCTCGCGGACGCCGAGCCCGAGCACGAGGAGCTGAGCGGCGGCGATCGCGACACCGAGCCCGAGGAGAGACAGCGCGGCGCGACGCCGCGTCGTCCAGAAGAACAGGCACGCGCCGAGGATCGCGCAGAGCACGAGCGCGACCAGCGCGACGAGCTGGCCGACCTCGGCGAAGAGCATTTGCAGCGGCGCACCGAACGCGACGTCGAGCTCTTCCAGCAGCGGAGAGAGCGCGTCGCGCTCGGGGAGCGCCCATCCGTAGAGCGCCCACGGGACGAGGCCGCACAGGAGGCCGCTCGACGCGAGCAGCAGCGACGCGCGCGGGTCGAGGGCGGGACGCGTGGGGGAGTCGGACATCGGCGGCAGAGGTACACGAAGCGCGCGCGCGCGACGAGAGACCTGCGAGGCCGATGAACGGACCGAGCCCGTGAACGTGGAGCGAAAGCGTCGAACCGCGTGACCGAGTCGCACCCGAACACGCGAAGTCGCCAAGCCGTCCGCGATGGGTGATGCTCGATCGCAGGGGTGAATCCGATGCAACGAACGATCACGATCGCGCTGGTGTGCGCGTTGGGGTGTGGCGGCGGAGGGCAGAGCGAAGAGGGCGTGGGCTCGGCCTCGACCACGGGCGACGAAGAAGAGGTCGCGCGGCCGGCGCCGATCGAGGAGCCGATCGAAGAAGAGGAGCCGGAGGTGGCCGAGGTGGCCGAGGTGGCCGAGGTGGGCGAAGGGCAGGTTCGGATCGTCTTGAAGGTCGGCAACGAGACGGCCGCGGGTCGCGTGCAGCTCCTCGACGAAAGCGGCGCCGTGGCCGCGGAGGGCGGCGCGGGAGAGAGCTTCACGCTGCCGGAGGGCCGCTACCGCGTGGTGGCCACGCTCGACCCGGGTGCGCTCGCGGGCGCCACGCCGCGCGAGGACGCGCTCTTCGTCGAGGCCGGCCCGAGCGAGCGCACGATCACGTGGGAGGTCACCCGCGTGCGCTTCGCGGTGCGGCGGCGCGGCCAGCCGGTGTCGCGCTGGCGCATCGTCG
>Ga0075012_10003446_pt1 | contig 15050 bp, 8 predicted proteins | sample All_14_2_FD_71474 | JGI IMG/M metagenome (GOLD analysis project Ga0075012, IMG submission 71474) | Freshwater microbial communities in response to fracking from Pennsylvania, USA - Allegheny Zone_MetaG_DW_15 | ecosystem: Environmental > Aquatic > Deep subsurface > Groundwater > Drilled... | reverse complement strand
CCTCCGAGGGGGACGATCCGAGGGATTCCAATTCCACCGGGACCTTCAGGTGGAGTCCCTCGAAGTCGATGGCGGGATTGGGGGTTTCGAAATGGAGGTTGGGGGGGACGCGGCGGTGGTAAAGGACGAGGGCGGCCTTGATGAGGCCCGCGATCCCCGCGGCGGACTCGAGGTGGCCGACGTTGGTTTTGACGGAACCGACCAGAAGGGGTTTTTCCGCCGTGTGGGCCCGGCCGAATGTATTGCCGATAGCGTTGGCCTCGATGGGATCGCCGACCGCGGTGCCGGTTCCGTGCGCCTCCACATAATCCACCCGGCCCGGTTCGATCCCGGCGCGGCGACAGGTTTGGAGGATCAGGGCTTCCTGGGCCTCGCGGTCGGGCATCGCGATGGCGGGGGTGTAGCCATCCTGGTTGGCCCCGGTGGCGCGGATGCAGGCGTAGATGCGGTCGCCGTCGGCCCGTGCGCGGGAAAGGGTCTTGAGCAGGACCATGCCCACGCCTTCGGCCCGGACGAAGCCGTCGGCCTTGGCGTCATAAGTCTGGCAGCGTCCCACGTGGGAAAGGGCGGCCATGTAACTGAACGAAAGCCAGATGAGTGGATTGGCGATGGTGTTGACGCCGCCGGCGAGGGCCGCGGAGGTTTCGCCGGACCAGATGCTCTGGCAGGCGAGGTGGAGGGCGATGAGGGAGGAGGAGCATGCGGTGTCGACCGACATGCTAGGTCCCTTGAGGTTGAGCAGGTGGGAGATGCGGTTGGCCGCGATGGAGGATGCGCCTCCGGTGGCGGAGAAGGGGCTGGAGGCCTGGTAATCCGAGGGGGAGGCGTGCATGACCAGGTGGTCATTGGTTGAGATGCCGACATAGACGCCGAGCGGGGCCCGGTCGGCCCGGCTGAGCGGAAGGCCGGCATCTTCCAAGGCATGCCAGGAAGCCTCGAGCAAAAGGCGCTGCTGGGGGTCCATCGATTCGGCTTCCGATGGGGAAAGGCCGAAGAACAACGGGTCGAAGTGGTAGACATCAGGGATGAATCCGCCCCATTTGGAGGGAGTTTTGCCGGCAAGATTGGGGACCGGGTCGTAAAAGCGCGAGATATCCCAGCGGTCGGGGGGGATTTCGGTCACCGCATCGGTGCGGTCGCACATCAACTTCCAGAATGAACCCACATCATGGGCACCACCCGGGAGCCGGAGCCCAATCCCGACAATGGCGATCGGCTCCGGGGGGATCGGATGGCTGGAATTGCCGTTGAGGGAGGCGGAAGACATTATATTAATTTGAAAGTAAGAGGAATAGAATTACTCATTCTTGAACCGGGGTGCAAGCGCGAGAAGTGCCGGAGTGAGAAAAAGGTCGGCCAGGATCGCTGAAAGCATCGCCCAAGTGGCCAACATGCCAAATTGGCGCACGGATTCGAACTCACCCAGGAAGAATACCGAGAAACCGATGGTATGGGCCAGCGCCGTGGTCAGAACCGGCCGGATTTCATGGGACAGGGTGCTGTGGATGGCGGCCAGTTTGGGACGGAATTTCCGCTCGCGGGTATAGCGGGCCATCATGTGGATGGTGTCGTCCACGGTCATGCCCAAGGCGATGACGGACACGGGGAAGGTGGCCGTGCTCAGGGGGATATCGGCCCAGGCCATCAACCCGAAGTTGAGGATGATCGGGACGATGTTGGGGATCATCACCAGCCCGGCAATGAAGGGGGACCGGAAGAATACCGCGATCACGATGAATATGGTTGCGGCAAGAGTGACCAGATTGAACAGGACCTCGCGGCTCATGGTGTCGGAGGCCCGGGCGACCAGGACGGTTTCACCACTGACCTGGACGGACATCGCGGGGTCGAGGTTTTTACGGGCAAAGTCGGTGATCCGGTCGGCGGCACCATTGATCTCGCGCGAACCGTTGAGGTTGGTCCGCAGAAGGAAACAGGCACGGGACTGGTCGAAGGAAAGGAAGCGGGACATATCCTCCGGGGAGAGCATGAGGAGGTACTGGGCAATGAGGTCGGCGGACCCGGGCAGGGTGTTGAAGGCCGGGTCGCCGTTGTTCATCTCCAGATGGAGTTTGCGCAGGAAAACCGGGTAGCCCATGACGTTGCCGGATATGGTTTCCAGGAAGGCGCGCAGGCGGTCGGCCTGCTGGAGGCTGTCCGGCTGGAGGAGTGCCCCGGGCTTGTGGGCATCGAGGGTCACCAGGAGGAGCGCGCCCCCGGCCAGGTGCTCGGTGAGATCGCTGTAGCGCATGCGGAGCGGGGATTCCTTGCGGAAAAATTCGCCGTAAGAGGTGTTGACCACGATGTATTTGCAGCCCCAGGTGGCGGCGCCGGTGAGGAGGGTGATCATGGCCACGACCAGGGCGGTGTGGCGGAAGGTGATATGGAGGATGATGCCCCGGAGGCGATGCAGGATGTGTTCCTCGGTGTGGCTTTTGCGGAAGGTCTTCGGAACGGGCCAGTAGTGGAGGAGGGGCGGAACGAGGAGAAGGGTGATGAAGAAATTGTATGCGATGCCGAAAGATGCGGAGATCCCGAACTCGCGCAGGATCGGGATCGAATGGCCGCACAGGCTGAGGAAACCGAGGAAGGTCGTGATCGAGGTCATGGAAATGGCCGCTCCCATGCGGAGGGCCATCCTGCGCAGGGCCATGGCCTTCCGTCCGTGGAGGGCGATTTCATCGGCGTATTCCGAGATCATGTGGATGTCCTCGGTCGAACCGATGACGATCAGGAGGCTGGGTAGGATGGTGGTCAGGGGGTTGATCTGGTAACCCATCCAGCCCATGAACCCCAGGGTGCCGATGATGCTGAGGACCCCGGTCAGGATGGGGATGAGGAAGGCGATGGAAGAACCGTAGAAAAAATACAGGGCGCCGATGAGCGCAAGGGCGGCGAAGGGGGAAAGGGTGAAGAGGTCCTTGTGGATCGAGCGGATGATCTCCGTCTTGACGTAGGGACTACCGACTTGATAAATGACTGCGTCGGGACCGAGGGCGGCCTTTTCCCGCACGATGAGTTTTTCCATGCTGTCGACCAGGTGGCGGGCGAAGCCGTGGTCGTTGGCGCGGCTTTCGATGAAGAAGTGGAGGGCGGTGGTATCCCCTGTGGCATTGACGACCTCGCCGATGAGGACGGGATTGGCCAGGGCGTCGCGCCGGATGCGTGAGAGTTCCGCCGGGTCGGAGGGGACGGAGGGAAGCAGGGGGCTGGTGTCGAGTACGCCGTCGCGTCCGCGGAGGTTGTTGACCGTGGCCAGGCTGACCACGCGGGTCACGCCGTCGATGTCGCCGCCCTCCAGCGTCAACCGTTCGACCGCCTGAAGCACGTCCCGGCTGAAGACATCCGGCTTCCGGATGACCACCGTGAGGATGACATCCTCGCCGAAGGTTTCCCGTGTGGCGGCGTAGTGGGCCACGCCCGGGTCACCGGGGACGAGGAGGGCTTCGGAGGTGGTATCGACCGAGAGGCGCGTGAGGCCGGGGACGAAGGCAAGCACGCAGAGGGCGGCGAGACCGATGCAGGAGGCTGGATTCTTATTGATCCAGAGCAGGGCCAGGGTGATGGGAAGCGAGAGGATGCGCACGGATGGGATAAGCTGCTCAAGGCAGGGTCAGGGGCCGCGTGAGCGCCTGCTGGGTGAAGAGGGAGGAATCGATGGGGCCGCCGATGCGGCGTTCAAGGGTGTGCAGGATGGTGGAGGTGCCGGTCGAGGGACGCTTGATGGTGCCGGTGGTGGCGCGCCACCAGCGTCCGTCCACCTGGGTCCAGCCGGTGTATTCCCCGCTTTTGAGAAGTTTGTCGCCGCGGGCATAGAACTCGGATTTCACCGTGGTGTAGCGGTCCTGCCGGACCCAGAGAAGCCGCCGGGTGTAGCCGCTGTCGCGTTGTTCCCGTTCCGTCGAGGGCACGGCCTGGATGATCCAGCACGGGGCTCCGTCCACCTCGGCGGTGCCGTTGAGGGTGTATTCGTGGACGTCGAGATTTTCCGGGCGGAGGTCCTCGAAGGCGAGATCGGAGCCCATGAAGGGTTGTTTCTTGCCACCGCCGGTGATGCGCTTGGGATTGTGCGTGGCGGGCAGGAACAGCCACTGGTCGTCATCGGCATCGCCGGGCTGCTCCCAGGTCAGCAGGCCGGTGTTGCGGATGTCGGAAGGGGCGCCGAATTTCAACAGGGCGCGGACCGTCCCGTTCGCCTGCCGGGAGGCCCAGAGATGGAGTTCGCGTTCCTTTTTTGCACCGCCGGCGTCGAGCAAGACCATGGAGAAGCGCGAGTATTCCGCGGGCGACTCGTACCGTTTTTCCTGTTCGCGCATGATCTCCAGGGCGGTTTGCGCACGCAGGGGAGCCGTCCCGAAAGGGAGCCATCCGAGCACGAGTACAAAAAATATCTGCTGTTTCATGGTGGTCTGTATTAAGGCGGGGGCCCCGGTTCAAAAACTCAGGGTCAACGACGAGTAAACCCGGTCATTCTGGGCCCAACTGCCGAAGAACGTGTCTTTATCGCCCCAGAGCAAGTCTGCGCCGATTTTGCAATCGAGGCGATCAAAGAATTTCTTCGAGAGCGACAAACCGGTGGCGTAGTCCGCCCCGTTGAAGTTGTAGGCCCCGGAGATCTCGAACCGGGTTTCCTGGAGGAATTCGAGGCGGACTTTGCCGACGACCGAGTTGGTCAATCCGCGGTCGACGCCGCTGGAGAGGAAGATGCTGCCGTCGGGGCGCTTGTGGGTGACCTGTTCCCCGGCGTATTCCAGCACGAGGGTGGCACGGTCGAGGAAGGAGGGCAGGTTCCGGGTCCAGTTGTAGTTCAGGCCCGAGATGTAGGAGATATAATCGTCGTCCTGGATGTCTTCCACCGTGTGGTGGTACGCCGCCTCGCCGTGGAATTCGAAATCCTGCCAGGTGGTGGAGAAGGATCCCCCGGCCATGTGGAATTCCGGATAGGTCCGGGTCAGGCCGAGGGCGAATCCGGGAGCGAGCCCCCCGCGGTAAATGCCGTTGGGTTGGAAACCCCGGAAGTAGGCCAGGGAGAAATCCCAGCCTTGGACCAGGGAACTGGATTGGAGCCGCATGCCCGCCTGGAGGTTCGAAAGGGTGTTCCCGGGCAGTTCCCGGTCGGGATAGACGATCGGGGGCACAAACCCGATGGCTTCCTGCAGCCGCCGGCGCAGATCCGAGTCGTCCGGGAACCAACGGTCCGTGCTTTCGGGAACGCGTGAGGGGGTGAACCACGGAATGACGATGCTTTCCACCGATCCCCACTCGCCCGAGTAACGCAGTGCGGCCGAGGGAACGCCGATTTTGTAATTGTCGGGAACGATCAGGGAATCCCGGGGGTTGACGACATCCATGGGTTTGTACGCATCCGCCACACCCCATGTGTAGATCTGCTTCCCCACAGTGGCGGAAAATCCCCCGTGCGAGAATTCGAGGTAGGCTTCCTGGAAGGTGAACGCCGGGCGGGTTTCGTTCTGCTCCAGGAATTCAAAACGAGTGTCCACGAGGTTTCCGCTGTGCTGTTGCATGCGGGGGGTGAAAACATAAAGGAAATGGTCGTCGATCCGCCCGGTGATGTTCAGGTCGAGCACCGTCTCCAGGAAGTAATTGCCATTGGTATCGGTCTGGCTCCCGTGGAAATACTGGTCGTATCCGGCGAATAATTTACCTGTGAACGAAGGGGTGGGAAAAAGGGCCGGCTTTTCCGGTTCGGGGACGTTTTCTGCGGGACGGGTTTTCAGGTCGGGGGTGCGCGCCACAGGCCCGGGGGCCGGGGTTTCGGCCCCAAGCGGGAACGTTCCGAGAAAACTCAGAACGATCAGGCGGAATGTGGAGGGAAAAGACACAGAAGGTGGTTTTTTACATATAAAGCAGGAATAAGACAAGTATAAGCACCATTAAGGCCGGCATGAAAAAAGCAGCCAGAAGGGGTTCCGGGGTTTAGGTTGAATTCCAGATATGGATGAACTGAAGAATGGGGCAAAGAAGATGGCCGGGGAGTATCCTTGGTGGCTTGGCCGTATCTGGCATGGCATGACCCTGGGTGTCTGGTGGTCCATGCTGACGAGGCATGGATTCCGCGTCGCTCCCAACCGGGTGTGGCTGGCGGTGTCGGTCACCCTGGTGTCCCTCGGCAACAGCCTTCTGGCCGTTTATTCGGGGTGGCGCTGCCGGGCGCGTTTGCGGAACGTGGAACCCCACCCCGCTCCCCTGATCCTGATGGGCCATCCCCGCAGCGGAACCACCCTGCTGCATGAACTGATCGTCACCGACTCCCGGTGGGGCTACGCCGATACCTATCAATGCTTTGTGCCCTCGCACTGGCTTCGGAGCCGGGCCGTGGTCGTGGGATGGCTCGGCCGCCTGCTTCCCGCCGAGCGGCCGGAGGACGGGATGAAGGTCGGGCTGCACCTTCCGCAGGAGGACGAATTCGCCCTCATGAACCTCGGGGCCCCGTCCACCTATGAGGGGCTGGCCTTCCCCCGCGATACCCCGACGCCCTGGCAGGCGATTGATTTGGAAAAGGAGGACGCGGTCTTGCGGAAGCGCTGGCAGGACACCTTTGTGGAATTTTTGCGCGGACTGGCCGCAGTGGATCCCCGCCCGCCCGTTCTCAAGAGCCCCTTTCACATGACCCGTATCGGACTCATCCTGGAACGGTTCCCCGGGGCCCGATTTGTCCACATCCGGCGCAATCCCTACCAGGCCATTCCTTCGATGATCGGCCTGACACGCAAACTCTACGAAACACAGGGATTCCAGCCTCTGCCTGACGACATGCTGGGGGAAGCCCTGCAATTTTACCGGGAAATATTCGAAGTCTTCGACCGGGATCAATCCAAGTTGGAACCGGGCCGGATTCATGAACTGTCCTATGAGGACCTGATTGCCGATCCCGCGGGGGAAATGGGACGGCTCTATGCCGCACTGGGGTTGGAGGGATTTGATCCGGGGTCCCCGGCCCTCCGGCGACGCTTGGAAGAAATGAAGTCCTTCCGACCCGTCGGCCGCCGGACACCCCCGGTGGAGGACCTGGACAGCATGGACGCCTGTTTCGGGGAGCGTGCCCGCCGGTGGGGATACGTGCGACCCCGCGGGGCGGGGTAAATCCCGAATCCCAAAACCCAAATCCCAAAGGGGGGGGTGATTTGAAACGGCATTGCCAGGGGTGGGTTGGATGCTATAAGTTTCGCATGCGATTCGCCGCTCTCATCCTAATAACCCTTTTGCCGGGACTTGTCTCCCATGGGGTGGCGCAGTCTCAGTTTTTTGCCGTCTCTGCGAACATGGCCCTGGATTTGCCGGCCAGCGATACCGTCGGGGGAGTCAACAACCTCAAGAATACCCTGACCGTGGAGCGGTATACTTCAAACGCTGCCGGCGTGCCCTCGGGCAATGCACTGGGTTCGGGTACCGGTTTTGGGGGAAGCAAGCTGAACGCCGGTTCCGGCGTGACCTCGTTTTTGGTGGAAGTGAGTCCCACGGCGGGGTTGATTGTCCGCGGTATGAAGCAGGTTTCCGCGTCGTCCACCTCGGATAATTTGTCCATACCCAGTTTTGCAGTCAGTGGAGGGTTGCCCAACGTGAACATCAGTCTCGCCGGGTCGGGCCTGGGTGGATCGGCTGGCACGCCCTCGGATCTTTACGAGCCGGTGGCCAATGGCACCTTCGACGCCACGAAACACACCACCATTTTCAACCAGGGCACGAACGTCACGACCATTAGCAGTCTCTCCTCCTCAACCAGCACCAAGTATTTAAATCTGACCCCCTTGGTCTATCCCGGGGCGGGCACCGGAACCGTTGCCGTGACCCAAACCGGCAAGAGCGGGTTCAACCGCACCTATGCCATCAAGGTTTCCCAGCCGATCAATACTTCCCTTGTCGTGGATACCGTAAACGTAAACACAGGTTTTTGGGGGTACCAATATTTCAAATCCACCATGAACGTCCAGGGTTCTGTGGTCGGCACCGGCAGTGTGACCGTTGACGTCAAGCCCGCCCTGGAAGTCCAGGCTCCGGACATCGGCGGCACCCCGGTCAAGATCAAGGGCATCGTGGGGGATATGGTGAAGCTCATGGCCGGGGACACCCCTTCGGCTATTACCCGACAGGTCGGCTCCTACACCTTGGTCGCCGCGGAAACGACTGTGACGGACGCGGGTGCGGTGGGCAAAGCCAGGCAGTTCTATACCGTCGTCCCCGGACCCTGAACCGCCGGGCCCGGCGGTAAATCCCAAGGGGCCCAATCCCCAATCCAAGAGTCCATAGGGAAGCAGTGCTTCGCCCTCTGCCCTCATCCTTCCGACAGCGGTGCCCGGAAAAGGCGGGTCCGCCGACAGATGTCGATCAGGGCTTGTACCCTATTCCTCCGCGGCTCCGGAATGTGGATCAGGTCGCGGCAGATCCAGTTCACCAACGGCAAATACAGGGGCCAGAAGAAACGGACCTGGAACCGGTCAAGCGGCCCGGGTTTGTCCCCGAGTACATCCAGGCACCATTCCGTCAGCAGCCGGGCGTGTTCCCGGGCTGAGGGCCGGCCCATCGCATCCCAGGCTCCATCGGCATGTAAGGAAAGGGCCTCCGGGTTCCCCAGGAGCGCAACGCAGCGGTCCGCAGTCCGGTCCATTGCGCCGGCGAGGAATTCCTCCAACCGTCCCCCGGCGATCGCCGCTTCACGGTCCGCTTCCCCGTAGGCCTTGACGAGTTGCGGGCACAGGGCGTTGGGGCATTCGTCGCCGATGTTGGCCACGACCGGGATGCGGTGGGCGGCGAAGTTGATGAGCGCGGTGTTGCGGAGGCAGATGCCGCGGTTGGAAAGCAGGATCCCGAGATGGGCGTTGGCCAGGACCCGGCTGGAAAGCCAGTGGTCGTCCCGGTCGAAGTGCAGGCGGACCCGGAACGGATAACGCGCGCACCGGGTTTCGAGGTGGTTTTCCAGGGCGCGGGCATTCTCCGCCTCGTCCGGATGATCCAGGTAGGCATCGAGGAGTTGCCGCGCGCGGTCGTCGAGGGTGAAGAGTTTGTCGAGGCAGCGGATGGCGGGGGCATTGCGACCGCCGGGGATGCTTTCCACGCGGGAGGTATCGGAGAGGCGGCCGGCCACGTGGAGTTCGAGATCCGGGGGGAGGATTCCCTGACGGACGCGGGAGGCCAGGGAATCGAGCAGGTGGTAGAGGCCCAGCCCGCTCTCCGGGTCGGTGCCCTTGAAGGGGCGGAAGCCTCCCAGGATGACCAACCGGACCGGGCCCGGGGCGGAGAATTTTCCGGGCAGCTGGGCCTGCGCCTCCGGGCTGGGGGGTACGATCGGGGGCATGGGGATCAGGTGGGTGTGGCGCAGTTTTGGGACCAGGACCGGGAAAAGGCTGAAGCCGTTGCCGAAGGTCAGGAAATGGCCCAGGTACCGGGACTCGAATTCCGTGGTCGTGGCCAGGACGGCCAGGGATCCCACAGGATATTGCTGGATCTGCAGCGCCAGAATGCGGGCTTCCCCGAAGCGGCGGACGGCTTCGGTGAATTCATGGATATAACTACACACCCGCAACCCGGGATCATCCAGGGAAAACCGGGCCAGATGCCCAGGAATCGACGTGGTCCCGAACCGCATATCCGGCACCAAGTTGACGAAAACCTGCCGATGGCCGGGGGGACGGATCTCCCGCAATTTCGCATGGATCAAGCGGGCGGTGGCTTCGTCGGCGAGACCCAGGGGGAGGGTGGAGGTATCGAGCAGGACTGCGGGAGTTCCGTATTCCTGGAGGGCGGCCACGGCTGTGCGGGCATACTGGGTCAGAGCGCTGTTGTTGTCGAATGGTGTGGGAACGACAACCTGAAAGGGTGGGAGCGGCATCGGCACTGCCGTTATACCCACAAAACCCGGACTTGGGGAGTCTGGAGTTTGGGGTGCCCTTTCCCTCCAGCCGCGATCGCGGTGGGGCGGAGGGGGATGGAGGCAAAGGCACGAAACTTGTTCCAAGTTCCGCTACGTGGCGCATCGTGAACAAGGAGCGGCGGTTTGTAACCGCCGTGGCCTTTCCTTCCCCGCAGATAGAAGACGGCGACTCGGAGGTTGCCGCTCCTTGGGGAAAACTCCCCTGTAGGACAGCCCATAGAATCTCGACCGCTCGAATCATTGAGCCCAGGAATGGGCAAAGAGGGGTTGAATATTCCCAAGTCTCTGATGGACAATAAGATGAGATAATAAGTCTTTCGCGCCTGGGAGGTTGGGTTGTACTTTGTACGCTTTTACAGATAAATACTCTTTACAGAATCAAACATGTGATACTAATGTCCCAAATCGGTAATCAATTTCCTTGGCTCGAAGCCAAGGGTATTCGAACTGCAAATAACATCCTGATACACCTATGAAAAAGCACACGATTTGTTCTGCAATAGTTTTAGCCGCTCTCCTGATTGGAAGCCCGGGTATCGTCCGGGCGGCTGCAACTTGGAGTGGAAATAGCGGGCCGAACTGGAACGACTCCGGGAACTGGGACGTGCTTCCCGTGCCCTCGGCCACGGAAGCCCTGACTTTTGCGGGCACCCTGAACCTGAATGCCAACAACGATTTTGCCGCCAATTCCCAGTTTAATACACTTACCTTTGGGGCTACTGCCGGTTCGTTTGTGCTGGGAGGAAATGCCATCATGCTCGGCAATGGCACGGCCGGGACGAAAATCACCAATTCCAGTTCCAACCTGCAGACCATCAGTTTGAACATGGATTTGCAGCAGGCGACCACGGTGTCTGCGGGAACGGCAGGAGTTCAACTCGGCGGGAATCTGTCCGGAGTCGGGGGACTCACGTCGAGTGCGACCGGTAGTCTCTTGATTTTAAGCGGCAACAATAGCTACACCGGAGCGACAAGCATCACCAACGGTACCATCCGCGCTATCGCCAATGTCGGAAACACCACCGCGGGGGTTTCCTCCGTACTCAGTGCCGGCTCCGCTTTGACTCTGGCTCCCACAGGCAATTCAACAACCGCATCTGTACTTCAGCTGCGTGCCGATTCCGATACGACATTCGCCACTTCCGGGGCAATAACCTTTAATGTTGGCAGCTTGAGCGATAACCGTTCAATCAATATCGATGTCGACAATGCAGGCAGTGGGTCGGGAAATACGCTCACGTTAGGCAACATCAATATACCCACCGCCGCTGGAACTGGCCCGAACAACAAAACGATCAATGTCACGGGTTCAAATGGATACAAGCTCGCCATTGGTACCCTTACCGTGTCGGGTACGATGACAGTAAAGATCAATTCCACGACGGCAGATTTGACCATTGCCGCCATCACCAACGGCAACGCCGCAGTCACTTACGATAATATCGGTTCCGGGGCTACCATCGTGACGGGCACCATCAATCGCAGCGTCGGCTCGAAGAACATGACAATCACCCAAAGCGGCACCGGTTCACTGACACTCAATGGGTCTACCACTACTGCCTCTTCCACCGGGGGAACCCAGCTCTTTTATAACCTCAGCGGAGGCACGCTTAATGTGAACAATGCCCTCGCACTCGGTGGCAATGGCACCTCCAATGCCACTCCCCGCAATTTCAACATCAGCAGCGGGACGCTCGACAATACCAGCGGAGGACCCATCGTCGTTGCCAGTGGCACGACCAAGCTGAAGATCAGCATCGATGGCAACTTTGCTTTTGGTGGAACCAATGAGTTGGATCTGGGAACCGGGCTGACCACACTTGGAGCCTCGGCAGGCGCACGCACCATCACCACCAATGGTACGAATGCGCTTACTTTGGCCGGTAATATCGTCGACGGTGGCGGGATCGCCCCCTCCGCCTCCAGCGTGACCAAGGAGGGATCCGGTTCGCTGGTCCTCGCCGGCATCAATTTTTATACAGGTGGAACCACCGTCAACAATGGCACCTTGACAGTTGCCGGCGACGCTGTGGCTGCCCAAAGCACCCTGGCGGGCACAAGAACAACCTCCACGACCATTACCGGGCTCGCCAGCACGGCCAACATGCGCGTGGGCCAGGCCATCACCGGGACCGGTATCGCCAGCGGAACGATCATCACGGGCATCGCGAGTGGGACCAGCGTCACCGTATCCCAGGCTACGACCGCATCCACGGTGGCAGATCTGGCGGTCGCGTCAGGCAGCGGCCTGGGCACCGGCGCGGTCTCGGTGACTGGGGGAACTCTTTTGGTCAACTCGACGGGCAACATCAACAGTGTCTCCGCCGTCTCCATTAGCGGTGGCACCTTCAAGTACGACGCGACCACGGCACTGGACCGTGACGTCACCCTGAACGGAGGCAAATTCAGTTACAACTCCTCCAACAACTACACAGGGGCCTTGACCTTCACTTCGGGCACAGTCGGGGGCTCGAATCTGGCCGGCTTTGCACTTTCCATCGGCGCCAACCAAACGATGTCTCCGGGCAACAGCACGGGAACCATGGCTTCGGATGCGACGACTTGGACGACCGGGGGCACGTTCCGTTTTGAATTGAACGATACGGCAGGCACGGCGGGATCGACCTCTCTGGGCTGGGATCTGCTCAATGCGGCCTCGCTGAACATCACGGCGGGCGTGGGCGAATTCACCATCCAGATCGCGAGCCTGGACAGCCTGCAGGCGGCGGGCAATGCGGCGAATTTCAACGGGGCCAACAACTACAGCTGGCTCTTTGTGGATGCGGGTGTGGACATCACCGGCTTCAACGCCGGCTCGTTCATTCTGAATGACTCGGCTTTCACCAATTCGACGCCCGGGACATTCTCGATCAGCCAAGGGGATGGATTGGGCGGGGATTTGGACAAGTTGTATATCAACTACACCGGGGTGATCCCTGAGCCGAGCACGTATGCGCTGCTGATGGGCGGCCTGGGCCTGCTGGCCTTCCTGCGCCGCCGCAAACAATCCTGAGAAAACCTTCATCCAAAGAGCCCCACCCGCAAGGTTGGGGCTTTTTTGTGCCCCCTGCTACCTGACTCCTGTTCCCCGACTCCTGAGTCCCTGTAGCCGCGATCAACGATCGCGGAAGGGGCGATGGGGCCGGAAATTTGGTTTCTTGCCGCGGGTGGCGTCCTGCATCAAATTGGGCGTTGATGAGCCGGAAGAGGAACGCCCATACATCCAACCCGCAGGGCCATGCGGCGGGAATTGCGGAAGCGGTCCCGGGAGGGCGCTGGAAAAAGGCGGGAATTGGCGCCAGTCTTGTGCTGTTGGTGCTGTTGGTCTACGGGCAGACCCTCGGGCACGGGTTCATCAACTACGACGACGACCAATATGTTTACGATAATCCCCGGGTCCAACAGGGATTGGGCGTGGACGGGGTTGCCTGGGCCTTCACGCATGTCGTTTGTGCCAATTGGCATCCTTTGACGACTCTGTCCCACATGCTTGATTGCCAGGTCTATGGTTTGTGGGCGGGGGGGCATCACCTGACCAATGTGCTTTTGCACGCGGGTGTGGCGGTCCTGCTTTTTGTGGTTCTTTGGGAAATGACCGGCTCGGTGTGGCGGAGTGCCTTTGTGGCGGCGGTGTTTGCCGTCCATCCTTTGCGGGCCGAATCGGTGGCCTGGGTGTCGGAACGCAAGGATGTGCTCAGCGGATTGTTTTTCATGCTGACGCTTGGGGCTTACACCCGGTATGTCCGCGGGCCCAAAACCTGGCAGGCCTATGCGTTGGTGTCGTTGTGGTTTGTGTTGGGTTTGCTGAGCAAGCCGATGCTGGTGACGGTTCCCTTTGTCCTCCTCCTGCTCGACTACTGGCCCCTAGGGCGTTTGCAAAAGGCCGGGCAGTTTCCGCGGTTGATGGCGGAAAAAATGCCGTTGCTGGCGCTGTCCGGACTTTCGTGCATCGCGACTGTTTGGGCCCAGAAGGAGGCCATCCAGACCCTCGATCATTTTCCCCTTTTCGTGAGATTGGGAAATGCCCTGGTCTCCTATGTGGTTTATCTTGGGAAAGGATTCTGGCCGTCGGGCCTGGCTTTGTACTATCCCCCGCCTCCGGCAGGTTGGCCGCCGGGAATGGTCATTGGGGCATTCGTATTACTGGGAGCGATCACCGTGGGGGTATGGATGGCGAGAAGTAAGGCGCCCTGCCTGATCGTGGGGTGGTGCTGGTATGTGGGGATGTTGGTGCCGGTGATCGGGCTTTTGCAGGTGGGGACCCAGGCCTATGCGGACCGCTATACCTACCTGCCCCAGCTCGGGTTGGTGGCGGCGGCGACTTGGGCTCTGACGGGTTGGACCGGGAATGGGCACCACCGCCGGGTGGCTCTGGGTATTGGGGCAGCCTTGGTCCTGTGTGTGCTGGCGGGAATGGCTTGGCTGCAGGCGTCATATTGGCGGGATAGCGTGATGCTTTGGCGGCACACGCTCGAAGTGACCGGGAAGAATGCTGTGGCCCACAACAGCCTGGGCCAAGCGCTGCGGACACTGGGACGGGACGAGGAGGCATTGGCAGAGTTTCAGGAGGCCATCAAAATCAATCCCGGCTTTGCGGAGGCCTATAACAATCTGGGCTGTATCCTGATTGACCGGGGCCACACCGGGGAAGCGATGGATCATTTCCGCGAAAGCATCCGGTTCAACCAAGCCCATGGGAAAGCCCACAACAACCTGGGCAATGTTCTTTTCCAGGAGGGGCAGACCGCGGAAGCCATCGGGCATATCGAGAAAGCCCTCAAACTCCAGCCGGGCAATGTGGGAACATTGCAAAATCTGGCCTGGATGCTGGCCACAGCGCCACAAGCAGGACTCCGGAATGGTCCGAGGGCGGTCGAACTGGCCAGACAGGCATTGAAATCCGGAGGGGACGGCAATCCCTTGGGTTGGTACATCCTGGCCGCAGCTTATGCGGAAACCGGGGCATTTCCCGATGCCGTACAGGCAGCGGAAGTGGCCTTGCAATGGGCAGGGAAACAATCCAATGGCGTGCTCATGGACAAGGTGCGCCACGATATCCAGCTCTACCAGTCCCGGCAGAAGTGGCGGGAAACTGCCGAGTAATCACCCGCCCCAATAAGGCCCTGCGTGATTCCATGGGCATCGACCCGGATCCGGGTCG
>Ga0075012_10003445_pt1 | contig 15053 bp, 16 predicted proteins | sample All_14_2_FD_71474 | JGI IMG/M metagenome (GOLD analysis project Ga0075012, IMG submission 71474) | Freshwater microbial communities in response to fracking from Pennsylvania, USA - Allegheny Zone_MetaG_DW_15 | ecosystem: Environmental > Aquatic > Deep subsurface > Groundwater > Drilled... | reverse complement strand
CCGTGACACCGACGCGGGCGAGATGCTCAACGCCGACTTCCCGGAGAATGTCGAAAACCTCGCTCTGAGCGACGAGGCCCGCCCCTCGCCCCTCGAGCCCGTGCGCGGAGCGTTCGGTGACGGTGACGTCGAAGCCGGCGCGGCCGAGGAGGACGGCGGCGAACAGGCCGCCCATCGAGCCGCCGACGACGAGAATGCGTGGGCTCATGGCGTGTGCCTCGACGGGTTCAGCTGATGAAGTCCACCACGCCCCCATCGACGCGCAATGCGGCGCCCGTGGTGGCGGACGCGAGGGGCGAGGCGAGATAGACCGCCATGCTGGCAACCTCGTCGACGGTGGCGAGGCGTCGGATGAGCGACGTCGGCCGGTGCGCCCGCACGAACTCGGCCCCCGCTTCTTCCAGCGACTTACCGCCCGCCATGTCCGGCTTCAGCATCTCGGCGACGCCTTCGGACAGCGTCGGGCCGGGTAAGATCGAATTCACGGTGACACCGGTTCCTGCCATGCGCTTCGCAAGGCCACGCGCGAGTGACACATCGGCGGTCTTGCTGACACCGTAATGGATCATCTCCACCGGAATGTTGAAGGCGGACTCCGAGCCGAGGAAGAGCATCCGGCCCCAGCCCCGCGCCGCCATGTGGGGCAGATAGGCTCGCGCGAGCCGAACGCCGCTCATCACGTTCACCTGCCAGTGCCGCTCCCAGATGGCATCGTCGGTGTCGAAGAAATCCTGCGGCTGGAAGATGCCGAGATTGTTCACGACGATGTCGAATGCGGGCTCGAGTGCCACGAGTTCCCGCGTGCCCTCAGGACTCGCAAGGTCGAGCGCCCGGCCGCGTGCCGCTCCTCCGAGGCGCGCCAGGGCCTCGTCGACACTGGGGGTCGTGCGGCCATTGATGACCACCGCTGCACCCGCCTCCTGCAGCCCCTTGGCGATCGCAAAGCCGATGCCTCCGGTTGAGCCGGTAACGAGGGCGGACTTTCCGGAAAGGTCGATCTTCATGCGCAGCTCCTGTCGTTGACGGGCTGAGGTCGGGGTGCCGTCGGGAGGCGATGACGTCGAGAGCGCAGTGACACGCGCTTCACCGGCACGTGGGGCATCCGGTCCCGTGACAAGCGCGAGCCGGATCCGATCGTGCCCCCGCGTCGGAAAAGTCGATTGCCCGTCATGCCTACTCTTCCTCTCGAGCGGCGTGCCGATCCGATGGCCCGCCCAGGAGGTGACAATCGCACCCGGGTATTGACGGGAAAATTCTACATTCGGTTCGAGAGACTGAACCTTCGTATGACTTGCGCGCTGTAGCTGCCGAGTATTCGGCCGCCGCCATGTCCTGCGCTCTGATGTCCGGGTCAGCCCATCCGGCTGGCGTCTGCCGCGCCAGCGCTTCGGCAAAGTGGTACCCCCGGTCGGTGTGCCGGAGTCTAGGTATTTCAGGGGCTTGGAGCGAAGTGGGACACTCGGGCCGATGCTTGTATTTGCTGAATTTCTGGCCCCGGTGTCCCACCTTTTCAGAGACACAAAGCCGAATGAAGAACATGCATTCGCAGGTTGCAACCTCACTCAGCAGCTTGCTCTACTTTACCCTGCGCTGGAGTGGATCCGCGGAATTTTCCCTCAGCCACTTCCGCGCCTCGTGAAGGCTCCTGAATAGCTGGACCGGCCGTTCACCTTTGGTGACATCGGCAAAGACGTCCGCGAACCCGCTGCGGGTCGGGTCGACGATGAACGCGACCGGCCCCCGCGCGGCGACATCTGACCTGCCCCGAAGCATATCGGCGACGCCGTTCACCTGGTCCTTCGTCAAGTCCGAGGCGGAGCCTGTCACGTCGATGATCTTCGCATAAGTCGGCACATTGGCCGCGACGAGCTTGCGAGTGTTCTCCGCGATTTCATCGGCGCTGACTTGGCCCCGGGCAACAATCAGCACCACTCTCTCAAGCGGCAGGATATCCATGTAGATCGGCATCGGATTCTAGGGCGTGTCGCCCCGCACTCCCTGTTCTTGACGATTTCCAACAACGCGCAGAAGCCGCGAAGGTTCTGACGTTTATGGCCGAGGCATGGCCAAGGAGCCATCCCTGTAATCAACCAAACTCAGCGCTTCGATCTTGCTTTTTCGAAGTCCGCTTCATGAGGGTCCGGCTATGGACAACCGTCGTCGTGACGGGCGTGACACGAAGGAGCCTGAAATGATCGAGTTCGTCGTAACCGCTCGTGGCCTCTTCTTCCGATGCCACCTTGGCCCGGAATGCCTCGTGCTGATCCTGCTCCTGGCACGCATCGGTCACCGGTTCCTTTAGAACGGCACGCACACGCGCACAGCCAGCATCGCCAGCAGCCCCGCGCCCCACTCACGCCGCCATGCACCGAAGCCGGATCGTCGCCTGGCCTGCGGCGCGCTACGACTCCGGCAGAGACAGAACCGGGCGGCGGGGCGTGGGGCCGCGGCCAACCGGAGATCGATCGCCATGCCACGACCGCGACGCGGCTGGAACAGCCACCAACTCCGCTTGAGAGCCCTGCCGTACTTCGCCCGGATGCGCCGCGAGGAGCCGTTCCGCGCGGCCGACAAGGCCGAGTGGCAGTCGGCCGCCGAGCGCATCGCTGGACCGGCCGGCTGGTATTCCGTCGCCGGCACGCATGCCGACTGGGATTGCCGACTGATCCACTTCGCGACGGCTACCGAGGCCGAGGCGATGCAGCGGTGGATCGCGGAGTCGGAGATCGAGACCCGGCCGGCGCCGGCGAAGGTCGAAGCGGGGCGGCTGACGGTCGGGAGCTACAACGCGAAGCCGGACTGACGCCCCTGCCCGGGGCGGATAGGATCGCCCCCATGACCGACAGCAGAATCAGCGAGATTCAGGGCATCCTGACCGAAGTCGACGACCTGTTGCGCGAGCGCCTGGCGGCGGCGGGCCTGACCATCGGGCATGTGCTGCTGGCAATTGCACCCGGCGGCGCCGGGGTGGTGCGCAGCAACGTCGGCCCGGCCGAGCTGGGCGACATGGCCGAGCTGCTGGCCGAGGTCGCCGATGGTGCCGCCCTGCAGCGGCCGGACAATGAGCCGCTGAATTAGCGGTCATCAGTCTCGGGAGTTCGTTTTCAGCCTCCACACATCTGCGAGTCGAGCCAGACGCGGGCTTTCCGGATGTCGTTGAATATTCGCATCGGCCGGCGGCCCGCCGCGAGGATGCCGAGCACGCGAGCAAGCAGCTCGTACTTGCTGTCAGGGATCACCACGGCAAGCGGCCCCAATGCAACGCTGTCGGCATGCAGCGAGCGCAGGCGGACGCCAATACTCAGTATATCCTGCGGTCCTAGCCTCGTGTCGGCGCGACTTCCATCAAAGAGCTTGCGATACCCGAGCGCCTCCGAACCGACGAGCACGTCGAGCATCTTGTGAACCTCGGGAGCGTCGACCAGCCCATCGCAAACGACTTCGAAAAGCCGCTCCGCAGAGTTGATGGACCAATGCAGTGGCATTCTTTGCCTCTATCGCGCGGAAAACCTGACCTTGCGGCTGCAATCTGTCAGATAGCAAAGCGATACTCCACCAGATCGGGAGGAATTATAGTCGGAAGATCCCTAGCAACTGCCCAACGAATGGCTATTCTCGCCCCGCAGCCGGGGGAAGCAACATGTCGGAATTCGATCTCGTCGCCTTGTGGGAGGCTCATTGCCGACACGAGTTCGAGACTCGGGACGTCGACGCCACCATGGCCACGATGGTGGCCGCGCCGTATGTGAACCACGTACCGACGATGACCGGCGGCGTGGGCCACGACCAGCTCAAGCGCTTCTACAAGTACCATTTCATCGGCGGCAATCCGCCCGACACCGTGCTTGCGCCCGTCAGCCGCACCGTCGGCACCGATCAAATCGTCGACGAGATGATCTTCAGCTTCACTCATACCTGCGAAATCGATTGGATGCTGCCGGGCGTTCCGCCTACAGGGAGGAAAGTCGAGATTCCGCTGGTCGCCATCGTGCGATTCGTCGGAGGGAAGGTGGCGCACGAGCATATTTATTGGGATCAGGCTTCGGTCCTGGTGCAGGTCGGCCTGCTCGAAGCGGCGGGCCTGCCGGTTGCCGGCGCCGAGACGGCCGCAAAGGTCGTCGACGCAGCCCGGCCCAGCAACGAGATGATGACACGCTGGAGCTCCAGCGCGGGCAAGGCGATCTAGAGAAAGTCTCGGTAAGTCACAGGAGTGCGTCGAACGTCCGTTACAGGCGAGTGCTTTTGAGCTACCGGCCAGCCGCCGGCCCTCGTCGTCGAGCGTGGCATCGTCGAGCTTGAGCCTCCGGGCGACCTCGCCGACCATGAACCATCGCATGTGCTGTCCCTTGGTCGCGCGCCGGATGTCGTCTATCATGGCATCGACGGCGGCCGTTCCGGATTCTACGCATCGTCGATCTCGTGCCGGTAGCCGTTCTCGACCCCCCACACGAGGTCGCTGATCGTGTCGTCGACATGATCCATGGCGCGATCGATCTCCCGCGGCTCGACGCCGAACTCTTCGATCAGCTTGGTGAGCACCTTGCGGATCTCGGTGCGCGCTCTGAGCTTCGCATGCTCCAGGGCATCGAGCCGGTCCCGCGGATCCGGCATGCTGGTGAACTGCCGTGCCCAGCCGGCCGGGAGGGGCAACTGGACGCTCATGCCGCCCTGCCCTTCCGTCGGTTCGTGTTGGCAGCTTTCTTGGTCTTCGCTGGGGTAGACTTTCGACGCTCGATCGGCCCGTCGCCTTGCAGGCTCTTCTTCAACGCGGCCATGAGGTCGATGACATTGGTGTTGTCAGCCTCCCGCGGCTTCGTCGACTTCACCGGCCGGCCCTTCTGCTTCTCCGCAATGAGCTCGCGAAGCGCATCCTCATACCGGTCGTTGAATTCGCTCGGATCGAAGTCTCCGGACTGCTGCGCGACAATTTTCTCGGCGATGTCGAGCATCTTTGGATCTGGCTTGGGTAACTCGGGATGGCCAATCTCATCGAGGGTGCGGACCTCTTCGGCGGTGCGGAGCGTCGTGAGAACTAGGCCGTCTTCCTCGATCTCGATCGCACAGACCCTCTCGCGCGTGCTCATCACGAGACGACCCAGGGCGACCATCCCCTGCTTTCTCATCGCCTCCCTGATGACGGCAAAGGCCTCGATGCCGGTCTTGCCGTTTGGCACGAGATGATAGGGCGAATCCCAGTACAGCCGGTCGATGCTGGCGCGCGGAACAAACTTCTCGATGTCGATAATCCGGGTCGATTCCAGCTTCACGCTCTCGAAGTCTTCCTTATCGAGCAGGACATACTCGTCCTTGGCGATGGCGAAGCCTTTTACGAGTTCACCGCGTGAGACCTCTTCGCCTGTGCCGGCGTCGACGGTCTTCATGCGAATACGATTGTTGGTCTTCGGATTGATCAGGTTGAAGCGGACGGTGTCAGCTTCGCTGGTCGCCGTCCAAAGGGCGACAGGACAGGTCACGAGGGAAAGGCGCAAATGCCCTTCCCAGCTTGGTCTCGCAGCCATTTTAAACCCCTCTACGGCACCAGGACCCCTCCCGTGCCGTGGACTCAATGGCTTCCGAATGCAGATGTTGCCGCCCGGACCGGCCCCCGTAATGTTTTCAATATATGGGGCACTGTTCGCTTTTTGGGCTCACAACATCAAGCGGGTGTTTGCAGAGCGTCACCCGCCCAGGCTATCGGGCTCCGGCATTGCTCGCGCCTTCTCCCCATCGGCTGTGCGCGGATGGACCTGATGGAGGTAGGTGGCAAGCTGCTCTCGACAAGTCTCTCCCGCCAAGCGAACCGCCGATTCGAAGAGATCGTGCTGCACGCTGGCCGGCAGGTCGCCCCAGACTGCCGTTACGGCCCGCCCGAGGACTTCTGTCAGATCTTGGGATTTCATAAACACTCCGCGGTGCGCCAATCGCCACCATTCCGAACGCGACTGTCCGGAGATCGCTGCTTTTCCGAGCGCGAGCCCTTGGGCCCTACATCTTGCGATCAGGCGGCGGCAATGCTTGGGGAGCACGACAGGGAAACGCCTCAACCATCGCCCGCATAAACAGGACCGGCGATCCGAGATGCCGGGTCTGCGGATTCTCTTTCAGATACGCGATGAACACGTCTCGCTTCTGGTTGGCAGTCGAGCTATCGGGCGAGCAATCAATCTGCCGGACCTGCCCATGCACATGCAGCGTGTTGAGCATGTGGTCGAGGCCACGAATGTATAGACCGCAGGCGGTGCGGCTTACCGGGTCGTCGAGGCTACAGATCGCCAGAAGCCCATTCCCGGTAACCGGGTCTCTCGGATCGAAGTCTTGGGCATGGGTGGGGGTGCTCGCCAGCAAGGCGGCCAGGGTCAGCAGACGCTTCATCGTCCTCCATCTGTCCCCGCACCGCCCTTTTAGCTCACTGCAGCGCCCGGCTGAAGTCCGGGGAACGTGGGCTCGCCGAGCCCGGTCGCCAGTAGTAGCCCGTCCCTTGCTCCTTGCGGGCCCGCTCCTGCATGCGCGCGAAGGCGCCGGCAGCATCGGGATCGACCATCTTTTGCAGCGTGTCCCAGACGAGCCGGTCAGTCGCCAAGCGGGTGTAGAACACCTCGGGCAGGTACTTCCGCAGGAGGTTCACCGCTTCGCGGCCGGTGTTGCTCTGCTCGCCCGCCAGCGCCTGACTGACGTTGCCGCCGAAAAAGGCGCCCAGATCGAGCGCGAGAGCCGCCGTGGGGGAGAGAAGCCGCGCGGCATCGCCCGTGCTCTTGGTCGCGAACATCGCCTTGATCTGGTCGCCGATGATGCCGCCGGCGCCGCCCTGTGCCGCGGCCTTCGCCCAGAAGAACGGGTTCTTGTCGGAGAACATCGGCTCGGGGTCCTTGCCGCTGGCGATGTTCTTGAGCTGCAGGGCGACGGCGCCCATCACCGTGGCCTGGATGACGAGCGCCGCCATGTACTGACCGCGGAACATCTGGCCCTCGCGGTCCATCAGGCTCTCGACCATCCGCCAGCCGTGCATCAGGCCGGCCGACATCGCAAAGCCCTTGTATTGCAGCGCCCCGCGCATGAACTCGCCGGTCACCGTGCCGGGCCGGGTCTGTCCCATCCAGAACGCCCGGGTGACGACGTTGGCCTCGGGCACCGCGATTCGCTGCTCGATGGCGATGGCGCCCAGCATCTTCAGAGCCGCCTCGCGTTCCGCGGCCGTGCCGTCCGTGGCGAGCCGGGTCGGATCGATGAAGCCGCGCGCATCCTTCGCGCCGCTCCGCAGCATGTCCCATTCGTCGGCCGTGATCCCGTAGCGCTTCAGCGTGCGGCGATCGACGCCGGCCAGCTCGGCCATGCTCTTGCCGGCCTGGTCGAACCAATGCCCCTGGAATTCCATGCCGACGGCGTCGCGCAGGATCTGGGTATGATGCGCCAGCCCCTGGGCCCGCATGACGACCTCGGCCGCCCGCCCCGCGATTCGCGCCGCGCCCGACAGGCCGGTTTCGAGCGAGGCGCCGGTGCCCTTGCGCGAGAGCGTGTCGGAGATCGCATCGCGCGCCGCATCGTGCAACCCGCGCAGCCCGTTCTCGAGGATGAGCCCCCGCCGCATCGCCGTCAGCCGGTCGGCCTTGTTGGCCGGATTTAGCCCCTCGACGTAGCGCGACATGATGCGGGTCATGCTGAGGCCGTTCCACGCGGCCGTCGCCTGCGTGAAGGCGAAGTCCGTGGGTGCCGACAGGACCGCCCCGCCGAGCTGCGCCGAGGCCAGGCCGGAGCGGATGCCCTGCCCGGCCAGCGCCAGCGCGTTGCTGACCGGTGTCGCGGCCTTGCCCGAGCTGTGGAAGTAGATGTCGGCCAGGTTCCCCAGCCGGCGGTCCGACAGGCCGGCCTTCCGCGCCATCTGCATCAGGATCCGGGCGGCGGCATCGGGATCGGGTCCGAGCGTCTGGGCGAGCGCCAGGTCGCGCGCCATGCGGTCGAGGTGCCGGACCATCAGCTCGCCGATCGCATCGTCGCCGACGCCGAGCTCGCGGTTGAACTCCAGCCATGCCTCGTCCGAGGTCCACTCGAAGGCGCGGCGCCGGCCGTACCGGTCGGCCATGGTCGCCGTGCGCACCGCCCCGGGCTCGATGCTATCGGCACCGTTGGTGGTGATGTTGCGATAGGCGCCGCTCAGAATGTCGCGCACGCGATCGTCGTCGACACCGGGCCGCAGCATCGCCTCGCCGTCGGCCGACCAGTCGCGCAGCGCCAGCTTGCCGTCGCGCCACCAACCCTCCATGCGCTCGACGAAGCCGTCCAGCCCCAGCGCTTTGACGGCCAAGGCATCGAAATGCTGCGGCAGCCGCCAGTCCTCCAGCTTGCCCACAGGCACGCCGGCCTCGCGCATGCGGGCGATCCACCATTCCATCGTCTTCGTCCACGCCGCCGCTGCGTCCTTCGCGGCCTTGTCGGCGACGTCGCGGCCGTAGAGCGCGATGACGGTGTGACGCGGCAGGATGGTGTTCTGCTGCAGCCCGAAGCGCGTCGAGCGAACGCCCTCCAGGAAGTCCGACAGCTGGCTCTGCATCGTCGCCAGCAACGCCATGCGCCTGCCCTCGATCGAGGCGCCGGTGCCGCCGCCCCGGATGTTCTGGCCGAACACGGTTTCGAGGCCCCGGAAGAGCCCGTTGCCGTGGGCGTTTGCATCGGCCCATGCCCGATCGATGGCGAGGATGGTTTGCTGCACCTGAGCACGGGTCGAGGTCGCGCGTTTCTCCATCGCCTTGGCGGCCTCGGTGGTCGCGAAGATGTAGGCCGCCGGGCCCGCCATGCCCCGTTCGGCCGCCAGCGCCTCGGCATCCTTCATGCGCTGCTTGTACTCGGCCGAGCCCTGTTCGGAGAGCCGGCCGGCCTTCACGGCCGCGTCGAGACAGTCGTCGATCGCCATCAGAGGCTCCCCATCGCGCAGCCGAGCGCGGCCTGTGCGTCCTTCGCTATACGGTCGGCATCGGCCAGCGCCTCGGTCGCCGACATCGTCCGGCCGTTGATCTCGACCCGCAGGTCGGGACTGGCCTCGACCAGCCGGGCGACCTCGGTGTCGAGGGCCTTCTGTGCCTCGGGCGTGATCTCCTTCGGCGGCGCGGCCATCGGTTCGGCCGGTGCCGTCCGGGGCGATTCCGGCACGACCTCGCGCAGCATGCGGACCTGCCGCGCGAACTCGGCGCGCTGGATCGCGGCGTCCAGATCGGCCGGCGCCGTGAAGCCGAGGTCCTTGGCGACACGCGGTCCCGTCCAGGGCTGGTCCGGCCGGCCGGCCCATTCGAAGCCCGGGGCGAAGGCATAGCGGTCGAGCTTGCGGCGAAGATCCGCGACGGCCTTCTCGGCCTTGGGCGCCAACTCTTCCCGCTTCTCCTCCAGCTTGGCGATCTGCTTTTCGAGGGCGGCGGCCTCCGTGCGCTGGGCCTTCTCGGCCTGCTTCGGCAGACGGTCGCGGGGATCGACCGACGCCATGATCATCTCGCGCTCGTCCTCCAGCGCCTGACGCTCCCGCCGGCTGAGCGCCGGGGCGGCGAGGTCGCTCTCGATCTCGCGCAACCGCATCGCCGTGTCGGGGTCCAGCAGATCGGCGGCGCTGGGGGTCCGGCTGTTGAGGTCGGCGAGCTGCGCGCGGACCTGGGCGATCTCGGCCTGCACGCCGTCGAGCCGCTCGAACGGGCGCGGTGCGATCTCGCGGGCGAAGGTCTCCAGCTCGCGGTCCGGCAGGGCACGGACGCGGTCCATGGCCGTGCCGAGCCCTTCAAGGCCACGGACGCTGACCTCGTCCGGCACCGTGCGCAGGACCGTCCCCAGCGCCGTGAACGGGGTATCGACCGACCGCGCCAGCGACGAGAAGTCCGGCGCCCGCCCGCGCAGGATCGGATCCATGGACTGCTCGACGAAGCGCTCGTGCAGCAGGGCATCGATGCCGAGCCGGTTCTTGCCGGCATAGAGCACGTCGCCCTCGATCGCGCGGAAAGCGTCCTTCACCTCGAGCGGCGCGTCGGCCCGGACCTTCTCCGGCAGCCCCAGCCACTTCAGATGCAGGGCGCGCAGGCCCGCCCCGAGTCCGCCGCCGATCACCGCGGCGCCGGCGATGTTGGTGGCGATCTCCTCGCCGGTCTGGGCGCTGCCGGTCTGGCTGCGGCTGAGGAAATCGAGCCCCTCGGCGCCGGCCTGCAGCGCGGCGTTTGCTCCGGCCTGGAAAGCGCCCTCACGCAGGACATTGCCGAGAAAGGACCGCGCAACGTTCGCGGCACCGGGAAGGCGGGTCGCCGGCACGAACAGGCCGACCAGGCCATGCGGCGTCGCCGTCTCCAGCCCGGCAGCCGCCAGGAAGTTCAGGAAGCCGTAGCCGGTGCCCTCCAGGTCGCGCGCCCGGCCGCGGCGACGGTTGGCCTCCTCGCCGATGTAGCGGTCGATGTTCTCGGGATCGAACAGATCGTCGTTGCCCTGGGCGCGCGCCATGCGGCTGGCCTCGATGAGGCGGTTCCGCCGCTCGTCCTGCACGGCCGGTTCGTTGAACAGCCGCATCATCTCGTCATGCGTCGGCGGGTCGTAGGGGTTCGGCAGCGCCTCCCCCGTCACCCGCTGCAGATCGTCGGCCGCCCGCTGCCAGAGATCCCGGCGGCTGCGGTTGATCATGAAGTACCGATCCGGAGCGAAGGTCTCGTCCGCCGTGGCCGCGACGCGCTCGCCGAGGGTCGAGGGCAGCGCCTGCAGCGGGGTATCGGTCGTGCCCGCCGTCTTCGCGTAGAGGTCCAGGAGGCCCATTACGGCACCAGCCCTTCGGTCGGGCTGGTCGGCGCCTTGCCGCGCGCCCGTGTGACGGCATCCGGCAGCGGTGCCAGGCCATCGGGGAATCGGGCGGCGCGCTCGATCAGGGGCCGCAGGTCGAGCTGCAGGTAGTCTTTGCCGTTCGGCATCATGACCGGTCGGAGATCGCCGCCGGCGCGGGGATCGGGGATGCGGACGAAGTACCAGCCCTCGCCGTTGCGGCCGTTGGTCAGCACGCCGCGCCGCTGGATCACATCGGCCGTAACCGGCTGCCCCTCTTCCGTGCGAATTCCGTCAAGATCGCCGTCGCTCAGAGAACGCAGGGCCTTGTCGACATCGTAGGCGGTCATGCCGCGAATCGGCGGGAGGAAGGCCTGTCCGTTACGCACGACGGGCTCACCGACCACCGCCTTGATGGCCTTGTCGAGGATGTCGATGTCGGTCTTCTCGCCTTGCCGGCCGGCGCGGTTCATCTGGTAGACGTAGACCGAAGCAATCGCGTCTGTGATCAGGGCCTTTTGCTTGGGGTCGGCGTCGATCAGAAGATTGCCGACACGCTCCTGCTGCAGAGCCTGCCAGGCATCCGACGTGACCGCAGGTTTGCGGCTACCATCGCCACCGTCCTTGATGATCTTGGCGCCCTGCAGGATCTGGTTGCCGATCTCGCGCGAGGCGGGGTCTTTATCGGCATAGAAACTCAGTGCCGCGGCATAGGACCGGCTGAGCTGGTCGCCCGGCCCCTTCCCCGCCAGCGCCGCCGCGATGCCGGGAATATGCGCCGCCGGGATCTGGGCCAGGGCCTGCATGGTCTTGGCCTGCTGCTCCGGCGGCGAATTGTCGAGCGTCGTCCTGATCTGGGCGATTTCCGGCTCCGTGAACGGTAGCACCTGCCGGCCGCCCTGCCGCTGGCTGATCTGATCGGCATAGGCCACGCGGCCGGCGAAGTCCGTCGCCGGCGGCAGCGGACCGAGCTCGCGGCTGTAGATCGTCGAGCCCGCCGAGAGGGCATCCTTGTCGAAGGCCGCTGCCTGCTTCTGCTGCACGTCGCGCATCGCGTCGAGCTGCCGAATGCTGGTGTTGGTCTGCTGCCCGTTCTCGATCCGGGTCCGCATGTCGCCGATCGCGGCGGCGAGCTGGGCCGGTGGCCCCTGGCCGGCCGCCTGGGCCGTGACCTGCGCGTCGAAGAAGTCGGCCGCCTCACGGGCCTTGGTGAAATCACCAGCCTTCATGAAGCCGTCGACGATGTCGCGGGCCTTCTTCTCCATCGTGTCCATGCGGACCCCGTTGGTGGCAGCGGTCTTGAGCGCGGCGAAATCCTCACCGGCAGCCTTGGCCGCGTCGGCGGCGTCCTTCTTGCCGATCGATACCAGACTGTCCGCCAGCGCCTTGCCCTTGCCCGGCAACAGCGCGGCCGCAACGGTGCGCATGGTCTCTTCCTGCGCGCTCTTGGGCGCCTGCGAGAAGTTGAGCAGCGTGTCTTCCATCGATGCCAGCAGGCGAACGTTCACCGCCTTGGACCGTTCGCCCGCCGCCTCGTAGGTGTCGGCGATGGCCCCCAGCGTGCCCTTCTTGTACCCGGCCGGCGACGCGATCATGGCCTGCGTCGTCGCCTCCAGAACGTCGTCGGCGCCCTTGATTGTGGCGCTGCGCGACGCCTCGAGGCTGGCACTCTCTTTCGACAGTTTTGACGCGATGGCGACCTTGACCGAGCCCGGCAGGCTCGGATCGTTCTGCGCGACATTGATCAGGCCTTGCACGTTGGCCTTGTCGAAACCCACGCCCTTGTCGTTGAAGGCGGCCGTCGTCAGATCCAGCCGCCCGGTCTGCTTTGCCGGCCGGAGATAGCCGAACACCGCCTGATTGGCCTCCTCCAGCGTCTTGGCCTGCTTGATCTTCTTGCCGGCCGTGCCTTCGGTGTTCTCCAGCTCCCACGCCGCGAACTCGAGCTGGGTCGTGCGCGATCGGGGATCCATCCTGTTGTCGGCCGCGAACTTCTGCAGGGCCCTGGCGCGGTCGCTGTTCCACTGGAACAGGCCGATGCTGTCGGACCCGTCGCGGCCGTCCTTCGGGTTGGTGGCGCCGGGGTTGAACTGGCTCTCGGCCTGCGCATGACCCGCCAGGGCGCTCGCCTGCTCCGGGGTGTAGCCCTTGGCCTCGAAGAACCGGCGGACCTCGCGGCGGCCCTCGTTCGGCGTCTGGGCAGCGATCCAATCCTCGGCGTCGACGTCGGTTCGCGCCGATTTCAACGCCGAGGCCAGCCGCATGCTGTCCTTCTCGTCCAGCTTGTCCGCGACCTTGTCATGCAGCGCCAGGGCGGATCGGGTCTGACCGTTCTGCAGCCGCTGCACGATCACGGTCGAGTAGACGTCGGATCGCGCCTTCGCGACCATCGCCTTCTCGGCATCGGTGTCGGCCAGCCCCGCCAGCTTCGCCTGTGCCTTCGCGGTATCCTCGGCTGCCATGGCGAGCCCGTCGATCTTATCGACGTCGTTCCAGTCGAGCGCAGCCTGATTGCGGATGAGCGCCTGCTTTCCTTCCGCAACGCCCTTCTGCCATTCCATGCTCTGCTGCGAGACGTGCCGCGAGATCCCACCGTTCGCCTCGACGATCTGGGCGCTGAGAATCTTGTCGAGCCGGCGGCGCTGCGTGTCGTTGGCGGCCAGGCCAAGCGCTTCCTTCTTCAGCTCGAGCAGCTTGTCCGTCGCCTGCTGCGCGCCGTTGATCGCGTCCTGACCGCGCTTGCGATAGAAGGCGTCCTTGTCGGTGTAGAGCGTGAACTGCGTGCCCGACATGAAGCCGTTGGCCAGCTCCTGCACGCGGGCTTCGTTGGCCTCCTCCATCATCGACAGGGCCATATTGCCCGTCGTGTCGGCGGCGCGGTCGAGATAAGCCCCGGCGACCATGGTGGCGCGGGCGTTGCCCTCGGTCTGGGCGGCATTGCCGAAGGCGCCCACCGCGGCATTCGCCGGCACGACGGCACCCGGCGCCGGACGAGCCTCGACGGTCGGCTGATTGTAGGAGCGAATGACGGACATCAGTAGGTCCACCCCGTTCCGGTCCCGACACCGTCAACTGCACCTGATGGCCTCGGGTTGTTCTGCTGGAAGACCCGCCACTTGTCGCTGAGCGTCGACGCACCCGCCAGCAGCGATGCGCCCGCCCCGAGATAGTTCGGCGCGTAGGTCGAGTTGGCTGCTCGGGTGTACTGCAGGCCGGCCTCGTTCGCGTAGCCCATGCCCTGCACCTGGTAGCCGTAGGCCTCGCGCGCGGCGTTGGCGCGGACGGTGCGGGCGTCGAGTTCGCCGGCTGCCGCGGTGTCGCCGAGGATGTCGGTTTCCGTGCCGGTGAAGTCGGTTCCCTGTGCGGCGAGTCCGGCCCTCTGTTGGCCGATCTGCTGGGCCGTCAGGCGGCGCCGGTTCTCTTCCGCGACCTGCCCCCGCTGCAGCGCATCGGCCTCCTGCCGGCGGGCCAGTTCCTGGTTCTGCTGGGCCACCTGCGCCTGATAGCGGGCCTGTGCCTGCGCGGCGCTGGCGGCCTGCGCCTGGGCGTTCTGCTGCTGCACCATGCCCATGACACCCAGGCCCGTGCTGAGGGCCGTGGCGCCAAGCGAGATCGCGGCAGTGAGGGAAATCGGCTCACACATCGGCGGCCTCCATCTGGAAAGGCAGGAATGGCAGGCCCGCGACGCCCATCACGACAGGATCGCCGAACCGGAAGCCCAGCCAGCGCAGCCAGCGGATTGCCTCGCCATACCGGGCATCCACGACGTTGCGCAGGGTCGGATAGCGGGCCAGCCAGCGCGGAATCGCGTCGCGGCTGTGGCGCATGAACGCCTTGCGATGCACCGGCACGAGATCGGTCCCCATCAGCCAAGGCACGCCCGTCGAGCCGATCAGGCTGAGCGGCGCCACGCCACCGATGCAGATCAGCGCGCCGTCGGCCCGGTAGGTCGTGGTCTCCCAAGAGGCGCGCACACTGTCGACCAGCAGCTCGGCAGGCTCGCGCCCGGACAGGGCGGCGATTTCCGCCCGATCCTCAGGCCGTAGCAGTGGCGCCAGTTCGTGGGCGTCGTCTTCGGTGGCGGGGAGCATGGTGATCATCAGAGCTTCATGAACACGGTGATGAAGGTCGAGGGCTGCATGGTGCTGGCCGCGTTGATCGGGTGCGTGTGACCGGCCGCGCCCGCGTTGCCGCCACCACCCGTAACGGGAGTCACGTTGCTCGCGACGCCGGTGGAGCCGCCATGGTCGTGGGTTTCGGTGCCCGTCTTGTCGCCGAGCGCC
>Ga0075012_10003444_pt1 | contig 15054 bp, 10 predicted proteins | sample All_14_2_FD_71474 | JGI IMG/M metagenome (GOLD analysis project Ga0075012, IMG submission 71474) | Freshwater microbial communities in response to fracking from Pennsylvania, USA - Allegheny Zone_MetaG_DW_15 | ecosystem: Environmental > Aquatic > Deep subsurface > Groundwater > Drilled... | reverse complement strand
ACCACTACTTCCTCGAACTTGTGGCTGTTCTCCAGTTGGTTGACGATATTCATCAAAAACTTTTTCTTCCCAGCGTGCCGAAGTACCAGTTTTTTCTCGGTTGGTGGCCCAAAGCTTTTCACATTCTCCGAAGAAACGAGGTACAATGGCGTGCCGTTAATGTAAATTTTATACATTTGCTGCCCTTTTTAAAGGTTAACTTCAATTGTTTCACTTGCCAATCGTTCAAAAAATCCCTACGGAACCGATTGAGCGGCAAAGAAAGTAAAGGATGAACATTGCATCAGAAGTCGCACAACGTTTGCTGCAAATAAAAGCAATAAAACTTAGCCCGCAAAAGCCGTTCACATGGGCTTCCGGGGTGCTTTCACCTATTTACTGCGACAACCGACTAGTGCTTTCCCACCCTGAAATCAGGGATTTTGTGAAACAATGCCTCGTTGAGAAATCCAAGGATTTTGGTGGTTTTGATGCAGTAGCTGGCGTTGCCACAGCGGGCATCGCCCACGGCATGTTGCTTGCGGATGCGCTGAAATTGCCGTTTGCCTACGTGCGCAGCAAGCCAAAAGAGCATGGTCGCCAAAATTTGATTGAAGGTGAATTGCCCGCTGGCTCGAAGGTGCTGGTGATTGAAGACCTTATTTCTACAGGTGGCAGCAGCTTGCAAGCGGTGGAGGCAGTTCGAGAAGCTGGCCTGCAAGTAGTGGGGGTTCTGGCGATTTTCAGTTACCATTTCGAAAAGGCTGCCAAGGCTTTTCAAAATGCAGGCTGCAAACTTGAAACATTATCGAATTACGACGTTCTAATTCGTGAGGCTTTGGCCATCAAGTACATCAACCTCAATGATGTGGATTTACTGACCACTTGGCGGAAAAAAGCGGGAACATAAGTCAGCATCAGCGACAAATTATTCTCCCAAAAATTAACTCATAAATCCGTTGCCCCTTGTAATTTAGAAAACGGAGATTAAAATACGCAATAAAACAATGTCTTTAATCACTACCCATTCGGAAGAATTTCTCGAAAAATATCTAAACAACGCTTCGCCGACAGGCTTCGAATCGAAAGGTCAACAACTTTGGTTGGAATATATCAAACCATATATTGACGATTGGAGCGTTGACAACTACGGTACTACCTACGGCATCATCAACCCGGGTACCGATTTCAAAGTGGTCATTGAGGGCCATGCGGATGAAATTTCATGGTTCGTCAATTTCATTACGGAAGAAGGCTTTATCCATGTCATTCGCAACGGTGGCAGCGACCACCAAATAGCTCCGTCCAAACGTGTAAATATCCATACGCCAAAGGGCATCGTGAGGGGCGTTTTCGGCTGGCCGGCCATCCATACCCGCAGCAGCGAGGATAAAATCACGCCGAAACTGGATAATATCTTCATTGACATCGGCGCAAAAGATAAGAAGGAAGTATTGGAAATGGGCGTCCATGTGGGCTGTGTCATCACCTACGAGGATGAGTTCATGATGCTCAATAACCGCTACTACGTAGGTAGGGCGCTGGACAATCGCATGGGCGGTTTCTGTGTGGCGGAGGTAGCCAGGCTTTTGAAGGAAAACAAGGTGAAACTGCCGTACACGCTATATGTCGTCAATTCCGTGCAAGAAGAAATTGGCTTGCGTGGGGCGCAAATGGTGGCAGATTCCATCAAGCCAAACGTGGCCATTGTGACGGATGTGACACACGATACACACACGCCCATGATTGAAAAAAAGACCATTGGCGACGTGAAATCCGGCGAGGGGCCATCCGTTACGTTTGCGCCAGCAGTTCATAATAAACTGCTGCAACTTATATTGGACACCGCTGCGGAGAAAAATATACCGCTGCAAAAAGAAGCAGCTTCCCGTTCCACTGGCACCGATACGGATGCTTTCGCTTATAGCAATGGTGGCGTTCCTTCAGCTTTAATTTCGCTGCCACTGCGTTATATGCATACCACCGTTGAAATGGCCCATAAATCGGACGTGGAGAACGTCATTAAACTGATTTATGAGACTTTATTGAAGATTGAGCATGGCCATAATTTTAAGTATTTTTAATTTTTTGGCCGCCATATATTTTATAATAAGCGCATCATTTATGGTGCGCTTTTTTTGTTTAAAATTTACCTTTCAATATTACCTTTTCAATTAAATCACTACCAAACGAATATGGCAAATAAGCCAATGATGGCATGGGTCTCGTGATGATGATATTGGCGTATTTCCCAACTAAAATAGAGCCAAATTCATGCGCAGATTCCAATGCGAAAGCGCCATTCAAAGTGGCAGCTTGAATGGCTTCTTCCGGCAGCATTTTCATCATTATACATGCTAAAGAAACGACGAAAGGCATTTTGCCAGAAGGCGATGTGCCAGGATTATAATCACTTGCCAATGCGATGGGTATATTTGCTTCAATTAATCGGCGTGCAGGTGGGATATGGTCTTGCAAAAAGAAAGGTGCAGATGGTAATAAAGTCGCAATAGTTTCACCCGTTTGCAAAGCAGCTATATCAACTTCATCCACTACCTCCAAGTGGTCAACGGAAACCGCATCATATTTCATGGCTGCTGCGATGCCTCCCATGCAATTGAACTGATTTACATGAATTTTTGGCTTCAGGCCATATTTTGCAGCGGCTTCCAGCACCTGTTCCATTTCTTCCACGCTGAACGCCAATTTTTCACAGAAAACATCTACGTAATCGGCTAATGCTTCATCGGCAATTTTTGGCAACATTTCATTGATAATCAAGGAGATATAATCATGTCGGTTGCCGTTTCGGTACTCCAAAGGCACGGAATGTGCGCCCAAGAAACTCGCCTTGATTTCCACGTCACTTGCTGCTTTTAGCCGACGGATTACCCGCAACATTTTTAGTTCGCTTTCCACCGTCAGGCCATAGCCACTTTTGATTTCAATTAAACCAGTCCCCGAATTTCGAACTTCCTCCAATCGCACCAATGCTTGCTCAAACAGCAAATCCTCGGACGCCTCCCGCAGCCGATTGGCTGAATTCAGGATTCCACCACCTCGATTGGCGATTTCTTCGTAGCTCATCCCTTTCAAGCGGTTGACCCATTCCTCTTCCCGGCTTTTGGCGAAGACCAAGTGCGTGTGCGAATCGCACCACGCAGGTAAAACGAATCGCCCAGTGGCGTCCACTATTTTGCCTGCCTGTTGCGGGCATCGGTCCATTGGTCCAAAATCCTTAATTCGTTGATTTTCAATGTGTAAGAAGGCGTTTTCTAAGACGGGGAGTTGTGACAATTGAAGCCCAGGTATGGGCTGCGTCCTGGGATTTTCCTCTACCAGAACCAGTTGTTTGATATTGGTGATAAGCATCAAATGGCTTGGATTTAATTGAATTTACTGCAAAAGTAGAATCCTGAAACCTGATTTTTAGGGAATAATGGTTTGAATGGTACTCACTGGAAAGGGACTTTTGTATTTCAGTGGATGTGTAAATGGTAAAAATTCGACAAAAATTCACTTTATCGGAATTAAAGTTTGTTGTTGAGGTGGATGATTGTATATTGTTCCTTCGAAATTCAATTTCTAAAACCTAAATCTCTACTCATGAAAAGACATTATCTCTACACCTTGCTTCTGGCAGCCTTGGTTTTCCTTTCAGCCAACCTGCCTAACGTTCTAGAAAAAGCAAAAATCTTTGACATCAACACCGACCCACTTGTCCCGGTTTTGCCCGAAACCCCTTACAATTATGACATTCCTTTCCCAAGCCATGTGCTATTTGGAGGCTGGGACATGGTGGACTCAAGTATTATCAACAACCTGATTACTCCCGATGGGGCCACTTTAGGTAGGGTGCTTTTTTATGACAAAAAACTTTCCTCCTCCAATGAATTGGCGTGTGCCACCTGTCACAAACAGGCATTTGCTTTCGCCGACAACACCAAATTCAGCATAGGGATAAACGAAACGCAAACCACCAGGAATAGCCCCAATTTGAACGACTTGGCTTGGCAAGGAGGCAGCATATTTTTTGGCGAGCCTGGCGGTAATGCCATGCTTTTCTGGGATTGCCGTGAAAACAATTTGGATAACATGGTGCTCCAACCCATCCTTCACCAAGGAGAATTGGGCAAGGAAATGCCAGTTTTGATTGATAAACTGGAAAACACAACCTACTATCCAGAACTTTTTCAAAAAGCCTTCGGCACATCAGAAATTACCGCTGACCGAATAGGTTTGGCCCTTGCACAGTTTGTTCGTTCCATGTCCGTCTTCGATTCCAAATTTGACAAGGTGATGATGGGACAAGAACAATTTACGCAACAGGAAGAAGCAGGAAGAATGGTTTTTGAAAGTTCCTGTGGCTTTTTCTGCCATACTTCCTCCAGTTTTGCGGTTCAGTTTCCATTAAACAATGGCCTTGATTCTGTTTGCTCCGACATTGGTTATCAGCAAGTTAGTGGCTTTGAAACCGATAATGGCAAGTTCAAAACACCCAGCCTGCGCAACCTCTCCTTGACGGCTCCCTACATGCATGATGGCCGTTTTGCAACTATCGAAGAAGTGATTGACTTCTACAGTGAGGGCTTGAAACCGCACCCAAACAGCGATATTTCATGGATGGCTCCTGACCCAACCGGGTTCCATTTCACCAACGAACAAAAAGCTGACCTTAAGGCATTTTTGCTCACGCTCAACAGCACGGATTTGATTACTGATGTAAGATGGTCTGACCCATTCCAACCACTGAACATAGCGGAGCCGCTTCCGCTGGGAGAGAAAATTACTGTTTTTCCAAATCCATTTAACGAAACCACCAAGCTGGAGCTTACTGGAGATGGAACCTACGAAATCCGATTAACCAACCTAAACGGCCATGTGCTGCGCAGTTTCAAGGCAAAAAAAGGGACTTATTCCATCGAGCGAAGCGGCCTCAGCCCAGGCGTTTACCTCTTGGAAGTCCACAAATCCAACCGTGTAACCACACAGCGAGTCGTGTTGCAATAAAAAATCAGCAAAGTAACTTTTTGGAAGCCCTTGGCCTTACTGGCCAAAGGGCTTTCTTTTTTACTGGCGCAATCATGTCACATGGCTTTTTTAAGTACATTTTCCAAGTTTCGTTACCTTTGGCCCCAACCTCAAATTGCCGCTAACGAATAAAATACGTCATGGATTTCAAGAAACTCGTTCCCCATTTAATCGCCTTTTTGGTTTTGCTCGTGGTTGCATTCGCCCGCTTCGCCCCAGTTGTTTTCGAGGGAAAAGCCTTACAGCAAGGGGACAACCTTCAGGCATTGGGCATGCAACAAGAAAGCCGTGAAGTGGAGGCAAAAACTGGGGAATACCCACTCTGGACGAATTCCGCATTCTCAGGGATGCCCACCTACCAGATTCTGTACCCGACCTCCAACCCCATGAAATACGTACAAAAGCTGCTGCTCCTCGGCAACGACATGGCCCCCCCACATACGGGCATCCTGCTGATGATGCTGGGGGTTTACCTGCTTTTGGTAGTGATGAAAGTGGACTGGCGGCTTAGCCTCATCGGAGCGGTAGGGTTCGGGTTGGCGGCTAACCACATGGACCTGGTGCAGGCAGGGCACTCCACAAAAGTCATTGCCGCCGCCTATTGTGCGCCAATTTTAGCCGGTATGATTTTAACTTTTCGAGGAAAATACTGGCTCGGTGGCGGTCTCACTGCGCTATTTGTTGCACTCCAGATTTACGCCAACCACATTCAAATCACCTACTATTTCTTCCTGTCCCTGTTGATTTTTGGGGTTGTTTACCTGATTGATGCCGTGAAAAAAGGCTGGTTGCCCCGATTTGGTACGGCGGTGGCCGTTTCAGCAGTGGCCGTTCTGTTGGCCGCAGGAACCAATGCCAGCCGTTTGATGACCACCAAGGAATACGCCGATGAAACCATCCGTGGTAAGTCAGAACTTACCAAAAAAGACGAAGGCAGCAGTGGTTCCAGCGCTGAAGAAGGCGGCGGGCTTTCCAAAACCTATGCCTTCCAGTACAGCTACGGCATCGCCGAGACCTGGAACCTGCTCATCCCGAACTACTTGGGCGGCAGCAGTTCCGTTGGTTTTGCGAGCGACCCTGAGAGTGAAACCATCGCCGCATTGCGCCAGATGAAAAACTCGGAAGAAGCCATGCAATATGCCCAAAAATCAGGTCACTACTGGGGCGGGCAGCCGTTCGTGGGCGGTGGCGTTTACATGGGCATGGTGTTCACACTGCTGTTTTTTATGGGTATGTTTTTGGTGAAAAACCCAATAAAATGGTATGTTTTGGGCACACTCATCCTGTCTATCATGATTTCTTGGGGCAGCAATTTCTCGGTGCTCAACTACGCCTTGTTCGACCATTTCCCCATGTTCAACAAGTTCCGTGACCCAAAAATGTTTCTCATCATTGCCAACATGCTCGTCGTTGCCTTCGGCATCATGGGGCTTCAGGCGTTTTTTGATAAAAAAACAGATGCAAAAACCCGCCAAAACGGCCTACTGCTGGGTGGTGTAGTCACGGTTGGCTTGTTGGTCATTGGCTTTCTCATCAGCCTCGGGTTCGATTACCAGAAACCTGGTGATGACCTGCCAAAAGCTTTGGCAGATGCCATCGCAAAAGACCGTGCCGCACTCTTGCAGGCAGACTTCCTTCGGTCGCTTTTTTATGCCGCTGTGCCCTTCGGGCTACTTTGGTTTTGGATGAAAAAAAGCTTCTCTGCAAACATCCTGACCATCCTAATCGGTCTCATCGCTGTTGTGGATGTTTGGGGCATCGGAGCACGGATGCTCAGCTCCGAGGATTATATTGACAAGAGCCAAAAAAATGCTCAAATGGCCCCAACTGCTGGGGATGACGAGATTTCAAAGGACAAAGACCCTCACTTCCGGGTGGCTGATTTCCGCCGTGGATTGCCATTTTCAAATGCTTTCACGAGCTTCCACCACGAGAGCGTGGGTGGCTACCACGCCGCCAAATTGATGCGTTACCAGGAACTCATCGAAAACTACCTGAACGACCCCAAGAATCAACAGATTTACGGGATGTTGAACACCAAATATTTCATCAATCAACAGGACAAAGCACTGACAAATCCTAGCGCTTGCGGCAATGCTTGGTTCGTCCAGGAGGTAAAAACGGTTGCGAACGGTGACGAGGAAATTGCGGCCTTGGCGGGCCTGAACCCAAAAACGCAGGCAGTGGTGCAGGAGGCATTTGCTTCCAGTTTGAAAGGTTTCACACCACAGTTTGACAGCACGGCCAGCATCCAATTGACGCACTACCATCCTGACACCATGATTTACAAATACACTGCAAATGGCGACCAGTTTGCCGTGTTTTCAGAGGTTTACTACCCGCCTTCAAAGGGTTGGAAAATGTTCCTCGATGGCAAACCCACCGACGATTTCATCAAATGTAATTTCTTGCTGCGGGGCGCAAAATTGCCAGCGGGGCAGCACGAAGTGAAGATGATTTTTGCACCAAAATCCTATTATTCAGGGGAAACCATCACCTTGATTGCGGGGCTACTCGTCCTTGCACTTTCTGTCTGGGGTCTGGTTTGGTTTGCTCGAAAATACCAACTGCCCGATGCCAACAATTTGCCGGAAGCCGAAAAACAAGAGCATCGTCCTGTGGCTCAGAAAACAGTGAAAACGGAGCCGAGACGCAAGAAATAATTTAAAGGTAAAAAAGGGCCAGCGAACATCGCTGGCCCTTTTTTTATCGCTGAATCAGCAATTTCCCAACATTTACGAACCGGCCTGCTACCTCCAGCTTCCAATAGTACATGCCACTTGGAAACCGATTTACCGGCACTTGCCATTTGTTTTGTCCTGAATTAATTTCCTCCGCCAGCATTTCCCTGCCGGAAAAATCGAATAAGTAAAAAACTGCCTCGTTGGACAGCGTCTTAGATGCCAAGAATTCCGCAAAATTGCCAGATGCGGGGTTGGGCGAAACTAAAATTTCGAGACCAGCCCCCACCAATTCATAGCTACCAGTCAGGGGCTTCACCACAAAATCCGTCACCTTCGGCAAATGGTCACTGGCTGTGCTGTTATCGGTGTTCAGCAAGCCAAAACTAGTCAGCCGGGCTTGCGACATTACCTCGGTTTGCAGCGTGTAGGCTTTTTTTACCTCCAAAACACTGTTGGAACAAATGTGGAAATCAAGACGGGAGGGTGGGTACTGACTGCCAGCCTCGTTCCAAGTGTAGGCCATTCGTTGGTCTGTCTGGAGCGCAAGAACATCCAACAGCGTCGAGTCGTCCCAATCCAACGACCCACCTGCCCCGAAAACATTCGTGTTCACGATGTCTCCTGTGGTGAGTGTTGTGTACTGCTGCTGCCAACCCACGAGGTTCATGTCGCCGGAAAGTACGAACGGAGTGTTCTCTGGAAGGTCAATTTCGCCACCGGGTGTTTTGGCGTCGAGGATAAAACTGGCGAAAGCGTCTGCCTCCAATTGCCGCTCGCTGTTGGCGACGCAGCAGCGCAGGTGGCCGTTTATCACCAAAATATCCTTCTCAAAAATGCCGTCCGGCAAATCCACCAGCGAAGCAGTGAGTCGGTGGCCGTTGTAAACCGACCAGTTTTGCAGGATGGGGTATCGGCTAGCGGTGATGTTCCCATCAATCAATTTTGCTGTGTACCAACCTTGCGGGTTTCCAAGCGGAATGGCTGCATTCATGAATGTTCTGGCCTGTGCCGAAGTCATGTCCCAACATTCGTTGAAGGTGATGATGTCGGGCTGTGTGGCTTTCAAAACACGCTCGAAACTGGGCTTTCTGACAACGTCGAGCAGGCCGTCCGCCAGCGTATTCCACGTCATCAAACGTAGATGGCTGGGGGCGTTTTTTTGCAAATCAATTGGCTGGTAAACGGGTGTCGGGTCGTTGTTGAAAGTGTAACTGAAGGTCTGTCCAGCGTTGGGCATTTTGTCGCCAGCGCCATTTTGTAGGTAAATTCGACATTTGTTTCCTGTGAAAATTGGATTGTTTCCATCTGGTTCTGCGTCCCTCCGAATCGCCAATTCAAATTTTGTGGCACTGAAAGTCGGGAGGCTGGCAAACCCAATATCCCCAAAATCGAAGTACCAAATTGAGCTTCCTTTGTAAAAATTGCCGTCCCGATTGCCCAGTTGCAGCTCGATTTCGGCCCCAATTCCGTTGACGGATTTGCCTGTCAGCTGGTTTTGGTCGCCGTCAATGTACAGCGTGAGGTCGTTGCCGTCGGTCAGCACCACTTCTTGGTCAATTTCAAATCGGATGAAAAGGTAGGCCTCGTCGTTGGCGACCGACATCCGCAGCAAGTCAAGGCCGCTGCCAGCCCCGCCAGTATCCTCCAGGTTGATGGCTGCTGCGGTCCAGTCGTCGAACTGCCCGTCAATGGCGATTGGAAGCGATTGCGCCAGCAAAAAATACGATGGGATCTGCGCCAGCAAAAAAGCGGCGATAAAAAACCGGGAAAATTGCATTGTAAATGGGCGGTCGAGTTTAGTTCGACCGGGGTAGGTTTTCGAGTTAAGCTCGACTGAAGTTTTTCACAAAATCCAGTGCTCGTTCCTCTGACCAGGCAAACTCCTTGCCCGGTTTCCAGAAACCGACATGGCCGCCGTGGCGGGGCATTTCGAGGTGTAGGTGTGGGTGGTTTTCACATAAACCAGTAGGGTAGCAAGATGGAGGGAGGATGGGATCGTTCAGTGCCTGCACCAGCAAAGTCGGCACTGCAATGCCTGCCATGAAGTTTTTTGCAGAAGCTTTTTCGTAAAAATCGGAGGCATCCCGAAAACCGTTCAGCGGTGCGGAAAAATACTCGTCAAAGTCTCGCCAAACCTTGATTTTCTTGAAGTTTTCAAGGTCAACGATGCCGGGGTACTGGGCATTTTTGGCCACCATTTTCCGCTTCAGGTAAAACATGAAACGCTTCCGATAAATATAGTTTTCAGCCCGATCCAGTATTTCAGCACCTTCCCGCAAATCGGTTGGAGCGGAGAAAACTGCAGCACTTCGAATGGGTTCAGGGGCATTTTTGCCATGTACGCCGAGGTATTTCATCGTGATATTGGCGCCCATGCTGAAACCTAGCATCACGATTTCGTCGTATTTTTTGCTGCGCAATGCGTGGTTCACGACCTCACCGATGTCCTCGATGTCGCCGTGGTGGTACATTCGCTGGGCACGGTTCATTTCACCAGAGCAGGAACGGCAGTTCCAGGCCAACACGTCAAAACCGTTTTGATGAAAAAGCTTGGCCGCCCCAATCACGTAGTGCCGACTGCTGTCGCCCTCCAGCCCATGCGTCAAAATGGCCAATTTACGGTGGTTTCCCACCAGCCAATCCAAGTCGAGAAAATCGCCATCGGGCAGGTCAATGCGCTCCCGCTCGTAGTTGACACCTTGGATTTTCCGCAGGAGCGTAGGCACAATGGACTCGAAGTGGCCGTCAATCAACAGCGGGGAACGACGGTAAGTGCTATGCGGAATGAGTGGCAAATCGGCAGTGATTTATGATTGATTAATCGAGGTCATCAATTTCGAGGTGAGCGGCGGCCAGCTCACTCAGGGCGTGTTGGTCGCCCAATTTTTTGGCTACCGCAATGCCCGCTTTGTAAGCTTGCAGGGCTTCGGTTTGCCCTTTTGTTTTTTCCAACAATTTACCCAAATGATAGTAAACGCCCACGTAATCTGGGTCGGTCGCTACAATTTTTTCATAAAAATCCAAGGCTTCCGGCTCGTTTCCAAGTTTCTCATGCTCTTTTGCCAATGCAAAAAGCAGGAACGAATCATTCGGGCTTTGAGAATGAAACTGTAGCAATTGGTGCAACCGTGGAGATTCTTTCATGAAAAATCTGCGAAGGTGAAGTAAGAATTCTACAATGTAGGAATCAAGCTAAGTCCTTCATTGTCAGATTGATACGCTTGCGTTTGATGTCCACTTCCACCACCCGAACAGTCACTTCCTGACTTAGGAAAACCACGTCGTTCGGGTTTTTAACGTATTTGTTGGACAGTTGGGAAACATGCACCAGGCCATCTTGTTTCACGCCGATGTCCACAAATGCGCCGAAAGCGGTGATATTGGTGATGATGCCGGGCAGTACCATGCCCACCGTCAGGTCTTGGATGGTGTGAACGTCGTCGGCGAAGGAGAATGATTTGGCTTCGCCACGGGGGTCGAGGCCGGGTTTCTCCAATTCCTTCAAGATGTCGGTCAAGGTTGGCAAGCCCACTTTTTCCGTTACGTATTTTTTAGGGTCAATTAGCTTGCGCAATTCGGGTTCGGCTATCAGGTCGGGCACTTTCACGTTGAGGTCCTTGGCCATTTTTTCCACGATGGGGTAACTTTCCGGGTGTACGGCTGTGTTGTCCAGTGGATTTTCGGCACTGCGAATGCGAAGGAAGCCAGCGCATTGTTCGAACGCTTTTTCACCCATGCGGGCCACTTTTTTCAACTGTTGGCGGCTTTCGAAAACGCCGTTTTCTGTGCGGTATTTCACAATATTTTGCGCCAGAGAAGGCCCAAGTCCAGAGACGTAGTTGAGCAAATGCTTGCTCGCCGTGTTCAGATTCACGCCCACCGAATTCACGCAACTTTCTACCGTCCGGTCAAGGCTATCCTTCAGTTTGACTTGGTTCACATCGTGCTGATACTGACCTACGCCAATGCTTTTTGGGTCAATTTTCACGAGTTCGGCCAGCGGGTCCATCAATCGCCGAGCGATGGAAATGGCTCCCCGGACAGTCACGTCCTTGTCAGGGAACTCCTCACGGGCAACGTCAGAGGCAGAGTAAATCGAAGCGCCAGCCTCGTTTACCATAAAAATATTGACAGGGTGGGCAAACACAATGTCCTTGCAGAGGTCCATCGTTTCCCGGCCTGCTGTGCCATTGCCGATGGCAATGTCGGTGATGCGGTACTTGTCAACATTATCCTGCAAAATACGGCGGGCCATGTACTCGTCCGAGACGGGAGGGTGCGGGTAAATCACCGTGTCGTGCAGCAAGTCACCGAATTCGTTGAGCATCACCACTTTGCATCCCGTGCGGAAACCGGGGTCAATGCCAATGACCCGGTGCTGGCCAAGCGGCGCTGCAAGCAGCAATTGCCGAAGGTTGTCCACAAAAACCTGTATGGCAGCGGCGTCGGCTTTTTCTTTTGCTTCGTTCCGAAACTCCGTTTCGATGCTGGGGGCTAGCAGGCGGTCGTAGGAATCGTGCAGCGCTTCCTTCACTTGCTTGGAATCGTCGCCGTTTCCTTTCAGCACGTACTGTTCGATTCGGTGCAAAACCTCCTCCGGCTCTGGTTCGATGGTCAGGCGCAGGAAACCCTCGTCCTCGCCCCTGCGCATGGCCAGCAAGCGGTGCGAAGGGCAGCTTTTTAATGGTTCTGAAAAGGCAAAATAGTCTAGGTATTTGGCTGCTTCCTCTTCTTTTCCCCGAACGAGTTTGGAGGAAATTTGGGCATCCTTGCGAAAGGCATGACGCACTTTTTGGCGCACCATTTCATCCTCGTTTATCCATTCGGCGATGATATCACGGGCACCTTGCAGGGCATCCTCGATGGTAGCCACCTCTTCAGTCAGGTAGGCTTGCGCCAATTTTTCGGGGCTTTGCCGGGTTTGTTGAAAAATGGCGGTGGCCAATGGCTCCAAGCCTTTTTCACGGGCAGCGGTCGCACGGGTCTTGCGCTTTGGCTTGTACGGCAGGTAGATGTCTTCCAGTTCGGTAGGATCCCAGCAGTTTTCGATGCGGTGGCGGAGTTCGGGCGTCATCTTGCCCTGCTCCTCGATGGTGTGGAGGACGGTTTCTCGGCGCTTGTCGAGTTCTTGCAGTTTCTTCAATTCCTGCTGGATGGCTGCAAGTTGCACCTCGTCCAGCGATCCAGTAGCCTCTTTTCTGTATCGGGCAATGAAGGGAATCGTGGCCCCTTCCGACAATAACTCAATAGTGTTTTCAACTTTTCTGGGGATGATATTCAGGGTTTGCGAAATGATTTGCGAGTAGGTCATAGTTTCGTCCAGTCGTTTGGTTTTTGAAAATAAATGCGAACGCAAAACGGGCGTCGCTTGGCGGGGCTGGATGGAGTAGGGGTTGGAAAATGATTTAAAGTACTGAAAGTCAGTTTTTTGCGAAAGCGGGTAAAAGAAGTAAACCCAGCGTGTCTAAGGAACTTGGCCACGCTGGGTGCGATTTTTTAGCTTAGAAAACCATTTACATCGTGGTACTCAAGTCCGAATGCATCGGCCACGCCTTGGTACACGACTTTGCCATCTATCACATTGAGGCCGAGGCGAAGTGCATTGTTGTCGTTGCATGCTTTTTTCCATCCTTTTTCCGCCAACTGGATGGCGTAGGGCAGGGTAGCGTTCGTAAGTGCAATGGTGGATGTGTAAGGCACAGCCCCAGGCATGTTTGCTACGCAGTAGTGTAGTACGCCATCTACGACATAAACTGGGTCGGCGTGGGTGGTCGGCTTGGTCGTTTCGAAGCAGCCACCTTGGTCAACTGCTACGTCAACCAGCACTGTACCCGGACGCATCAGGCTGAGCATGTCACGGGTGATGAGGTTCGGGGCTTTAGCGCCAGGAATCAATACAGCACCCACCACCAAATCGTGGTTGCGAAGCAAACGCCTGATATTCAACTCGTTAGAGTACATGGTATTCACGTTGGCAGGCATTACATCCGAGAGGTAACGCAAGCGGTTTAAGTTCACATCAATGATGGTCACGGTAGCGCCAAGGCCAGCGGCCATTTTCGCAGCTTGTGTACCAACGATGCCGCCGCCGATGACCAGTACTTTCGCTGGCTGCACACCCGGTACGCCACCGAGCAGGATGCCACGGCCACCCATCGGTTTTTCGAGGAATTTTGCACCTTCCTGCACCGCCATGCGGCCTGCTACTTCCGACATGGGGACGAGCAACGGCAGGCTGCGATCTGGTAGCTCCACTGTTTCGTAGGCCAAGCAGGTAGCCCCGCTCTGAATCATCGCCTTCGTGAGTGGCTCGTAGGATGCAAAGTGGAAATAGGTGAATACCAACTGCCCTTTTTTGATGAGGGCATATTCTTGCTCAATCGGCTCTTTCACCTTCATAATCATATCCGCTTTTTCAAAGCAGGATTTTGCATCGGGAAGGATGCCAGCACCAGCATCCACATATTCTTGGTCGGTGAAGCCACTGTTCTCACCAGCGCCTTTTTGGATGAAAACGGTGTGACCACGTTTGGTGAGTTCCAAGGCACCGGCGGGCGTCAGGGCTACCCGGTTTTCGTTTGTCTTGATTTCGGTAGGTACGGCAATGACCATAAAATTGGCTTTATTTGTTGATGATTGAATTTTCGAGGCGCAAAGATAGAGAAGGGGGGCGCATGCCGATGCCGGGAAGGTCTTTTTTTTGGATTTTGGATGAAAACTAAAATTGGGGCAAAAAAAAAGCCCGGGTTTGTCACCCGGGCCGATAAAACGAATCTTACAATTCTTTAACCAAAACTTACACACTTTATCCTTTTTCAATATTCGTGCCAAAAATTAGATTTCTTTTTAATTTAAAAAAATATCTTCTTTGTAAAAAGGCACGATTCCCCTTGCCCTTGCCACATCGAACAGCCTCCCGACTGCTGAGCGGCCATCCCCGCCAAGATTTTTGGTAAATTCATTTACGTATAGTTGAATATGGCTATTCATCACGGATTCCTCCATTTCCTGGGCATTTGCCTTTACGAAATCCTTTGAATCTGCTGGGTGGTCAAAAGCGTAGCGCACACTGCGTTCCATCACACGGTTCACCTTCCTTTTTATATCTTCCGGCAAATTTCTTTTCACGACGATCCCACCAAGTGGGATGGGCATTCCAGTGGATTCTTCCCAGAATTCGCCGAGGTCAATGATTTTTTTCAAGCCTTTTTGCTCGTAGGTGAACCGATTTTCATGGATGATGAGGCCGGCACCGACCTTGCCTTCCAGCACGGCATTTTCTATTTCTGAAAAAACAGTCTCCACTTTGTTCTTCGCATTCGGGAAGGCCAAGCTGAACAAAAAGTTGGCGGTGGTGTAC
>Ga0075012_10003440_pt1 | contig 15065 bp, 11 predicted proteins | sample All_14_2_FD_71474 | JGI IMG/M metagenome (GOLD analysis project Ga0075012, IMG submission 71474) | Freshwater microbial communities in response to fracking from Pennsylvania, USA - Allegheny Zone_MetaG_DW_15 | ecosystem: Environmental > Aquatic > Deep subsurface > Groundwater > Drilled... | reverse complement strand
GTGCGATATTGATCCTTTGCGCGCTGATATGGCGACTATTAAGCTATTTTCGTTTTTTTGCGATAATGTGTCAAACGACGAATACCAATCATTATAAACTTCTGTTTGGTATTTGAATTTTAAATTGTTTGCAATTAGAGCATTCGAGAAACTTTCTTGGTAATCTCTTAGAACATTAAACACAATTTTTGCACTAATTTGCTTTGCAAAATTGTGCATGGAGGTTAGCCATCCCCTAAAGTTTGATTCAAATTCAGCCAGCGGAGGTACAATAATCTGAATATTGTTAATGTTGTGAATAGGTTTTTTTATGCTAACTACATAGATTGGTTGGCGAGAATCCCTTAGGACACCTTCAAGAATAGTCCCAAAAATCCATTCGCGTGTGCTGTAATTGCCATTCCATCCCATTATTATTTTCGACGCCATAATCTCCTTGCTTGCCCTAACAATCCCCGACGAAATATTAATATCCATCCTTACAATAAACTCGGCAGGTATTTCTGTCGATACTGATATGTTTTCGATATTTTTGGCAAGTTTCGTTGATATTTCGTTTTCGTCCTTTACTACGTTTAGGATGTAGATTGGACTTTTTTTATTTTGTATTTTACTGAAATTAGCAAATTCGATAAGGGGTAGGATATTTGTAGGATTAGAAACTGGGATAATAATTTTTTCAACTTTTTCCTGTTCGTACTGGTGAGGAGTTTCCTTCAGAACTATTTTTTTTGCGGTTCTTTCTGTAACAAAAGCGCTTACAATGCACGATGCGAATATCACTACAACCGATGCATTCAATATATTAATATCAACAATTCCCATTTTGTAGCCAATAAGAATAATGGCAATAGTAGCAGCAGCGTGTGCAGTACTAAGTCCGAATATTAACTGTCGCTCGATTGTTTTATAAAGAAAAATCTTTTGAGTTAGGTACGCTGCAAGCCACTTGCTGGATATTGCAAAAAATATAAGTATTAATGAGAGCTTAAGGGATTCCCACCCACTTATGAACGCGTTTAAATCTATGAGCATTCCAACGTATACAAGAAAGATAGGAATAAAAATGGCATTTCCAATAAACTCAACTCTACTCATAAGAGTGGAGGAATGAGGAATTTGTCGGTTAAGCACAATTCCGGCTAAAAAAGCTCCGATTATTGGCTCAAGATTTATAAACTTGGCCAATGTTCCAGCCAAGAAAACCATTGAAAGTACGAAAACGTATTGCGCAATAATATCTGTTGAAGTATTTTTAAAGAACCAACGGGTAATTCTCGGAAAAATAAAAAGAATAAAGTACATATAAACCGCAATGGAACCAGTTAAAAACAACCAATAGTTCGTGGAACTTTCACCATTATGCAAGGCAATAATTAGAATTAATAGAAGTAGAACTATTGTGTCGGTAATAATTGTTCCACCAATAGCTAATCCTACTGGCTCCGTTTTAGTTAGTCTTAATCGGGAAACAATTGGATATGCAATTAGTGTTTGAGTCGAAAACATACTGGAAATAAGCAAGGAGGGGAGTAGATCGTAGTTTAGGAATTGTCGGCATACCCAAAATCCTGTAATGAACGGTATCGCAAATGTTAGAAATCCAAAAACAAGGTTTTTATTCCTATTCTGAACAAATGTATTCATATCCAGCTCTAAGCCAGCCAGAAACATTAAATACATTAGGCCTACATTACCCAGCAATTCAATACTGCCTTTGCTTTCAAGTATATTGAATCCAGAACTACCTAAAAGCATTCCGGCAAGTATAAGCCCAATAATTCCGGGAAGTTTAAACTTTGAGAAAACAAATGGAATTATTAGAATGACTAAAAGTGTAATGCAAAAAACAACAACTGGCTCTTGGAATGGTAATGAAAAAAGACTATTAGCCATACTGTTCGTAGTGGCTGTTGTTATTGCAAGGTTCGTTGTAAATGAACAAAGTGTATGCATGCTAAAAAATAATCGCTCGAATATACAAAAATCTTTGTGTTTGTAATCAGGTTATCATTTAAGTATATTGAAGTTTTGAAGTTGCGATTCTAACATTGAGTTGAATATCAGTGTTATGTCTATACCTGCTGAAAATATCGTGCTGTGATATGCAACTTGACACTTAACCTTACTTTCGCCTTTCATCTCGAATACTTAAAAAAATAATTATTTTTGCTAAGCAAAATGCAAAGTAAAAATGAGTGAGTCCCTCCTGAAAGCACTAATGCAACTATTTGCCTTTGTTGTCAATGTCGATCGCAAAGGTGCTGCTGGACTCCCCATCGATGTCCTCGAAAGTTACTTACAGCACGATTTTGGTATTGAACAAACTAAGGAGTTTCTTCTGAAATTTCAAGAATACATTAAGCAATACAGGCTAGAGATTATTGCCGAGGATTTCTCAACTGCCGATTCTCAAGCTATACAGGATATTGTCGATTCAATTAACGCTGAGCTAGAACAGCATCAAAAGGTTTGGCTTATACTTCAGCTAATTGAGTTTATTGGCGATAGTAGAATTAGCACACCGCTAAGGTTAGATTTCGTTAAGAGCGTAGCATCTAGGTTTAACATTGGCGAATTTGAATTTGAGAATGGACGCGATTTTATTTTAAGCGAGAATAATAGCCAAATACCCTGGAATCAGCAGGTGCTACTTATCGACTCTAATAAAGATTTACTCACTTCTGAAATTAAGCATTTAACCAACGAGCGACTAAATGGAACAGTATACGCCCTGAGGATTTCAAGTACAAACACGTTTCTAATAAAGTACTTTGGCGATAGTGAACTATTCTTGAACAGTCGGAATATTAAACCCGGACGAACCTATATCTTCGGAACTGGCTCAGTAATTCGTGGTGCCCGAATTTCGCCAATATACTACAGCCGGGTTGCTGCAGCGTTTATTCAGGATCCAAACAGGCCATTCGTATCGATGGTGGCAAAGGATATTGAGTATCGGCACAAAGGAAGCAAAAATGGTATTTACCGGTTTTCTTTTACGGCATACTCAGGTCAGTTGGTGGGAATTCTGGGTGGCAGTGGTGTTGGAAAATCAACATTACTCAATTTGCTAAACGGTAATTTGAAGCCAGCCAATGGGAATGTTTTCATTAATGGCTACGATGTTCATCAGAATAAATCAGAACTCGAGGGTGTTATTGGTTATGTTCCTCAGGATGATTTGTTAGTTGATGAGTTGACTGTATACCAAAACCTTTACTACAACGCCTCGCTTTGCTTTAGTAATCATGATAAGCAGAAGTTGAGCGAATTATTGGATAGAACCTTAAACGATTTCGACTTGCTTGAGGCGCGCAACCTTCGTGTTGGTGATCCATTGAACAAGTACATTAGTGGAGGTCAGCGTAAGCGATTAAATATGGCCATGGAGTTGATGCGCGAACCATCGGTCCTTTTTGTTGATGAACCTACATCGGGTTTATCGTCGATGGATTCGGAGCGCATTATGCTTTTGCTTAAAAAACAGACCTTTAAGGGCAAGATTGTTTTCGCCAACATCCATCAACCTTCATCGGACGTATTTAAACTTTTCGATAAAATTATTGTGCTCGATCAGGGTGGACGACCAATATTTCAGGGTAATCCAATGGATGCTGTTGTGTACTTTAAGAGTATGGGGAACTTCCTTAAGCCCGATGAGAGTGAATGTATAACATGCGGTAACGTTAATACTGACTTAATTCTTCGTGTTGTTGAGGCGCGTGTTGTTAATGAGTATGGAAAATTAACCCGAAAGCGAAAACGATCGGCAAAGGAGTGGTACGATTTGTACCTCGCTAATATAGAAAGTAAGCTAAATGTTTACTTGCCACCTTGCGTTAGTCCCGTGCCCCCAAACAACTTCAAAATACCATCGCATCGAAAACAGATGTGGATTTATTTCAAACGCAATTTAAAGAGTAAGTTGGCAAACTCGCAGTTTATCAATATCAGCTTGCTTGCAGCTCCTCTTTTAGCGATAATTATTGGTTTTTTTACAAAGTACTTGCATGGAACATTAGCGGATCCTAACGCATATCTTTTTAGCGAAAACGATAATATTCCCAGCTATCTTTTCATGAGCGTGGTAGCCATGATGTTTTTGGGGTTAACCATCAGTGCCGAGGAGATTATTAAAGATCGGAAAATTCTGTACCGTGAAAAATTCCTGAATTTGAGCTATTTCAGCTATATCAACTCCAAAATAGTTGTACTGTTTATTTTCTCCGCAATTCAATCGTTAATGTTTGTGTTAATAGGACAAGGGATTCTTGAAATCAAAGGAATGTTCTGGAGTCATTGGCTAATACTTTTTTCCACTGCATTTTGCTCAAATATTCTAGGGTTGAACCTATCCGCTGCGCTAAACTCTGTAGTTGCAATATACGTGTTAATACCAATTGTGCTTGTTCCCCAGCTGCTTTTTAGCGGGGTGATTGTCAATTTTAATAAGTTGCATAAAACAATATCGCATCCGGAGTATGTACCTTTTATTGGCGATGTAATGCTTAGCCGATGGTCGTACGAGGCTTTATGTGTTCAGCAATTTAAAGCGAATAGGTACGACAGGGAGTTTTTTGATTACAACATGCAACTTAGCAATAGCGCTTACAATGCTACATTCCTGATTCCAAAGTTGCAATCGTTGCTCGACGAAGTATCGGTAGATTTAACTTTAAATAGACAAACTCCCCGTATAGATAAGGATTTGAGAATAATTAGGAATGAGATTGAATTGCTTTCTGAGAATTTTCCCATTCGAGGCTTTTCTTACCCTAATTCATCCAATTTCAACCAGGGCGCAATTACTGTTGATTATTTAAACTTAACAAAGGCCAAACTCGATACCCTGAAGCAGCATTTCAACCTTGTTTACAGGCAAGTTATTTCTGAGCGTGATAATCATATAAAGACACTTGCACGCAAGTTGGGCGGTAACGATGCTGTTTTCGACCTTAATAGGAAATTTCATAACAAGAGCCTTGAAGCATTGGTAACAAACCAAAACGATTTTCAGAAAATTGAGGTTGTAAACGATAGGCTAATAAGACGGTTCGAACCTGTTTACGCATTACCTTCGTCCAAGTTTGGCCGATCGCATTTGTTTGCAGCGTACAAGCATGTTGGGAAATATTACATTCCTACTATATGGTATAATGTTTTTGTAATTTGGGTTATGACAGCCCTTTTCTACCTTGCCCTCTGGAGCGATATGTTCAGAATTGTGAATAAATTTGTGGAGCGATTCAAGTTCCGCAAGTTAACAACACGCATATCTAGGTACTTGCCAAGTTAAGTAGAACGAGGATCATTTCGATCCTCGTTTATTACCTAGTATTTTATCCTTGAGAAGTACATCTTGTTCCTTTACTATATACGATGATTTTATAATTGCAAATGCAGAGAAGTAGCCAATTGCACCGTTATTCAGATTTGTTCTGGCATTAGCAGGAGGAGCACTGAAAACTGGAATTTGTGGTTGTGAACTTGTTTGAGCTTCGTATAAAAACCTAAAATGATCCTCGTTAATTACACAAAGTTCAAGGGTAACCTTATACCCTGCTTTTAAAGTATCGGGTTCCTGTATGAAATAAAGAGCAGCACCATTTGTTGAACTTCCGTTTATTAGTTTATCGTCCGATATCATGAGGTTGTTAAGCGAATCGCTATAGGAAACATCGTTTATGTAAACCCTGAACATGTAAAAGTTCCGTTGATCGGCTGGCTCGTTTGCCCATCCATTAACTATCCATCCATCCCAATTATCGTTGTAAACCACATTTATTGAATCGAGATAGATGTTTTGGTAATTTTCAGGTAAAGTAGGAATTGAACTTTGTGCGGTGTATTCCTTAAAATCGGAAGATCCATTAATAGCAACATTCTCTGCATGTATAGTATATGTTTTACCAGGTAATCCGTAAACATTAGGTTGAGTAAGGTAAATTCCCGGTTCTGTTATGCTTTCGGTTAGGGGGTAAACATTTTCGCCATCGGTAATTGTTACGGTTGCTCCTGAAATTCCTTTGGGTGGGGTGTTGCTATAGTAATCGGCCGATTGGGTTATGGATATTCTATGAGCAACAGTATCCGTTGTAATCGATCCGTAAATAATAACCTTAACATCGGTATTGTCCAAATTAATGTCAATTTTTTCGGTACAAGAAACTGCCATTGCAAGCGTTGCTGTAATGGCAAAATATTTTAGTTTCGTGGTCATATCTTTGTATTTACTATTCATTTTTACTTTTACTTAAAATTTGAAATTGTATGTAACCGATGGAATCATTGGGAATAGGTAAGTCTTCTCGGCATAAGTTTTATTCGAATTTTCTGGATCCTGTACAAAGTTTATTGCCCATGCATTCTTTCTGTTGTATAGGTTGTAGACCGATATGTTCCACTCTCCTTGCCATTTACGCGATATGTTGTGTTTCGATTTAATAATCACCGAAACGTCTAATCTATGGTAGTCTGGATATCGTTTTGCATTGCGCTCGGAATATATAGGAAGTATTACCCCGTCAATTTCGTACCTTCCAACGGGTTGTGTGTAGGCTTGTCCTGTTGAGTATAGCCAGTTCGCCGATAAACTCACCCTGTTGGAAAAGTTATAGCTAAATACTACAGAAAGGTTGTGGGGTTTATCGTAGGCTGCATTGTATGTGTTCCCGAAATTAACACCTGGAGTTTGTCTGTATGTTCTGGAATAGGTGTAGCTAATCCAACCGTCAATTTTGTTTCGGGTAAATCGTCCGTAGAGTTCTAACCCGTATGAGTGTCCTTTTCCCGCTCTAATATCGGCTTCCATCTCATCGTTCAAAAGTAAACTGGCAAAATCTTTAAAATCGATTAGCCGATCCATTTTTTTGTAGTATGTTTCTACAGATGTTTCCAAAGTATTATTGAAGAAATTTCTGAAATATCCAACAGCCCATTGATCGGCCAGTTGTGGTTTAATATTTGGTGATGCGGCAAACCAAATATCCAAGGGGCTACCAGCCTGCGAGTTGGATGCTTGCTGGATGTACTGTGCGCTTCGTGAGTAGCTGGCCTTAATGGAACTTATATCATTTATTAGGTAGGTGAGTCCTAAACGTGGTTCCGGATTTATGTAAGTTTTGTATATCTCACCCGACTTGTAGCTCTTTGTGTCAACTACTTTATAGTTTTCGTCGAGTATTATTGTTTTTGCTTTTCCAATATTCTGGAATACTGAAAGGCGAACTCCGTACTTAAGTATGAATTTTGAAATAGTATGTTCATTCATAGCGTATACGCCATGTTCCAACGAGTAATTTTCTGGAATTTCCCAATGCCTTATAAAGGCGTCGGACGATGTTCCATTTACTACGCCAGGGCTGAATGTCAGCAACGATGTACTTACACCGAATTTAAGATTGTGGTTTGTGTTGGCTTTTAAGTTGAAATCTACTTTAAGGCTGGTTTCTTTCATTTCAGAATCCCACTTAAAAGCATTGGCATCGTTGGTGTTCGATTCCAGAAAATAGTTGTAGTTACTTCTCAAGAGAGTTGCGTTCATGAAAAGGTTGTGTCCAAAAATATGATTCCATCGGGTGGTGAATGTTTTATTGCCAAAGCCAAAACCCATTGCTCCGCTTCCGAATTTATCTCTGCCGAAATAACCCGATATAAAAATTCGATTATTATTATTCAGGGTGTAGTTTACCTTTGCATTTAGATCGTAAAAATACATTGTGCTCGATTCAAGGTCTTCGTTATTGAAAAGCGGAAAAAATACATCGATGTAAGTTCTGCGTCCCGATAGCATAAACGAACATTTATCCTTTACAATGGGAGCTTCTAGAGTTAAGCGACTGGATAGATTTCCAATTCCTCCAGTTGCTGAGAATTGTTTAGAGTTTCCCTCCTTCATTCTAATGTCGAGGACAGATGCTAATCTTCCACCCATCGATGCTGGCATATCGCCTTTATAAAGTTTAACATCCTTTATTGCATCATTGTTGAACACCGAGAAGAAACCCATTAGGTGCGATGCGTTGTAAACTGTGGCCTCGTCGAGTAGTATTAAGTTATGATCAGTTGCTCCACCTCTAACGCTAAAGCCCGATGAGCCCTCGGCTGCATTAATCACTCCCGGCAAGAGTTGAATTGCTTTTATTACATCAACCTCGCCCATTAATGCAGGGATTTGGCGTATTTTTTTCATTTCAAGTTTAACAACACTCATCTCGGGGCGGGTAACATTTGCGTTTGCCTTTTCGCGGCTAATAACTACTTCGCCAATTTGAGTCGATTCTGGGTTGAGCTCCGCATTAACGTGGAGATCTTTGTCAACAACTATGTTTTTCTCAAAATTTGAATACCCAATGTAGCTTATTGTTAAGGTGTAGTTTCCTTTGGGTAGATTAAGAGTGTAATAGCCATAACTGTTAGTTGCTGCACCAATTTGTAATTCTTTGGGGTAAATTGTTGCACCTATCAATACCTCTCCAGTGCTGGCATCTTTAACATATCCGTTTATACTAAATTTACCTTGGGAGTTAGCTCTAAATGTTGTAAGGCTAAATAGAAGTAGAATTAATGTTGTTTTTTTTAAATAATAATTTACTTTTTGCATACTTTAATTTGTTTACTATCAGTTGAATACTGTTGTGGTTTTTAAATAAAAAAAGCAAGAGCAATTTAATGCGCTCTTGCCAATCAAACATTATGCCAACTATTAAATAAGATTAATTAATTGTTAATTATTGTTTTACAAAATTCCATCCGTTTAAATCTTCAGGAATGTTCATTCCCATTTTCACAGTAGGAGTTTGTTCTTTGTTGTTGAGTAGAACCGATTGTAATGGAACAGTATCAGTTAAGTAATCCGATAGTTCTTTAAAGGTTATATCGCCTTTAGTTTCTTTTAGTTTTTTTAGTAAATAGTAAGTGAAAAAGCCATGATTCTTATCCTTGAATGGGAGAGCCGATTGATCGTCGGAGGTAGCTGATAGTATGGCAATATTTCCTGGAATAATTCCCTCGGCAGGTCTAACCTTAACACCTCTTGCTGCCAGCAGTGCTTTGTTTCGAGCTCCACCCGAGAAACATGCGTCAATAAAAACAACCATTCTTTTCGATGGGAATTCAGTCAGTTTAGCGTACATGTCCTGAAGTTTTATGCCATCCTTAGCGTTTTGTCCGCTAATATCAACAGGGATAATGTAAGGTTCGCGGGTAACCTCGTCGGGCAATCCATGTCCAGCATAGTATATAAAAAACTCTCCTTTCCCTTTTGTGTTTTTCACAATAAGATTGATTCTCGATAGAGCTTGGCTCATTTGTCCAGTTGTGGCATCGAGCAGCATGGTTATGTTCTGCTCAGGAATACCAAGTATACTTATTGCATATTCCTTGAAGGCGCTGGCATCGTTTCGGGCAAATTCAACGTTAATTTCATCGTTTAGTTGATTTTGTTTCGAGCTGTAGTCCTCGTTGCCAATTATTAGTGCGAATCTATAGGGGTTCTCTGTGTTGTTTTTAGGAATATCTTTATCAACATCCGACAACTTCTCGAACACATACCCTTTATTCTCGGGCGATTGAACATAAACAATCTGTTGCTTAACCACAGTATCTCTGATTACAACATAGCCAGTTTCTTTTTGCATTGTGGCTAAAACATCATTGTTGTAAGTATATGCTCCTCCAGATATGAAATCGATGCCAAACCCAGGTATTGCCGCTAGGTTTAGAAGCAAGTTTAAATATATTTTACCACTTACCTTTGCATTATCGGTATAGGTGTAAGGGACAAATCCATCCTTTTTAAACTCATATATGTATTGGTTTTTTGAGTTTGTCTCGCCACGTTGGACTTTCCGAGTTACCCAAATGTTACAGGGAGTGGTTTTGCCAGTACTCTTGTTGTTGATGAAAACTTCGGCTCCCGAAGGGTTTGACGAGAACGAAACTTTTTGCCTAGTGGTATTAAACATTGTTGCACATGCATTTAACGATAGCGCAACAATTACTAATGCTAATTTTAAAAGGTGGTTTTTCATGGAGATTTTCGGTAATTAGTAGTATTTAGGCAAATTTATAGATTTGTATAACAGTTGTCAAATAAAATATCGTAAGGTAGTTACATTCGATATTCTATTTCTTTTGAGATTAAGCTATTTCCAATTCCTTAACTTATACCCCCATATTGAATAGTACAGAATTATTAGGTACGATGGGATAAGAATGATATAGGCTATTTGAGGATTATAGATATCGCTCAACTTTCCCCAAACTAGAGGAAGTATTGCTCCGCCCGCTATCGCCATAATTAGTATTGCCGAACCTGTTTTGATAAATTTGCCCAAATCGTGAATTGCTAGGGGCCAAATGGCTGGCCAAACCAATGCGTTGGCAAGTCCCATTAGAGCTAGAAAAAGTATTGACATTGAACCCTCAGAAAGTATAACTCCAAAAGTGAAAAGGATTCCAAGTACCGCTGATGCTTGTAATGCAAAACGCTGCGAGATATATTTTGGAATTAAAACTATTCCTAGCAAGTAACCCACTATCATTGTTACAAGGGTGTATGATGTGAATGCCTTTGCTGTTGATATCTCAATACCTTGCGAAATACCGTAACGAATTATGGTGTCGCCAGCAACAACCTCGGCACCCACGTAAAAGAATAATGCTATAGCTCCGAGTATTAGCTGTGGAAATTGAAAAATGCTAGTTTTTGAATTGATTTGATCATTCGACGAATCTGATTCTTGCTCCATATCGATCTCTGGTAGTGGAGCGTATCGTACAAAAATTCCCAGCAATACCAGTATTGCTGTCATTACAAGGTAAGGGCCAATAACCCTATGCGAAAGGCTGTTAAGGGCTAATTCTTTAGCTGCAGAATCCATGGTGCTTAACGATTGAACAAATGAATCGCCATCTTGTAAAATATAGTATGCTAAAATTAACGGTGCAATTGCGCCAGCAAGTTTATTGCAGATTCCCATAATACTTATACGCTTTGCAGCGCTTTCGCGAGGTCCAATAATCGTTATGTAAGGATTTGATGCTGTTTGAAGTAACGCAAGCCCAGCGCCCATTACGAATAGACCCGATAGGAACATCCAATATGCTCTGCTATATGCGGCAGGAATAAATATTAGTGTACCAACCGACATCACAAGCAGTCCCACCGTCATGCCCTTATGAAAACCTGTTTTTTTGAGAACCCACGATGCAGGTAAAGCCATAATAGTGTAGGAAATGTAAAAAGCAAATGCAACAAATGTGGCTTCAAAGTCTGTTAGCTCGCACGAAATCTTGAAATATGGGATAAGAATTCCATTTAGCCAGGTAACAAATCCAAAAATGAAAAATAAAGCGCCAATTATAATTATTGGAATTAAGTATCCGTTGCTCTTAGTTTGGTTAGGGTTCATGGTATTGGTTTTTTGTTTATCGATCCCAAATGTATTAAAACTTGCGAAATAAACAGAAACTCACTATAGATATTTAGTTTTTTACAGTTAATAAGAATTTGAAGTGATTTGATGAAATATCTACTCAGTTTTCATTTTTGATTTAATAATTTTTGTAAATTTCTTTCACTATCAGAAACTTAACTCTATGCGCCATGAGCAAGGATAAAAAGGAAAAGAAGCATAAAAAGGAAAAAGATGAGAAAAAGCCTAAGGATAAAAAACATGCTATCCCTTCGCTAGACGACCATTACGAACTTGTTGACTCTCATCCTGAAAAACTCGACAAAAAATTTTACGAGAAGGAAATTGAGCGACTTCATGTGGAGTTAAACAAACTCTTGGAGTGGATAAAGTTCAAGAAACTCAAAGTTGTTCTCATCTTCGAAGGTCGCGATGCTGCTGGAAAAGGTGGTGTGATAAAAACCATTTCCGAGCGATTAAATCCTCGCTCATGCAGAATTGTCGCATTGGGTGTTCCTACCGAGAAGGAAAAAACTCAGTGGTACTTTCAGCGGTATGTGGCTCATTTACCTGCCGCTGGCGAAATGGTACTTTTCGATAGGAGTTGGTACAATAGGGCAGGAGTTGAAAAGGTTATGGGGTTCTGTAACGAGGAGGAATACTTGGAGTTTTTACGATCGTGCCCTGAGTATGAGCGAATGTTGGTTCGTTCCGATATCATTCTCATTAAGTATTGGTTCTCGGTTAGCGATACCGAGCAGGAACGTCGATTCCAGGAGAGAATTGATGATCCTACTAAACGTTGGAAGTTAAGCCCAATGGATGTTGAATCGCGGAACCGCTGGGTGGAGTATTCAAAAGCAAAAGACGAAATGTTTGCCCATACCGATATTAAGCAAGCGCCTTGGTGGGTAGTTCGTGCCGACGATAAACGCCGTGCTAGGCTAAATTGCATTAATCATTTGTTGAGTTTAATTCCATACGAGGATTTAACACCGCCTCCAATTAAGCTCGAGGCTCGTAGAGAGGATAATTCCTATGTTCGTCCACCAATAACGGATCAGAATTTTGTACCAGAAGTGTACTAATTGAATATGTTTTTACAACCCCTTCAAGGGTTTTAAACCCTTGAAGGGGTTTTTTGTGTGGATTAAAAATTGAACGGTTGATATTCTACCTTAAAATATTTTACTGGAGCAAAATTCTCTTAGTACGAGCAAGTTTTTCGCCGCGAATTACAAAGGTAACCTCTTTTGCTCCGTAGTAAAACCTGAAGCTTAGATCGCCAGTATTCTTTATCGAACTAATAAGTTCAGGTTGTATTGGGATTATAAATTTATCTTCGTACCAAATTTTATCTTCGTACGATACGTTTTGGGTAGTTATATGTTTAGTGCTATCTACTGTTGTGGTTGTAGTATAGGTAGCATCGCTTTTCTTTCGGGTGTCAGTTGTATTCGATTTCACCTGTAATGGGAAAATCTGAAAGTTCGACTTAGCGTATACATTGGTATCTCTTGGAAAACTTGACGAATTTCGTTTAACCACCCAGTACATGTTGACCCGATCGTAGCTTTCACTTTTCTCCCTAAGTATAGTGATTTCTGCATTTTCTACATCACATCTCCGTTCTAAGGGTTTAATTTCAAAGCTATAACTGGAGCGGATTACTTTTTTATACTCGTCGTTGTACGACTTATAGCTACTATTGCCAATAAATGAGCAGTTTGATAAACCTATGGTAAAACCAATTATTCCAAAAATTATAAGTTTTCTCATGGAACAATGCAATTAAAAAATATTAAACCCCGGTATATCGTCAATCTTCATAGGACGGCCATTTTTCAAACCTACACCAATAACATTGGCCTTAACCGCTATTTTTCCATCGGGAAGTTTTACGGCCTCCTGTTCAAAAATCATTCTCAAATGGCCTTCGCGTCTGGTTTTTAGCCTAACAACAAACTTATCGCCACTGGTAAGCGAGTGCTTGTAATCAATCTCAATTCGCGATACAACTAAGTCTATTCCCTCGTTGTGTAGCTTTGCAAAATCAATTCCTTTATCGAGTAGGTATTTATGGCGTGCATGTTCTAAGTAGTTAAGGTAAACAGAGTTGTTTACTATTCCCTGTAAGTCGCATTCGTAATCGCGTACCTCAAATTCTAGTTCGTAAGTTTCCATGTTTTTGGGGATATTGGGTTGTTGAGTAATATAGTTATTAAGTAATTAGGTGATTGAGTGATTAAGTGATTGAGTGATTGAGTGATTAGGTAATTGAGTGATTAAGTGATTAAGTGATTAAGTGATTAAGTAATTAAGTAATTAAGTAATTAAGTGATTTGGTTATTGACTGTTTTTTAATTAGTTGATTTTTTAGTTTTTAAATGTCCCCCGTCACCATAAGTCACCTGTCACCATAAGTCCCCCGTCACTTTAAGTCACCTGTCACTATTTGTCACCTGTCACTATTAGTCACTTGTCACTATAAATCACCATCCGTCATTAACACCTTAAAGACAACCTTCTTAATTACCCCCTCGCCAATTAGCGGAGCGTGAGCATCGTTGGGGAAGAAGATGGCAAAGTAGTTGGTTGGTACCTTAAAGTAGTTAATGGGTTTATCGTCGAAAAAAACGTAATCTTTCTCCTTGTCGAATGGGGCTTGTGGCGAGTGGCAATCTTCCCTGCTACGCCATCCCATTGTTTCCTCGCCTTGCAGGCAAATCTGAATATCGATATACCTATCGTGAGCCTCAAGTAATGCCTCATCCTTAGTTTTTGCCTTATTGAACGATGGAATTGCAAAAAGTTTATCGCCATCAATATAAATGCGTTCACCTGGTTTGCTGAAATCTAAAGTAATAAGTGCTTGCTCAACCTTCTCAAACATTGGGTGCAGGTTGATATATGTTCCAAACTCGTTAAGCGGTGCTACTATCATGGTTATTGAATTTTGGGTAGAGATTACAAAACTAGTAATTATAATTTAAAATCTAACAGAATAGTTGGATGGCAAGGGAGCAGAGGAATTACTAGGAAGTTAAAGGAAGTTAGATGAATTAAAAAAACGTGTCACTTGTCAGCAAAAGTCACCATTGCTCGTCACTTGTCACCAGTCACATGTCACTTTTTCCCAAAAATCAGGTAACAATTCTCCACCCATCCTTATTAACCACAGTAATTATTATCCAAAATCTGTGTTTAGTATGAAATTTATTGAATCAAAACGACTTATCGAGTATCTAGATTTTCTTTTACAGCAGGGCAACGCAGGAACTGCACCCGAAATTGCCGATAAACTTGGAGTTAGCGAACGCACCGTGCGCAACTATTTTGAACAGTTAGAGAGTATAAAAGTACCCGTGGAGTACAATGCTATACTCAGAACCTAGAAGTATTCTCGCCCTGGTAGGCTTACCCTTTGCTTTATTGAGGATGAAACTAATAACCTAATTACTGATACCCCAAACTTTCCCCCCCCCCATAAGTATGTTATAGAACACAAAATCATTCACAGGTCGGAAGTGTGGCTGCCGACCTGTCGGTTTACTTTGTATTAACCAATCCATTAAAGTAAACTGCGCAGGATGTATTGTGTTTATTATTAATTTTAAAAACTAGGTTAAAATGAAAACATTAAAT
>Ga0075012_10003439_pt1 | contig 15068 bp, 15 predicted proteins | sample All_14_2_FD_71474 | JGI IMG/M metagenome (GOLD analysis project Ga0075012, IMG submission 71474) | Freshwater microbial communities in response to fracking from Pennsylvania, USA - Allegheny Zone_MetaG_DW_15 | ecosystem: Environmental > Aquatic > Deep subsurface > Groundwater > Drilled... | reverse complement strand
TGGGAATGCTGGCGGTGATGGCCATGAGCGGCCTGCCCATCCCGGCCGAGCCCGACAGTCAGCTGCCCTTCCTGACGGAAATCTGGGCCGATATCGGCGACGAGCAAAGTATCTCCCAGTCGCTCTCGACCTTTTCGGCTCACCTGACCCAGATCATGCGGATCTTGCCTAAAGCCGGCCACGGGTCGCTGGTGCTGCTGGACGAACTGGGAGCCGGCACCGACCCCTCGGAAGGCGCGGCCCTGGGCATTTCCCTACTGGAGCACCTCAATGCGGCCGGCGCTCTGTCCATGGTCACGACCCATCTTTCCGATCTCAAGATTTACGCCAGCAAAACCCCGGGCTTTGAGAACGCGGCCGTCGAATTTGACGCGGCCACCCTCTCCCCCACCTACCGGGTCACGGTGGGTGTGCCCGGTCGCTCCAATGCCTTGCTCATCGCCGCCGGCCTGGGGCTGCCCGACCCGCTGGTGCGCCGCGCCCGCGAGATCCTGGGCAAAGAGCACATCGGCGTGGAAGTGCTGCTGGACGACCTGGAAAACGAGCGCCAGTCTTTGCGCCAGCGCGAAGCCCATCTGTCGCGCAACCTGGCCCAGATGGAGCAAGACCGGCGCGCCCTCAGCGAGGAACTGGAGGGGCTCAAGCACGAGCGCCAACTGCGGCTGGACGAAGCGGCCGCCCAGGCGGAGGACGTTCTGCGCCAGGCCCGCGATAAATCTCACGGGCTGCTGCGCGACTTCCGCCAGCGCATCGCCGAGCTGGGACGTCAGAAGGAACAGACGCTGGCCGAAGCCCAGCGTTACCTGGCCGATCTGCGTGATCTCGGCGAAGAAGCTCAGCCGCCGCGCACCTTTGAAGAGCTCAGCGAAGCCGAGCTGGAACGCCTCACTCGCCCGGAACCAGAGGACGAGGAAGAAGAAATCCGCGAAGCCGTCAGCGAGGCACCTGCCGCGCCGGAACGCCAGGACGAAGTAGACGCGCGCGCCCGCGTCATGGCTCGCACCATGGAGGCCAGCCTCAACGAAATGGCTCACGGGCTGCAGGAAATGCGCAGCCAGCCGGTAGCCAACGGCCCCCTGCCTCAGGTGGAGGTGGGCCAGCGCGTCTACTCCCGGCGTTACGGTCAGGAGGGTGAGGTGCTGCAGGTGCGCGGGAATAAGGCCGAGGTGCGCCTGGGTATGGTGCGCTTGAGTATGGGGCTGGATGACCTGGAAGTTCTCTCCGGTCCGCCCAGCGGCGGCCAGGTCACACTACCAGATATGCCCATGGGCCCACTCACGGCGCGCGCCGATCTGCGCGGCATGACCGTGGACGAGGCCCTTTTCGAATTGGGCAAGTCACTCGATCAGGCAGCTCTGAGCAAAAGCGAAAAGGTCGAAGTGATCCATGGCAAAGGCACCGGCACCCTGCGCAAAGCCGTGACCAAATTCTTAAACAGCCATCCCCTGGTCCAAGAACACAATCTGGGCGAGGTTTATGAGGGAGGATGGGGTGTTACCGTGGTGAAGCTCAAGCGCTGATGGCTTCACCAGGGTATATCGTCTCCGTCTTTCAGCTGGCCGGCATGTGCACTGGCTCTTTTGACTACCAGGAAGTGGCCGGTCGTCTGCAGACGCAGTTACGCAATCTGGGCCTCGAATTGACCGCCTGGGAACCGGTGAGTCAATCCGGCTGTTTTGCCGTGCTGGTCTGGGCCGAGGCCCGGGCGGGTGAACGAGTGGATCTCCTGGAAGCGCGTCGCCAACTCACCACGCAGTTGGCCCCGCAACAATTGCAAGTGCGCATTCAGCGCGAAGATGTGTTCCTGGCGATGCACCGGCTGTAAAGGAGCTGTTGCTATGAAAGCCAAGGGTGCGCGCCCCCGCAAAACCCGCGGAAAACGCTGGCTGATGCTGTTCCTCAAGGTGGCCGCCGCCAGCAGTCTGGTGCTCGGACCACTGGCCATCGGCGCCGGTTACGCAGTGGTCACCACGCTGACCAAAGATCTGCCCGACGTAGAGGGCCTGGCCAGTTATGAAGCTCCCCAGACCACCCGGATTTTCTCCAAAGACGGCCAGGTGGTGGCCACCCTCTTCGTGGAGAATCGCACCACCGTTCCCCTGGACCGCATGTCCCCTTACCTACCCAAGGCCTTGCTGGCCGTGGAAGATTCCCGCTTCATGCAGCACCACGGCGTGGACTGGGTAGGCGTGGGCCGCGCCGCCGTGGCCAATGTGCTTTTCCACGGCATCGACCAGGGCGCCAGCACGCTGACCATGCAGTTGGCGCGCAATCGCTTTCTCACTCAGGATCAGACCTTCGCCCGCAAAATCCGCGAGATTGTGCTGGCCCAGCGCATCGAGAAGCGCTTTTCCAAGGAGAAGATCCTCGAATATTACCTCAACAATGTCTACTTCGGCAGCGGCGCCTACGGAGTGGCGGCGGCCAGCAGCCTTTATTTCGGCAAGCCCGCTCAGCAGCTGAGCATCGCCCAATCGGCTCTGATCGCCGGACTGGTGCAGGCGCCCTCCACCCTCTCGCCGCTGGTCAACCCCGAGGGCGCGCTCAAGCGGATGAAAATCGTGCTCTCGCGCATGAAGCAGACCAAGATCATTACCCAGGCGCAGTACGATGCGGCCGTGCGCGAGGGGGAAGGCTTCAAGTTTTCCGCACCTTCTTCGGGAGGGCCGGTGGTGAACTCCGGCTCCGATCAACTGCTCAAGTACCCTTACTTCACCACCTACGTAATCGCCGAGTTATCCGACCGCTACCCCGAGGACATGCTCTATCGGGCTGGACTGCAGGTGCGCACCACGCTGGACATCGAGTTGCAGCGCATGGCCGAAGACGAGCTGGCGGCCACCATGGATGAGTTGGGCCCCAACCTCAACGCCGGCAGCGCCGCCCTGGTGCTGATCGAGAATTCCACCGGTTATGTGCGGGCTATGGTGGGCGGGCGCCGCTGGTCCCAGGACAACCAGTTCAATCGGGCCTGGCAGGCGGTGCGCCAGCCGGGCAGCAGTTTCAAGCCCTTTGTCTATACGGCCGCTTTGCTGCAAGGTATGACTCCGGAAACCATCGTGGAAGATGCCCCGGTAAATTACGGGGGTTGGGCCCCCAAGAACAGCGATGGCAGGTTCAAAGGGCGCATTCCCCTGCGGCAGGCCCTGCAGGAGTCGCGCAATGCGGTGGCTGCCTGGCTGATCCACTCGGTGGGCGCCGACCGGGTGGTGGAAGTAGCTCACGCGCTGGGGATCCGCGAGCAATTGACCTCAAATTTGACGCTGGCGCTGGGTTCCTGTGAAGTAGCCCCCATCTCCATGGCCAGTGCCTATTCCACTCTGGCCAATGGCGGGGTCTATCATGTGCCCTTGTCGGTGACCCAGGTGGTCGACCACGGCGGCGACATTTTGACCGACAACCGCAATCATCCCGGCAAGCGCATGCTGCCCGCCGATGTGGCCGGGCAAATGATCCAAATGATGATGGGTGTCGTGCTTTACGGCACCGGCACGGCGGCCTACATCGACGGCGTGGACGTGGCCGGCAAGACGGGCACCACCGACGACTCGCGCGACGCCTGGTTCGTCGGATTCACGCCCGAATATACGCTGGCGGTATGGGTCGGCAACGACGACCATTCCGCCATGTATGACGTATTCGGCGGAGGTTTGCCGGCGACGCTATGGCGGCGCGTCATGGGACGGGTGGTCGAGCGCGGTATCTCGCAACCGCGCTTTGCCTTTGAGGCCAGCCAGGCGCAACGACTCAAAATTTGCCGAGATAGCGGCTTTCTGGCCACGGCCAGTTGCCCCAAAACCCGGGAACTCCAGGTCTTCTCCGGGCCGGTTCCCAAGGACCCCTGTCCTCTGCACAACGCTCCCACCTCCACCCCGACTCCCGAAGTGGTGCCGACGGCCGAGCCCACCCAGGAGGCTCCTCCGGAGGAAACACCGGTTCCCCTGGAAACTTCCAGCCCACCGGATGCTCCGCCCGAGGAGCAGCCTCTCGAACCATTGGTGACGCCGGTCCCCTAAAGCCTGCAATTGGCCCCATCTAGCACTCGGTCGCGGCGGGGACTTTAAGGCGCAGCCGTAAGTCTCCATTGGAGCCGCCGGAGACTTTTAGGCGAAGCCGTAAGTCTCCATACCACTCGCGCGATGGTTAGTGGCCAATTTACGGCACTTCCTGGGGAAGGCTAGCGGCCTTCGGCCTGACTAGCCTTGCAATTCCGAAGGATCGGGACCTGCCTGTGACGAAAAAAATTCTATAGCCTCCCCCGCATTTGGTGGGATTTTTCGAGGAGTTGTTCCGTGTTGACGCTGTCCCAACTCATGCAAGACTTGAGGGAGGCGCTACATCCCGCCCCTTCTTGTAGCAAGGACGCCTGTCAAAAGGCCGCCGAGATTCTCAAGCATTATTCTGGGAACGATGTGTGCCTGCCTGAGCGCCTGCGCCAGACCAATCACCCCTGTTATGCCCGCCACTTGATCCATAAGCAAGGCGAAGACGGATTTTGCGTGGTGGCCATGGTCTGGTCTCCCGGCCAGGGCACTCCCGTGCATGATCACGGGGGCACCTGGTGCGTGGAGGGCTGCATGGAGGGCCAGTTGGCCATCACCAGTTATCGAATGGTGGACGGTAGTGACCCGGAGCACGTCCGGTTTGAGCAAGAAGATTACGTGGAAGTGGGCCGCGGCTCGGTCGGCTGCCTGATCCCCCCATTTGAGCACCACAAGATCCACAACCCCTTTAAGACTACGGCCATCACGCTGCATGTCTACGGTCAGGAACTGCGCAACTGCACGCGTTTTATGAAAAACGACGAGGAGTCGTTTCGCGTGGAGAAGGTGCCGCTCTGCTACACCTCCACTCCCGCTGTATGCTAAAGCTTTTCTGGGTAGCGCTGGTGGCGCTCGAACATATCTATTTTCTCTACCTCGAGATGTTTCTGTGGACCAAGCCCAAGGGCCTTAAGGTCTTTAAACAGACCTTGGAGAAGGCCGAAGCCAGCAAGGTCCTGGCAGCCAATCAAGGACTCTACAACGGATTTCTGACGGCCGGGCTGATCTGGGGAATGCTTCACCCTGATCCCGCCTTCGGACGCCAGATCCAGCTCTTCTTCCTGGGCTGCGTGGTGGTGGCCGGCAGCTTCGGCGGGGCCACCGTGGGAGTTCGTCTCTTCTTCGTCCAGGCCGTTCCGGCACTCATCGCCATCAGCTGTTTCTTACTCTGATGTCGCAAGTCCACATCGGCATCCTGACCGTTTCCGATAGGGCCTCCCAGGGAACCTACCAGGACCTCTCCGGGCCGGCCATCCGCGAATGGTTGAAACTGGCCCTGAGCATGCCCTGGCAAGAGCACTATCGGGTGATTCCCGACGAACCGGCTCTGATCGAAAACACCCTCAAACAACTGTGCGATGCCGACAACTGCTGCCTGGTCGTGACGACCGGCGGGACCGGACCTGCGGTACGGGACGTGACGCCAGAAGCCACCGAAGCCGTGTGCGCCAAAATGCTGCCCGGCTTTGGCGAGTTGATGCGTCAGGTGTCACTGGGCTCGGTCCCCACCGCCATTCTTTCACGCCAAACGGCCGGCATTCGCGGGCGCAGCCTGATTCTCAACCTGCCCGGCAAGCCCGCCGCTATCGCCGAATGCTTACAGGCCGTGTTCCCGGCCGTGCCTTACTGCATCGACTTAATCGAGGGAGCCCGTTTGGAAACGGACCCCGATTTCGTCAAGGCCTTCCGACCGAAAGTGAGCTAGTGCGCGAAGCGTTAGCGCTCACCTGATTGTGGCTAGTCGTAGCGGTCGAGAAGCCCTAACAGCGGATCGGGTGGAGCCAGGATGCCCTTCTCCAGTTGCAGGGTGGTGCCGCCCGGCTGTGAGGCCAGCCAAATCTGATCGACCAGTTCCAGCATGAGTGAGTAGCCCATTCCTAGCGATACTTTCGTAGAGAAGCCCTTTTGCAGAATGGAGGCCGGCAAATCTTCGGCGCGGATGCCGGGTCCCCGATCACTCACCTCGATTTGCAAACGGTCCCCGTTTTTGCGCATACGAGCCAGCCCCAGGTCCCCGTGTTTGATGGCGTTGCCGGCGGCCTCTCCGACGGCCACCACCAGATCATTGGCCCGTTCCTCCTCCATGCCTTCGGCACTGGCCATCTGGAAAACAGCCCGGCGTAATTCGCGAAACGCGTCCCGTTGGCCCAGGTCCAGCTCCAACATCAACTGGCCACTGCGAGGCATGTCCATTTCATCGACCAGGTGAAATTTGCCGCGGGTCACGGTATTGAGAAGTTGACAGCAAAAGAGCTTGCGCTCGATTTCCGCGGCCAGAAGCTGACTTTCCAACTGTTTGCGCTTGGAAATATCCCGCACCATGCCCAAAACTCCCTGGCGTTGACCTTTCTCGTCCAACAACGGGGTGACCGTAGCCATCACCCAGCAATCCGTGCCGTCCCGTCTCTGTAGACACAAATCCACAGGACTGGGAGAGCGCCAGGTCATGGCCGCCAGTCGTCGATCCTGGGCCCGCACGAAGCGGAAAATCGACCGCCCCATCAGTTCAAAACGGGCACGCCCCAACATCTCACACAGCCGCTGGTTGGCAAAGGTGATCCGCGAGCTCTCGTCGACCGTGTAAATGCCCTCGCTGGAAGTCTCCACGATTTGTTGATAGCGGGCCTGAGTGAGCCGCTCGCGCCGGCGATGAACGGCCTGACGGATCTCACGCTGCAGCGCCGGAATCAGGCGTCCGGTATTCTCTTTGAGAATGAAGTCATGAGCTCCGGCCTTCATAAACTCGGCGGCCCGCTCTTCCCCGACCGTTCCCGAAACCACCAAAAAAGGAATGTCCAGACCCGACTCCCGGTAGATGGCCAGGGCGTCCATACCCGAAAAATTGGGCAAGCGATTGTCGGCGATGATGGCATCCCAGGGGTCGCGCAGCGCTACCCTCATGGCTTCGGCGGTTTCCACACGCAAGGTCTTTAAGTCAAATCCGCCCATGCGCAGCTGATCGGTCAGCAGCCAGGCATGATCGGGATCGTCTTCGACCAATAGAAGCCGAACACGGGTCCGGTTATTAAGTTGTGGAGGCAAAGCTCACTCCTCTCCGTAGCAAGGTTGCGCCAGCGCGTGATTCCATTTTAATACGAACATACTACAAGGCTACGGACATGGATACTATCTTTCACCACCATGGCTACCTGCCGAATTTGGGGGTTGACGAAATTTCCTCAAACCCGTAGCATCGGAGGCACTGACACGAAAAAGGAGGAGTCCCAAATGCACAAGTATCTACTCATTGACGATATTGTAGTTGACTTCTCCTCGGTAGGCATTGGCATTCGCCCGGCATCGCCGGGCACGCGACCTTAGTCCGGCCCCCCTACCCTTCCGAACTCCCTCTCTTGTTTTCCCTCGGAGGTCCCCGTGTCCGCAAATTTCTCGAATTCTTTTCAATTACTAAGGCGTAATCCCGCATTTGCCCGGGTTTTCTGGGCTGACGCACTGGCCCAGATGGGCCACAACATGCTGGTGGTCGCCTTTCCCACCCTGATCTTGGAAGTCACCCACGACGTCACCCTCACCGGATTGGCGTTTACCGGAGACATCCTGGCCTACGGGTTGCTCAGTCCCCTGGCCGGCTATCTGGCCGACCGCTGGGAGCAAAAGCGCTTGATGCTGGTGTCCAACTTGATGCGTTTTGGGTTGCTGCTGGCTCTCTTGTGGACTCTGGCTCACGGTTATCCCGCCTGGTTTTATCTCGTTCTGTCCATGCTGCTGGGCGGGGCCGCGGCCCTGTTCAGTCCGGCCCGGGCGGCCTTTTTGCGGCGCTTGCTTTCGGGCAATGACCTGCTGGAGGCTGTGTCACTGGAAGGGACCAGTGGATTTCTGCTACGCCTGGTCTCCCCGGCGCTGATGGGAGTGATCCTGGTGGTCAGTGATGCGCGCGCGGGCATTGCCGTGGACGCATTTCTCTACCTGATTTCCAGCCTGATCATCTGGCCGGGCTGGGTGACCGGTCCGCGCGTCCAACCCCAGGTGGGCGACGCGGAGTCCCATCAAGGCGGCTGGCGGGAAGGCTGGAAGCTCCTGTTGGCAAGCCGGAGACTGCTGGGACTGCTGTGGATCGACTTGCTGATCTCATTCTTGGGAATGGCAACCTGGTCCACCGCCGTAGCCTACCTTGCGCAAGTGCTCCATGTGCGGGCGGCCAACAACGGTTGGCTGCAGGCGTCCATGGGGATTACCGGGGCTCTGGGTACCCGTTGGGTGATGCGGCTTCCCCAGGGAACTGGGTTGCGCTGGCTACTGCTGGGCATCATCACCTGCAGCTACCTCAGTCTGGGCCACTGCGACAGCCTCACCAAACTGGTGCTGGCATGGTCGCTGCGCGGACTGGGAGTGGGTGGACTGGTGGTGCTGATCTCGCAGCAACTGGCCCGCGAAGTCCCCTCCCATTTGATGGGCAGAGTGCAGGCGGCCTGGGAACAGTCGGTCTTGATCGCCTGCTTCTTGGGTACCATCATCACGCCCTGGCTCATCGGCCACGGCGGACCGTTGCTGGCCTTCCGGCTCTACGGCTGGGCCTTCCTGGCCCTGGTGCTGTTAGGCGCTTTTTCCGGCCGGGTCGGCCTTGATGGTGGGCGGCGGGGTGACCAAGAAACCGGCCAACATCATACCGGCCGCTGAAAATCCGTGGGGTCTAGCCATAGTATCCTCCTGGATCTCAGCATAGTGGCTGGCGGGCGGCATCCCGCAGGCAGAAAATAGCAAAGAGCCCGGTACCGAGGTACCGGGCTCTTCTTTTTGCAGTTGCGGGTGAGAACGAACGAACTAGTAGCGGCGAGTGCCGGGGAAAAACTGGGGGACGCTGATGGGACCGGAGAAGAGGCTGGCGCTGGCGGTCAAGGAGTAGGCCCCTCCGTTGAATTGCGCCGGAGCGTAACCCTGATTGAGGAAACCGCCCAAGGACGATTCCAGCGAGCCGAAGCCCTGCATGCTGGAGGCAAAGGTTTGCTGCATCGCCGCGGCGGTGCCGCTGAACTGGGCCAGAGCCTGGGTCTGGTAGGCGGCGAAAGCGGCCTGCTGGGCGGCCTGTTGCTCCTTGGCCTGAGCTTCGGCGGCGGCCTGGGCGGCCTGCTCGGCGGCGGTCGGCTGGGGTGCGGCCGCATCAGGAGTGGCCTGACCACCCTTCAGTTGAGCCTTGAGGCCTGCGATCTGAGCGTTCAGCTGCGCGAGCAGCTGTTTTTGCTGCAGGGCCACCAGCTGCATCTGCTCGTGCATAATCTGCTTGGTCTGGTCTTTGATCTTGTCTTTCAGTCCGCCGTGAGCGGCGTTGCTGTGACCCTTGCCGGTACCACCCGCGTGGGCGGCGTTGCTGTGGCCCTTGCCACCTCCGTGGTGGGGTTTGGTAGCGGGATGATTGTTGTGAACCTTGCTCATTTTACTCACCTCTTTCGCAACTGCTTCTGAAATCAGTCTACGATTTAACCAAGAAGGCGAGATAAATTCGGGCTGTCGCGTATGAACCAGCCGTTAACCTCAGCAAGAACGAGTTAACATGTTTATTGACGAATTGTTAACTCTCCACCAAACAGTATCCTAGAGGTCAAAAACCTTGCCCGGGTTGAGCAGTCCGTCTGGATCCACGGCTTTCTTGATCATGCGCATGGTGTTGACTTCGTTGGGCCCGCGCGAGAAGCCCAGGGCGGACTTCTTGAGCAACCCGATGCCGTGCTCCGCGCTGACGCTTCCCCCCACCTTGTGCAGCAACTCATAGAGCAGCATGTCGGCGACGTGGCAACCATCCCAGAACTCTTCCGGGTCCATGGCCGAGGGCTTCATCACGTTGATGTGCAGATTGCCATCGCCCAGATGCCCGAACAAATACAACTCACCCGGAAAGGAAGGCGCCACTTCCTTCTCCAGAGTGTGCACGAACTCGGCCAGACGTCCCACTTCCACCGAGATGTCGTTTTTGTGCATCAGCCCCAGGCGGCCCAATGACTCGGTGATGTTGTCGCGATAGGCCCAGAGCCGGTTCAAGTCTGCGGTTGACTTGGCCACCAGGCCGTCCTGGACCAGTTTCTGGGCCATAACCTGCTCCAGCCAACGGTCCAGCTCGCCGTCCAGTTTGCCTTCCACCTCGATCAAGACGGTTGCCGGCGGTAGCTCGCCGGAGCTAAAGGGAGAGCGGGTTTCCTGCACGCGCATGACCGCTTCCAGGCAGTTGCGGCCCATGTATTCGAAGGCTTGCAACTGGAAGCGACCCTGAATGCGAGCGTGACGCAGCAATTCGAGGCCGGCCTCCATTCCGTCCACGGCCAGAAAAAGCACCTGGCGATCACTGGGCAGCAGCGCCAGCCGCAGCGTGGCCTTGGTGATCACGCCGAGAATGCCCTCGCTACCAATCATGAGCTGGCGCAAATCCGGACCCACGTTGTCTTTGTGCACGGCATTGCCCAAATTGAGCAGGGTGCCGTCCATCAGGGCCACCTGCAACCCCGTCACCCAGTGGCGCGCATGCCCGTAGCGCAAAACCCGGATGCCGCCGGCATTGGTGGCCAGATTGCCGCCCACCTGACAGCTTCCCTTAGAAGCCAGGTCGACTGGCCAGGTAAGACCCAAATGCTCGCAGTGGGCGTGCACTTCGTGGTTGGTGACTCCGGCGCCCGAGGTCAGGGTCAGACCGAACGGGTCAACTTCCCCTAAATTTTTCAGGCGCTCCAGACTGAGAACCAGTTCGCCTTCGGCAGCAACGGCACCGGCCGAAAGACCGGTTCGCCCACCCGAGGGAACCACCGCGATGCCGTGCTCACTGCAGAACTTGAGAATCTCGCAAACCTCGTCGGCATGTCGTGGAAACACCACCGCCGAAGGGCGCGGCACGTAGACCCGAGTCCAGTCGCGTCCATAGGTCTGCAGATCTTGGGGCTGCCGACTGAGCGGTACGCGCTGACTGAGTTCGTCTATCCACTGTGTTTTCATCAGGTCCTCCAGGCTTGCAAGGGAAGGCTGGCGTGTGCGTCCAGCCCGGTGGTGGCGGTGATGCCGAGACGGGCCATTTGATAACCCGCCATCGCGATCATTGCGCCGTTGTCGGTACAATATTCAAAGGAAGGAACATAAAACGACAGCCCCCGTTGTCGACAATTGTGTTCCAAGGCTTCCCGCAACGGTTGGTTGGCGGCCACGCCCCCCGCCAGACTGACTCGTTGCACACCGAATTCCTCGGCGGCCCTCAGGGTCTTCTCCACCAACACGTCAATTACCGCCTGCTGGAACGAAGCGCAAAGATCGGCCGGCGAAACTTGATCTTTGGCCCGATGCACGGCCGTCTTCAATCCCGAAAAGGAAAAGGCGTAGCCCTGACCGCGCATAGGTCGCGGCAGGTCGATTGCACGGGGATTTCCCTCGGAAGCCAACTTCTGCACGCGGGGACCGCCCGGGTAGCCCAGATCGAGCATTTTGGCCACTTTATCGAAGGCCTCGCCGGCTGCATCGTCGCGAGTCTTGCCCAACAGGCGCAAATTACCCCATTCTTCCACCAACACCAGACAGGTGTGCCCGCCCGAAACCAGCAGGCTGACCCAAGGGGGTTTCAGCTCCGGGTGCTCCAGGAGTGGGCTGAAAAGATGGCCTTCCAGGTGGTTAACCGGCAAAAGCGGTTTGCCCAGGGTCAGAGCCAACGTCTTGGCCACCGTCACTCCCACCAGCACGGCACCGATCAGGCCCGGTCCGTGCGTCACAGCCAGCGCGTCCAGGTCAGAAAAATCCTTGCCAGTGGCCTCCAAGGCTTCTTCCAGCAACGGATGAATCACCTCAAAGTGGCGCCGACAGGCGATCTCGGGTACCACCCCGCCGTAGCGAGCATGCAGTTCTTCCTGCGAAGCCACCCGATTGCACAGCACCCGGGTGCCGTTTTCCAACAGCGCCACCGAGGTTTCGTCGCAACTGGTTTCGACCGCCAGCACCAGGGCCGGCTCGAAGGGTTGCTGTTGCTGGAATTCACGCATGCAGATCACTTCGTGTGTCCAGCGAGTGGAGCCTCTCCCGGTAGCTTTCTGAATGCAGGTTGCCGGCCCACATGATCCAGGCGTCCACGACCCCTTCATAGTATTTGGGCCGCACTCCCACCCGGGCAAAGCCAAATCGCTTGTACATCTGTTGGGCGGCCGGGTTGTCGGCGCGCACTTCCAGGGTCATCCAAAAAGCGCCGTGCTCGGCGGCCCGACTCACCATCGCATGCATGAGGCGCTTGCCCAATTGCTGGCCGCGGTAGCCGGGGCGGATGGCGATGGAAGTGACGTGAGCCTCATCATTGACCAACCAGAAGCCAGCGTAACCGACTAACTTCTGCTCGGGCCCGCGCACCACCAGGTAGTGTGCGCTGGGATTCTGGGTCAGCTCGTTGTGGAAGGCTTCTTCCTGCCACCCGGTCGTGAAAGCTTCGGCCTCCATCTCACGGACCTGGGCGATATCCTCCACGGTCATCACCTCAATGCGAAAACTCACCCGCGATGCACCTGCACGTCGGCCGGCCGCACATACTCAGGACGCAGCCGGGCCCAGGGGGTGTCGGCAGCCTGCGCCATCTGGCCCAAAGCCACCCGACCGACCGAGGCGGCGCGCACTCTCCAGAGATCAGGCGGCAGCACCGAAACCTCCTCGTTTTTGGGCAGCGCGACCTGCAAGGCGCTGCCCAGAACCAGGCTGCCCGCGGGGATCGAGCGCAGAAATTCCTCGGGCGAAGCCAGCCTGGCCGGATCCAGCAGAGCCGGTAACCCCGCCTTGACCCGGTAGCGCGCCCACACGATCTCGCCTTTGCGCGCATCCAGGCCGGCCACAACCGATTGGCCCTCGGTGACGTTGGCCGCCACCGCTTCCAAGGTATCCACGGGATAAACGGGGATTTTCAGGCTTTGGCCCAGCGTCTTGGCGACCAGCAAGCCAGTCCGCACGCCGGTGAACGAGCCTGGCCCGGCCGTCACAGCCACGGCGCTGATCTGACTCAACATGAGGCCGGTCTGTTCGCAGAGCAAGGCCAGGGCGGGAAATAACTGCACCAAATGCTGGCGTGGCTGGCCGCCACTGCACTCGGCCAGAAGTCGATTCCCTCGCCACAAGGCCAGCGAATAGCTTTCTCCGGTTGAATCGAGCGCCAGCCAGGGATTCATGGCCGCCAGCTCCCCAAGCGCTGCAGCCAGTTGCCACGCGGCTCAAATTCCAAGTTGCGTTCGTCGTCGCCCACGCCGTAATCGATACGCACGTGCAGACGATCGGAGGGCAGCAGCGGTTCGGCCACACCCGGCCATTCCAGCACGACCACGTCGCTCCCGCCCAAGGTTTCACCCAGGCCAATCTCCTCGAGTTCGTCGGCGGAACGGAGTCGATAGGCGTCGAGATGGTGCAGCCTCAGCCGTCCTTCGTAAATTTGCCAGATCACAAAGGTGGGGCTGGAAACCTCGTCTTCGGGCACGCCCAGGCCGCTGGCCAACCCGCGTACAAAGGTCGTTTTGCCTCCACCCAGGGGAGCCTCCAGAGTGATCACGTCGCCCCCGCGCAGCAACGGAGCCAGGCTGCGCGCCAAACGTTCGGTTTGTTCGGCATCTTTACTGAACACTTGCAAGACCGCGCTCCATCTGAGTCAGCACATCGCCGTCTGTGCAATAGCTGGGCAGGGCGAGTTCGCGCAGGTATTCCTGGAGGAAGCGGCCCGAGTGCAACAGCAACGGCGGACTTTGCTCGGAGAACTGGAAACCCAGGGCACGCACGCGCGAACGCCGCGCCGATTCGGCCACATGCAGAAATCCGCTCAACCACCAGCGCACCTGCTCCGGCGCACACGGTCCCTGCGGCCAGCGCAAAACCACCACTTCGTGCCCTTCCACCAGAGCATAAGGATAGTCCGGGTTGGCCCAGTCGCCCAGGCGCAGCTTCCAAGACCCCTCAGTGGGAACGCCCAGGGGCGCCCAACTGACGCGAGCTTTAGCCGCCGTCAGCGCGGCGGCCAGCTCAGGAGTTTCTTCGCAGCAGAGAACTCGGGTGTTAAACCAAATGCGGGCCGACACTCAGAAGGGCTTTTCGAAGGGGCATGGGGAAACCTCTCTGGACGCGGAGGTGAGTTGTGGAAGAATTCAGCCAGAAAGCCAAAAAGTCGTTCCAAATGGGTCTGGGATTTCTACAAAAGAAAGCCCAGCAAACGGTCGACAAAGCCAAACTACAGGCTCATTTGAACAAGGCCAAGGAAGACAAACAGCAGGCCTTGATCACTTTGGCTGAGCGGGTTTGTGTGATGTTCGACATGGACACTTTCTCGCCCGAAGAATTGAAAGACACGGTCGAATCAGTCCGCGAGTTTCAACAGCAGATTCTAGCCCTGGAGAAGCAAATTCAGGAAGTCTCCCAGGGAGACGAACCTCACCATACTCAGGAAGAAGACCCCCCTCCTCACTCGGATGAACCGCCTCAAGCCTGATCAAATCCGCGTCATCCTGGTGGAAACGCTGGGAGAAGCCAATATTGGCGCGGTGGCGCGCTCGCTCAGCTGCTTCGGAGTGACCGACTGGTGGCTGGTGCGGCCCCGCCGCAAGCCCTCCCAGGAATCCCACAACTGGGCCACCCACGCGCGCGCCTGGCTGGACCAGGTTCGTTATGCCGACACTTTGCAAGAAGCGCTGGTCGGAATCGATCTTTCGGTGGCCCTGACCGGGCAGTCGGGCAAACGCCGCCATCGGGTGGTGACCCCCACTCAACTGAACGAAACGGTCATCCCGCGCTTTCAGTTGGGCCGGCTGGCGCTGGTGTTCGGCAGCGAGGAAAGCGGGCTGGCCATGAACGACATTGCCATCTGTCACTGGCGCGTCAAGATCGCCACCGACGAAGCCCACAGTTCCCTCAACCTGGCTCACGCTGTGACGGTCATGTTGTATGAATTGGTGGGACGCTACGGGGAGACCGACCTGGGCAGCAAGCCGCTGGTGCAGGCCGACCCCAAGCTCTTGCAGAGCGCTTTGCAGGAGATCTCTCGCTTTCTTTCCGAGCGGGGCTATCCGCCCCACGAGGTCCGACTGGAGG
>Ga0075012_10003435_pt1 | contig 15074 bp, 14 predicted proteins | sample All_14_2_FD_71474 | JGI IMG/M metagenome (GOLD analysis project Ga0075012, IMG submission 71474) | Freshwater microbial communities in response to fracking from Pennsylvania, USA - Allegheny Zone_MetaG_DW_15 | ecosystem: Environmental > Aquatic > Deep subsurface > Groundwater > Drilled... | reverse complement strand
ACGTCCACGGGCTTGTCGATCCAGCGTCCCTCGCACACGAGCAGCTGATCGCAGCCGATCACCAGCGCCTCCGGATCGCGACGGGCAATGCGTTCGGCCTTGGCATCGGCCAGGATCAACGCCGCATCGGCCGGCGGGATCGCTTCCGCCTGGGCGGCCTCCTTGATCGCGGCCTCGTCCACCGCGGCGGCAATTGCGTCGAACCGCAGCCCGGCGGCCTCAAGCACCGCCCGCCGCGCTGAGGACGCCGAGGCCAGGACCAGACGTGGCTCAGCCGCCTGCCAGTCGCTCACGCGCGCCCCGGAGATGCGCCGAGCACGGCCGCGGCGGGATCCTCCGGTGCGACGATCGTCGCGGCGTCCTTCCGGCGGGCGTGCCAGGATTCCATCAGTTGCAGGATGGTCGCCGCGGTTTCCTCGATGCTGCGGCGGGTCACGTCGATGACCGGCCAGCCGCGCGACGTGCAGAGCCGCCGCGCCGCGACTATCTCGGCCTTCACCGCCTCGGGATCGATGTAGTCGGTCGCGTCCTGGCGCACGCCGCCGGCGCCGATGATCTTCAGGCGGTGCCGGCGGATGTCGATCAGCGCGTTCATATCGATGTGCAAGCCGATCACCGGACAAGGCGGGTCCTCGAGTGCCTCGGGGATCGGGGCGCCGGGCACCAGCGGAACGTTCGCCGCCTTGATGCCGCGATTGGCCAGGTAGAAGCAGGTTGGCGTCTTCGATGACCGCGACACGCCGACCAGCACGACATCCGCGTTGCGGATGCCCTGCGTGCCCTGGCCGTCATCATGCGAGAGCACGTAGTGCATCGCATCGATGCGGCGGAAATAATCCGCATCCATCACGTGCTGCGCCGCGCGCTTTTCCTTCGCACGTTCCCCGATCGCGCCCTGCAGCAGGTCCATCACCGGATCGAGCGGCGAGAAATGGCTGACCCCAAGCCGCCCGCAAGTCTCCTCCAGCGCCAGGCGCAGGCTCGAATCGACCAGCGTGTAGAGCACCGGGCCGGGCTCGTGCTCGATGCCTTCCAGCACACGATCGAGTTGCAGCCGCGATCGCACCAGCGACCAGCGATGATGGATGACATGCTGGTTCTCGAACCGCGCGAGGGTCGCGCGCGCGATCGAGTTCAGCGTGTCGCCAGTCGAATCGGAGACGAGATGAAGGTTGATCTGGCGGTTCTGCATCGGCGGGAGGATAGCGTGAATCACTGTGGATAACGGGGGCGGAATCCGGGCCCGGGATTCCCTGCGGGGACAACCCTATCGGATCGGTCATCCATCGTGATCATGGCATGGAATCTGTGACAGGGATGTGCAGCGTGTGGGTATCGCGCCGAAAATCCCGGCAGCCGCCCTTCGAAGAGGTGGATAGCCGGTGGACAACCCCGTCGATGCCCGCGGGACGGGTTGCGTCCCCGTCATCCACAGGCCCTAACACCATCCCAATCTTTCTAAGATTCCTCTTTGCTTGTTTAACGGGGGGACATGGAACGCTCTGAACTCCCCACTCCGGCCAAGCCCCTTCTGCGCGCCCTGACCGGGGAGGCGGTCTGGCCGCCGCCCGCCTGGCTGATGCGTCAGGCCGGGCGCTACCTGCCCGAATACCGGGAGGTTCGCGCCCATGCGGGGGATTTCATCACCCTCTGCACGACGCCGGAGCTGGCGGCGGAGGTTACGCTCCAGCCGATCCGCCGCTTCGGCATGGAAGGCGCGATCCTCTTCTCCGACATCCTGATGGTGCCCTGGGCACTCGGTCAGCCCCTGCGCTTCGCCGAAGGCGAAGGCCCGCTGCTGGAACCGCTGCGCAGCGCCGAGGCCATTGCCGCGCTGGACCCTTCCGTGATCGTCGAGCGGGTCGCACCGATCCTGGAAACGGTCGCCCGCGTGCGTGCGGGCCTCGCCGCCGAGGCGCCGCGCACGACGCTGATCGGCTTCGCCGGCGGCTGCTTCACCGTCGCCTGCTACATGTTGGAAGGCCGCGGATCGAAGGAATTCGCGGCCGCACGCGGCCTGGCCTATGCCGATCCGGCGCTGTTCGGCCGGCTCATCCGTACCTTGCAGGAAGCGACGGTCGAATACCTCGTCGCGCAGGTCGAGGCCGGCGCCGAAGCCCTGATGCTGTTCGATTCCTGGGCCGGCATGCTGTCCCCGGGGCAGTTCCGCCGCTGGGTGATCGAGCCCACGGCGTCCATCACCCGCGCCCTGCGTCGCCGCTGCCCAGGCGTGCCGCTGATCGGCTTCCCGCGCCTCGCCGGCCCGCTCATGGCCGACTACGCCGCCCGGGCCGGCGTGGATGCGACGGCGATGGACACGGCCATGGATCCTCGCTGGGCGGCACAGGCGGTACCGCCAGGCATGACACTGCAGGGCAATCTCGACCCCCAGGCGCTGGTAGCCGGCGGCGCGGCACTGGAAGCCGAGGCGCGCTCTATCCTCGCCGCCATGCGCGGGCGGCCCTACGTCTTCAATCTGGGGCATGGGATCGTGCCGCAGACGCCACCCGAGCATGTCACGGCGTTGATGCGGCTGCTGCGGTCTGCCTGATCCGCAACGGTGGGACCGAGAGGGACTTTGCCCCTCTCAGACTCTCCCCACCAAAGGCCGAAAGGCCTTTGGAAACCAATAGCTGGTGCCGGGCTCCACGGGCAGAATGAACAGCCACGTCCGGTATGGTACCCTAGCGACCGTCACTTGCCGGCGGTGGCGGCGCGGGACCGTTGGCGTCGCAGGCCGAGGAATACCCCGATGACGGCACCGACCAGCCCGCCCATCGGCCCCATGGCAAAGATGGCACCCATGGCGTAGGCGCCCTCGAACTGGCTCACATGGGCGAGGTCGCCATAGATCAGGGCCGCACCGCTGGTGACGACCCAGCCAAGCACGAAGCCAAGCACCACCCCAAGCAGGATCCACATGCCTCGCCTCTCCTTGTGTCGGGCGTGAATCGACATGATTGCGCCGATCATCGCAGCTGTCAGCGCGGCAAAGGGTTCCGGAACATGGATTGGGATCGCGATGCGATGGGTTCTGGCACGACCCCTTGTGAGGTCACGCAGGTCAGCTACGTCCTGGGGACGATCGCCCGGGTGGTCAATTGCCCTCGGCCGGGGCGAAAGGCGGCTTGAGCCACAGCGCCCCCTTCACCTTGCCCTGGACGAAGGCGGCGTGAGTCGCTGCGCGTTCTTCCGGCACGGCGATTGGCCGAGGGGTCCAGGCCACGGTCTCGACGGATGCCATCACCGGGCCTGCGCCGGCGAGCGCAGCCGCCAGTTCGAAGCCCGGCTGCTTGCCGCCCATCAGCTCCAGATACACCTCGGCCAGCAGCCGGCAGTCGAGGATGGCGTTGTGCGACGTCCGCATCGTGTTATCGACGCCGAGCCGGCGGCACAGCGCATCCAGGCTGTTCGGCATGCCAGGATAGCGTTCCTTCGCCAGCATCAGGCTGTCGATCATGCGGCTGCGATCGAGCTTCGGCTTGCCGCAGCGCACCAGCTCCGCATCCAGGAAGCCGAAATCGAAGGGCGCGTTGTGGGCAACAATCGGCGCATCGCCCAGGAAGTCGATCATCTCCTGCGCGATCTCGGCGAATTTCGGTTTGCCGGCGAGATCGCCATTGGTGAACCCGTGGACCCGGGTCGCTTCGGCGGGAATGTCGCGCTCCGGATCGACCAGTCGATGAAAGGTGGCGCCGGTGGGCAACAGGTTCACAAGTTCGACGGCCGCGACCTCGATAACACGGTCGCCCTGGCTGGGCTCTAGGCCGGTGGTCTCAGTGTCGAGAACGATCTGACGCATGGAAACAGCGTATAGCATCGCCGAACCAAACTGACGCCGATGAAGCTTAAGGTGCGGAGGTCTTTCTGGCCTTGCCGACAGGAAAGGTTGGAGGTGCGGAGCGTCCCCGGTGCCCACCTTACCTGGGCCTGCGCTTCAGCCCTCCATCGGCCTCACGCTTTCAATCGCCGCACCAGCCGGTGGATCGCTGCCTGGGCGAAGCGACGGCTCAGGCCTGTCGATACGACATGATCCGCGCGGCGACGTTTCTCAACATCCGGCATCTGCCGTGCGCGGATGGCGGCCAGCCGTTCCTCGGTCATGCCGGGGCGGCGCAGCACGCGAACACGCTGCACCTCGGTCGGCGCCGAGACCACCACGACCTGATCGACCCGCTTGGCGCCGCCGGTCTCGAACAGCAGCGGCACGTCCAGCACGACCAGTGTTTTGCCCGCCCGGCGCGCGCGGGCGAGGAACCGCCGCTCCTCATCCCGCACCAGCGGATGGATGATGCGTTCCAGCACCTTCAGCGCCTCGGGGTTTCCAAGGACGGCGCGACGCAGGGCCTCACGATCCAACTTTCCATCGACGACGCTACCGGGAAAAGCCGCGGCGATGGGCCGCAGGGCACGCCCACCGGGTTGCTGCAGCCGGTGCACCGCGGCATCCGCATCGAAGACCGGAACCCGCAGACGACGGAAGCTCGTCGTCGCGGTGGATTTCCCCATCCCGATGCTGCCGGTCAGGCCCAGGACGATCATCGCGGCGGGATATCCCCGGCAACCACCTGGCGCAGCGCATCGTCGACCACGGGCGCGGTACCGAACCAGGCCTCAAAGCCCGGTCGCGCCTGATGCAGCAGCATGCCGAGACCATCCACGGCCTGCAGCCCCCGGGCCCGGGCAGCCGCAAGCAAAGGCGTCTCCAGCGGCACATAGACGATGTCCGCGACCACCGCGTCATCTGGCAAGGGTGCGAGGTCGATCGCCAGCGGCGGATGCCCCTGCATGCCGAGCGATGTCGTGTTCACCAGCAGCGTGGCCTCGGCCAGAGGCGGTGCCTCGGCCACACCGACCGGACCGCCGAGTTCGCCGGCCAACGCGTCGGCCTTGTCGCGCGACCGGTTCACCAGCACGAGCTGCGGACACCCGGCATCGAGCAGCGCCGCCGCAATCGCCCGCGCCGCACCCCCCGCGCCGAGCAGCACCGCCGGCCCGGCCGACGCCCGCCACCCCGGCACCGCGCTGCGCACATTTTCGAGGAAGCCGAAGCCGTCGGTGTTGGACCCCTCGATCCGTCCGTCGCGGAACACCAGCGTATTCACCGCCCCGGCGCGCCGTGCCGTCGCATCCACCACATCACAGACGGCGAAGGCCGCCTGCTTGTGCGGGATGGTGACATTCGCTCCCTGGAAGCCGAGCGCGACCAGGCCACGCACGCCGTCCTCGAAGCGGTCCGGATGCACCGGCAGGGGCAGATAGGCCCCGTCTATGCCGAGGCTGTCGAGCCAATACCCGTGCAGCCGCGGCGAACGGGAATGGGAGATGGGCCAGCCGAGGACACCGGCGAGACGGGCATGACCGGAAAGCAGTCGCATCAGCGCAGAAAGCCCTGCCGCGGCGGCCGGCGCAAGGCCGCCCGTCAGCCGAACTTCAGCGGTGGACCCGCCTCTTCCGCGCGCACCCAATAGACGTAGCGATAGGCTTCCGTCAGCCCGAGCGCGGTGTTGAGCGCGAAGGAAGGTTCGTTGGTTACCGCCACCTGGCAGAACAGCCAGCGCGCCCCCTGTCCGCGTGCCCAGTCCGCGGCCGCGCGCACTGCCCGTGCCGCGAGGCCCCTACGCCTGTATTCCGGCCGCACGGCCAGGTCGAAATACCCCGCCAGCTCCCCTGCCACGACCACCGAGGCAACCGCCGCTGCCACGCCGTCCACCCGCAGCGTGATCCAGGCGCCCGGAACCGTCAGCAGCGGCGGTGTGCCGTCCTTTCCTGCCGGCGCCTGGGGCTCTGGTGCTCGGCGGTGGCGGTCACGGCCATCCAGTCGGCATCCGGCGCCGGCAAGGCTTCCGTCGTCGGATCGGGCGCCGCAAGTCCCTCGATCGAAGCGATCAGGACGTGGGTCTCGTCCTTCGGCACATAGCCTCGCGCCTCCAGCGCCATGGCCAGCCCCGGCGGATCGAGCGGTGTCGATCTAAAGCGCGCCGGCAGCCCCATCGCGGCATAGCGCGCCGCGATGCGGTCGATCCGCGCTTCGAGATCGGGATCCGCACCGCCATCGAGCGACGAGGCGGCATTGGCCCGTCCCGTCCCGCCGGCGAAGGCCCGCACGACGAAGGGCCCGTCGAAGCCGGTGCGCGGCGCGGGCACCATGGTCAGCGTCGCGCGCTCCAGCGCGCGAATATCGGCGGGCGTCACGGCACCAGGCCGAGGCGGCCGATCAGCATTTCCTCGGTGCGGGCGGATTCAGCGATGAAGGCGGCATAGGCGGCGCCGTCGCGATAGTCCTCGGTCATGTCCAGTCGTTCGAGAAGGCTGATGAAGGGTTCGTCGCGCATGGTGGCGAGCACAGCGTCATGCACCGCCGCCGAGATCTCGGCCGGCAGCCGCGGCGGCCCGACGATGCCGAAGGGTGAGGTCACCACCAGTCGGTAGCCGAGCTCGCGCAGGGTTGGCGCATCGGGCCAGCGGCGCAGGCGCTCCGCGCTCCAGACATTTAGCCAGACCGCCTCGCCATTCGTCACGGCCTCGCCGATGCCGGCGGGCCCGGCCATCACGTCGATATCGCCCGCGGCCAGCGCCTGGACCCCGTGCATCGCGCCGCGGAAGGGCACATGGACCGCCCTCACCCGTTCGCGCAGCAGCAGGCGGGCCATGGTCAGGTGTCCCGTGCTGTTCACCCCTGCCGTGCCATAGGACAGCGCGCCCGGCTTCTCCCGTGCCTCGCGGATGAAGCCGGCCCAGCCATCGGGGAAGCGATCCACCTTGGCGATGCTGCCGAAGGCGCCACCGGCGACGCTGAGAATGGGTGTGGTATCGCGGCTGGCATCGAAGGGCAGGTTCTCGAGCAGCGCGATGCGGATCGCCGCAGCGGGCAATTGCGCCAGCAGCAGCCCGTTCGGCGGGGCATTGACCATGCCTGCGATGAAGCGGACGCCGCGCCGGCCCGGCTTGTTCAGGATCTCGACGGGCTGGCCCAGATGCTGGGCCATGCCCTCGGCCAGCGCGCGCATCACCTCGTCATTCGTACCGCCGGCGGCGTAGGGAACGACGACCGTGACCTTCCCGGCCGGCACCCATTGGGCCAGTCCAGGTCGCACCGTCATCGGCAGGGCCAGGGCGCCGCCCAGCAGGGCACGACGCGCGATCCCCGACATAGTCAGCCGTCTCCTTCGGCAGGAACAAGCGCCCAATGTGCGACATCACGGGAGAGTGCGCCAGCACCCCCCGGTAGCAGCCGGTGGCACCCGACAGCGTGAGGTGCCTTGCTTCCGCCCCAAGGCCCGGGCAGACGGGGCGCGATGCTGAAATCCGTCCTCACCGTCGGCGGCTGGACCATGGCGAGCCGGGTCCTTGGCTTCGCGCGCGACATGCTGATCGCGGCACGGCTGGGTGCCGGGCCGGTCGCCGATGCCTTTTTCGTTGCGCTGAAGCTGCCCAACCTATTCCGCCGCCTGTTTGGCGAAGGCGCCTTCAACGCCGCCTTCATTCCAGCCTTTGCCGGAACGCTGGTGAAGGAAGGCCGAATGGCGGCGCAGGGCCTGGCCGAGCGCATGGGCTCGCTGCTGGGGCTCTGGCTCAGCCTGCTGACGGTGCTCGGGCTGATCTTCATGCCCCAGGTTCTGGTGGTGCTCGCCCCCGGTTTCCAGGCCGACCCGGCAAAGTTCGACCTGGCGGTCGCGCTGACCCGCATCACCATAGGGTACCTGCCGCTGATCTGCCTGACCGCGCTGATCTCCGGCGTGCTGAACGGGCTAGACCGCTTCGCGGCCGCGGCGGCGGCGCCTGTCTTCTTCAACCTGTTCCTGATGGCAGCGCTGGTGGGGCTTGCGCCGTACGTAACGACGCCCGGGCACGCCCTGGCCTGGGGCGTACTGGCAGCCGGCTTCGCGCAGCTTGCCATGGTGTGGCTGGCGGCGCGCCAGGCCGGCATGGCGCTGAACCTACTGCGACGGCCCGAACTGACGCCGTCGGTCATGCAGGTGCTGCGGCGCATGGCACCAGGAGTACTCGGCGCCGGGGTTACGCAGATCAACCTCGCGGTGGATGTCATCATCGCCTCCCTGCTGCCATCGGGGGCGGTGTCCTTCCTGTACTACGCGGACCGGGTCGCCCAGTTACCCCTCGGCGTGGTGGGCGCGGCGATGGGCACCGCCCTGCTGCCACTGCTGTCGCGCCAGTTGCGCGCCGGGCAGCGGCTGTCAGCGCACCGGACGCTGAACCGGGGCACGGAGCTCGCCCTGCTGCTGACCCTGCCCTCGGCCGTGGGTCTCGCCGCGGCGGCCGGTCCGATCGTCGCCGCCCTGTTCCAGCGCGGCGCCTTTGGGGCCGAGGCCGCCCATGCCAGCGCGACGGCGTTGATCGCCTATGCTTTCGGCCTGCCAGCCTTCGTGCTGGTGAAGGTCTTTGCACCGGGCTTCTTCGCCCGCGGCGACACGGCGACGCCGGTAAAGATCGGCCTTGTGGCCGTGGCGCTGAACCTGGCGCTGAACCTGCTGTTCATGTCCTGGCTGGCGCATGTCGGCGTGGCGCTCGCGACATCCTGTGCCGCCTGGGTGAATGCCGGCCTGCTGGGCTGGCTGCTGGTGCGGCGGCGCATCGTCGTCGCCGACCGGCGGTCCCGGCGCGTGCTGCCGCGCATCCTGGCGGCGAGCTTAGTCATGGGTGCTGTCGTCGCAGGACTTGCACTGGTCCTGCCGGCGCCGGGACATTCGGTGGGCCGCGCGGTGCAGGCCGCGGTGCTGATCGGGATCGGGGCAGTGGCCTACTTGGCCGTCGGAACCGGGCTGGGGGGGTTCAACCCGAGGGAAGTGCTGAGGATGCTGCGGCGGCGCAAGGCGGCATGAGATTGGAGGGCTTTGCCCCTCCAAGCCACCTCACCAAAGGCCCGAGGCCTTTGGAAACCGGCTGTTGCACTGTCGGGCGCGCGGGCGGGGCGCGATGGTCGGCAGGCGATGAATCCCTGAATGCCTCCCGCGGTGCGCGGCGCGCCTGGGGACGGTCAACACTATCCGAGGTACCCCGCGCCAAGTGCCGGCGGTCCAGGCTGCACGGCAGCCCGGCGGGGTGGTTCGGAGGGGCGGCGCCCCTCCGAGGGTAACCCGCGCCGAACCCAGAAGAACGGTTCCCCGCGCATGTGATGGACGCCCACCCGCAGCGTCAGCGCATCAGAACTGCCGCAGCAGCCGGTCGATGTAATCCAGCTCCGCCGGCGGCCTTTCGCGTTCCGCGCCGCGCCGGCGCAGCTCCTCCTGAATCCGACGGGTCTTCAGCAGTTCCGCCTCATCCGGCACATGGGTGTCGGAGGCATTGTCCTGGCCTCCCACCTGTTCCCGCGACCGCCGGCCGAGCGGATCTCGTCCCGGACCTTGCTCCTGCGCCTGGTCCTGGCCTTCGCCGCCCTGCGGGCCATTGGCCATGCCGTCGCCCTCGCCGTCCTCCTCGCCCTCGCCGGGCTGGGACTGTCCGAACTGGCGCTGCATCTGTCGCGCCATCTGGCGACCGCCCTCGGTCAGGGCGCGGATAGCGCGCTGCTGGGCGTCGCGGCTGTCGCGGCCCTCGGCGAGGGCCTCGGCGGAATCGCGCATCGCCCGGTCGGCCTCGCCGAGCTGCTGCGGCACATCGCCGGTCAGGTCGCCGAATTGCTGCATCAGTTCGCCAAGGGCGCGGCGCAGGGCGCGCTGGGTGCGGGCATCCTGCCGGCTCTCGGCCTGCTGCTGCTGCTGGTCCTGCGCGTTGGGCTGGGGTTGCGGCGGGCGCGGCGGCCAGGCGAAGGATTGCTGCTGGCGGCGCTGCTGCGCGCGTTCGCGCTCAGCCGTGTCGGCGCGCTGCTGGTCGCGGTCGAGCATCTGCGCCTGCCGCTGCACCATGTCCTGCACCGCGCCCATCTGCTGCTGGCCGCGCTGGCGCTGCTGCTGCCGCTGGCGGTCCTCGGCGCGCATGTTGCGGCCTTCCTCCAGCGCACGGAGCATCTCCTCAAGTTCCGCGAGTTCGCGCTGGGCATCCTCGGGCCGGTCTTGGCGGGCGGCGTCGCGCATGCGCTGGGTGCGGCGGTCGAGTTCCCGCTGGTCCATCAGCCGTTGTTGCGGGTCGTAGGGAATGGCCTCGGCATTCTCGCGCTGCAGGCGTTCGGCCAGGGCTTCCAGATGGCGGCGGATCGCCTCGCGCAGGTCTTGGATGCGGCGGTCGAGCTCGGCGCGCTGCTCATCGGTGCGGTTCTCGGGGTTGCGGCGGGCTTCCTCCAGCGCCTCCCGCAGCGCCTCGCGCGCCTGGGCCAGGGCGCGGGCGGTGCGGTCGGTCCGGCCCTCTTCCAGCGCCACGGCGATGTCCCACAGCGTCTCCTGCACCTCAGTGATCGCGGCGGGGCGGCGGTCGCGCAGCAGGCGGTGCCGCGCGCTGCGCAGGGCAAGGAAGGTGCCCGTGTCGTCCTCGAAGGCCTCGGGTGCTCCGGTGATGCGGTCCAGCTCGCGCCGCGCCGGATCGCGCCCCAGAGGATCGACGGACAGCGCCTTGCGCAGGGCGACGAGTTGTTGGGCGACCGGATGGGTGAAGCTGCGTTCCGGCAGTTCCAGGAAGGCGCCTTCGCTGCCGCCTTCCTGCCCGGCATGGTCACGGGCGACGAGCCGTGCCTCGACTTCCAGCCCGGCCCAGGGATGGGCGGACAGGTCAGGCTGGGCGGCGCCACGGGCATTGCGCGGATTCCCACCCGGCAGGGGCAGGTCCAGCACGACAGGGTCCGCATTCGGCCGCAGCTTCAGCCGCAATTCCACGCGCAGCCCGGCGAGGCCCCAATCATCCTCCGCCCGCCAGGGCAGGCGGATGGCGAGGCCGCGCTGCGCCCGCGCCGGCGGCTGGTCCCAGGCCACGGAGGGCGGCGCATCGGCGCGCACCGTCAGCGACCATTGCGCCAGTTCTGTCCCGTCCCGCCGAACCGCCAGCCGCGCGCCGGTGTTGAGCAGCGTCTCCGCGGTGAAGGAGGTCTTGTCGAGCGCCCGGAACGGTGTCGCTGCCCCGTCCAGTACGAGATCCGGCACGCCGCCCGTACCGCCGGATACCGCAACCTGCAGCCGGCTGCCCGCCGGCACGCTGACGGCACCGCCTGCGGCGTCGAGGAAGATCGGCGCCGCCCCGGTATAGGCCGGCGGCGTTACCCAGGCCTCCAGCCGCACGGCAGGGGTGGTGGGCAGCGCCGTACCGCCGAGATGCGGCAGCAGCGCGCGGCGGATGCGCTCCGGCGCCTCGGGCCCGGCCATGACGACGGCCGCGACGAGCGCCACGACCAGCCCGCCCCGCAACGCGCGCGGATCCTGCTTCGCCAGCCCTGGCCGCGGCCGCGACAGCCGCAGCTTCGCCAGGCGCTCGGCCGCACGACGGCGATGCACCTCCCACAGCGCGACCGCGACCGGGTCGTCATCGGTCGGCCGATCGCCCAGCGTGGCGATGGGACGATGGCTGAGGCCGGAATCCCGCTCCAGCCGGCGCTCGGCCGCGGCGATGCCAGGCAGCGCCAGCATCCGCGCCGCCCGCCAACCAGCCCAGCCGAGCGCGCCGGCGAAGGCAATCAGCAGCAGGACATGCAGCACCGTCGGCAGCAGCAGCGGCAGGCCGGACACGGCGACGATGAGGAAGACGCCGATGACGCCGAGCGGCGGCCAGAGGGCAGGCCAGGCGGATTCCCACCACAGAACCAGGCGCGCGAGGCGGGTGCGACGGGTGAGGAGGGTCATGCTGCACTGTTCCGGAAGATTGGAGGGGCTTTGCCCCTCCAAGCCACCCCACCAAAGGCCACAGGGCCTTTGGAAACCGATACCTGGTGCCGGGCGCCGCGGTTTAGGCCGGCGCCATGACTGTCGTGTGAAGCGCCAAGTCGAGGTTTCCAAAGGCCTTTCGGCCTTTGGTGGGGGAGGTTTGGAGGGGGCGAAGCCCTCTCCAATGCCCCCGCCGCCGTCACGTGGTCAGCCACTCCGGCATGTTCTGCCCATGCAGCAGCGCGTCGAGCGGCTGCCGTTCCCGCACCACCGCGAAGTTCGTCCCGTCCACCAGCACTTCCGGTGCCAGCGGGCGCGCATTGTAGGTGGACGACATCACCGCCCCATAGGCCCCGGCATCGAGGAAGGCGATTGCATCCCCTGGCTGGAGCGACGGCAGCATCCGTCCGCGGGCGAAGGTGTCGCCGGTCTCGCAGACCGGCCCCACGACCTCGGATTCGGCAAGCGGCGCCGTGGCGCGAACCGAGGAGAGCGGCACGATGCCGTGCCAAGCCTCGTACATGGACGGCCGCACCAGGTCGTTCATGGCGGCGTCCACCACCACGAAGCGATGCGCCGCCCCCTGCTTCTGCAGCACGACCGAGGCGAGCAGCACGCCCGTCGGCCCGGCGATCCAGCGGCCGGGTTCCAGCATGACCGGCAGGTCGAGTTCACCGAGCGAAGCGCGGATGGCGCCCGCCAGGGCCTCCGGCGAGGGCGCCGGCTCGTCGCGGTAGGAAATGCCGAGACCGCCGCCGCAATCGATGCGCTCGACCGGCAGGCCTTTCGCGCGCAGCGCCTTGGCCAGTTCGGCGAGGCGGGCATAGGCGGCGCGGTAGGCGGACATGCCGGCGGTGATCTGGCTGCCGATATGCGTGGCGATGCCGACCGGGGCGATGCCCGGCAGCGCGGCCATGCGGGCATAGATGTCCGCGGCATCGGACAGGGCGACGCCGAACTTGTTCTCGCTCTTGCCCGTGGTGATCTTGGCGTGGGTCTTGGCATCCACGTCCGGGTTCACGCGCAGCGCGACGCGGGCGGTGCGGCCCATCTCCGCAGCGACGGCGGAGATCATCTCGATCTCCTCCGCGCTTTCGGCGTTGATCTGGAAGATGTCCTCGGCGAGCGCCTGACGCAGTTCGCCGAGCGTCTTGCCGACGCCCGAGAAGACGATGGCCGAGGCCGGGATGCCGGCGGCGCGGGCGATGTGCAGTTCCCCGCCGCTGACCACGTCGGCGCCAAGGCCCTCGGCCGCCAGCACCTTCAGCACGGCGAGGTTGTCGTTGCACTTCATGGCGAAATGTACGGTCGCGGTCAGGCCGGCGTTGGCGAGCGCGGCCTTGAGGCTGCGCGCGCGGTGTCGCAATGCCCCGGCGGAATAGACCCAGGCCGGGGTGCCGACCTCTTTCGCGATCCGCGCCAGCGGCACCTCCTCCATCATCAGCCCGTCCATGGCGTGGAGGCTGAGATGCGGTCGCAGCGCCAGGAGCTCGGCGAAGGTCGGATCGGCGGTTTCAGGCAGGGGGAGGGGGGCGGCCATCCCGCCATTGTCGGGAGCCGGCCGGCGCTCCGCAAGGGGCGAGTCTCTTTGTGACGTGGGCGGCAGATCGGGAGGGGCTTTGCCCCTCCCGGACCCTCCCCACCACGGGTGCCCAATAGCGTTGCTTCGCAACGCCAATGGACCCCGCATAGGCCACAGGGCCTTCGGAAACCATGATTTGGCTTTGGGCGGAGCGGGCAGTCGGGATGCCAGGGAAGCCGCTTCGGGCAGGGCGCCGATCAGACCGTTCCGCTATCGCACAGGCCTGGCCTTTCCCGTCGGCACCGGACCGTTCTGCCCGGCATCAAGTATCGGTTTCCAAAGGCCCTGTGGCCTTTGGTGGGGAGAGGACCGGAGAGGGGCAAAGCCCCTCTCCGGTCCGCTTTCACCCCACTCCGAGCAACTCAACCTCGAAGATCAGCGTCGCGTTCGGCGGGATCACGCCGCCGGCGCCGCGCGCGCCGTAGCCGAGTTCGGGCGGGATGATCAGGGTGCGTTCGCCGCCCACCTTCATGCCGGCGAAGCCCTGGTCCCAGCCGCCGATCACCTGGCCGACGCCGAGCTGGAACTCGAAGGGCTGGCCCCGGTCGCGGGAGCTGTCGAACTTGCGGCCCTTGTTCTCGGGCGCGCCTTCGTCGAACAGCCAGCCGGTGTAGTGGACCTGGATGTACTGGCCGGGCGTGGCCTCGGCGCCGGTGCCGATCTTGGTGTCGATCATGGTGTCCTGTCCTTTCGGGTAAGGCTCTATGCCGCGGCCTCGGCGGCGGCGGAATAGGGTCGCAGGCGTTCGGCGATGACCCGGCCGACGGCTTCGACCGCGGCGCGGCGGGGGAAGGCGGCGCGCCAGACGATGCGCACGGTGCGGGAAACGCCGTGCCGCAGCGGCAGCAGGGTGATCCCGGCATCCTGCGCCGCGCCGGCGGCGAGGCCCGGAATGAGCGTGGTGCCATAGCCCGCCGCGACCATGTTGATCAGCGTGGCGAGCGAGGAAGCGCGCAGCGACCCGCCGCGCGGCCCGGCCAGGCCACAGGCGGCGAGCGCCTGGTCGCGCAGGCAATGGCCGTCGGCGAGGACCAGCACGTCCGGGGCAAGGTCTTCCTCGCTGACCCGGTTGCGGCCGCACAGCGCGTGGTCGGGCGGGACGGCGGCGAGGAAGGGCTCGGTGAAGAGCGGCTCGCTCAGCAGGTCGGTGCCGTCCGGCTCCGTGGCCAGCAGCACGGCGTCGAGCTCATGCGCCCGCAGGCGCTCGAGCAGGCTGGTCGTCACATCCTCCCAGGGCTCGATTTCGAGTCCCGGGAGGCTTTCGCGCAACGGCCCGAAGATCAGCGGCAGCAGATAGGGGCCAAGGGTCGGGATGACGCCAAGCCGCAGGCTGCCGCGCAGCGGATCCATCGCGGCGCGGGCGAGGGCGGACATGGCATCGACCTCGGCCACCGCGACGCGGGCATGGGCCAGCAGCAATTCGCAGATCGGCGTGGGCACCACCTGCTTGCTGCTGCGTTCGAACAGCACGACGCCGAGCGTTTCCTCCAGCTTGCGAAGCTGCACCGACAGCGTGGGCTGACTGACGCGGCAGGCTTCGGCGGCCTTGCCGAAATGCCGGTGCTCCCCGAGGGCGAGCATGTAGCGCAGGTCGCGGAGATTCACGGATCGACCAGTTCCGACGGTGCTGCGGCGCAACAGGATTCTTGCGGCTCGACAAATCGATGTTGCGCAATCCCACGGCTATCCGCGACGATTGGCAACGTCTATCGGCCCCTTCGGAACTTGTCACTTCCGCAATCGTTCGC